>Ga0207668_10001970_pt1 | contig 12011 bp, 12 predicted proteins | sample KBSS43metaG_FD_184323 | JGI IMG/M metagenome (GOLD analysis project Ga0207668, IMG submission 184323) | Switchgrass rhizosphere microbial communities from Kellogg Biological Station, Michigan, USA - KBS S4-3 metaG (SPAdes) (version 2) | ecosystem: Host-associated > Plants > Roots > Rhizosphere... | reverse complement strand
CTCGATCATGGCGATCTGGGCAGGCGAGCGGGCGGTACCCGGTGCGTGGACCCTCATCGCCTGCCGCAAGCGCTACCTCGACGACAGACTCGACGCCGCCCTGGGAGCCATCGATGCCGTCGTGATTCTCGGTTCGGGGATGGACACCAAGGGAATTCGGCTCGCACGCCGATCCGACCTCCCAGTCTTCGAGGTCGACTTGCCGGTCAACGTCGAGCGCAAGAAGACCGCCGTCCAGCGCGCGATCGGACCGTCGCCCGCGTCGCTACGGCTGGTGCCCGTCGACTTCGAGCGAGACGACCTGTTCGGCGCACTGACCGCTCACGGCTACCGCGCCGACGCGCGCACGTTCTTCATCTGGGAAGGCGTCACGCAGTACCTCACCGAGGCGGCCGTTCGTGCCACGCTCGGCGCACTGCAATCGGCACCCGCGGGCAGCAAGTTGGGGTTCACCTACGTCCAGAAGGACTTCATCGACGGGCGGAACATGTACGACTCGGCGGTGCTGTACAAGCGTTTCCGGCAACGCCAGCAGGTGTGGCAGTTCGGCCTCGATCCCGCGGACGTCGCAGCATTCGTCGGTAATTATGGCTGGCGGCTGATCGAGCAAGCAGGGGCAGATTACTTCCTGCGCAACTACATTCGGCCAGCCGGCCGCGAGCTGACGGCGTCGGAGCTGGAGTGGTCGGCCTACGCCGAGAAGGTCTAGCTCAGTCGATCTCGAGCACCGTCGGCACGATCATCGGCTGACGCCGGTAGACCTCGCCAACCCACTTCCCGACCGCACGCCGGGCGGCCTGGGCGATGCGGGTCGTATCGGTGACCTGCTCCGCGGCAAGGGTTTCCAGTGCTTCAGCCACCTTCAACGCGGCAGGCTCGAGCGCCTTGGGATCCTCGGAGAATCCACGCGACGATAGATGAGGTGCCGCCACCAACTTGCCGGTGCCCCGTCGCACGACGACGGTGATCGCGATGAAACCCGATGAGAGCACGAGCCGTTCCCCGACCACGGACTCACCGACGTCGCCGGTGATGAGACCGTCGACGAACATCTTGCCCACCGGCACGGCCCCGGCGATCGACGTGACCCCGTTGACGAGGTCGACGCTGACGCCGTTCTCGGCCAGCATCACGTTCTCCTCCGGCACCCCGCTGAGGACCGCCAACTTCGAGTTCGCCCGCAGGTGCCGCCACGTGCCGTGCACCGGCATCACGTTGCGCGGTCGTACCCCGTTGTAGAGGAACATCAACTCACCCGCGTAGGCGTGACCCGTAACGTGCACGCGCGCTTGCGCATTCGTGACGACGCGGGAGCCGATCTTGGCCAGCGCGTCGATGACGCCGTAGACGGCTTCTTCGTTGCCGGGGATCAGCGACGACGACAAGATGACCAGGTCGCCTGCCGTCAGGGTGATGCTGCGATGCTCACCCCGCGACATACGCGACAACGCCGCCATGGGCTCGCCCTGTGTACCGGTAGTGATCAACACCACGCGGTCGGCAGGCAACATCTCGGCCGCGCCGATGTCGATGACGTCGGAGTCCTCGACCCGCAGGAACCCCAACTCGCGCGCGATGCCCATGTTGCGCACCATCGATCGGCCCACGAAGGACACGCTGCGCCCCAGGGCCACCGCCGCGTCGATGATCTGCTGCACCCGGTCGACGTTGGACGCGAAGCACGCGACGATCACCCGACCGTCCGCACCGCGGATCAGCCGGTGCAGGGTGGGGCCGATCTCGCTCTCCGACGGGCTGACTCCGGGATGCTCCGAATTCGTCGAATCGCAAAGGAAGAGGTCGACTCCGGCGTCGCCGAGGCGCGACATGCCCGGCAGGTCGGTCGGCCGCCCGTCGAGCGGCATCTGGTCCAGCTTGATGTCGCCGGTGGCCAAGACCGTGCCTGCGCCGGTGTGCAGCGCGATCGCCAAGCAGCCCGGAATGGAGTGGTTCACCGCGAAGTATTGGCACTCGAACACGCCGTGGGTGGTGCGCTGCCCCTCGGCGACCTCGACGAACACCGGCTTGATGCGATGCTCGCGGCACTTCTCGGCGATCAGCGCCAGCGTGAACCTCGAGCCGACGATCGGAATGTCGCGCCGCAGCTTCAACAGATGCGGGATCGCCCCGATGTGATCTTCGTGCGCGTGCGTGATGACTACGGCCTCGATCTCGTCGAGGCGATTCTCGACGTGCCGGATGTCCGGCAGGATCAGGTCGACGCCGGGCTCGTCGTGGTTGGGGAACAACACCCCGCAGTCGATGATCAACAACCGGCCGAGGTGCTCGAAAACGGTCATGTTGCGGCCGATTTCGCCGATACCGCCCAGCGCCGTCACCCGCAACCCACCCGGAGCCAGCGGTCCTGGCGGGATCAGCGGGGTCGTCACTTCAGCACACCGGCGGCGCGCATGTCGGCGGCCAACGCCTCGAGCTGCTCCGCAGTCGCAGGTAACTGCGGCAGTCGCGGATCGCCAGTCTCGATGCCCTGCAACCGAAGTCCGGCCTTGGCCATCGTCACGCCGCCCAGTCTGCTCTGCGCATCGTTGAGCGCCCCGATCGATAGGTGGATCTTGCGCGCCGTCGCCACGTCGCCGGACCTGAACGCCGACAACATGTCTCGCAGCTGGCTGGCGGCAAAATGGCCCCAGACGCTGATGAAGCCCGTCGCACCCATCGCCAGCCATGGCAGGTTCAGCGCGTCGTCACCGCAGTAGTACGCCAGCCCGGTCTCGGCCATGATCATCGCCCCACCGTGCAGATCGGCCTTGGCGTCCTTGACGGCGACGATGTTCGGGTGCGCCGCCACCGTGCGGATCGTGTCCCACTCGATCGGGATGACCGACCGCGGCGGAATGTCGTACAGCACGACCGGCAGGTCGGTGGCATCTGCGATGGCCGTGAAGTGCGCGACCAGGCCCGCTTGCGATGGACGCGAGTAGTACGGCGTGACGACGAGCAGCCCGTGCGCACCTTCGGCGGCGCAGGCCTTGGCCGTGTGCACGCTGTGCGCGGTGTCATAGGTGCCCGCGCCCGCGATGACGCGAGCGCGGTCGCCGACGGTCTCCAGCACCGCCCCGAGCAGAGCGAGCTTCTCGTCGTCAGTGGTCGTCGGAGACTCGCCGGTGGTGCCGGACACCACCAGCCCGTCGCATCCCGAGTCGACCAGATGCGTCGCGAGCTTCTTGGCGGCCGCCACGTCGAGCGAGCCGTCCGGGCCGAACGGCGTCACCATGGCAGTCAGCACGGTGCCCAAGCGTGCATCGGCGTCGAATCCGCTGGTGCTCACGGGGCTCAGATTACCCGCCCGCTCCCAACGGATAAGGGCGGCAGGCCCAGCCGGCCCTATTCGGCGAGCGCGCCGGCCCGACGCATCGCCGTGGTGACGTGTTCGAGGTCGATGGCGCCGTGCGTGCGGGCGAGGGCGTCGGCATCGTCGCCACGGCCATCGGCGATCGCGCTGACGAGGTGCTCGTGATCGTGCAGGGCCCGTAACTCCATGCTGCGCATGGTCGATGGTTCACCCCACAGGTGCGCAGGGGCGCCGATGCTCACCGTCGCCATGAGATCCAGCAGCACCTGCTTGAGCACGTCGTTGTGGGCCGCATCCATGATCGCCAAGTGAAACTGGCTGTCGGCCTGCTGAGCGGCCAGTCCGGTCGCCGCCAAACGATAGGTCTCGAGCCGCGCGCGGAGCACCGTGACATCGTGGTCCGATCGCGACTCGGCGGCGGCGCGGCAGACGGTGCCTTGGATGCGGCACTGCGCGTCGAAGCGGTCCCGCAACTCGCCAAGACGAGCGGTGAGTATGCGGCCCACCGTCTCGGTGGAGGATTCCGGCCATTGATCCAGCACGTAGGACCCACCGCCGCGGCCCCGCCTGGTCTCCAGCAGGCCGCGCTCGACCAGCCGTGCCAACGCGGCGCGCACCGTCACCCGTCCCGTACCCAATGACGCCGCGAGGTCGCGTTCGACGGGCAGCCGTGCGCCAGGCAGGTATTCGCCGATCGCGATCGCGGTGATCAGACGGTCGGTGACCTCGTCGACGCGTGAGGACGTTTCGAGTTGCTGCTGGAGCAGCCCCGGCGCTGCCGGTGCCCCGTTGTGGGCCATGGGCGCAGTCCCTCCGTCGTCCATGCAATGTTAAATCCCGGTCAATGGTCTTGCCATGAGACCTTTACGGGTCCATGCTGAACCGCGATGAAGCAAGAGACGCGTTTCGTGCCGTTCGGCGACCATGAGACCTGGGTGCAGATCACGACCCCACTCACCCCGCGACCTGGCGCTTTGCCACTGTTCGTGCTGCACGGCGGCCCCGGCATGGCGCACAACTACGTGCGCAACATCGCCGAGTTGGCCGACGAAACCGGGCGCACGGTCGTCCACTACGACCAGCTCGGATGCGGCAACAGCACCCATCTGCCCGACGCACCGGTCGACTTCTGGTCGCCCGATCTGTTCGTCGAGGAGTTTCACACGGTGCGCGACGCACTGGGCATCGACGAGTACCACGTGCTCGGGCAGTCCTGGGGCGGGATGCTCGGCGCCGAAATCGCCGTGCGGCAACCGCCCGGACTCGCGTCGCTATCGATCTGCAACTCGCCGGCCTCCATGGCGCTGTGGATGGCCGCCGCCGCCGAGCTTCGGGCGCAGTTGCCCGAGCAGACCCAAGCCGCGTTGGACCGACACGAGGCCGCAGGCACCGTCACCGATCCGGAGTACCTCGCGGCGACGCAGGAGTTCTACGTCCGCCACGTCTGCCGCGTGACCCCCACTCCGCAGGACTTCGTCGACACCGAGGCCCAGATGGAAGCCGAGCCGACGGTCTACCACACCATGAACGGGCCCAACGAGTTTCACGTCCTCGGCACACTGCGGGGCTGGAGCATCATCGACCGGTTGGACCGGATCGCCGCGCCGACGCTGGTGATCGCGGGCGAGTTCGACGAAGCGACACCCGCGACGTGGGCACCGTACGTCGAGCGGATCCCCGACGTGCGTGCGCACGTCTTCGCCGATGCCAGCCACTGCACCCATCTCGAGAAGCCCGAGGAATTCCGGAGCGTCATCGCCGACTTCCTGGCCCCATACGACGCGGCCTGTGCCCAGGCCTGACCGACGCCCCGACCACAGGACCCCCGTATGACTCAGACCGACATCCAAGCCAACCAACGCCAACTCGAATCATTCGGGTACGCGCAGGAACTCAACCGGTCGGTGTCGACATTCGACCTGCTGGTGTACGGGCTGGTGTTCATGGTGCCGATCGCGCCGTGGGCGATCTTCGGCACCGTCTACAACAGCGCAGCGGGCATGGTGCCACTCGTCTACGTCATCGGCCTGATCGCCATGGTGTTCACCGCACTCGCCTACGCGCAGATGGCAAAGTCGTTCCCATTGGCCGGATCGGTGTTCTCCTACGTCGGGCGAGGCATCCATCCCGGGGTCGGGTTCTTCGCGGGCTGGGCCATCCTGCTGGACTACCTGCTGGTGCCCACGTTGTTGTACGTGTTCGCGGCCGAGTCGATGATCGGGTTGTTCCCTGACACGCCCAGATGGCTGTGGGCCATCGTGTTCGTGGTGGTCAACACCATCATCAACCTGTTGGGCATCGGCTCCCTGAAGATCGCCAACCGCGTCTTCCTGGCGATCGAACTGGTCTTCGTGGTGATCTTCGTCGTCATCGCCGTCCGCGCCATCAACGGCCAGTCGCTGCCCAACGTCGGCTGGAGCACTACCCCGATCTGGGACCCGAACACCGTCAGCGCTCCACTGCTTGCCGCCGCCCTTTCGATCGCCGTGCTGAGTTTCCTTGGCTTCGATGGGATCTCGACGCTCGCCGAGGAGTCGACCGGCCGCAAGAACCCCGCGGGGCGGGCCATGATCATCGCCCTGTTCGTCGTCGCCGCCCTGTTCGTCACCCAGACGTGGCTGGCCAGCCTCTTGGCCGGTGGCCGCGAAGCGTTCGGCGACGACGAGGTCGGCAATGCGTTCTTCACGTTGGTCGAGGCGGCGTCGAACACTGGCTGGATGAACGCGTTCTTCGCGGTCAACGTGATGGCGGTCGGCTTCGCCAACGCGATGGCCGCCCAGGCCGCGACCAGCCGGCTGCTCTACTCGATGAGCCGCGACAAGCAGCTACCCAGCTTCCTGTCGAAGATCAGCAGCCGCAAGGTGCCGATGGCGGCGTTGCTCTTCGTCAGTGCGATCAGCCTGGTGCTCGTGCTGTTCTTCGTCGGCCAGATCGCGCTGATCTCGTCGCTGGTGAACTTCGGTGCGCTGTTCGGCTTCTGCCTGCTGCACCTGTCGGTGATCTGGTATTACGTGGTGCGCCAGAAGTCGAAGAACTATCTGCTGCATCTCGTGGTGCCGACGCTGGGTTTCGTGATCATCGCCTACGTGCTGTTCAACGCCGACGCACTCGCCAAGATCGGTGGCCTGGTGTGGCTGGTACTCGGCGCGATCGTGTTCGTGGTGAACGTCTTCCGCGGCAAGGGCGTTCCGGAGCTTTCCGAGGAGTCGGCGGACGCATAGCCGTTAGGGTTGGCCATGCCCGCCACCACGATCGCTTCGCGCCTGCTCGACGTCATCGAGCTCGACATCCTGCCGCTCACCGAGCGCGGTGTGGCGGCAGGCAACAAGGTGTTCGGCGCGGCCCTGCTGCGCAAGTCCGACCTGTCGCTCGTGCTGGCGGGCACCAACGACGAGACCGACAATCCACTGCTGCACGGCGAGATCAACACGCTGAACCAGTTCTACGAGCTGGCCGACCGGCCGCCTACGAGCGACCTCGTCTTCCTCACCACTCATGAGCCGTGCACCCTGTGCATGTCGGCGATCACGTGGGCCGGATTCGACAACTACTACTACTTCTACAGCCACGAGGATTCCCGCGACGCCTTCGCGATCCCGCACGACCTCAAGATCCTCAAGGAGCTCTTCGGGTTGGAACCGGGCGGCTATCGTCGCACCAACGCGTTCTGGACCGCCTACTCGATATCCGACCTCATCGAGTCGGAGCCGGAGCCCCTTCGCACCCAACTGCGCGCCCACGCCGACAAGCTCCGCACGCGGTACGCCGGGCTGTCGCAGCAGTATCAGGAATCGAAGGGCGACAACGACATCCCGTTGAGCTGACGGACGTCGAGTGTGCGAATCGATACGACTGCCACGGCGTGTCGCGTATGAAACCGCACACTCGGCGACCAGCACACCGAGCGGCTAGCCGAGCGCCCGGCGCAGCGGCCGGACCAAGTCGCCCCGCTGCCCCACCTTCACGTCCGAGAGCCCCAGCCACGACGCCATCGACCGCAACTCCCCCGCCAGCGCCTCGGCCACCCGGGCCGCGTCCTGCCCCGGCTCGGTGAACGCCCCCACCACGTTCAGCGCATCGGCGGCCCGCTCGGCCTTGAGGTCGACACGGCCGACCAGCCTGCCGTCCAACAGGAACGGCCACACGTAGTAGCCGAACTGCCGCTTGGGTGCCGGCGTGTAGATCTCGATGCGGTAGTGAAAGTCGAACAGCCGCTCGACCCGGGGCCGGAAGAAGATCAGCGGGTCGAACGGGCACAGCAAGGCCGTCCCGCGATCGCGACGCGGCACCAGCTGACCCGTCCGCAGATACGCAGGCGCCGTCCAGCCGTCGACCTCGACAGCTTCCAGTTCCCCGTCGGCGACCAGCTTGGCGATCGCGGGCTTCACCTGTTTCGGAGACAGCCGGAAGTAGTCGCGGATATCGGGCTCGGTGCCGATGCCGAGCGCCGTCGCCGCGCGCAGCGTCAACTCGCGGATCGCTTCGTCGTCGTCGACTTCCCGCGCCACGACGTCGGCCGGAAGCACGCGTTCGGTGAGGTCGTAGTGCCGCGCAAACCCGACGCGCGTCGCGGTGGTCAGCACGCCCGCCGACCAGAGGGCCTCCGCCACCCACTTGGTCTCGCTGCGGTCCCACCACGGCCCCTTCCGGCCGCGTGGTTCCGTCTCCAGGTGTGCCTCGATCTGACCGGCGGTGGACGGGCCGAGCTCGGCGATGGCAGCCACGATGTTCTCGGCCAACCGTGCGTTCTTCTTGACGATCTCCTTGCCCCAGCGCCCGTGTTCGTACTCGCGCATCCGCCAGCGCAACAGCGGCCAATCGTCGACGGCCATCAGCGCCGCCTCGTGGGCCCAGTACTCGACGAGCAGCCGCGGCGAGCGCGCAGTGTGGCTCCACGCGGCCCGCTCGAGGACGTCGCGGTCATACGGCCCGAGCCTGCTGAACACCGGTGCGTAGTGCGCCCGCACGGCCACCGACACCGAGTCCAGTTGCAGCACCTGAATCCGGGAGACCAGCCGACGCAGATGGGCCCGCGTCACCGCACCGACGGGCTTGGGCTCGGCGAACCCCTGCGCGGCGACCGCCGTCCGGCGCGCCGCATCCGCCGTCAACCTCATGCGCGGACGTAGCTGACGAACCGGTACCGCAACCCGGAGGCACTGGTCAGCCAGTCCCCCCCGGTGCCGACCCAGTGGTCGTCGAGCACCGGCGCGAGGGCATCGTCGTCCTCGGGCCGCAAGTCGACGTCAACCTCGGTGACCTCGCACCGGGTCGCCAACGGCAGGGCGAGCGCATAGATCTGCGCGCCGCCAATGATCCAGGTCTCGTCATCGGTGAGCGCCTGGTCGAGATCAGCCACCACCGTCGCTTCATCAGCCACGTACCCAGCCTGCCGCGTCACTACGACATTTTTGCGTCCCGGCAGCGGCCGCACCTTGGCCGGTAGCGACTCCCACGTCAGCCGTCCCATGACGACGGTGTGGCCCAACGTGAGCTCCTTGAAGCGGGCCTGGTCCTCGGGGAGGCGCCACGGGATGCCGTTGTCGCGGCCGATGACACCGGAGCTCGACTGCGCCCAGATGAGCCCCAGGCTCACACGGCCACCGGGGCCTTGATCCCCGGGTGTGGATCGTAATTCACGATGGCGACGTCGTCGTAGGTGTAGTCGAAGATCGAATCCCGCTGCGCCAGCACCAGTTCGGGGTACGGACGCGGGTCGCGACTCAACTGAAGCCTGACCTGCTCGACGTGGTTGTCGTAGATGTGGCAGTCCCCGCCCGTCCAGACGAACTCGCCGACGCCGAGCCCGGCCTGGGCGGCCATCATGTGCGTCAACAACGCGTAGCTGGCGATGTTGAAGGGCACGCCGAGGAAGAGGTCGGCGCTGCGTTGGTAGAGCTGGCAGGACAGCTTGCCGTCGGCGACGTAGAACTGGAAGAAGGCGTGACAGGGCGGCAGCGCCATCTGCGGTATCTCGCCTACGTTCCAGGCCGACACGATGTTGCGCCGCGAGTCCGGATCGCGTTTGAGCAGCTCGAGCGACGCGCTGATCTGGTCGACGTGCTCACCCGACGGGGTGGGCCAGGACCGCCATTGCACGCCGTATACCGGACCGAGATCGCCTGTCTCGCTTGCCCATTCATCCCAGATGGTGACGCCGTGCTCATGCAGCCAGGCGACGTTGGAGTCACCGCGCAGAAACCACAGCAGTTCGTAGACGACGGACTTGAGGTGCACCTTCTTGGTGGTGATCAGCGGAAAGCCCGCCGTCAGGTCGTAACGCAGCTGATGGCCGAACAGGCTGCGGGTACCCGTTCCGGTGCGGTCGGACTTCGGCGTGCCCCGCTCGAGCACCAACCGCAACAAGTCCTCATAGGGGGTGGCGATGAGCACGGGCTCAGCTTACGTCGATGGGCCGACACTGCGGCTTTCACACACCGGGAGTACAACGGAGACCATGCCGACGATCACCGACGCCATCGTCACCGCCGACGGAACCTGTCCCGTGACGCTGTCCACCCCCGAGGGCGACGGCCCGTGGCCCGGGGTGGTCATGTACCCCGACGCAGGCGGCACACGTCCCACCTTCCGCGACATGGCCCAGCAGCTGGCCGACTACGGATACGCCGTCCTCGTGCCCGACGTCTACTACCGCGATGGCGACTGGGCACCGTTCGAGATGGCGACGGTATTCGCCGACCAGGACGAACGCCAGCGGCTGTTCGGCATGATCTCGAAGGTCACCCCGGATCTGATGGCCGCCGACGCGGCCGCGTTCTTCGACTACCTCGAGGCACGCCCCGAGGTGACGGGCGCGACGTTCGGCACCACCGGGTACTGCATGGGCGGGCGGACGTCGATGGTGGTGGCCGGACGGGTACCCGATCGAGTGGCCACGGCGATGTCCTTCCACGGCGGTGGACTCGCGTCCGACGACCCGGCCAGTCCTCACCTGCTGGCCGACCAGATAAAGGCCGTCGTGTACGTCGGCGGCGCGGAGAACGACCAGTCGTTCACCCCCGAGCAGGCCGAGACGCTGGACAAGGCGCTCACCGCGGCTGGAGTCGACCACACCATCGAGTTCTATTCCGCCGGACACGGTTTCGCCGTACCCGACAACGGGCCTTACGACCCGGCTGCGGCGAAGCAGCATTGGGACGCGATGGAGCGGGTGTTCGGCGCCACGCTGAAGTAGGGCCGTTCGCGTCGGACGTCTAGGACTCCTGGGCGTCGTGATCGCGGATGAGTGACCTGATGGCACGCACGACGCCTCGGGCGGCATACATCCCGGCGACGATCGCCAGCAGGATCAGCACCACGAACATCGGCCAGAACTGGGCCTTGGTCCGATCGGCTACTTCGAACCACACGATCGTGAACAGGATGGCGCAGATGAATACGACGATGTCGCGCCAGTTGCCTCGGTAGGACTGAGCCATCTCGACCAGCGACCGGTTCTTGTCGACGCCGGCGACGATGTCGTCGATGCGAATGTCGATGACGCGCTGCAGTTCAGCGCGCCGCTCCACCTGATCGGGCGGGAGCAGCTCCAACAGTTCCATGTCTTGTTTGATCAAACCGCGGACGTCGGGACCTCGCAGATTGCCCGCGAGCAGGCCGACCAGCGCCCCACCGGCGATCGGCGCCCCAGCCAAGGCGAAACTCGCGAGACCGGACATGCGACTCCTCCGTCACTCCATGAGCGTGGCGGCCAGGATGGCGCCAAGCTCGTAAGCCCGTTCGCGGACACCCGCGTCGACGGGTCCCGTCACCTCGAGTACGTCTGCGACCCGTTCCAGGGCGAGCCCAGTGGTCAGCTTGCCGACCGCGGACGCGGCTCCGACCGTGTCGTCGTTGCCGTGCACCCACAGTCCGTAGGGCCGACCGGCGACGTGATCGAGGCTGGGGTAATAGACCGTATCGAAGAAGTGCTTGAGCGCACCCGACATATAGCCGAAGTTCGCAGTCGTCCCGAACAGATAGCCGTCGGCGTCGAGCATGTCCTTGACGGTGCCCGCCAGTGCGGGCCGCACCACGACGTCGACGCCGGACACATCGGGATCTCTTGCGCCGGCCAGCACCGCCTCGAGCAGCTCGCGCGTGGTCGGCGACGGGGTGTGATGAACGACCAGCAGCGTCTTGCTCACCGGCGCCATCCTAGGCCTGCGCCCGCCGGTACCGGCGCCGCCGGTCGTCGGGGCTTCCTCGAATTCGGCCTTGAAGGTCTGGTACCGGACGTCCATACGTTCTTCTGCGATTCATTCACATGGGAGCGGTCCGCCGGGAGCGATACAGTTCGAATCAGGTCCGAGGAGGCGACGGTGACCAACAGTGCATGAGCTGTCGTTGTGCCACGCCATCGCGGGTGCGGTCAGACCGCACGCCGCCGGTCGCCGTGTCAAAGTGGTGCGGGTGCGCATCGGCGCGCTGCGGCAGGTGGTTCCCGAGTCGCTGTCGTTCTGTTGGGGACTGGTGCGCGAGGACGAGGACATGCCAGAGGCGGAGCTCGAGCTCGAGCTCGTCACCGCGGAAGTGATGTGTCGCGCCTGCGGGCAGTGCTCGGAACTCACCTCGCGCTGGTCGGTGCTCTGCCCCGCCTGCGACAGCGCCGACGTCGAGGTGTTGCACGGCGACGAGTTCCTGGTGACGTCCTTGGAGGTCTCCGAACGAGAGGCATCGACGAAAGGCGTTCAGCATG
>Ga0207668_10001969_pt1 | contig 12012 bp, 10 predicted proteins | sample KBSS43metaG_FD_184323 | JGI IMG/M metagenome (GOLD analysis project Ga0207668, IMG submission 184323) | Switchgrass rhizosphere microbial communities from Kellogg Biological Station, Michigan, USA - KBS S4-3 metaG (SPAdes) (version 2) | ecosystem: Host-associated > Plants > Roots > Rhizosphere... | reverse complement strand
GGTCCAGGCGAAGATCGAGGCAATCGGGTTGGTCGAGGTCTTCTCGCCCTTCTGCCACTGCCGGTAGTGCCGGGTGACCGTGCCGTGCGCCGCCTCGGCCTCGACGGTCTTGCCGTCCGGGGTCATCAGCACGCTGGTCATCAGGCCGAGCGAGCCGAAGCCCTGTGCCACCGTGTCGGACTGCACGTCGCCGTCGTAGTTCTTGCACGCCCAGACGTAGCCGCCCTCCCACTTCAGCGCGGCGGCGACCATGTCGTCGATGAGCCGGTGCTCGTAGGTGAGGCCGGCCGCCTTGAACTGGTCGGCGAACTCGGTCTCGAAGATCTCGGCGAACAGGTCCTTGAACCGGCCGTCGTACGCCTTCAGGATCGTGTTCTTGGTCGACAGGTAGACCGGGTAGTTGCGGGCCAGCCCGTACCGGAACGAGGCCCGCGCGAAGTCGCGGATCGACTCGTCGAAGTTGTACATGCCCATGCCGATGCCGCCGGCCGGGAAGTCGGCGACGTGGAACTCCATCGGCTCCGAGCCGTCCTCCGGCGTGAAGGTGATCGTCATCTTGCCGGCCTTGGGGGCCACGAAGTCGGTCGCCTTGTACTGGTCGCCGTGCGCGTGCCGGCCGATGATGATCGGCTTGGTCCAGCCGGGTACCAGCCGGGGCACGTTCGACATGATGATCGGCTCACGGAAGACGACGCCGCCGAGGATGTTGCGGATCGTGCCGTTCGGCGAGCGCCACATCTTCTTCAAGCCGAACTCGTCGACCCGCGCCTCGTCCGGCGTGATCGTGGCGCACTTGACGCCGACACCGTGCCGCTTGATGGCGTTGGCCGCGTCGATCGTCACCTGGTCGTCGGTCTCGTCGCGGTGCTGGATCGACAGGTCGTAGTACTCGATCGGGACGTCGAGATAGGGCAGGATCAGCTGCTCCCGGATCTGCTTCCAGATGATCCGGGTCATCTCGTCGCCGTCGAGCTCCACGACCGGGTTTGTGACCTTGATTTTCGCCATCGGCCGGCGCCTCTCTCCCGAAGACCATTCTTAGCAGTACGAGCGTACTGCCCACCCTACGGAGATCACCGCCTGGGGTTATGAGGATCTCAAGGAAACACTGAAGGCCCTGGGTGCGGTCCAACTCCGCGATCGCCCGCTGGTGAGAGGGCACTCGGTTTCCTGACGGCAGCGGGGTTTGCTGACGGCAGGAAACCGCGTGACCTCTCACCAGCGACAAAAGGGCGATCGCCCGCGGAGCGAAGCGGAGCCAGATTTACAGCTCGGCGACGTCCGCCTGCTTGGCGCGGACCGCCTCGGCGGCCTCCTTGAGGCCGGCCAGCTCGGTGTCGGTGAGCTTCTCCTCGACGACCTTCTTGATGCCCTGGGCGCCGATCTCCGCCTCCACGCCGAGGTAGACGCCGGAGATGCCGTACTCGCCCTCGACCCAGGCACAGACCGGCATGACCGCGCCCGAGTCCTCGACCACGGCCTTGGCCATCCGGGCCGCGGCGGCCGACGGGGCGTAGTAGGCCGAGCCGGTCTTGAGCAGGGCGACCACCTCGGCGCCGCCGTTGCGGGTGCGGACCACCAGCTCCTCGATCTTTTCGGCCGGCAGCAGGTCGGACAGCGGCTTGCCGTCGACCGTGCAGCGCGACGGGACCGGGACCATGGTGTCGCCGTGCGAGCCCAGGGTGAGCGCCTTGACGCTCTTGACCGGCACGTTCAGCGTCTCGGCGATCGAGTTGGTGAAGCGGGCCGTGTCGAGCACGCCGGCCTGGCCGAAGACCCGGTTCTTGGGGAACTGGGTGGCGAGCTGGGCCAGCGCCGTCATCTCGTCGACCGGGTTCGAGACCACGATCACGACGGCGTTCGGCGCGTACTTCGCGATGTTCTCCGCCACCTGGCGAACGATCTTGGCGTTGACCTCGAGCAGGTCCATCCGGCTCATGCCGGGCTTGCGGGGCAGGCCCGCGGTGACCACGACGACGTCCGAGCCCTCGATCGCCTCGTAGCCCTCACCGTTCGCGCCGGTGGTCACGCCGACGATCTTGGTCTCGAAGCCCTCGATCGGCCGGGACTGGTTCATGTCGAGCGCGAGACCGGCCGGCTTGCCATCGATGATGTCGGTGAGCACAACGGTGTCGAAGATGTCGTACTCGGCCAGGCGCTGTGCGGTCGTCGACCCGTAGAAGCCGGCGCCTACGACGGTTACCTTCTTGCCCATAGCTCTGCCACTCCCAGTCTCCGGGACCCTTTTCGCCGACCGTATCAGCCGGTTAACGGCGGATTACCGGCCGGTCCACCCGGCGCGGCGTAAGCCACTCAGGAGACCACCGCGCCGTGCGCGCCGGCGAAGAGCACCGCCTGCGCCAGGTCGATCTTGGCGCCGCGGAGGTTGACCACCCGCAGGTCCACCCCAGCGAGATCGGCGCCGCGCAGATCGGCACCCGCGAGCACGGCCTCGGCCAGCCGCGCGTTGGAGAGATCCGCGCCGCGCAGATCGGCCCGGGTCAGGTCGGCGCCGGTCAGGTCGGCCTCCCGCAGGCGCAGCTCGCCGAGGCGTACGCCGGTCAGGTTTTGCCCGCGCAGCGAGACGAACCCCCAGTCGCCGCCGTCCACGGTCAGCGGCCGCAGCCCGCAGTCCACGAACTGGGTGCCGGTCAACTTGCAGCCGGTCAACGTGGCGTCGAAGAACGAGCAGCGCTGCATCGTCGACTGCAGGATCGCCACCCGCTCCAGCGTGGCCGCGTTGAAGCGCACGTTGCCGAACGTGCAATTGGTGAAGACGCAGCCGGTGAGCCGCGCCTCCGACCAGTCCACGTCGTGAAACGCGCAGTCCTCGTAGCGGACGTGGGCGACCTCCTCCAGGGCCCAGTCCTGGCCCCGGAAGGTCTCGTCCTGTACGAGGGTCTCCATCAGCTCAGTGGTAGAAGTGCCGCGTGCCGGTGAGGTAGACGGTGAGCCCGGCCTTCTCCGCCGCCTCGATCACCAGGTTGTCCCGGATCGAGCCGCCCGGCTGCACCACCGCGGTGATCCCGGCGGCGATCAGCACCTCAAGGCCGTCCGGGAACGGGAAGAACGCGTCCGAGGCCGCCACGCTGCCCTTGGCCCGCTCGGCGCCGGCCCGGTCGACCGCGAGCTTGGCCGAGTCGACCCGGTTGACCTGGCCCATCCCGACGCCGACGGTGGCCCCGTCGTGGGCCAGCAGGATCGCGTTGCTCTTCACCGACCGGATCGCCCGCCAGGCGAAGGCCAGGTCGGCGAGCATCTCGGGGGCGGCCGGCGCGCCGGTGGCCAGCGTCCAGCCGGCCGGGTCGTCGCCGGCCGCGTCGATCCGGTCGGTCATCTGCACCAGCACGCCGCCGCCGACCTGCTTGATCTCGGCGGGCGGCGGGTTCCACGGCGGCGCGGCCAGGACCCGCAGGTTCTTCTTCTCGCGCAGCGTTTCGAGGGCGTCGGCGGCGTAGGACGGCGCGACGATCACCTCGGTGAAGATCTCCGCGAGCTGGCCGGCGAGCTCGGCGGTCACCTCCCGGTTGACCGCGATGACCCCGCCGAACGCCGACACCGGGTCGCAGGCGTGCGCCTTGCGGTGCGCCTCGGCCACGTCGGCGCCGACCGCGATGCCGCACGGGTTGGCGTGCTTGATGATCGCCACGCACGGCTCGGTGAAGTCGTTGGCGCTGCGCCAGGCCGCGTCCGCGTCCACGTAGTTGTTGTAGGACATCTCCTTGCCGTGCAGCTGCTCGGCCTGCGCCAGCCCGGCCGGCGCGTTCGGGTCGAGGTAGAGCGCGGCCTGCTGGTGCGGGTTTTCGCCGTAGCGCAGGGTGCTCTGCCGCTTGAGCGCGAGGCCGGCGAACTCCGGCCACTCGGCGGGCGCGAGCGTCGTGGCACACCAGTTGGCCACGGCGACGTCGTACTCCGCGATGTCCGCGAAGGCGCGGGCGGCGAGCAACTTGCGCTGCGTCAGCGTGAAACCGCCGGTCGCCACGGCCTCCAACACCAGCGGGTACGCCTCGACGGCCGTCACCACCGCGACGGATGGGTGGTTCTTGGCCGCCGCGCGCACCATGGCCGGGCCGCCGATGTCGATCTGCTCGACGCACTCGTCCACGCTCGCGCCGCTCGCCACCGTCTCGGTGAACGGGTAGAGGTTGCTCACCAGCAGGTCGAACGGCTCGATCTCGAGCTGGCGCAGCTGCTCGGCGTGGGTGTCCAGGCGCAGGTCGGCGAGCAGGCCGGCGTGCACCCGCGGGTGCAGCGTCTTGACCCGGCCGTCCAGGCACTCGGGGAAGCCGGTCAGCTCCTCGACCCGGGTGACCGGCACGCCGGAGCGCTCCACCGTCGCCGCCGTCGAGCCGGTCGAGACGATCTGCACCCCGGCGGCGTGCAACGCCTGGGCCAGTTCGACGAGGCCGGTCTTGTCATACACGCTCAGCAGCGCCCGCTTGATCGGGCGGCGTCCCTCGTCGCTCACGGGATGCGTACCTTCCTGTTTTCAATGGTCCAGCCCTCGCGCACCAGCCGGCCGACGAACTCGACCAGTTGGGCCCGCTCGGCCACCTTGATCCGCTCGGTGAGCGTCTCCTCCGTGTCGTCGTCGAGCACGGGAACGCTGACCTGGGCGATGATCGGGCCGGTGTCGACGCCGGCGTCGACGAAGAAGAGGGTCGCGCCGGCGATCTTGACGCCGTACGCGAGTGCGTCGCGCGGGCCGTGGATGCCGGGGAACGCCGGCAGCAGCGCGTTGTGCGTGTTGATGTAGCGGTCGCCGAACGCGGCCAGGAACGCCGGACCGACCAGCTTGAGGAAGCCGGCCGAGATCACCAGGTCGGGCTTGGCGTCGGCGACGTGGGCGGCGAGCGCCGCGTCCCAGTCGGCGCGCGTCTCATACGCCTTCAGCGGGTCGACAAAGGTGGGGATGCCCGCGGCGGCGGCCCGGTCGAGACCGGCGATGCCGTCCCGGTCGGCGCCGACCGCGACAACCCGGGCCCCGTAGGCCGGATCGGCGGTAGCGTCAAGCAGGGCCTGGAGATTGCTGCCCGAACCGGAAACGAGGACGACCAGGCGGGCAGGCGCGGGGTCGGTCACCCGAGCACCCTATCGCCGCCGCCCGCGACGGCCGACAACGGGTCGTTTCGCGGACACCGAAATGCCTGATCATCGGTTACGCTGCCGGTCCTTACCCTGCTCGATGTTTCGCCGCGCCCGCGGCCCGTTTTGGAGGAAATCGCGTGACCACTCCGCCGCCGTACTACGGTCCGCCGCCCGGTCAACCGGTCGGTCCGCCCGGAGGGCAGCAGAACACCCAGGGTCTGATCGGCATGATCCTCGGGATCGTGTCGATCCCGATGGTGTGCTGCTTCTACATCGGCGTGCCGATCGCCATTGCGGGCGTGGTCCTCAGCTGGCTCGGTCTGCAGAAGGCGAAGACCGGTCAGGCGAGCAACCGCGGTCAGGCCGTGGCCGGCCTGGCCTGCTCCGGTGCCGCCATCGTTCTCGCCATCGGCCTGGTCATCCTGAGCATCGTGGCGAACTCGTTCGACTGGCAGACCTGGCTCGAGAACAACCGCACCAACTGATCCGGCGGAGGCGGGCCGGCACGATGGTGCCGGCCCGTCGCGCGTCCGGGAACTGTCACGCTTTCGGGGCCGGCGCGATCAATCGGGCCGGCCGTCACGCTTTCGGGGCCGGTGCGATCAATCAGGCCGGCCGTCACGCTTTCGGGGCCCGTGCGACCAATCGCGCCGGCCGTCACGCTTTCGGGGTCGGGGCGAACACGCGGGCGGCCGCCGCGCCGAGCGTCGCCGCGACGCCGACCACGGCCGCGGCCACCAGCGCCAGCTGCCACGGGTCGGGGCCGATGGTGGCCAGCCGGCCGTCGCCCAGCGGGCCGCCGGAGAGCTTGCCGAGCACGCCGAGCACGAGACCGGCGGCCGGCCCGGCGAGGATGCCGCCGCCGATCACCTGGGCCCACGGCGGGTCCACCCGTTCCCCGGGCTTGCCGCCCGGCGCGGCCGGCGGCTGGTCGCGGGCCAACCGCCGGGTGAGCAGCCAGCCGGCGGCCAGGCCGGCCAGCACCGGGACGGCCAGCAGCAGGGCGCCGGACGCGCCCATCGGCCCGTTCGGCAACGCGGCCAGCAGCGGGAGGGTGGGCAGCGGGCCGACCGTCACCTCGGTCAGCCGGATCACCGAGCCGGTGCCCAGCGCGAACCCCGGGCCCAGCAGGTAGGCCGCCGCCCACACCGTGCCGTTCACCCCGTACGCCAGGCTGACCAGGACGATCCCGGCCTGCCCGGCCACCCCGGTACGGAAGGCGGAGATCATGTCGGCGGCCGTGCCGCCGCCGACCGCCAACGACAGGCCCGCCACCGCCGCGCCGCCGGCCAGGAGGAACATGGCCGCGACCAGCCCCGTACGCAGGCCGTGCCGCAACACCCGCGGCATCCGCCGGGCCATCGTGCGCAGCGCGTCGGTGCCGCGCAGCGAACCGACCAGCGCGCCGGCGGCGCCGAGCAGGAAAAAGTTGATCGCGGCGCCGCCGGCCGAGACGTCGAGGCTGCGGTTGTCGACGACCAGCGCGGCCACCGAGCCGAGCAGCGAATAGCCGAGCCCGATCGCGAAGGCGACCAGCAGCGCGTCGCCGACCGAACCGGAGCGGCGGGCGCCGATCGCCCGGGTCACATGCAGGCCGGCCCGGGCGAGCCGGGCGGCGATGAGCACGGTGAGCAGCAGCGGGGCGAGCCCGAGCGGGCCGGTCGAGGTGCCGATCGGCACGCCGTGGCCGAGCAGCCAGCCGGCCAGCCCGCCGTGCGCGGCGCCGGCCAGCCCGCCCTGACCCTCCAGCGTGCGGGCCAGGCCGATCACCGCGGCCACCGGCAGGTACGACGTGATGGCGGCCCAGAGCGTGGCGAACGCGGCCGCGATCGGTAGCGGGGCGCGCCGGACCCGCTCGGCCGGGCGACGCTGGGCGGGCAGCCGGACCGTTTCCCGGTCGGCGAGCACCCGGTCGTCGACGAGCACGGTCTGCCGCTCAGCGGCCTCCCCGGCGGGCGCCTCGTCGGGCGTCGGTGGCCGCACCGTCATCGCCTCGGTGGGCCGGTCCACCGGAACCGTCTCGCGGGCGGCCAGCGCCGCCTCGGCGACCGCGAACGGGTCGTCCGAGTCGTCGGGACGGTCGGGTGTGCTCGGCATCGCGAACTACTTTTCCACGTGCGGGCTCGTGCGGCGATGCAGATACGGCGGCGCGCCGTCATTCGAGTCGTCGCGACTCGAACGGCGGCGCGCCGTCATGCCCGTACCGGGATCAGCTCATGACCTCGCGCATGAGCCGCGCGGTCTCGCTCGGCGTCTTGCCGACCTTGACGCCGGCCGCCTCCAGCGCGACCTTCTTGGCGTCCGCGGTGCCCGCCGAGCCCGAGATGATCGCGCCGGCGTGGCCCATGGTCTTGCCGGGCGGGGCGGTGAAGCCGGCGATGTAGCCGACCACCGGCTTGGTGACGTTCGCCTTGATGAACTCGGCGGCCCGCTCCTCGGCGTCGCCGCCGATCTCGCCGATCATCACGATCGCGTCGGTCTCCGGGTCGTCCTGGAACGCCCGCAGCGCGTCGATGTGGGTGGTGCCGATGATCGGGTCACCGCCGATGCCGACACAGGTCGAGAAGCCGATGTCGCGCAGCTCGTACATGAGCTGGTAGGTCAGCGTGCCGCTCTTGGAGACCAGGCCGATCCGGCCGGCCGGGGTGATGTCGGCCGGGATGATGCCGGCGTTGGAGGCACCCGGCGAGGCGATGCCCGGGCAGTTCGGACCGATGATCCGGGTCTTCTCGCCCTGCGCGATGTTGTACGCCCAGAAGGCGGCCGAGTCCTGCACCGGTACGCCCTCGGTGATCACCACGGCGAGCGGGATCTCGGCGTCGATCGCCTCGATCACGGCGGACTTGGTGAACGCCGGCGGCACGAAGATGACCGACACGTCGGCGCCGGTCTCCTTGACCGCCTCGCCGACCGAGGCGAAGACGGGCAGCGCGGTGCCATCGAAGTCAACCGTCGTGCCGGCCTTGCGCGGGTTGACGCCGCCGACCACGTTGGTGCCCGCGGCCAGCATCCGGCGGGTGTGCTTGGACCCCTCCGAGCCGGTCATGCCCTGGACGATGACCTTGGAGTCCTTGGTGAGCCAGATAGCCATGTCGTCACTTCCCCGCAGCCGCGAGCTCGGCGGCGCGATCAGCCGCTCCGTCCATCGTGTCCACCCGCTCGACCAGCGGGTTGTTCGCTCCGTCGAGGATGGCGCGGCCGGCCTCGGCGTTGTTGCCGTCGAGGCGCACCACGAGCGGCTTGGTGACGCTCTCGCCGCGCTCGCCGAGCAGGGCCAGGGCCTGCACGATGCCGTTGGCCACCTCGTCGCAGGCGGTGATGCCGCCGAAGACGTTCACGAAGACCGACTTCACGGCCGGGTCGCCGAGCACGATCTCCAGGCCGTTCGCCATCACCTGGGCGCTCGCGCCGCCGCCGATGTCGAGGAAGTTGGCCGGCTTGACGTTGCCGTGCTTCTCGCCGGCGTAGGCGACCACGTCGAGGGTGGACATGACCAGGCCGGCGCCGTTACCGATGATGCCGACCTCACCGTCCAGCTTGACGTAGTTGAGGTTCTTGGCCTTGGCGGCCTGCTCCAGCGGGTCGACCGCGGACTGGTCGACCAGCGCCTCGTGGTCGGGGTGCCGGAACGACGCGTTCTCGTCGAGAGTGATCTTGGCGTCCAGGCAGAGCACCCGGCCGTCGCCGACCTTGGCGAGCGGGTTGACCTCGACCAGCGTGGCGTCCTCGGCCACGAAGGCCTGCCACAGCTTCACCGCGATGTCGACGACGTGGTCGGCCACCTCGGCCGGGAACTGCGCGGCGGTGACGATCTCGCGCGCCTTGGCCTCGTCGACGCCCTTGCTGGCGTCGATCGCGATCTTGGCGACCCGGTCCGGGTCCTCCTCGGCGACGGTCTCGATCTCCATGCCGCCGGCCACGCTGGCGATGCAGAGGAAGGTGCGGTTCGCGCGATCCAGCAGGTAGGAGAAGTAGTACTCCTCCTTGATGTCCGCCGTCTCGGCGAGCATCACCTTGTGCACCGTGTGACCCTTGATGTCCATGCCGAGGATGTCGGTGGCGCGGGCCTGCGCCTCGTCGGCGCCGTCGGCCAGCTTGACCCCGCCGGCCTTGCCCCGGCCGCCGACCTTGACCTGCGCCTTGACGACGACCTTGCCGCCGAGACGCTCGGCGATCGACCGAGCCTCCTGCGGGGTCTCGGCGACGCCGCCGCCCAGCACGGGCAGCCCGTGCCGTTCGAACAGGTCGCGCCCCTGATACTCGAACAGGTCCACGTGTCTCCTTTCGCTCGCGACGCCGAGCGCCGGCAAGCCGCACCGTTGCGTCCCGACCTGTGTGCGCGGCGGTCGTGAAGGCGCCGCCAGCGTGCAGAATCAGGCCCGGAGGGCCCTCATTCGCAGACTAGCGACCGGGACCGGCCTCCCGTAGGCGCGGGTGCACGGTGTGCAAGACCACACACCGTCCGGTACGCCGCCACGGCCGCCGCGACACTCGGGCACGAACCACAAAAAGTCGGCAGAACTCGCGTAACCCGCCATGTAGGGCGTCGTTGAGAGTGGTGTCGGAGCGCTACGGCGGGCCGGCGTCAAGCGGCCGATGCCCTGTCGGTCGAGGGGTGGCGGCGGGGCATCGTGCATAGAGAGGCCGGACGTGTGAGGGGTGCGTCCGGCCTCTCCCCTTGCCGCTATCCGACCGGAGACGTCACATTGGCGCGCACCCATTCGATGATGGATGCGGTAGTGGCGCCCGGGGTGAAAATCTTGGCGACGCCGAGCGATTCCAATTCGGCGATGTCGTCCGCCGGAATGATGCCGCCGCCGAATACGACGATGTCGGTTGCGTCACGTTCCGCCAGCAGTTCGATAACACGGCGGAAGAGCGTCATGTGCGCGCCGGACAGAACGGACAAACCGACCGCATCGGCGTCCTCCTGAATGGCCGTCTCGACGATCTGCTCCGGCGTCTGATGCAGCCCGGTGTAGATCACCTCCATGCCGGCGTCGCGCAGCGCGCGGGCCACCACCTTGGCGCCCCGATCATGCCCGTCCAGCCCGGGTTTCGCGACCACGACCCTGATCCGTGCCTGCATGCTGACCCTCCGTGTCACCGACCCCATCGTCCCTGAACGAACGGTAACCCGGACACCCGGCCCGGGGTAGCCCGCTCCGGGAAACCTTGATCACTTGGGGTAACCGGAAATGTATTCTGAGTAACTTGACTTTGCGTTTTTCGAACAATCACGGAGAGTGCTCGAACGCGCCAGCTGGAAAAGGTAGCGAACTCGGACAATCGATGCTCAAAGCGGACGCAGAAGTGTCAGCGAATTGGCGCTGCGACTTGTGACTCGGCTGCCGAGTCGTTACCGTTGCCCCCGGCTGTCAACCGGATAACACCGATCCGACAGCCGGGCGGCCATGGATAACCCGGATTGCGGGTCTCCTGACCACCACCGCAATTGTCGTCTACGGAGGGTTGTTCGTGCGCCAGCGCTTGTCGTCTGAGCCCGACCGGTATCGCGGCCGTCGTCGCGTACCTACCCCTCCGCGCAGCCGTTATGCGGTCGTCGTCACGTCGGCCTTCATCGGCGCGGGCGTCGTCGCCATCGGCGCATCCTCCAACCTGCCGGACGCCAAGGCCGTCAGCCCCGACGTGCTGCAGAGCCTGCAGAGCGCCAACGTCGCCGCCGACGCCGCGATCGCCGACCGCGACGGGGCCGAGCGCGCCTCCCGTGGCGACAACCGGGACGGGGTCGACCGTACCGAGGTCAGCGCCGAGGAGCAGGCTGCCGACGTCTGGTTGCTGCCGATCGAGGAATACACCTTCACCTCGCCCTACGGCGTCCGGTGGGGCAAGCTGCACGCCGGCATCGACCTGGCCGCCCCCGAGGGGATGCCCTACAAGGCGATCCACGCCGGCACGGTGACCAAGGCGGGCTACAACGGCGGCTACGGCAACTCGATCACGGTGCAGAACGCGGACGGCACCGAGGTCATCTACGCCCACTCCCGGCGGGTGCTGGTCAGGGTGGGCGATCAGGTCAAGGCCGGCCAGGTGCTCGGCGAGGTCGGCAGCACGGGCGCGGCCTTCGGCACCCACCTGCACCTCGAGATGCATGTAAAGGGCCAGCCCATCGACCCGATCCCCTACCTGCGCGAACGCGGCGTCGACATCAAGCTCAAGGTCGAGTCCGTCTACGCCGGCATGGCCGCCGCCGCTTCCTGACCCAACCTCCGCGCGGCCCAACCCCTTCCGGCCGCCACCCTCCGGGCCCAGCTCCCCCGCGTCTCCCGAGCCCAGCTCCCCCGCCGCTCCGCGGCCGAGCTTCTCCCAGCGCCACCGCTTCCCGAACTGGCCGTCTCACTGGCCCAGCTCCTGCCGGCCGCCGCCCCTCCCGCGCCGCAGCTCCGGTCGGCCGCCGCCCCTCCCGCGCCGCAGCTCCGGTCGGCCGCCGCCCCTCCCGACCCAGCTCCTCCCCTGCCTCCGCCGCTTCGCGTCCCGGCCCTCTCGCTGGCCAACTCTCCCGGCCAACTCCGCTGGCGTCGCCTCTTCCCACGCGGCCGCCCTCCGCCGCCGCCGGCCCCTCCCGTGCCACCGGCTGCGCCTGAGGCGTGTCCCATCCGGATCCGCTCCTGTCCCGCCAACCCGTCCGGGCTCCTTCCCCCGGCGGCCCCCGTGCCGTGAGTTGGTTGCAAGTCGGTTGATCTCGGGCAGATCGGGCGTGCCCCGCTCAGGCGCGACGCGGCCGCGGCCGACAGGCAAATGTCGGTTGGTTTCCGTAGAGCCTTGGGAGGGTCACGCCGCGTGTCGCATCGAGCCGAAGCCCGTTCCGCCGGTCGTCACCGCCGTGATTCGCGACCCCGCGTACCGCTGACGTTCCTCGCTCGGGCGGTCCGCCAGCACAACGGCATCGCCGGGGAACGCAAC
>Ga0207668_10001968_pt1 | contig 12019 bp, 9 predicted proteins | sample KBSS43metaG_FD_184323 | JGI IMG/M metagenome (GOLD analysis project Ga0207668, IMG submission 184323) | Switchgrass rhizosphere microbial communities from Kellogg Biological Station, Michigan, USA - KBS S4-3 metaG (SPAdes) (version 2) | ecosystem: Host-associated > Plants > Roots > Rhizosphere >... | reverse complement strand
GGCGTCGCCGCTGACGTTCCACTGCTGCTGATCGGCAACGGCACCGGTATCGCCGGCCTGCGCGCACACCTGCACGAACGCGCACGCATTGGCGGTGCCCGCACCTGGCTGTTGTTCGGCGAACGCTCGGCCGCGCATGACTTCCACTTCGGCGATGAACTGCAGGCGATGCTCGGCAACGGCAGGCTGACCCGCCTGGATACGGTGTTCAGCCGTGATGGCGGCGCACATCGCTACGTGCAGGATCGCCTGCTGGCCGAAGCATCCACGCTGCGGCAGTGGGTCGATGACGGCGCGACGATCCTGGTGTGCGGCAGCCTGCAGGGCATGGCCCCGGCAGTGGATGCGGTGATCGAGCAGGTGCTCGGTGCCGACGGCAAGGAAGCGCTGCTGCTGGCCGGTCGTTACCGGCGCGACGTGTATTGAATCCGTTCGCCGGGCATTGCCCGGCGCTACCGGCTCTGGTGGGTGCCGCGCTTGCTCGGCACTGACCCGCTGCAATACCCGTTCTTGCGCGCCGCAGTGCGGCCGTCTCTCCCAAAGGAATCTCACATGATCCGTACCACTGCTCTCACCCTGGCCATCGCGGCTGCGACCCTGTCGATGCCGGCCCACGCCCAGTTCGGCAAGCTGAAGGACCTGGCCGGCGCCGCTACCGGCACCTCCAGCAGCAGCGCCTCCAGCGCCGCCGCTCCGGACGAAGCCGCGCAGGAAGCGCTGGTGCGTCGTTTCGTCAGCTCGCAGTCGCACTCGCTGCAGGCCCAGACCTCGTTCGCCCGCGCCTTCGGCCTGGCCGAGCAGGTGCAGCTGCTGGAAGCGGAGCGCCAGGCGCTGTCGTCCGGTTCGGTCAGCGTCGATGCCATGAAGAAGTCGGTGTCGGTCAGCGAAGCCGCCCAGGCCGCCATCGACGAGCGCCAGGCCGCACAGCCGGAACTGAACGCTGAATCCAAGCAGCACTATGCCGAAGGCCTGGTCTCGCTGCTGGCCTCGGCTGCCGAAGCACAGAAGCTGAGCGGCGAAGCCAGCGGCTTTGCGGCCGGCATGAAGAACCTGGGCGCCACCCAGATGGCCACCGTTGGCCGCAAGCTGGCCGCCGGTGCCTGGGTTGCCAAGGAATCGCCGGGCTTCATCAAGGGCCTGTACGGCTCGACCAAGTCGGCTGTGACCTTCGCCAAGAAGAGCAAGGTGAAGGTGCCGTCCAACGCCGATTCGATGCTGGATTCGCTCTGATACGAGGCAACTCCGCATGCGTACGACGACTCGATTGATCGGCCTGGGCCTGGCAGCGGCCCTGCTGGCAGCCTGCGGCAAGCAGGATGCACCGGCAGAAACCGCTCCGGCCAAGGACAAGGCTGCCAGTGCACTGGCCAGCAACGCGCCGGTGCAGGAAGCGCCCCTGCGTGGCACGCCGGATTTCGGCGGCACCACCCAGGTCGCGCGCGAAGCCGACGGTATCGGCAGCACCCCGGAACTGGCGGTGCTGGCGGCATTGCAGTCGGCCGTGGCCCAGGTCAACGGCGTACGCGTGGCCAGCCAGATGCAGAGCCTGCGCGCAGGCCTGCATGTGGACGTGGACGGTGAACACGTCGGCGATATCCGCGCCGACGCGTTCTCCCAGCAGATGATTGCCGGCTCGCAGGGCGCGGTGCTGGGCTACGAAATCCTCTCGCAGGATGAAGTGAGCCAGCTCGACGAAGAAACCATCGCCCGCGTGCGCGCCAGCGACGAAGGCTGGAGCTTCAAGGGTTCGGCCTCGGCCAGCGCCTCCGGTGAAGCCTCCGCCAAGGGCGGCTCGGCGTCGGCCAGCGTCAAGGAAAACTACGAAGAGCAGGTCAAGGTCGACGCCAAGCGCGGTGCCAGCTCCTTCGATTCGGATGTCACCCGGCGCAGCATGCGCAGCTACTGGAAGGTGCGTGTCCGCGCGCAGATTGCCCAGTACCGTGCACCGGATGAAGAAGGCAAGCCGAAGATCGTGGTGGCCCTGCCGCGTACCAAGTCGGGCAGCTATGCCGTTGGCGATGGCCGGGTGAATGCCGACGAGGTCGCCCAGGCGATCCGCGCGCGGCTGTCCGACACGCTTACCCAGACCCAGCGCTTCATCGTGCTGGACCGCGAGTTCGGCGACGAACTGCAGGCCGAGATCGACCACATCAACAGTGGCAACGTGCGCCTGCAGGACACCGCACGCGTTGGCCAGCAGCTGGCGACCGACCTGATCCTGATTCCGACCATCGAACGTTTCGAGTACCCGCGCAGCGTGCGCAACCTGCGCATGTCCGATCGTCAGGTGACCTCGTACTCCGGTGGCGGCCGCATCACCCTGCGCCTGGTCAACGCCACCACCGGCCAGGTTGTGATGTCCGACAGCTTCGACCACCAGTTGGCCTCGACCGGCCCGAGCACGCTGCCGCGCGTGGTCAACGGCCGCAGCATGGCTGCCTCGATGATGGACTCGCTGTCCGGCCAGATCGGCAGCACGATCGTCACCACGCTGTTCCCGGTGTCGGTGGTGTCCGTCGATGGCGACCAGGTGGTGCTGAGCCAGGGCGGTGACACCGTGCAGGTCGGCCAGCGCTGGCAGGCCGTGCGCCTGGGCGAAGAGCTGAAGGACCCGCAGACCGGCCGTTCGCTCGGCCGCAGCGAGCATCCGTGCTGCACCATCCGCATCGACCGCGTTGCCGCGCAGACGTCCTACGGCACCCTGGAAGAGGGCGTCGACGCGATGCGCGGTGGTTTCCGCCCCGGCCAGATCGAACTGCGCCAGAAGCTGGGCAGCAAGCCCAAGGCCACCGCCGGCGCAACCGCATCGGCCGCTCCGGCCGCCGCAGCGCGTCCGGCCAGCAAGCCCAAGCCCAAGCCCGCCGCCGCCCCGGCCGAAGACCCGAACTGGTAAGACACCCAGGCAATGCACAGATGGGGTCAGAGCCCTTTCCCGCCGGGAAAGGGATCTGACCCCTTCTTGTTTCCGTGTCGACCAAGGTCGACACCTACCAGAGCAGAACGCCGTTCCGACAGGCCACGGGAAGCTGTCGAAGGCGGGGTGGGTCCGGTTGCGGGAGTGTCCGCGGCATGGATGCCGCGGCCAAGCCCCCAAGGATGGGTTTACGGCGTCTCCCGCAACCGGACCCACCCCGCCATCCCACGGAATACCGTTGTTGCTCCGGCCGTTGCCGTTGTTTCGGCGGGTGCAGGGCGCAGCCCTGCCGAACCCCTTACCCCTTACACTCCAGAACGATTTCCCTGCTGGAGAGAGCAATGAAGCGAGTAGTACTGGGCGTGCTGGCCCTGTCGGTGTCGAGCGCACTGATGGCGGCCACCCCGAAATTCGATGGCGCGCGGATCTCCGCCGACGTCAAGGAACTGGCCTCCGACGCCTACGAAGGCCGCTCCCCGGCCACCGCCGGCGAACAGAAGACCATCGCCTTCCTCAGCAAGCAGTTCGCCGACGCCGGCCTGCAGCCCGGCGGCGACCTGAAGGACGGCAAGCGCCTTTGGACCCAGGCCGTGCCGCTGCGCAAGGGCGACATCGTCGGCACCCCGCAGCTGTCGCTGCAGCAGGGCGGCAAGACCATAGCGCTGGAGCAGGGCAAGCAGATCGCCGTGCGTGCAGCCATGAACGGTGCGACCAGCGTGGACATCAGCAAGGCACCGTTGGTGTTCCTCGGCTATGGCGTGAAGGCAGCAGAGCGCAACTGGGACGACTTCAAGGGCGTGGACCTGAAGGGCAAGATCGCCGTCGTGCTGATCAACGACCCGGACTTCGAAACCGGCAAGGGCGACTTCGACGGCAAGGGCATGACCTGGTATGGCCGTTGGCCGTACAAGTACGAAGAAGGCGCACGCCAGGGCGCACTCGGCGTGCTGATCGTGCATGAGACCGCCCCGGCGTCGTATGGCTGGGCCACGGTGGCCGGCTCCAACACCAACACCATGTTCGACGTGGTGCGCGACAATCCGGCTGACAGTCATCCGCTGCTGGAAGGCTGGATCCAGCGCGATCTGGCGGTCGAACTGTTCCGCTCGGCCGGGCAGGATTTCGAGGCGCTGAAGAAGAAGGCGCAGCAGCGCGACTTCACCCCGGTGCCGCTGACCGGCGCCAGCCTGGATGCGAAGTACGCGGTGAAGACCGAAGTGATTACCTCGCACAACGTGGCCGCGCGCCTGGAAGGCAGCACGCATCCGGACGAGACCGTCATCTACAGCGCGCATTGGGACCACATCGGCGTGGGCGAGCCCGACGCACGCGGCGACCGCATCTTCAACGGCGCGCTGGACAACGCCAGCGGCACCGCCTCGCTGATCGAACTGGCACGCGGCTTCGCCAAGGCGCCGCGTCCGCAGCGTTCGGTCGTGTTCCTGGCGGTAACCGCCGAGGAGAAGGGCCTGCTGGGTTCGGAGTACTACGCAACGCACCCGCTGTACCCGCTGGAAAAGACCGTGGCGATGATCAACATGGACGGCATGGCGCCGTTCGGCCCGTCGCGCGATTTCGGCATCTACGGCGCGGCGCGCTTCGAGCTGCTGGACCAGCTGAAGGACGTGGCCAAGGGCTGGGACATCCGCTACACGCCGGACCCGAAGCCGGAGGCCGGCCTGTTCTTCCGCTCCGACCACTTCCCGTTCGCCAAGCGTGGCGTGCCCGCGCTGTCCTGGTCGGCCGGGCAGGACTGGGTGGACGGTGGCGTCGCGGCGGGCAAGAAGGCGTCCGAGGACTACACCGCCAAGCGTTACCACCAGCAGGGCGACGAGTGGCAGCCGGACTGGGTGTTTGCAGGCGCCGCCCGCGACCTGGAAGTGCTGTACACCCTGGGCAACCAGTTGGCCAACTCGCGCAGCTGGCCGAACTGGAGCAAGGACGAGGCGTTCCGCGCCGTGCGTGACGCCAGCGCCGACCAGCGCAAGTAAGGGAATGCGCCGGGTTCGCCCGGCGCCTCCCCGGTTGCCGGCCGCTGGCCGGCAATCGTGTGATGCCTGGTAGTGCCGGCCGCTGGCCGGCAACCCGGTGATGCTTCCGGAAGCGATGGGGAGCCGGCCAGCGGCCGGCACTACCAGAACCGGTTCCATCCACCCTTTCCCGGCCTTCGTCGCACATCGCTTGTTTGCCCGAAGGGCCGCTCTATGCTCGGCTCACCCCTTCCACCAAGGCGCCGCCGTGATCGCCAGCTTCTCCCTCATCATCCGTCATCTGCTGGCCTGGGCCGCGGCGCTGTTCGTTGCCGGCATGGTCTGGAGTGGCATCTTCAGCGGCATGAACGACGGCCCGGGCTGGGTATTCGGGCTGCTGGTGATGTTCCTGATGATTTCCGCGCTGGGCAGCGCGATCACCCACGTGCGCCGGGTCTGGCTGGTGGCCGGCCGCCTCGATGGCGCCACCTTGTCGGGCCGCCAGCGCCGGCAGATCGAACTGCCGATGGATGCCGGGCAGGCCTTCGCAGTGGTCGAGGCTGCCGTCGGCGAACTGCCGCGGGTGGAAGAGGTGGAGAGTTCTGCCGGCAGTCTGCAGGTACGTGCCTATGTGCGCCGCGTCGACCTGTGGAACGGCCGGCAACCGTCGCGCTGGAACCTGCCGGCGCGGCTGGCGATCAAACGCAACAGCGTGCTGGCCACGGTAACGCCGGGGCAGGGCACCAGCACCGTCACCCTGCTGTTCGAACCGGACGCCGGCTGGTGGGCCGATCTGCTGGCACTGGATGAAGGCAGCAACTATGAGAACGCCGAAGCGGTGACCCGAGCGATCAGCCGCCGCGTGGCCGACCAGCGCCGCGACGAGCAGGCCGCTGCCGAACAGACCCAGGTGGAAAAGGAACTGTCGGTCGCGCGCTTGAACCTGCTGCACGCGCAGGTCGAGCCGCACTTCCTGTACAACTCGCTGGCCAATGCACAGGTGCTGACCCGCACCGACCCGGCGCGCGCCGAGCAGATGCTCGGCCACCTGATCCAGTACCTGCGCAGTTCGCTGCCGCAGGTGGATGAATCGGTTTCCACGCTGGGCGTGGAGCTGGAACGTACCCGCGCCTATCTGGAAATCCTGCGCATCCGCATGGGCGCACGGCTGGCGGTGGAAGTGCAGGTGCCTACCGAGCTGCACGAAGTGAAGATGCCGGCGATGGCGCTGCAGACCCTGGTCGAGAATGCGATCAAGCACGGCCTGGAACCCAAGCCCGGCGGCGGCACGATCTGGATCCTCGCGCGTGGTTTCGATGACCATGTCACCGTGACGGTCGCCGACGATGGGCTCGGTTTCGGACAGGGCACCAGCGGCACCGGCATCGGCCTGAAGAACCTGCGCGAGCGCCTGCGGCTGACCTGCGGCGAGCAGGCCGGAGTGGCGATCGTCGCCAATTTCCCCAGTGGTGTAGCCGCTACCATGACCCTGCCGCAGTCGGCCAAGGAGCCCAGCCATGCCGCTTGAAGCGCTGATTGCCGAAGACGAGGAGCTGCTGCGGCATTCGCTGGTCGAGCAGCTCGGGCGGCTGTGGCCGGAGCTGAAGCTGGTGGCCGAATGCGAGGACGGTGCCAGTGCGCTGGAACAGCTGGCCGAGAAGCAGCCGGACATCGCCTTCCTCGACATCCGCATGCCCGGCATCAGCGGCATCGAAGTGGCGCGGTCATTGGCCGAACTGAGCCCGCGCACGCAGGTGGTGTTCGTCACCGCCTACGACCAGTACGCCATCGATGCCTTCGAGCAGGGCGCGATGGATTACCTGCTCAAGCCGGTCAGTGACGAACGGCTGCTGGCCACGCGCGATCGCATTCTTTCGCGGCTGCCATCCACGCGCCAGGACGATGCGGTGCTGGAGCGCCTGCTGCAGCGTCTGGGTGCAGGCCCGGCCGCCAATGATCGGCCGCCCCTGGCCTGGATCACCGCCAGCAATGGCCGCGATACGCAGCTGATCATGCTCGACGATGTGATCTATTTCCGTGCTGACAACAAGTACACCACCGTGGTCACTGCCGCCGGCGAAAGCCTGCTGCGCACACCGCTGCGCGAGCTGCTGGAAGTGCTCGATCCGCTGCACTTCCGCCAGGTACATCGCTCCACCATCGTCAACATGAAGGCGGTGGCAGCCGTCAGCCGCGACGATACCGGCCGTGGCGTGCTGCGCCTGCGCCAGCGTGCCGAAACCCTGGTGGTCAGCCAGCCGTTCATGAGCCTGTTCCGCGGCATGTAGCCGCAGCCATTGCCATCGACCGAGGAACGAACATGCGCCGTATCCTGCTTGTAGTTGTCGCCGTGTTGGCCATCGCCGGCTGCGAAAAGTCCAGCAACACGTCGATCACCCGCACCAATGCCAATGGCGTGGACACGCTGTACAGCAAGAGCACGGTGGTCGATGGCGTGGCGCGTTTCGAATGCATCGCCAGCAGCAGTGGCCAATGCCATTACCTGGTGCTGGTGCCGGGCTGCAGCACCGACACCGCTTGCGCGACGCCGCCGCTGCGCCGGTTCGCGGTGGCCGCAGGCAAGACCGAGCAGGTCAGCGGCCTGCCCAAGGACTTCCGCCAGTGCGTCAGCGACGTGCAGAAAGAACAATGCCACCGTGACTGAGCACGGTGGCATTGTGGCTCCCCCCGGATTGCGTTCGGCTCAGTAAGCCGGCTGCAGCGTCATGTCGTGATGGTGTTCGGTTTCACCGACATGATTCAGGCGACCCACCAGTTCGGAATGCTGCTTCATGCGCCCGATCTCGGTCATGATGCGGATGTCCTCGTGGCGCAGCTCGCGCTTGGCGGTGACCGCCTGCTTGTAGTCCAGCACTTCCGGATAGTGTTCAGCCAGATCCAGCGCTTCGGCCACGTGCTCGACGCTGTCGGCCTTGGAGGTGATGCGGGCGCGGCTGTTGAAGGCCTTCATCCAGCGTTCGAAGCCCGCTGTGCGGTCGAACATGTTGGCCATGAACCAGATCACGAACAGGATCGAGATCCATGAGCCGAACACCACGACCACGCGGGTGAAGGTGATGTGGTAGTCGTCGCGCCACAGGTAATTGGTGATCAGGCCGAGGATCAGCAGCGAAGCCGCCTGCCATCCGACGATCGAAGTGATCAGCCATTGGCACTTGGCCTGGGCCAGCACCGCCACTTCATCGCGGATCTGCTGTTCGCTGAGGGTGCGCCAGTGCGCGACCTGTTTTTCGAACGGGCTGCTGTAGAGCTCGTTGTCGCGAAGCAGTAATCCCAAACCCTTGAACAAAGCAATCATGGCTGGCTCCTTGGTGGAACGTGCGGCGATCTGCAGTGGACGGTGTGGCGGGTTCAGTTCTAGCACTTCCAGCGAGCGGTGCAATGGCCTCAAGGCCACGCGGCACAAGGGTTCTGTCTGAACAGGTGAATATTGGTGCGACGCAACATTGCTCGCGTGGCCTGCGACAAGATGTCGCAGGGTGAAACGTGCTGCGCACGCACATGAAACCGACGCTGAGCGGGTGGGCTCGCTGTGCCGGTCGTGATCGACCAGAATCGGGGTGGACCGCGCAGGACGCGGTCCGCCCCTCCGCCGATCTGGACCCATGATGCCGCCGTTGCTGCACCGTCTTTCCCGCCCCGTCACCGCGCCGATCCGGCGCTGGGTCCTGGATGCGTTTCCGCGTGGCCAGAGCGGCATCGACTACGACCATCCACTGGGCGATCCGGGCTGGTTCGGGCCGGACAGCGTGACCTGGCGGATGCACGCTGAGCTGCCCTCGATGCTGGCCGGCGGTCTGTGTGCCCTGATGCTGCAGACGCTGCATCCGCGCGCGCTGGCCGGTGTCTACGATCATTCCAATTTCCGCCAGGACCTGGTCGGCCGCCTGCGCCGCACCACTGCCTTCGTGGCCGGCACCAGCTACGCGCCGGCGCGCGAGGTGGAAGCGCTGGTGGCCAAGGTGCGGCGCATCCACGCACAGATCCGCGGGCATACCGCGCAGGGCGAGCCGTATGCCGCCGATGATCCGCACCTGCTGACGTGGGTGCACGTGACCGAGGCCTACGGCTTCCTGCAGGGCTATCGTCGCTACGGGCGCGAGGTGCCTGCCGCGATCGCCGACCGCTATTACGACGAGTACCGCTGCGTGGCCGAAGCGCTTGGCGCGGTGGACGTACCACGCAGTGCAGCGGAAGTGGATGCGTATTTCTGCGCGCGGCAGCCGGAGCTGGTGGTGGACGAACGCTCACGCGAAGTGTTGCAGGTGCTGTCCGGCGTGCGGCTGCCTGTACCGGTGCCCGGCCTGTCGCGCGAGATATTCCTCGGTGCCGGTGCCGCGCTGTTGCCGGACTGGGCCGAGGGCATGCTCGAGCGCAGCACGCGCCAGCGTGCGCAGGCCGCAGCTTCGGCGAAGCTGATGCAGGGCATGGCGCCGCTGTTCCGCCGCGCGCTGCCCGACGGCCTGGCGAGCCGCGCCTGCGCCCGCGTGGGTGTGCCAGTGGAATCGTTGCGCGAGTGGCCGGCATTGCCCCGGTAGGCGCCGACCTTGGTCGGCGCGCCTTGCCGCGGTGCCCATCCATGCGATGCGTGGATGCCGGAAGAACGCCAACCAAGGTTGGCGTCTACCCATGGAAATAAAACGGGCGCCTTTCGGCGCCCGTCTGCGTTACATCACCACACCTTGACCCGCTTGTCCGGGGCCAGGTACAGCTTCTGGCCTTCCTTCACTTCAAACGCCGGGTACCAGGCGTCGATGTTGCGCACCGTCAACGCGCGGAACTGGCCCGGTGCATGCACGTCGGTCAGCAGCGAATTGCGCAGCGCCTGCTCGCGGCTCTTGCTGCGCCAGGCCTGGGCGAAGCCGAGGAAGAAGCGCTGGTCCGGGGTGAAACCTTCCAGGGTCTGGCCCGGCTTGCCCTGCAGCGACAGCTGGTAGGCATCGTAGGCGGTACCCAGGCCGGCGACATCGGCGATGTTCTCGCCCAGCGTCAGCTTGCCGTTGACGTGCACGCCGGCGAACGGCTCGTAGCTGCTGAACTGTGCGGCCAGCGCATCGCCCGCTGCGTTGAACTGCTTGAGGTCTTCGGCCGTCCACCAGTTGTGCAGTTTGCCGGTGTCGTCAAACAACGCGCCCGCGTTGTCGAAGCCGTGGCTGATCTCGTGGCCGATCACCGCGCCGATCGCACCGTAGTTCACCGCGTCGTCGGCGGCACCGTCAAAGAACGGCGGCTGCAGGATCGCCGCCGGGAACACCAGACGGTTTTCCAGCGGCACGTTCATCGCATTGATGGTCTGCGGCAGCATCGCCCACTCGCTGTGGTCGACCGGCTTGCCCAGCTTGGCGATGTTGCGCTGGTACTCGAACAGCTCGGCGCGCTGCGCATTGCCCAGCGGATCATCACGACGGATGTCCAGGCCGGTGTAGTCGCGCCACTTGTCCGGATAGCCCATGCCCACGGTGAGGCCGGCCACCTTGGCCTTGGCGCTGGCCTTGGTCTGCGGTGACATCCAGGCCAGTGCATCGATGCGCTTGGCGAAGGCGGCGATGATGTTCTTCGCCATCTCGTCGGCACGTTCCTTGGTCTTGGCATCGAAGTGCTTTTCGACGTAACGCTTGCCGATGGCCTCGCCGACGGCATGGTTGGCGTCATCCACGGCACGCTTCCAGCGGTCGCTCTGCTGCGGCGTACCGCTCAGCGCGGTGCCGTGGAAGGCGAAGCGCGCATCGGCGAACTTCTTCGGCAGGTAGGCAGCGGCGCGGTCCAGCGCGTGGAAGGTCATGTAGTCCTTCCAGGCATCCAGCGGCTCGGTGGCCACCAGCTTGGACAGGCCGGCCACGGCCTTGGGCTGCCACACGATGAAGTCCTGCTGCTGGCCAAGCTTGGCAGCGTCCAGGAACGCGGCCCAGTCCATGCCCGGGGCCTTGGCGTTGAAGTCGGCCTGGGTCCAGGGGTTGGCGCCCTTGGTCACGTCATTGGTTTCTTCCTGCGTGGCATGCGCCTGGGCGATCTTCGTTTCCAGGGCGAGGATGCGCTGCGCCTTGCCGGCCGGGTCGGCCACGCCGGCCAGCTGCAGCACCTGCGCGATGTAGGCCTGGTACTGCTTGCGCAGGTCGGCCATGCGGCCACCGCCCAGGTAGAAATCGCGGTCCGGCATGCCCAGGCCGCCCTGCACCAGGTACGGCGCGGTACGGTCCGGCTGCAGCAGGTCCACCGACACCCATAGGCCGAACAGGCGGTCGGTGTAGAAGTTGGTGGCATTGAGCAGGTCGACGTCGGCGCGCACGTCGCCGCCGAGGGCACGGGCCAGGCCGGCCTTGTCGGCGATCGCATCGATGTTCTTCAGCTGCGGCTGCACCGGTGCCAGGCCGCGCTGCTCGATGCCGGCCTCGTCCATGTAAGCGGCGTAGTAGTCGCCGATCAGCTTGTCTTCGCCGCTGGCCTGGGCGTTGCCGGCAGCACCTTCCAGGATCGCGCGGGTGTCGGCCTGGGTCTTCTCGGCAATCACGTTGAAGCTGCCGAAGCGCGAGCGGTCGGCCGGAATCTCGGTGTTCTTCACCCAGCTGCCGTTGGCGAAGCCGAAGAAGTCGTCACCGGCGGCGATGCTGCGGTCCATGCCACTGGCATCGAAACCAAAGCTGCCCAGCATCGGCTTGGCGGCAGCGGGTGTCGCCTCGGCCGGTGCGGCGGTGCCGGCGGCCGGATCGGCCGGGCGGTCGCAGGCGGCCAGGGACAGGCTGGCAACGATGGCCAGTGCCAGGGTGGGGCGGCGCAGCTTGGACATGGACTTCTCTTGCGGCGGAAAACTCCAAGTCTAATCCGCTGCGGGCCGGCTGGACGTGCTCGACAGGGCCAGCACTGTGCGTGATCTGGCTGAACACGCCGCAGCGATCTTCACGCGGTCACCGGCGTGGTGCATGCTGCGGGCTGGATGTCTGCAGCACCCGGGGGAGGGCGCATGCAGGACGGGTCGAGGCGTCAAGAATGGCGTCCGCCGGCCGTTGAGGTCGGGGATGTGGAGGAATCGTTCGCGCATGAAGCCAGCCGACTGCACAGGGAAGACCGACCGATGCCGGCGCTGAGACACGCGCGAACGATTCCTCCACATCCCCGA
>Ga0207668_10001967_pt1 | contig 12021 bp, 6 predicted proteins | sample KBSS43metaG_FD_184323 | JGI IMG/M metagenome (GOLD analysis project Ga0207668, IMG submission 184323) | Switchgrass rhizosphere microbial communities from Kellogg Biological Station, Michigan, USA - KBS S4-3 metaG (SPAdes) (version 2) | ecosystem: Host-associated > Plants > Roots > Rhizosphere >... | reverse complement strand
CCTGCGGTTTTGCTGGTGGCGTGAAGCCCGAGATAGCAACCGTTCGTTGCGACCGGGGCGTTGAATCCGAGCACTTTGCAGCCAGCCACGGTCGGAGCGAGCCTAAGGGTAGACGTCGGCGCGGCGAAGCTGCCTTCCGCGGTGAACGTCGTACATTTGACCGCACCCAGATTGGTGGAGATCACCAGCTGGACCTGCTGCGCACCCTGGACTATCACCGGAGAGGTTTCCCCCCTGAAGACAGGCGGATCTCCAACCTGCGAGCCGGAGAGGTATAGCCCGACTTGCCGTGCTTCCTCAGCTACGTACCCTTTGAGGGAGGCACTCCCGGTAGCAGTACCGTTTTCGAGGGTGCCGTTCTGGGCACAGGATGCACCGGTTTCCGTGTATTTGAGGCCGGTGATATTGAGCGAAACACCGACAGTCCGGCCGTTGCCCGTACCGGAATTTTCGTACGACACCGTTTTCAGGCCACTCTGCGCCGGAATACTCACTTGACAGCCCGAAGCAGCGACTTGGATGGCATCGCCAGGTTTCCCGCAGACGATATCCAGGCTCCCACCGAACGGCGCGCTTTCAGTGAGGCTGTTGAGTGCGTACGAGCACGAGTTCGCGCTGACAGTCGCCGCCAACCCGAAGGCTTTGCAACCGCTGTAGACGGGAGCAACCGTTACCGTACCGGAGGCTGCCGTCACCGTACCAGTGAACGTAGTGGACGTACATTTGATGGCACCTGACGTAACCCCAAATGCCGGAATCGACGTTTGGGTTCCCGCAATCGGTACGGGATACTCTTCCGCTCGGAACTGCGTAGCGGACGCCGCCGACGCAAGACTGAGTGATGCAATGAGGGCCGATGCCACCAAGGCAACGAGAGCCCGAGTTCTGGATTTCTTCACTTCTACCTCCATTTCGACGGTTTTCCCGCCGGTGTCACTGTTCGGGAATCGAGCAGCGTTAAACACACTGTTCAGGCCCGCCCATTCCCTAGGGCGGTCACACCAAAGCTTTCCAAGAGCGCCTTCCGCCCGCCCTCACACTTAGACAAGTAGGTGAAGAAATTTCGGTCGACCTGACAACTCGTACCTCAACTAGCCGCGAGTTGCGCCTGCGCAGGGCGATCGTCGCTGTCGTGCAGTCGCAGGGCGATCTCAATCTCGGTTGCACAACCACTCAACGTTCGGCCAAGGCAGTCCTCGATCATCCGAAGGCGATTGCCCACCGCTTGCCGGCTCACCCCCAGCGCCGCTGCCGCCGAAGAAGCGTTGCGCTCAGCCGCGAAATATGCGCGAAGCGTTTCACGCGCCACCGCTCCCCCATCTCGCTCCCGGCGGAGCGGCGCGAGGTAGAGCTCATCGAGAGAATGGGCCAGAAGATCATCGCGCAGCATCGAAGCCAGCAGAGCGACCTCCCCGTAGCGCACCATTTGCTGGTTTCTGCGTCTGGCAATCGGCAGAGCGGCCCGCGCTTGGCGGTGGGTCAGGCGCCAACCGGGAAGACCGGCGCTCGGCTCTCCCAGCGCGAGGGTCACTCCCTTGGGTGATCCGTGAGCGTCCAGCGCTGCCAGCTCCGTCGGGCTGAAGGCGCGACCCGACCCCAGCCATGCCCACACCGTTCCCTCCCCGCGACGAACGAGAAGGAGTCGCCGATCCATCGCCTGGCTGAGCTCGCTCAGGAAGCGCGGCGCGTCGGGGCCGTCCGCGACAACGCCTAGATGATGGCCGCCGAGGTCGTAGGCGAGGTCAGACGCATCGAGTGGCTCACCATCCAGAAGCCGCTTGACCCGGTCGGCACGGCGCTGCTCGGCGTTCCCGGGACGCCCCTGTTCCTCCCGGCCGTACTCCTCGCTCACGGCTGCCAGCAGGCGGTCGAAGATCGCGGCCTGCGCACGCAACAGCCGCTGCAGCGCAGGCCCCCTGAGCCAGCCCTCTGCCTCGGCCTCCTGGATGACGAAGTCGCCGAGCAGCGTGTAGCCGGCGAAATAGCGGCGCAGCACCGTGTCGAGGCTGACGCCGCCCCGAGCCGCTAGACGGGCCTGTGCCAGCAGCACCGCCGGGATCGGCGGCGGTCTCTCCTCGCTCCGTCGCAGGGCCTCGAGACCGTGATCGAGCGCGGCGGAGACAGCTTCGCGGAGGCCATGCGCGTATTCGGGATTCTGACTGCGGGAAGGCCTGGCAAGGGCATAAACGCGAGTCAGGGTCGCCTGCTCGATCTCCGGCCGACGGGCTCGCAGGCGCTCCGCCATTACCGTGCGGACCTCCTCGATATCCGCCATCGCCTTACCGATAGAGGGAGATGTAGAACGGCTCCGACGTCAACTCGCCCTTGAAGGTTCGGATCTCAACCTGAGGTGCCGGACAGGTTTCGGTGCCGCCGATCGTCGCGAAGGCGCTGGCTTCCCCGTCGTTGACGTTACGGAGGGTGACCTGTGCCCCGCGTGGGTTGAAGTCCGACGCGCTCACGCAATAAACACCCGGCGCTTTGCGCTGCGCGGCGACGCCCTTCGAAAGAGACAGGATGAGATTGCCTTCAGCATTGACGGCAGCGAAGGCCACCGGGTTTGCAGATTCCGCGACGACGGCGAAATCGGCGCGGCTTGCACTCGGCACTTGGCTCAGGGTTCCCTCCACCACCTTGTCGCCGGTTACCGAGTCGGGGCCGAGCTTTTCGTTGCTCACAGCCCCCGTCGCCAAGGAATTGGTGGCAACCGCAGCGTCATCCAACTTCGCCGCGGTGACCGCCCGGTTGGCGAGCTTTCCCTCCTTCACCGCCAGAGCCTTGATCTTCGGCGTGGTCACCGAGCTCTTCCGCAGTTTCTCCGCGGTCACCGCCCCCGGGCGGAGCTGGCGCTCGCCAACCGACCGTGCGGTCAGCTGGCCGGCAGCGTAGGCACCCGTGCCGGTCAGAGCCAAAACCAGGGCCAAGGTAGCCATAACGTTGGCGTAGGTGAGATCGCGACGCCGGTTCACCTGTGATCCACCCTGCAGGTGCGAATCAGGACCGAGGTGAGCTTCAGTCCACCTTCGAAGGCGAAGCCGGTCCTGGCCAGGGGGAAGACGGCGGCGTCGGCCCCCGCGGGGGCGGGGCAGCCGGCGGAGATATAGCTACGCCTGTGTCCGCCGGCGGAGAAGCGCCGGCTCAACCTCATCGAGATCCCGGTGACGAAGCCCCAATCGCCCGTCACCCTCGGAAGCGATGCCTCCAGCACCGTGCCATAGGTGTCGCCGGTGCGATTGATGACGAAAGGAAGCACGTAAGAGGTTGGCGCCGGCTCGGTGCCGTAGATGTGGGCGAAGATCGCCGGACGACCCAGATAGCGGGCGTTGAAGGCGAGCACCTTTCCGGAGGACGGGAACGGCGACTGCTCCGGCAGCTTGACATCGGCCGAGAAAGAGCCTTCGCCGACCAAGGCCCCGCGGCAGGCGGCCAGAGCTTCGGAGGTGGTCGAGGGGTCGATCTTTCCTCGCCGGCATTGCGGCAGGCCCCGGCTCGTAAGCGTGCCGTGAGAGTTGATCTCGATCGTGATCTTCTCCAGCTGCGGCGGGCCCTCCGGGGCGATGGCTTTGATCTTCCCAGCCAGGGAGATTGCGACCGGGGCGGTCCCGGTGCGCGGTAGGGCCCGCGGTGCCAACTCAGCCGAGACCGACACCCGAACGCCCCGCTTCTGGTCAACCTCCGCTACCGACGACGAGGCGAGGGATACCCAACTCGCCAAGGCGCACGCCAGGAGGCAAAGTCCACCTCGACTCACGGCTACCCGCCTATGACGCCTTGTTCTTGCAGGAGTTCTGCAGAAGCGGGCGCAGCCGGGCCACCTTGCCGTTCTGGCCGACGAACTTGACCGTCGCGCGGTTGACGGACTTGCAGAGGTTGCGACTGTTCACGAGCAGCCCCTTCTTTCCCCCCTGCAGCTCGAGGGTGAAGGTTTCCACCGGCGCGTCGGGCACGACGTCGAAGGTGTTGCGAATGCCGCCGTTCACCGAGTCGATGCGTCCGGCGAGCTCGATCTGGATCGGCTGCGAAGAGGGGCCCCTGAGCACCGCAACCATGTCAGGCAGCGGGTTGTCGGAGGACCGCAGGTAGACCGGGCCTTTAAGCGGAGAGGAGAACAGCGGCGTCTTGGCCACCGCGGTGCCGTACACCGCCTTGGCCGGACAGGCTTCGGCTGCAAACTGAACCCTCGTGCAGATCGTCTGAATGTGTGCCTGATCGAGGAACTCCGAATGCGGCAGAGCAACGGAGGCGAACCGGATGTTGGCTCCGCCGGCCGGCATCCGCAGGGTGGCACGCAGTTTCGGGTGGGCTCCTCGCCTGGTGCCGCCGATCAGCCTCAGCGCGAGTTTGGGCTTAAAGGCAAGCGCGGAGCAATTGCCGACCTGGAATCGATCGGCGGCGGAGAAGAGAGAGTCGTCAGCGGTGCTGAGCAGATCGCCACCCACCCCGGTGATCAAACCCCCTACCGACATGGGCCTACAGCTGGTCGGGTTGAGAGTCATCTCCGACCTGTCCACCCGCAGCCTCACATCCCTCACCCGCAGGATCACCCCGTGCAGGATCGTCGGGAACGGATCGGAAACGGCAGTGACCTGCGCGGTGGACGGATTGACCTTGATCGCGGCCCTGACCACGACGTTGCCGAGGTCGAAGGGGCCGGCCAAACCGGGTGCGACGATCGCGAGGCTCAGCGGCGCGCCTTTGTAAGGCCCGGCGAGGTAGACCTTCCCCGGAAAGTAGTTGGGTCCGGGCCCGGCCCCGAGGCCGGCGCTGATCGTGCCGACCTGCGATGCGGCCGGGCAGGCACTGCGGTCGCGCTCCTGCGCTCCGGCTCCCTCGGCGGTGGAGATCGAGGCGATCGCCTCATCTGGACAGGCCGGGATACCGGCCAGCTTCGCGGTCAGGCCAGGCGGCAGAATCGTCGTGACCTGGCTCAATTCCTGTTCGGAATCCTGCCGCGAAAGCCGGAAGACGAACGGAGAGTACGTTCCGGCGCTCGGGTTGAGCGTGCCGCCGCTGAGGCTCGGCGCGAAGGGCCGAGAGGCCGAGCTGGGCGGGCAGGGGGTGCCGTTCGGCCCTTCCGAGACCTGGTAGGTGTTGGCGAGGTCGAGTTGCTTCCCGGGCTGGGCGTAGGAGGAGATCTTGACCCCGATCGTGTGAGTGCCGCAAGCAGGAGGGTTCACCAGCGGAGCCCGCGGCCCGCTGCGGAACTTCAAGGTGAGGTCGTCGAACGGGAGTTGGGGAGTTTCGTCGAAGGTGGTCGTGATCTGCCCGGTCGTCTCGTCGACGTCGATCCTGCCCGGGATCTTCAGGAGCACGCCGCGTTCTTCGGTGTCGTGCAGGACCAGGTAGAGCGCGAAGAGCGATCCGTAGGGGTTGTCCCCCTGCGCCGCCAGGTACATCGAGCCCTCGGTCGGCTTGGGAAGAAGCGGGCTCGAGAGCTCCACCTCTCCGATCCGCGAGGCGTCGGGACAGGAAATCGGCTCGTTCGTGCCGAGCTTCATCTGCGCCAGCGTGCAGCTCTGCAGGCCGTCGGCGAAGGAAGGCGAGAAGCTCATCCCCTCGGGTAGCGTCACCGAGGTGCTCTTGACCGGCGGCGTCGCGAGGGCATTTGGATTTTCGTTCTGGGGAACCTTGATATGGACATCGAGACCGGTCGGGGTGTTGGCCTGGGAACCGGTTGGATGGATCTCGACTGCCGGTTCGAATCGCGGTTTGTCACAGTCGGTCATCTTTCCCGGCAGGGTGTAATCAATCTCGGAGCCGAAGATTCCGGGGTTCTGCCATGAGTCGTAGCGCCGCAGGCGCATTACGTTGTCCGCCTCGCACTGGGAGGGCAGAGAGAGAAACGGCCTCGGCGTCGCATCGGTCGAACAACTCAGGCCGGGCGCGAGCGTTCCACACCGCTCCGCGTCGTGACTGGGGTCGGCGGGAACCCCCCACAGCGTCAGCCGCTGGTTGAAGGGAGGCAGCGTCTCGTTGATGTCCGACACCGTCGTGGTGATCGCGTAATGGTTGGCGGCATCTAGCGAAGCTTTGATGTGGACCGGGTTCCCCTGCACGTAGAAAGCCAGGTCCGTCACGACTCCGCGAGGATGCGAGAGGTTGAATACAGGGACGCTGATGTTGTAATAGGGGGAGAGTTCGAGGTAGGTCCTCACCGTGAGGTCGATCCTTCCCACCTGGCTGGAGCGAGGGCACGTGCCGATGGTGAACTCGGCCTGAGTGCATTCCCCTACGGCACTCGGGTTGCCGACGAACCCCGGGGGGAGGTCGACGGTGAGATTGCGCACGCTCTCGTCCTCCACCCGCAGCGGAACATTCGGGTCGAGAGCCTCAGTCGGTATCGAGTTGAAGTCGAAGGGGAACACGAGTCGGTCCGGATGGGCTCCGGCTTCGCGTTCGGGGGTGGCGCCGTCGGCTTTGAAGAAGTCAGGAAGGAAGCTGGCGGCGACAATCCCGAATCCGGGCCGGTCCGGGCTGATCTGAGTCGGCTCGACGGTGCTCGCCGTTCCGGCCCCCCCGCCTTCAACTTTGGCGGACGCGGAGCGGACCCCGCTGGCATCCCCCGCGATGTCCACGGAGATGATCAGGTTTCGAGACAATGCATGCGCCGGAACCACACCCGTGGTCGTGCAGACAAACGCCGATTCTCCCGCCACTCCAGGACATTTCCACTGCAGGTTGAGCGGACCGTCGAAGGCGTTGGTCAGCGCGGCATCGCGAGTGATGCCTTTGGGCAGTTTGACCGTGACCGTGATCGGTCCTGAGCTGGCCGTGTCCCCCAGGTTGTTCAGTTCAACCCAATATTGCGCCGTCCCCCCGGGAGGGAAGTTGGTCTCGTTGTGGTGCAGGTCGATATGCCAGATCGGGGCGGCGGCGGCCGTTGCGGCGAGTACCGTAAGCGCGACGAGAGACGCGGCGAGGGTGATTGCGAAGCGCTTCATCGGTGGGTCCTCCCGTGGTGCGTCGTTGCCCTTTTGCGGTGCTTCTTGTGTCGCCTTACACAACGACCTTTCCGCCGTACCTTGCCCTTCTTGCAGCGGGGCCGGCTGGAGGCGTTGTCGGGGCCGAAAAAGCCGGCACTGCCAGGAAGCGCTTCCTCCGGAGCCCCGTTAGGCACTCCCTGGCAGACCTCCAATGGACAGGGCTGCTCGGCCTCAGGGAAATCGAAGCCGCCACCGATGCGGGCGTCGTAGAGCCGCCTGTAGCCATCGAGCGCATCGGGCGTGTACTGAGTCGCAGCGGTGAAGTAGACGTCGTTGCCGCTGCGGCTCACACCGCTGATCGCGGGCGCCTCGGAAACGAATTTTCCCGGCCAGTTGGTCAAGCCATCGGTGACCAGAATGACCTTGCCGTCGCGCCACTCATAGGCATCCGCACCGCCATAAGGGTTCTGGTCCGGCCGAGCGGTGTTCTGATCCGCACTCACCAGCGGAGTGGGCGCGACGAAGGCGAAGGTCATTCCATCGGCTGAGAGCGGAGTGATGTTCGGGCCGGTCTGAAGTTCGTCAGTGACCAGGCGCGGGTTGACCTCCGCCACAGGAACGGAACCGTCCTGCGGGCAGGAGACGCAGGTCAGCGAGCGATCCCGGTCGTCGTAGCGGTAGTACTGGAGCATGCCGCCGTTCTTCTGGCCGCCGACGGCATCGAGAGCCGGGCTCGCCGAGGTGAAGACCAGAACCGAGCCATCGTCGCTGAGGGCCTGTCCAACCCTTGCATCGGTTCCCGGAATCCCGGCTCCTGCAACAAGCGCCAGCTCTCGAGATGCCAGGTCAACCCGATAGATCCCGCCGCCGGTCGCTCCGGGCAGGAGCCGATTGGGGGAGTTGAAGTACGCCCGGGATTCATCGGCGGAAACCGCGACGTAGGTGTTGTTGGCATAGCTGCCGGGGTCCAGCCTTACATCGGCATCGGTTCCCTCGACCAGACACGTCACACATTCGACGGTCCCGTCGGCGAGGGCATATCGATATATATCCCCGTCGGCAAAGCTCGCCGCGCATCCATCACTCGAAACGGTGTCGACCGGATCCAGCCGCGACTTCGTCCAGAAAAACGCCGCATCGGCGGTCGAGCGGATGAAGGCGGGTTTGCACTCCGGACCGGACACCGGGGACCCCGAGATCAGCTTCGTCTCTTCGGCCTCTATGTCGCGTACATAGAGCCGAGGCGCGTTGCAGTCACTCTCTGCGGCGGGGAAGAAGGCAAGGCTTCCATCGGCGGACAGCCAGTGGGGGGTCCGAGGAAGGACGTTATTCGGATAGCCATCAGCAGTATTCGAGCCCAGGCCACAAGCGGGTACGACGTCCCCGGGCAGGAGGCCGATCATCTTTGCCGTGCCGGAGGTGATGTCGTATAGGTAGTTCCCTGCTCCGGGCACCGGGTGCGCTGGATCGCGGGTTCCGGCGGCAGCGATGACCATCCTCGACGCGTCGTCGGAGAGGCCAAAGGTCGGGATTTCCGATCCCTCGAGCTCGTAGATCTTGCTGGCCGGTGCGTCGGGGGAGATCCGGTAGGCTCCCAGCCGCCCGATGCCGTTGTCGGTGTTGAGCGACCCGAGCGAGGAGAGGTCGTCCTTTCCGTAGAGCCCGAACCAGCCGGATGCGACCAGTTCGCTCCGTTTCGGGTAGATGTTCCGCGTCTGCCAGCCCTCGGCGGTGCGCTGAGCGAAGAACTGACTGTTGAGGTTGCCCGTTTCAGAGGTCGGGTTGCCCCCGAACACGCGGTAGATGACCCGTTCGCCGTCGCTCGAGATAGCCAGTGCGCCCGCCGTCGGATTGCCGCCCGTATCCGGCAGATTCACCTGCTCCCAAGCGCGATCCGAGCCCGGAGGGCCGGGGAAGTGGCCGTGGGTGAGCGGCGCATCGCTGGAACGGGTGGTGACGGTCATGTCTTTGCCGAAGACCGGCGACCCGAGGACGCCGTTGTCGGCGACGACGCGGTAGTGGTAGGTGGTACCTGGGGTAAGGCCGGTGATCTGCTCGGCCACCAGCTCGATAGCGTTGCCGGACCCGGCCGCATGGGGTTCGCTCGAGGCGCAGGGACTCGTGTCGCAGGGCCCCTCGGATCCGTATTCGAAGTGATAGGTGGTGGCAGAACGGGCCGGGTAGACCCTGGCGCTCAGCTGTGCGGTGGTCGCCGAGCGGATCGGCGACCCCGTGGTCTCCACAAGCGGAGGCGCGGCGGTGATGAAAGTACCGTCCCCGGTCGCGATCGAGCCGTCTGCGGTCGCGGCGGCAAGTCGGAAGTGGTAGGTGACGTCCGGGTTCAGACCCGTCACGTTCGCGCTGACCGGGTGCGGGGTCGTGTCGCTGGGAATCGAGCCGGAGGCGGGATCGCAGGCGACGCTGCCACCCGAGCTGAGATCGGAGAATGCCGACGCATCGAACGCCGCGTCGGTGACGTACTCGAAGCGGCAGTCGGTGAGGGCTGCCCCCTGCGGGTTGACCGTGCCTGAGACGGTGGCGGAGGAAGTGTCGATGGCGGTGACCCCCCCAAGCTCGAGGTCCGGGAGCACGAAGGACGGGCCGTAGACGCGGATCTGCCCGTTTGCGCGGTCGGATACGTAGACGTAGTCATTGGTGGCGTCGACTGCCACTCCAGTGAACGCAGCGTCCTCGACGCCTGGGGAGAACCCGGGGATGACAGTGGCAAAGCGGCTGACGAATTTCCCGGCGGCGTCGTACTCGAGGACGGCATTGTCAGCTGCAGGGTCTCCTGAAAACGCCCGATCGACGATAAAGACGTGGTGAGTTGAGGGATTAACGGCAATCGCCTGTGGGCTACCATTGGTAACTTTCGTGGCGGTGGAGTAATTATCGGACGCGGTATACCGCCAGGCGGCCCCAACTCCGCCAGGCTCAGTCACCAAAAGATCGTCATTCGAGTCAAAGGCGAACTCGCATGGCCTGAAACCCTGGCCTTCGGTGCTGACCGATCCGAGGAATGCCCCCGCCGAGGTGTATTTCAGCAAGCGTGCTTGTTGCCAATTCGCCACCCACAGGATTCCGGTGGAGTCCACCCCCACGCCGCAGATGCTTTTCGGTGATCCATCGGGTTCACCGGGATTTTTCGCCGGGTCGATCGGAAATTTGCCACCCAGCGGCGTGCCGCTGGGGTCGAGTCCGTAGACGAGATTCGAGGTGGAGTCGATGTAATAGATGTTGCCCGCACTTGGAAGCGCGGTCTGGTCGACTGCCAAGGCGTTGTAACCGGCGGGCGATATCAGGGGGCTCGTTGCCAGCGGATCGAAGTCGCCAAGGCTTGGATATGAAAACGGAGCGGAAACGTCAAAGCCATAGATGCCACTCGGATCCGATGAGAGCAGGTAAAGGCTCCTACTCGTCTGGTCGAACGTCATCTGGCCGGTCGCGCCGAAGGTGCTCGTGGCGGTTCCATCGGGCCCGAAGACGGCGATCTCCGATCGAACGACGATGGCAGACGCCGAGGCAGGCAGGAAGAAGGCAGCGAGCGTCAAGACAAGGGCCAGGAAGGGGGCCGTCGCCTTCCGCGCGGAGTTCCGGCTGGTTTCGATCCGGTGGTGTTTCACTCGCTGCCTCCTTCGTTCTCAGGGGTTCCTTACGCGGACGTGCTGCTAGCCCGTTACCGCAAAGGTCCCGAAGCCGCGGATTGGAAATTCTTCTTCTTCGGCTTCCTGTCCAAAGGTGGTGAAGCGCAGAAGAGCCCCCACAGTGTTGGCACCCGCCGTGCCGGGAACGGGGGAAATCGGCACCCCGCCGGAGATTTTGTTCAGCCCGAGGAATTCGGAGTAAAAGGCGGACACCTCGTACACGCAGAGGTACCCACTGGCCGCTTGCGGTTCGGCCGCCGAGCCTGCGCAGTGGACGGGGTCGGGGTTCGAAAAGGGCGGTACATAGACGACGTGGGAGCTGTCGAGCGGGGCCTCCAGCGGTATCGGAAAGGCGATATCCGCATAGGCGACCGGCTCCTCGTAGGAAGCCTGGAAGGACCAGGTGCCCGACTCGGTTGCATTGGTCGGCAGCGTGCCGCCGGCCGTCCAAGGAGATCCTTTTGCTCCGTCGGCCCCATTGCAGGCATAACGTTTCACGCCCGAGCCTTCGACTTCGATGCTGTTGCCGCCCCGTTCTTCGCACGGTTCGGTGGCTGGTTCGTTAGTACCTTCGAAGGTCGTCGTCACCACGCTTTTCCCAGCAGCCCCAGGGTTGCCATCGGCGCCGGGCGCACCGGTCTCACCCTTGGCCCCCGCAGAACCGGCCGGCCCCTGCGGCCCCGCCGGCCCTTGCGGCCCTTGCGCGCCGGTTTTGCCACGTGGTCCCCGAGGACCCTTAGGGCCCGGCTTGCCCTTCGCGGCCGAAGCGGCAGCCTTACTCCCATCTGATCCACCAGTGGCGGCAATCGCCCCGCCGGTGAGAGCAGCCACCAGCGCAACGATGGCGACGATCAGGCCCGCCGGGCCAACGTGGTTCTGCAGACGAGTGAGCATTCAGTCTCCTCCTAGGTACTGCCCCGTGGCTTTCGTCTTCGTCCCGTCCGGTTACGGACTTCCCTGGCCGAAAACGGTCTGCCTCTTTTATCTCTCCAGCCCCGAAGCGGCGTCCATGGGACGGCTCGTTTCGAAGTCGGGGAAATAAGAACAGACACGGACCAAAATGTCAAGTCTGAAAAGACAAGGCTCAATGGACGGATTGTATAGAGGGGCAAGATTCGGCTCTACAAATGGGTATAGACGGCTAAAGAACCGCACACTAGAATGAGCCAATCGAGCCTTATCCGTACCACTTGAGACTTCTTGGTCGGTCGCGGTGAGCGCCGGCGATGGACCGGGATATGGTCCTCCCGCGATGGCTCGAACGCCGTGGGGGGATGCCAGTCAACTGCGGGAAAAGAAGCTCCGTCCGGGGCGGGGCACGCCGCGCGGAGAGGCCGAGCGCAACCAGCGCGAGCGGCTGTTCGCCGCATTGGTGGCAACGGTCGACGAGAAGGGCTACGAGGCGACCACGGTCGCCGACCTCGTCAAGCTCTCGGGCGTCTCCCGCAGCGCCT
>Ga0207668_10001966_pt1 | contig 12022 bp, 10 predicted proteins | sample KBSS43metaG_FD_184323 | JGI IMG/M metagenome (GOLD analysis project Ga0207668, IMG submission 184323) | Switchgrass rhizosphere microbial communities from Kellogg Biological Station, Michigan, USA - KBS S4-3 metaG (SPAdes) (version 2) | ecosystem: Host-associated > Plants > Roots > Rhizosphere... | reverse complement strand
GCGCACCGGTTGCACGCGCTGGCGTCGTGGTGCTTCGTCGCCGCGTTGCTGTTCACGCTGCTGCACGTGCCTCTGCTGGCCGAGCGCGCCGAGGACTGGATCAAGGCCGGCATCGATCGCCTGCCCGCGGCGTTGCAGTTCAATGTGGCGATTCATCCGCTGAAAGGAGTGATCATCCTGGTCGCCGGCGTGCTGACCGGCCTCGCCGCCGCCGTGCATGGCACGCTGGCCACCAGCGAATATTCGAAACTCGCTGAAATTTCCGGCGAAATGGTGCGCGAGCTCGACATGCTGAGCGAGCTGACCGCGGAAAAGCTCGTCGCCAGTCCCGACATCGCGGGGCTTGCGCCTGAAGTGGAAGCGTTCTGCCGGCTGGTTACCGAGGACGCCAGCGGCTGGACGCTGCTGCTGCGCGACAAGGACCTGCCGCGCGGCGGGCACTGATGGTTCCGACGGCGATGCCGGAGACGCTCGACCTCGCCGCCGATCCCGCGGCGCGGCGCGCGCGCAAACGGCCGGTCGCGGTCGCGGTGACGTTCGCGCCGTCGGCCGGCACGCTCGCGACGCGCGAAGGCGACGTTCGATACGCGGCGGGCGACGCGCTCTTGACCGGCGAGGCCGGCGATCGCTGGCCGGTGGCGCGCGCGACCTTCGATGCCGGTTACGAGCCGATCGCTCCCACCGTTGCTGGACGCGACGGCACGTATCGGAAGCAACCCCGCGACGTGCTTGCGAAGCAATTGGCCGCGCCGTTGTCCGTCGAGCTGTCCGCCGGTCGCGGCACGCTGCGCGGCGGCGTCGGCGACTGGCTCGTCCAATACGCGCCGGGCGACGTCGCGGTGGTCGGGGGATCGATCTTCGCCCGCACGTACGAACTGGCGGACTGATACGTGGAGATCCCCAAGGCGCCCAGGCTCGCGGTCGTTCTGTCAGGCGGCGGCGCACGCGCCGCCTACCAGGCCGGCGTGCTCGCGGCCATTGCCGACATGCTGCCGGCGGCGCGGCCGCTGCCGTTCCGGATCGTGTGCGGCACCTCCGCCGGCGCGATCAACGCCGGCGCAATTGCCGCCGGCGCGCGTCATTTCCGCGCTGCGACGCACGCGCTGTGCGACATCTGGTCGCGGCTGCACGTTCACGATATCTATCGATCCGACGCTGCGCACCTGGTCGCCAGCGGCGGACGCTGGTTCTCGTCGATGCTCCCCGGCCTCGGGCATCGCCGGCCGCGGAGCCTGCTCGACAACGCGCCGCTGGCCGAGTTGCTGACGCGCGAGATCCGGTTCAACGCGATCCATGATGCGATCGACTCGCGACTGCTCGACGCGCTCACGGTGACGGCGTCGAGTTACACGACGGGACTGTCGGTGAGCTTCTGCACGGCGGGACCCGACATTGCGATGTGGCAGCGCGCGCAGCGTGTCGGCATCCGCACCGACATCCGCGTGCCGCACCTCGTCGCGTCGACGGCGATCCCGTTCGTGTTCGCGCCGATGCGGATCGGCGACGAATACTTCGGCGACGGCGCCGTGCGCCAGGTCGCCCCGACGGCGCCGGCGCTGCACCTGGGCGCCGACCGCATCCTGGTGATCGGCGCGGCGCGCGCGAGCGAAGATGCCGACGCGCCGCGCGGCGGACCGTCGCCGTCGGTGGCGCAGATCGGCGGCCACGTGCTGTCGAGCATCTTCACCGATGCGCTCGGCACCGACCTCGAGAAAGTGCGGCTGATCAACATTGCGGTCGGTCACATCGGCGAGGAACGGCTGGCGGCGCGCAAGGTCCCGATGTGGAACGTTCAGCTGATCGCCGTCGCGCCATCGACGCCGCTCGAGGACATCGCGCTCGAGCACGTTGGCGAGTTGCCGCGCGCGATGCGCATCCTGCTGGGAAGCCTCGGCGGCACGCGCGAGGGCGGGTCGGGTCTCTTGTCGTACCTGCTGTTCGAGCAGGGGTTCATGCGCCGGCTCATCGCCGAAGGGCGGCGTGATGCGGAAGCGAAGCGCGACGAACTGCTGGCGTTCTTCGACGGCGCCCTGTGATCGCTACGGCTGCGCCGCGCGCGTCACCTCGACCAGGCAATCGTAGAACGTCGCCGCGCGTCCGAGGTCGGTGAGCGCCTGGCCGGTCACCGCGTTGGCGTTCTCCCCGCCCGGCGCCAGCTTCTTCCACCAGATCGACGGCGCGACGGCAACACCGACCTTGACGCGGTCGCTGACCCGGGCCGAGGCGTGGAACGCGCCGCGGTCGTTGTGGATCCGGACCCAATCACCGGCGGCGATGCCGCGCGCCGCGGCATCGTCCGGGTGCAGCCACAACTGCGGCACTTTTTCGCTGACGACGAACTCGTGCTGGTTGGCGAACGAGGAATTGAGGAAGTTGCGCGCCGGCGGCGAGATGAATGCCAGCGGATAGCGGCGGGCGAGGTCCGGATTGCTCTGCACGGACTCGCGCGGCGGCACGAACGTCGGCAACGGATCGTGACCTTGCGCGGCCAGCGAGGCCGACACGAACTCGCATTTGCCTGACGGCGTCGGGAAGCCGCCGTGCGCGAACGGTGCGTACGGCGTGGGGACGTTCAGCCGGCGAAAGCCGTCGCGCTTCAGTTCGTCCCAGTCCCAGCCGGCCATCCGCGGATCGCTGCCGACGAATGCAGCGCGCGCCAGGTCGTCGTCGCTGTCGCGGAAACAGGGCTCGGTGAAGCCCATCGCCGACGCCAGCCGCCGGAAGACCTCGGTGTTGGGCAGCGCCTCGCCGACCGGCGCGATCGACGGGTTGTTGGCGAGTGCGTACAGGTGGCCATACGAGCTGTGGATGTCCGTGTGCTCGAGCTGCGTCGTCGCGGGCAGCAGGATGTCGGCGTGATCCGCGGTGTCGGTGCGAAAGATCTCGTGGACGACGCAGAACAGGTCGTCGCGCGCGAATCCGCGCGCGACCTTCGCCGACTCCGGCGCTACGGCGACCGGATTCGAGTTGTAGACGTAGATCGCGCGGATCGGCGGCGTCGCGTCAGCCAGCGCATCGCCGATCGCCGACATGTTGATCGTCCGCGGCGACCCGCGGATCAGGTCGGGCCGCTCCAGCGCATGCGTGGCGACAGGGTATGTGCCCGACGACGACAGCAGCGCGCCGCCGGCCGGATCGCGCCAGGCACCGACCAGCGCCGGCAGGCAGGCGATCGCGCGCATCGCGTTGCCGCCGCCCGCGTGCCGCTGCAGCCCGTAGTTGACGCGGATTGCCGCCGGCCGCGTCGTCCCATATTCACGTGCCAGTCGGATCACCGTCTCCGGCGCGATCCCGCATACACCGGCGACACGCGCCGGCGTCCATTCGGCGGCGCGCGTCTTCAGCGCGTCGTACCCCAGCGTGTACCGCGCAACGTAGTCGGCATCGACCAAGTCCTCGGCGATCAGCACGTGCATCAGCCCCAGCGCCAGCGCGGCGTCGGTGCCCGGCAGCACGGCGATGTGCTCGTGGCATTTCTCGGCGGTGACGCTGCGGAACGGGTCGATCGCGATCAGCTTCGCGCCGCGGCGCTTCGCTTCCTGTGCGCGGGTCCAGAAATGGAGGTTCGACGTCACGGGGTTGCTGCCCCAGATCAGGATCAGCCGGCTGTGTTCATACTGCTCGACGTCCATGCCGACCGATGCGCCGATGGTCGCTCCCCAGCCGGCCTTGCCGGCCGTCGCGCAGATCGTCCGGTCGAGCAGCGACGCGCCGAGGCGGTGGAAGAAGCGGCGGTCCATCGAGCCGTACTGCAACAGGCCCATCGTGCCCGCGTAACTGTATGGAACGATCGCTTCCGGACCGTCCGCTGACGCAGCGATCTCGGTGAAGCGCTCGGCGATCGTCGCCAGCGCCTCGTCCCAGGAAATGCGCGCGAATTCACCGCTACCCTTGGGCCCGACGCGCTTCATCGGGTGCAGCACGCGCTCGGCCGAGTACGTGCGATCGAGATAACGCGCGACTTTCGTGCAGAGCGCGCCGCCGGTGGGCGGATGATCAGGGGCGCCGCGAATGTCGATGGCGCGACCGTCCTCGACCGTCACCAGCATCGCGCAGGTATCGGGGCAATCGTGCGGGCAGGCGCCACGAACTACGTGACGGCGCGGCGCGGGAGGGTCGAGCGGCATCCCGCCATTTTACGTGCGGCGGTGCCACTTTCGTCTATCCTTGGGGCGATGGCCGCAGCGATGCCGAAAGTCACCTTCGCCGACGGCGCGCGCGTTCCCGCGCTCGGGCTCGGCACGTGGAAAATGGGAGAGCACCGGCGCACGCATGCGCGCGAAGTCGCGGCGCTGCGCGAAGGCATCGAACTCGGCATGACGCTCGTCGACACCGCCGAAATGTACGGCGACGGCGGCGCGGAGAAAGTCGTCGGCGAGGCCATCGCCGGCCGCCGCGATGACGTCTTCATCGTGTCGAAGGTCTATCCGCACAACGCCGGCGCGCGGGCCGCCGTCGCTGCCTGCGAACGCAGCCTGCGCCGTCTCGGAACCGATCGGCTGGATCTGTACCTGCTGCATTGGCGGGGGAGCGTGCCGCTGTCGGAAACGGTGGCCGCGTTCGAGCGCCTGCGCACCGACGGCAAGATCGTCCGTTGGGGCGTGTCGAACTTCGACGTGGCCGACCTCGACGAACTGCTGGCGTTGCCCGATGGCCGTCGCTGCGCGACCAATCAGGTCCTCTATCACCTCGGCGAGCGCGGAATCGAGTGGCAGCTGCTCGATCGCTGCCGGGCGCTGAAGATGCCGGTGATGGCGTACTCGCCGGTGGGGCAGGGCGCGCTGCTTTCCAACCGCAAGCTGGTGGCGATCGCGCGCGCCGTCGATGCAACGCCGGCACAGGTGGCACTTGCCTGGCTGTTGGCGCGGCCAGGCGTCATCGCCATTCCGCAATCGACCGACCCCGCCCATCTTCGCGACAACCGGGCGGCAGCCGGCAAGAAGCTCGATGCGGCGACGCTGGCCGCGCTCGATGCGGCGTTCCGGCCGCCGTCACGCGCGACGCCGCTCGCCATCCTCTGACGCTCGGCGCGACTCGCCGAAGCCCACGGCGCCGGTGCAGGGCGGCCGGCGATAATCTAGCCCAAACAAGTAGTTAGCATCTCCATCCTGGCTATTGCCGGCGGTTGGCACGGTTACTGCTGAGCAGTTGGCATCCGGGGGGATGCATAACAACCGAACCCGACAGGAGATGACCGTGAACTATACGCACTATGACTTCCTCGACCTTGCGCCCGGAGCACCGTCCGCCCGGATCGAGGCGGCGTATGCGCACGTAATGGAGCGCTTTCAATACGGCGGCGTAACCGACGCAGGCCAGGACCTGTCCGGGCTGGTGCGGTTGATCCACGCCGCATACGAAGTGCTGTCGAATGCCGATACGCGCCGCGCCTACGACGCCAAGCTGGCGCGCGAAGCCGCGGCCGCCGACGCCGAGCTCAAGTCGGCGCTGGATGCGATGCCGCCGCTGCCGTTGCGTCGCGTGCAGGACGTGCCGGCGCCGCTGCACCAGGCATTCACGGCGCTTGCCGCCTGACGCCAGCGACCGCGTCGATGTCCACGCTCAGTTCACAACGTCCCTCGGTTTCGGTCGCCGGGAAGTCTTCTTCCTAACTGCAAACAGCGATGCGGTCGGCGGCCGTCTTTTCCTCGCAATCCAGCGTGCGCTCGCGTCGAGCGGCTCATGCCGGACGTCATTCGTTGCTTCGTCGCACGCGCGGAAGTGTCGCGCGTGCCGCGCATCGTTCCGCGGTCGCACGCGGCGACCGCGTACGCACGCACAAGGCGCCGTTGCGCCACGCGCCGCGTCGCGAGCGTCCAGTTCCGGCAATCCCGCGCGGCTTCCTGCCGCTCGTCCGGCACTGATCGCCGTCCATTTGCAAGCACCGGGCGCGCACGCGTTCGGCTTCGCCATCGTCCATCCGTCGTAAGCCAAGCGTTGGAGTGCACGCGCGCGAATCGTCGTGTGCAATCGACGCGTCGAAGACGTCGATAGACGACCGAATATTTCCGACGCGTTGCCGGCTCGCTGGCAAAGAACTTGCTCAGTCTGTGATGACAGGCAACACGAACCCCACCAACGATTACAAGCTACGCGGAGGACCCTCACGTGGACCGTTGCATGAACTGCCAGTACTACGACCGCCAGGCCGACAAGTCCGACGGCAAGGGACCCGCGTGGGGACAATGCCGGCGCACCGCGCCGTCGCTGTCGCCGATCAATGCCAAGTCGTACATGATCGAAGGCGTGTGGCCGACGGTGCGCGACGACGACTGGTGCGGCGAATGGAAAGCCGCCGCCCGCCGTCCCGAGCCGCGCCTCAACGAACTGATGGGTCAGCCTGCCATGGCGCCTGCGCTCGCGCCGGCACCGCGAATCGCTCCGTTGACGTCACTCTCGCCGGCGGCCGGCGCCGCGCTGGCGGCGAGCGGTAACGGCCGCGGCTCCGACTGACGCGTCCGCAAACGGACGCGGAGGACACAGGGACCATCGGGAACTTCCTCCCGCCGTTCGCAGCCGTTCGGCGCCTAACCGGCGCGCGTGGCCGCGAACCGGGAATTCCTTTCCCGGTGCGCTCTGTGTCCTCCGCGTCTTCCAGCGTAACGTGTGGCGGCACGCGAGTACCGCCGTTTCGCGCCTTCGCCTAGACGCCTTCGGCAGCGATGATGTTCATGTTCGCTGCGCCCTCGCGCGCGGCGCGTGCCGCGCGATATTCGGGCGAGTCGTAGAAGGTCCTGGCGGCGGCGAGTGACGGAAATTCGATCACCACGACCCGCTTCGGAATCCAGTCGCCCTCGAGCACCGCGGTCTCGCCGCCGCGAACGATGAAGCGCCCGCCATGGGCGGCAATCGCCGCCGGCGTCAGCCGCTTGTAGCCTTCGTAGCGCGCGGCATCGGTGACTTCGCAATCGACGATCAGGTAGGCGGCCATGCGTGATTCCTCGGTGACGTAAACGCCGAAGTGTCGCCGCACACCGCCTGCGGTGCAACGGGACGCCGACCCGTCACCGCCCGCGTCGCGACGGCGACACTGTTTTCCGCTACAATTCAACGTTTTGCGCAACTTGTCGCGGCCGAACCATGCCCGCGACCCACAACGTGCGGATCATTCGCGGCCTTCCGGCCGTCGCCGACCAGCCGGTCGCGTTGACGATCGGCAATTTCGACGGCGTCCATCGCGGTCACCAGGCGATGCTCACGCGGCTCATCGAGGCCGCCGAAGACCTGTGCCTGCCGCCGGCGGTGCTGACGTTCGATCCGCATCCGCGGGAGTTCTTCGCCCCGGATGGCGCGCCGGCGAGGCTGTCGACGCTGCGCGGCAAGCTCGAGCTGTTCTCGGCGTACGGAGTCGCCCGCACGTACATCGCGCGGTTCGACGCGGCGCTCGCGGCGCTGACGCCCGACGCTTTCGTGGACGACGTGCTGGTGCGCCGCCTGGCGACGCGCTGGGTCCTGGTTGGCGACGACTTCCGCTTCGGCCGGGCCCGCGCCGGCGACCTGGCGACGCTGCGCCGGCACGCGCGCCGATTCAGCGTGGAGGCGATGGGTACCGTCGACGTCGACGGCGAGCGCGCATCGTCGACGGCGGTCCGCGAGGCGCTCGCTCGCGGCGAGCTCGCGCACGCTGCCGCGCTGCTCGGGCGCCCGTATGCGATCAGCGGGCGCGTCGCGCACGGCACCAAGCTCGGCCGCACGCTCGGCTTTCCGACCGCCAACCTCACGTTGCGGCATAAGCCGGCGCTGTCCGGTGTCTTCGCCGTCCGCGTCCATGGCCTCGGTGCCGTGCCGCGCGCCGGCGTGGCAAGCCTTGGTGTGCGGCCGACGATCGCCGAGGACGCCGCGCCGCTGCTCGAGGTGTTCATCTTCGACTTCGACGAACCGATCTACGGACGCCGCATCGCCGTCGAGTTCCTGCACAAGCTGCGTGACGAAGCCCGGTATCCGGACCTCGACACACTGACCCGCCAGATTCACGCCGACGTCGCCGAAGCGCGCGGCTACTTTGCCGCGCAGCGCTGACCCGGACCAACATGCCCGACGAACAGAAAACCGACTACAAGTCCACGCTGAACCTGCCGGACACGCCGTTTCCGATGCGTGGCGACCTCGCGCGACGCGAGCCCGGCTGGGTCAAGGAATGGCAGCAGCGCCACGTGTACGAGGCGATCCGCGCCGCGTCGCGCGGCCGGCCGATGTTCGTGCTGCACGACGGTCCGCCGTACGCGAACGCCGACATCCACATCGGCCACGCACTGAACAAGATCCTCAAGGACCTGGTCGTCAAGAGCCGCACGATGGCCGGCTACGACGCGCCGTACGTTCCCGGCTGGGACTGCCACGGCATGCCGATCGAGGTGCAGATCGAAAAGACATACGGCAAGCACCTTCCGGTCGACCAGACGCTGAAACTGTGCCGCGCCTACGCGACCGAGCAGATCGCGCGGCAGAAGGAGCAGTTCCGCCGCCTGGGCGTGCTCGGCGACTGGGAACATCCGTACACGACGATGGGCTTCTTCAACGAGGCCGAGGAGATCCGCACGCTCGGCCAGTTGCTGGAGAAGGGATTTCTCTATCGCGGGTTGAAGCCGGTCAACTGGTGCTTCGACTGCCAGAGCGCGCTGGCCGAGGCGGAAGTCGAGTACGAGGATCGCGTCGACCCGGCGGTCGACGTGGGATTTCCGCTCGCCGAGCGAGAGCGCGAGCGGCTCGCGCAGCTGTTCGGCGTTGCGCGGATCGACGGACCGGTCCACGCGGCGATCTGGACGACGACACCGTGGACGATTCCTGCCAACCAGGCGCTCAACGTTCATCCGGAATTCACCTACGCGCTGGTGCGCACGCCGAAGGGCCATCTGATCCTGGCGCAGGACCTGGTCGCCGCCTGCCTCAAGCGTTACGCGCTCGATGGACAGGTCGTCGCGACCGTCAAAGGTGCAGCGCTCGAGCGCCTGGCGTTCCGACATCCGTTCTACGATCGCGAGTCGCCGGTCTATCTGGGCGAGTACGTGACGCTCGAGCAGGGTACCGGCATCGTCCACTCGTCGCCGGCGTATGGCATCGATGACTTCCAGTCCTGCCGCCGCTACGGCATGACCGACGACGACATGTTGAATCCGGTGCAGGGCGACGGGCGCTATGCAAGCGACCTGCCGCTCTTCGGCGGACTCAAGATCTGGGACGCCAATCCGAAGATCGTCGACGTGCTGCGCGAGGCCGGTGCGCTGTTCCATGTCGAGAAATACACGCACAGCTACATGCACTGCTGGCGGCACAAGACACCGATCATCTATCGCGCAACGACGCAGTGGTTTGCCGGCATGGACGACGTGCCCGGGTACCGCGGCGCCAAGCCTTCGCGGACCCTGCGCGAAACAGCGCTGGCCGGTATCGAGGCGACGCAATTCTTCCCGGCATGGGGCAAGGCGCGGTTGTACGGGATGATCGCCAACCGCCCGGACTGGACGCTGTCGCGGCAGCGGCAGTGGGGCGTGCCGCTGCCGTTTTTCGTCGACAAGGTCACCGAGGAGCTGCACCCGGACACGCAGGCGCTGCTCGAGCTCGCAGCGCGCAAGGTCGAGGAACGCGGCATCGAAGCATGGTTCGACGCGACGTACGAGGACTTCGGGGTCGATCCCGCGAAGTACCGCAAGCTCACCGACACGCTCGACGTGTGGTTCGACTCGGGCTCGACGCACCAGACGGTGCTCGGCGGGCCGGAAGGCGTCGGCAGGCGCACGGGCTCCAATCCCGACGCCGGCCGGTTTCCCGCAGACCTGTACCTCGAAGGATCGGACCAGCATCGCGGCTGGTTCCATTCCTCGCTGCTGATCTCGTGCATGCGCAACGGCGTGCCGCCGTACAAGGCCTTGCTGACGCATGGCTTCACCGTCGACGGCGACGGCAAGAAGATGTCGAAATCGAAGGGCAACGTCGTCGCGCCGCAGAAGGTGTCAGACACGCTCGGTGCTGAGATCCTGCGGCTGTGGGTGGCGTCGACCGACTATTCGGGCGACCTGTCGATCTCCGACGAAATCCTGAAGCGCGTCGTCGAGAGCTACCGGCGCATCCGCAACACGCTGCGCTTCCTGCTCGCCAACACCAGCGATTTCGACGCCGCGCAACATGCGGTTCCGGTCGCCGACCTGTTCGAGATCGATCGTTACGCGCTGGCGCAGGCGCGCGCGCTGGCCGCGGCCTGCGAGAACGACTACGGCAACTACGAATTTCACCTCGTCGCCCAGCGGCTGGCCACGTATTGCTCGGAGGACCTCGGGGGTTTCTACCTCGATGTCCTGAAGGACCGGCTGTACACGACCCCGCGCAACAGCCGCGCGCGCCGCTCCGCGCAGACGGCGCTTGCACATATCCGCGACGCGCTGCTGAAGCTGATGGCGCCGATGCTGTCGTTCACGGCCGAGGAGGCGTGGCGGATCCTGCATCCGGACGATCCGACGATCTTCGTGCACACATGGCAGCGCATGCTGCCGGACGTACCGGACGCCGATTCGCTGCGCGAAAAATGGGCGCTGATCGCATCCGTGCGCGGCGCGGTGCTGAAGGAGATCGAGGTGCTCCGGCAGGCGGGCAGCGTCGGCTCGTCGCTGCAGGCGGAAGTCGTGGTCACGTTGCCGCCGTCCGATTATCCGGCGCTCGCGTCGCTGGGCGACGACCTGCGGTTCGTGTTCATCACGTCCGCCGCGCGCGCCGAGCGCGGTGATGTGCTTGGGATCGCCGTGACCGCCAGCGCGCACCCGAAATGCGAGCGCTGCTGGCACTGGCGCGCCGATGTCGGCGCCGATCGCGGCCACCCTACGCTGTGCGGCCGTTGTGTGGCCAACCTGGCCGGCGCGGGCGAACCGCGGGCGTTCGCGTGACCGCGTCACGAATGGCCGACCCATGCGCTCGCTCGTGAGTACACCGGCCACCCGCGCCACGACGATACCGGCGCCCAATTGGCGACGCTGGCTGCTGGTCAGCGTGGCCGTGATCCTGATCGACCAGGTGACGAAGGATGCGGTGCTGGCGACGTTCCAGCTGGGTGAAGAGAAGGTCATCACGTCGTTCTTCAGCCTCGTGCTCGCGTTCAATACCGGCGCGGCGTTCAGTTTCCTGGCCGGCGCCGACGGATGGCAGCGCTGGCTGTTCACGTCGATCGCGGTGGCCGCCGGTGTGCTGCTGGTGATCCTGCTCCGCCGCGGCGGCAGCGCGCTCTATTGTCTCGGACTGGCGCTGATCCTCGGCGGGGCGGTCGGCAACCTGTTCGACCGCGTGATGCTGGGCAAGGTCGTCGACTTCCTGCTTTTCCACTACGCGGGCTGGTCGTGGCCGGCGTTCAACGTCGCGGACAGCGCGATCACCGGCGGCGCGGCAATGCTGATCATCGACAGTCTCCGCCATCGCGCTGATGTGCCGCGCGACGCTGGCCGCTGAGGAAAACAAGATGGACGTCCTGCTCGCCAATCCACGCGGTTTCTGCGCCGGCGTCGATCGCGCGATCGCGATCGTCGAGCAGGCGCTCACGCAATTCGGCGCGCCGATCTACGTTCGCCATGAAGTCGTTCACAACAAGTTCGTCGTCGACGACCTGCGCGCCAAGGGCGCGGTGTTCGTCGAGGAATTGCACGAAATTCCGCCCGGAGCCACCGTCGTGTTCTCCGCCCACGGCGTCTCGAAGGCGGTGCGCGCCGAGGCCGACGCGCGGGGGCTGCACGTGTTCGACGCGACGTGCCCGCTGGTCACCAAGGTGCACGTCGAGATCGCCAAGATGCGCGCGCAGGGGCGCGAGATCGTGATGATCGGCCATGAGGGGCATCCGGAGGTCGAGGGCACGATGGGGCAGTGCGAGGGCGGCGTCTACCTGGTCGACTCGGTGGCCGACGTCGCCGGGCTCGTCGTACGCGAACCGGACCGGCTCGCCTACGTGACGCAGACGACGCTCTCGGTCGACGACGCAGCGGCGGTGGTCGACGCGCTGAAGCAGCGCTTTCCGGCGATCGTCGGTCCCAAGCGTGACGACATCTGC
>Ga0207668_10001964_pt1 | contig 12026 bp, 10 predicted proteins | sample KBSS43metaG_FD_184323 | JGI IMG/M metagenome (GOLD analysis project Ga0207668, IMG submission 184323) | Switchgrass rhizosphere microbial communities from Kellogg Biological Station, Michigan, USA - KBS S4-3 metaG (SPAdes) (version 2) | ecosystem: Host-associated > Plants > Roots > Rhizosphere... | reverse complement strand
GACCAACCACCGCGTCGAGTCGGTCGACGTCGGCGCGGACGTGACCCGGTTGCGCACCAACGCAGGCACCGTCACCGCGCGCTGGGTCGTCAACGCCGCGGGCCTCGGCGCCGATCTGATCGACGCGATGTTCGGGCACGCCCGGTTCACCGTCACCCCGCGCCGCGGCGAACTGATCGTCTACGACAAGCTCGCCCGGACGCTGGTCGACAAGATCGTGCTTCCGGTTCCGACCGCCCGGGGGAAGGGCGTGCTCGTCAGCCCGACGATCTACGGGAACGTGATGCTGGGCCCCACGTCGGAGGATCTCGAGGACCGGGCCGCAACGGCCACGTCCGAAGCGGGCCTCGACTTCCTAGTGGCGAAGGGTCGCACGTTGATGCCGCGCTTGCTCGAAGAGGAGGTCACCGCAACGTATTCGGGGCTGCGCGCCGCGATCGATCATGGCGACTACCTCATCGAAGCCGAACCCGCCCAGCGCTATCTGCTCGTCGGGGGCATTCGCTCCACCGGGCTCACGGCGGGCATGGCCATCGGGGAGTACGTTCGCGGCCGGCTCCAGGAGGCGGGACTGGCGTTGGTACCGAAGCCGGAATTGCCTGCGCCGCCGCGCATGCCGAACCTCGGCGAGGCGTTCACTCGTCCGTATCAGGACGCCACCAGGATCGCCGCAGACCCCGCGTACGGAACCGTCGTGTGCTTCTGCGAACGCGTGACCGCAGGTGAGTTGCGTGACGCGTGCCGCTCGACGATCCCGCCCGCTGGACTCGACGGACTGCGTCGGCGTACCCGCGTGATGAACGGCCGCTGCCAAGGCTTCTTCTGCGGGGCAGCGGTCCAAGACTTCCTCGAGGCAGGTCCACGATGAGCACTCTCACCCCGGACGTCGCGATCGTCGGAGCGGGCCCGGCGGGCCTGACCGCTGCCGCGTCACTGGCCGCCGACGGGCTGGACGTGCTGGTGCTGGAACGCGAAGCCGCCGCGGGCGGCATCCCGCGGCACAGCGACCACCTCGGCTACGGGATGCGCGACATGAGGACGTTCAGCTCGGGGCCGAATTATGCGCGCAGGCTCGTCGACGGGGCCGTGTCCGCCGGCGCCGACATCCGCACCACGAGCATGGTCACCGGCTGGTCGGGGTCCGCGCTGGAGGTCACCTCGCCGAAGGGCCGGCAGCGCGTCGACGCCCGCGTCGTCGTGCTCGCCACCGGAGCGCGGGAACGTCCCCGGCCGGCGCGCCTGATCCCGGGGGACCGGTGCGCGGGCGTGTACACCACCGGGCACCTGCAGAACCTGGTCCACCTGGGCCACCGGACGGTGGGCCGTACGGCGGTGGTGGTCGGCGCCGAACTCGTCAGCTACTCGGCGGTGCTGACGCTGAAACATGCGGGCTGCCATACGGAGTTGATGACGACCACGCATCCGTCGCCCGAGTCCTACGCGGTGTTCAACGTGGCGGGACGTTCCCCGTACCTCGGCGTCGACGTGGCCACGCGCACCCGGGTGGCCCGGATCATCGGCAAGCCGCACCTGCAGGCCGTTGAGCTCGAACACCTCGATACCGGGGCGCGTCGCATCGTCGACTGCGACACGCTGGTGCTGACCGGGGACTGGGTGCCCGACAACGAGCTCGCCCGCATCGCAGGGCTGGACATGGATCCGCACACGTGCGGCCCGGTGGTCGATACGGCGTTGCGCACCAGCCGAACCGGCGTGTTCGCCATCGGAAACCTGCTGCATCCCGTCGACACGGCGGACGTGGCGGCGCTCGACGGCCGCCACGTCGCCGATCCTGTCCGCGACTTCCTGCGCGGGAAGGTCAGTCCTTCCGATGGGGTTCGGCTGTGCGCCGAGGCGCCGCTGCGGTGGATCTCCCCTGGACTGCTGCGCCCCGGCGACCCGGCTCCGGCGCGTCGCCGACTGCTGCTCTGGACGGACGTGCTCGTTTGGGTGCCGACGGTGCTCGCCCGCCAAGACGGACGGATCGTCGGTCGCCGCACGTTGCCCTGGCCGGCCGCTCCGGGACGGGTATTCCGCATCCCTTCAGGCATTCTCGACGACGTCGACCCTCGCGGCGGTGCGGTGACAGTCTCGCTGCGTTGAGTGGATGCCGAGGCAGTCTTGCCTTCCCCGGCAGGCTGTTCATATTGTGGAACAAAGATTTGGTGCATAGTGCGCCGATCGTGAACGAGGAGGTCGGATGTCCGGACGGCTCGAGGGCAAGGTCGTGTTCATCACGGGTGGGGCGCGCGGGCAGGGGCGAGCGCACGCGATCGCGATGGCCAAGGAGGGTGCGGACATCATCGTCGTCGACATCTGTGCCCAGATCGAGTCGAACCCGTACCCGCTGGCGACGCCCGACGACCTGGCCGAGACGGAGCGTTCGGTCAAGGAGTTGGGCCGACGTGTCTTCGCGAAGATCGCCGACGTGCGCGAGCGTCACGAACTGCGTGATGCGCTGGAGACGGCCATCGCGGACTTCGGCAAGCTCGACGTCGTCGTCGCCAACGCGGGCATCCTGCCGATGGCGATGGGCCGACCGCACGACCCGATGGCGTTCGTCGACGCCACCGACGTCGACCTGCTCGGGGTGATGAACACCGTGGCCGTGGCGTTGCCGCATCTAGGGGAGTCGTCGTCGGTGATCATCACCGGGTCGACCGCCGGGATGATCACGGGCACCACGGACAACCCCGACATGGGACCGGGCGGGGCCGGATACGGATGGAGCAAGCGGGTACTCATCGAATACTCGGAACAGCTGTCGCTGCAGTTGGCCCCAAAGATGGTCAGGGTCAACACGATTCACCCGACGAACTGCAACACTCATCTGCTGCAGAACGACGGGATATACAGCATGTTCCGGCCCGACCTGATCGCGGAGGGCAAGAAGCCGACGCGCGAGGATGCGATGCTGGCGTTCAACTTCTTCCAGGCGATGCCGATTCCGTACGTCGAGCCCGAGGACATCGCCAACCTGGCCGTATTCCTCGCCAGCGACGAGAGCCGCTACGTGACGGGTCAGCAGATCCGCGTCGACGCCGGGTCGCTGCTGCGCTGGCCGAACGGCCCCGGCAAGTAGGCGCGTTTCGTCGGCCGGTCAGGCAGGTCGCTCGAGCAGCAGTGGTTCCAGGTCGAAGCCGGTGGCCAGTTGGAACACGGTGCACCCACAACGGACGTACTCGTGGCGGTACTCGGCGCGGGGATCGTCGTCGTCGCAGTTGCGGCAGCCGTGGCACGGCCCGCAGATCGAGTGCTCGGGATGTCGATGTCCGCACAGACACTGCGCGTCGACGCCTCGGCTCATGCGAGCGCAGCTAACTTGTTAGCCCGAGCTATCGATTCCATGAACGATGAGATTACCCGACGGTAACAAGATGAGTCAGTTAAGTTGATCACGAGGCGGTTCTTCCGTAATTGACGCTTTCAACTGCATATATCTGTCGAGTGCGAAGATAACTCGACTTACTGTGGTTACTTGTGTGACCAGGTTTCGATGGTGGCATCACTCCGGTGGGGCACTCGACCGCCTCCGTTCATCGCAAACTCCTCACGGGCACCAGGGAGGAATGGGGCAGAAGTTGAGCCCCGGCGGTGGCGGCGGCGGGGGATTCTCGCCCTCGAAGATGTTCTGGGCTACGTTGCCTTGCCCGAAGTAGACGTACCAGTAGATGTGGCAGAAGATCGTGGCAATCCGTTCACGGCGGACTCCCTTCGTCGCGGTCGCAACGACCGTGCGGTCGAGGGCGAGTCGACGGTTCGGAGGATTCTTGGAGCCGTGGGCCTAGGCGATGCAGGCGTGGCTGCTTAGATGCCCGAACGGGTGGTCGCAGACGGGGCAGGCGGACTCGTTGTCGCCTTGCGCCGCTGCGTGTTTGCCGCCGTCGCGGTGGCTGAGATTCATCGATGGCACGCCGAGGGCGAGTAGCGCGAACGTCATGTGTCGAGTCTGTGGCGGACGCCTTGGAGGATTCTTGCGGCGCTCGATCGCGCTACCGGGCGGCTCGGAGTGGTTCATACTTTCGGCATGCCGTCACCGCCAACCTCGCCTGCGCCGATCACCGGCGTGACGACGCTCGATGGCGTCGTGGACGCGATCGACTCGGTGATCCGCTGGTCCATCGAATCGTCGAGCCGCATGGGATATTTCGCGACGCTCTACAAGCGCATCACCATCGCGGTCCGCGCCGCCGTCGCCGAAGGCGCGTTCGAGGACGGGCCGCGCATGCAACAGTTCGACGTCGCGTTCGCCACCCGCTACTTCGACGCTCTGAACGGACACTTTCACCCGGGCCGATTCCCGAAACCGACCCGGTCGTGGCAGGTGACCTTCGATGCGCTCGCCCGGCCGGAGCCAATCATCTTGCAGCACATGCTCGCTGGCGTGAACGCCCACATCGATCTCGACCTCGGAATCTCCGCGCAACAGTTCGCTCCCGGAGTCAAGCTGCGGCGGCTACACGAGGACTTCAACAGGATCAACGCCGTGCTCGCTAGCCAGATCAACGGTGTCGTCGACGACATCAACGAGATCTCCCCGGCGCTGGCCGACGTGTACAGGGTGCTGGCGCAAAACGAGGTCTTCCTGATCAATCAGGTCGTGAGGACGTCTCGGGACAGCGCCTGGAGGTTCGCCACCCGCCTCAACCTGCAACCGGGATTCACCCGCCCGGCCAGCATCTGGTTGCACGACCGCAAGGTGGCCACTCAAACCGACCTGATCTACGACCCGCCGGGGCTGGTCGGGCTGATCGAGACGTTGGTCCGCGCCGTCGCTGCGCGCGAAAGCCGTGACGTCGTCGAGAACATTCGAGTCTTGGATTTGATTGCGTCGAGGGCCGCGCCCATCCGCACGACTTTGTGACGCCCGCGCATGGTGGCGCCTGGGTCCGGCTATTCGGTGTAGCCGAGCGCCCGCCGCACCTGCCGCATGTGAGGGAAAGGCCCCCGACCATCCATGGTGCGGATGGCCGGGGCCACTGGTTCAGGCGTCACAGACGTGGTACCTGAATCACGGGCAGGCCGTCGTGGGAATGAACAGCGACCAGCACCAGCCCGGCGGAAGGGGCGGGGTGAGGTTTGGCGGCGGTGGTGGCGGTGGTGGCGGCGCTTCACCCTCGAAGATGTTGTGGGCCACGTTGCCTTGCCCGCTATAGACGTAGAAGTACGTGTGGCAGACATTGTTGTCCCAGATCACTGGATACACCCGCACGTTGCCGGTCTGCACCGGCGGATCGCCCGGGCACCAACGGCATGGGCCGGAGGGACTGTCTTCAGGACATCCGGGCCAACTCCCCAGCGGAACGGAACCCCCGGGAAGGGCCTGGGCGGTGCCTTGGGTCAGCCCCAAGCCGGCCATTGCCACGCTCAGTGACATCAGCGCCCCTGCTGCCACCCGCTTCATCGTGTTCGTGGTTCTCATGTTGGATTCCTTTGCGTCTGTGCCATCTCGGCGGCTGCTGGCGCCCTGTGAGATGGCTGTGTCCTCGATGTTGCGCCGGGTCGCTTGGCGGATCCTTGGAAGCGCGCAATGGCCGGGCGTCAAGGAAATGGGACAGCGCCTGGAGGTTCGCCACGCGTCTTGCCCTGCAACCCGGATTCACCCACTCCGCCAGCATCTGGTTGCGCGACCGCAAGGTGGCCACTCAAACCGATCTCATCTACGACCCGCCAGGACTGGTCGGCTGATCGAGACGGTGGTCCGCGCCGTCGCTGCGCGCGAAAGCCGTGACGTCGTCGAGAACATTCGCGTGTTGGACATGATCACGTCGAGGGCCGCCCCAATCCGCACGAGTTTGTGACAGGTGTGCGTGGCGGTGCCTGAGTCCAGCTAGTCAGCGTAGCCGAGCGCCCGCCGCACCTGCCGAATGTGATCGAGACTGGGGTCCTCGGGAGTGCCAGGCACGGTGATGTATCGGCCACCATCGGCGTTGGAAATGGCGACTTGGTCGTCGACGAGTTCGGTATCGAGCCGTGTGCCGGCGCGAATGTAGGTGAGCCAGCCGACGATTGCCTCGGATGGCTGCTTGTCTTGTGCACGTTGCGTTTCTCTTGTGGCTAGCGCCAGAGTGGCAGGATTCCACGCGACGACGAGCGCGCTCATGTATCGGGTCAACACAGAGGCATCAGTGCCGCTTTCGACCTGCAGCACCACGTGGTTGTACGGTTCGGCCCGTCCGACGAATCCCGCACGCACGGTGTACTTGAACGCGGTGGTACTGGGGTCCGACAGCGCGCCGAGCAGCCGGCGGGCGAACGCGATGTGCTGACCGGGTTGCCGCATCGGGCCGTCATTGACGCGTTCGGTGACGGTCAGGATTTCGCGCTCGAGCTGTGTGACGTCATCGACGTCGACGGGTACCAGTTCCATCGTCTGCTCGTCGTGGATTCGCCACACGCCCCACGGTCCGTACACGTCGTCTTGGGCGGGCATCAGCTCGAGCGATAGGCGAACGCGCTCGGCGCATGACGGCAGGGAATCGGATCGGTTGTCCCATCCGCCAATGAATCTCAGCATGTCAATTCCGTCCTATCACGCCTTGGGGATGTAAACCACGGAGACTCGGCCTTCGTATCCGCTGTCTTCGATGTATTGCTGGATCGCTTCGGCGAGCTCTGGTTCAGCGACCCGATACTCCACAGGAATTCCGGTCTCCTGTGCCACCTCGAATCGACGGGTGATCTGGTTCTCGATTTCGTGGGCGGGTGGGATGTCCTTGAATTCTCCGTTGGTGCCCACCATCCAGTCGTGGCCTTCGCCCTTCGCCTCGATGAACGTTCCGTTGGGGCCGAGATCAGGATCGAAGCCGTCGATGTCGACCGGCTTGCCGTTCTCACGTGGGACCTCGTACTCCATGCCCGCCGGGTATCCGGTCACCTGCTCTTCGTACTCGCGCCAATTGCCGTCGCGCCGGGACTCGGTCACCCAGGTGCCCGGGCCTTTGACGAGTTCTGGGGGAATGGCTGCCCGCTTCGCGATCAACGTCGGAGCGTCCACCGGTTGACCAACGTCGTTGATTGCGTGCTCAACGCTGTTCTGATAGCGCGCACCGGCTTCGATCGCCTCATTCTTCAGGCTCTCGTAGTGCAAGTAGGCGGCCAGCGAGGCGGCCGGACCCATCGCCACCGATGCCTGCAGCGCAAGTTTGGCAAGGGCCAGCTGGCTCGGCGTCGGCGTATCGGCCTGTGCCGTGTCGAACGCTGCGGCGATCTTGTCGGCCGACGACGCGAAGTTCGCCGCCCACGTCGAGGCATCGGTAAGCCACGTTCCGTGGTTGCGCACGTTGAGCGACGCATTGCTGTCGGCGTCGCGCCAGTGCTCCTGAATCTTGTCGCTGATGTGGCGGACGCGCTCCCCGAGATGCTCGAGGGATTCGCTGCCGTCGCGCCAATGATCTGCGAAATCACTGACGCCTAAGGAGTTCCCAGCGTGCACGGCTTCGGCGAACTCCTCGGGCCCCATCAGTTGGGGCGATAGCCGCGGGATGCTTGGGGTGGCGCGCGTCTGGGGCTGCGCGGGCTGATAGATCGTCGGTGGCCCTGCCGACGCCGGCCGCGGCTCGCCCAACACGTCGACGCGGTCGATCTCCAACGAGCCCTGTTCGTCGGCGACCTCGAACAGCACGCCCGATGCGGTGACGATCGCGCCGCCGTGTTCGCGGACCTCGTCTGCTTCATCGAGTCGTTGAATGAGTCCCTCGTCGTACGCCGACATCGCGAACGCCATACTCGTCGACACCGGGTCGGAGGCCGGCGACGGACACTGCTGGTGGGTGGGTTTGGGAATCGGGCTCAGCGATGCCAGCTCGCGGCCATCGCTCTCGAGTCCATCGGTATCGACCTGAAGCAGCTTCGTCACGCCGTCCCCTGCCAGGTCCGCTTCGTCCCATGTTTGACTACGACGCTAGCGGACGTTGGTGCGACCCTCCCGCACCAATTTCGAGGCACGGGCCGTGCGCCGTGAGCAGGTCGCAGCGCGCCCGAGCCTTGGTGCGAGGCGACGACCACCCACACGTCTGCACCCTTGCCCAGGGGAGGCTGAACGCCGTCGCCACGCTCACGACCAAACGATGCGCATCGCACTCCGCGAACAGAAGGATGAAGGCTAGGTCTACGTCGTTACCGACGGCGTCCGATGCGTCACTGACTGAATCTCATGAGATGGCGGCCAGGTCATGTCAAAATGACACCCGAGGCGGCTTCAAGATAGAAACTGCAGGTCATACATGGTGCGCGATACTGGGATTGAATAGCGATCCGAGCAAACTTCCTCCAGTGCCCCTGATATGGCGAAATAGCCTGATAAGCTGCGACTATGACGTCCGGTACCGCAGCCCACAAGTGGACACAGGAAACCACTACCGGGCACTGCTATTGCATGTTTGTTGCATGGAATGCGCATGCAACAAGGCGGTCGCAGTGACTCGGACGCGGCGCAGTTTCGGCCGGATCCGCAAGTGTCAGCCGTCCGGGCGCTACCAAGCCAGCTACGTCGGACCCGATGACAAGCTGTACAAAGCTCCCGAGACGTTCGCCGCCCGCGTCGACGCCGAAGGGTGGCTCACCGATCGTCGCCGTGAGATCGATCGTGAACTGTGGAGTGCTCCCGCAACGGCGGACCAGAAGCGGGCCAAGCGGGCCGCAGAGATCAAGTTCGGCGACTACGCCAAGCGATGGGTCGAGACCCGGACCGTCAAGGGTCGACCACTGCGCCCGCGCACCCGCGAGCACTACGAGAGCCTGCTTGATGATCACATCTACCCGACGTTCAAGGCGAAGGCGGTTCGGGATATCAGCATGGCGTCGGTTGATCGCTGGTACGCGAAGACGGCCAAAGGTGCGCCGACCGTGCGGGCGCATGCCTACTCGCTACTGCGGACCATATTGGAGACGGCGCGCAAGCGGGACCGGCTGATCGACCACAACCCTTGCGAGATCGTTGGCGCGAGCACAACGGAGCGTAAGAGCAAGACCAAAACCGCGACGTTCACGGAGCTGGACGTCATCGTTGACGAGATGCCCAAGCGGCTAGCGCCAATGGTCCTGCTAGCCGCATGGTGCGGCCTGCGGTTCAGCGAGCTTGTCGAGTTGCGCCGCAGCGACCTGGACGCCGACGCCGGAATCGTGCACGTTCGACGTGGCGCGGTGCGCGTGTCGGGTGGGTGGGAGATAGGCCCGACCAAGACTGAGGCCGGCATTCGCGACGTGACGATACCGCCGCATGTTCTGCCAGCAGTCAAGGCGCACTTGGAGTCTCAACACATGGCCACGGCCAAGGATGCCTTGTTGTTCCCGCCAACGACGGGGGAGCGTTTGCAGCCGTCGACTCTGTATCGGCACTACTTCAAGGCCAGGGCGACGGCCAAGCGGACCGATCTCAGGTTTCATGACTTGCGGCATACCGGGGCGACTCTAGCGGCGCAGACTGGGGCGACGCTGGCTGAGCTTATGGCGCGCATTGGGCACTCGACGCCAGCGGCTGCGATGCGGTACCAGCACGCAGCAGCCGGGCGTGATCAGCAGATCGCAGCAGCCATGTCGAAGCTGGCCGGTGTCACCACGCCGGGCGTCCCTGAAAGTACTTCTGTCGCGAGCTGACAAGGCGAAAAGGGCGTCAACGCCCTTAAAGCTGTTGTGGCACAGTGGAAATGTCCCAAAATTGATACTGCCAGTGCCGCTGGGTAGGGGCACTGGTGCAGTAATCTGGACATAGACGCGCACAGCACGAAGCGCGGAGGCAAGACCTGTAACGGCACTCCCCAAACGCGTCTAGGCGGTCGTGAGATCGCGTACCCGGCACCGGCCACACGGTCGGAGCCCCACCTAGCACGCACAACACGGAGTGACTACAGATGACTGAGGCTCTGCCCAAGTGGGTTTCCGTCCAGCAGACCGGCGACTATCTCGGGGTCGATCAGAAGACCGTTCGCCGCTACATCGCGTCGGGTCGCCTGACTGCCCGAAGGGTTGGCCCGCGGCTAATCAGAATCGACAGAGATTCGATCCTCAAGATGATGCGACCGGTGGGAGGCGCGGTGTGACCATTCGCATCGACGCCTTGAACAACCTCGACCAAGCACTGACCCGAGAGCCGTCGCCCGACCCGTGGGCCGACGACCACGAAGAGGCCACCGAGGACACCGGTAAGAAGCACAAACTCACCTGGGGGCCAGGGGCTGATGCCGCCTTCGCCGCTGCCCATGCTGCGGGCGCGGCCCTGCGCAAGCTGCGCCGTCCGCGGGCGGCAGTGGTGCCGTCGCGCGAGGAGGTGCGCAAAGGCACTCCGCGCGTCGGTCATTGCGCGGAGTGCGGACACCAGGTCAGCGGGTGGCACCGCTGCAGCGGATGGCGCAGCGGCGCGGTTACTGCGCTGACCGACACGGACCATAACGCCTACTACGACCATCTAAAAGTGATCCTGCAGAACGTCAAAGGCAGACGGAAGCAGCGACGAGACATCCCCGACATGTGGCGGGCGCCACCGGGATACGGCAACTACATCATGCACAGTCGGACCCGCGAGGTATGGCGGCAGGCGTATGACCGCACGCTGCCCAATGGCGGCATTCGTCACTATCCAGCGCGGCAATGTCATCTAAGGAACGGCGCCTATTCGCTGACGTTCGACGGTGTGACGTCGTCGCGGGGGGTCAATGCGCTGTGGAATGAGACCTTTCCTGAATTCATGAATCCAAGGGGCACGAAGAAGAAGGTCGGGGAATGGGCGGGCGAAATTGAATTTCGCCGGAACGAACTGGGCGACTATTGCGGTCTGGTCGAATGGCTAGGCGATGGCGGCGCCCGCATCGTAACGCGACCCTAAGCAAATACGCTGGTCAGGCTAATCCATTGGTTGCTGCCTATGGGTAGGGGAACAAACCTTACCCTCGCCGACTCATGCCAAAAATACGTGTACCTACAAATCTGATTCGAAAGGGGGATGGCGTGTGCGAACACACTGACCGTCTCTACAGCAACAACGAATGCGCCACCTGCAACCGCGCTCGCAGTGACCGATACCGCCGACGCCGCCGTCTAGGAATGGCGATGCTGCACGCCGCGGAGAGTCGCGGGCTATCCGGTAGTGAAGCGATTGCGCTTCTGCAGAATGTCGACTACTGGACAATTCAGCGTGCCCAGTCGGAAGGTATCTCGGCAGCACCGGCGCCGGAATAAGCAATGAAGATCGACCTTGGCCGCGGGACGCCGACATTCGTGGCGCTACGTCGCGACAACGGCGTGACCATTCATCAAGGCGCGAGCCGAATAATGCTCGCACGCGACGAACTCGCCGCGGTACTAGCGGCCATCGACACGCTGACCAGTCAGTGCAGCCCACGGGCAGAGAAGACAGTGAAGATTGGCAACCTATAAGCGACCTAACGACGTCTACGACCTCTTGCGTCGGCTGGATGGAGTGGACCTCAGCCTTGCCCAGCGCGCGGTGCTGTTAGCTCAGTACAAGTACGCGGACAGGGACGGCACCAACTCGCGCCCCAGCGTCGAGACGCTAGCGGCCTACCTCAGCGTGAGCGAGCGGACAGTGCAAGAGCACCGTACGGCGTTGCGCAACAAGGGCTGGCTCATCGAGAAGCGGCGCGGGCGGAACGTCGGCCGCAGCAACGTCAAGACCACCTCCGTGTACGAGGTGGTCATTCCTACCGGAAGAAATCTTCCGATAGCAGATTTGCTACCGGAAGGTGGAGGGGTAAAAGCCCAGGAACCAACCGGAAGAATCCTGCACCCTACCTATCCAACCGAAGATGCGTCTTTGACGGCATCGGGTATTGAGTGTGTTGAGGATTCAAGGGTTGGGGACCGTCCGGTTGACGACGGGGCTGAGTCCCGAAGCTCGCTTCGCTCGCGCGTACCAGAGGCAAGCCCTACTGGTACGCCACCGACGGACACCTGCCCGCACTGCTGCCGCGTCCCCCGGTGGGACAGCGGCCATGCCGACGATTGTCCGAACAACCCCTGGAAACCGTTTCAGTAGACGACGGAGCGACGAACACGCGCCGTCCGGTATG
>Ga0207668_10001960_pt1 | contig 12045 bp, 9 predicted proteins | sample KBSS43metaG_FD_184323 | JGI IMG/M metagenome (GOLD analysis project Ga0207668, IMG submission 184323) | Switchgrass rhizosphere microbial communities from Kellogg Biological Station, Michigan, USA - KBS S4-3 metaG (SPAdes) (version 2) | ecosystem: Host-associated > Plants > Roots > Rhizosphere >... | reverse complement strand
GGAATAAAACTGGCACCCATGCTGCTGAGATCGCGCTCACGCAGATTAAATCGCTGTTTTGCCAGCACCACGATACTGCGCCCTTCCGGCGTCTCATCGGCCAGCGAGGCGAGCTGTGCAGCGTCGGCCAGTTGCTCTTCGCTGACGCCCGGCGCGGGCAGGAACTGGGTCGCCTGACGGTTACCCAGCGTGATGGTGCCGGTTTTGTCCAGCATCAGCACATCCACATCGCCCGCGGCTTCCACCGCACGTCCGCTGGTCGCAATGACGTTAGCACCCAGCATCCGGCTCATCCCCGCCACGCCAATCGCCGACAGTAAGCCGCCGATGGTGGTCGGGATCAGACAGACCAGCAGCGCCACCAGCACCGTGATGCTGACCGGCGTTCCGCCCCATGCCGAGAACGGCCAGAGTGTCACGGTCGCCAGCAGGAACACGATGGTCAGTGACACCAGCAGGATGGTCAGGGCGATCTCATTCGGGGTTTTGCGGCGTTTCGCACCTTCCACCATGGCGATCATCCGGTCAAGGAAGGTTTCGCCCGGGTTGGCGCTACAGGTGATCACCAGCCAGTCAGAGAGAATGCGGGTCCCGCCGGTGACGGAGGCGAAGTCACCGCCCGACTCGCGGATCACCGGTGCGGACTCACCGGTAATGGCGCTCTCATCCACCGAGGCACCGCCTTCCATCACTTCACCGTCGCAGGGGATGATGTCGCCCGCTTCCACCAGCACGGCATCGCCTTTGCGCAGCTCATCGGCACTGACCTGCTGCCACTCGGCGCCATAGCGCGCCGCTGAGAGTTTTTTGGCAAAGCTGGTCTTTTTCACCCCTTTCAGGCTGCTGGCCTGGGCCTTACTGCGCCCTTCTGCCAGCGCCTCCGCCAGGTTGGCGAACAGCACGGTGAACCAGAGCCAGACCGCAATCGCACCGGTAAAGCTGGCGCTGCCGCTGATCCGGCCGGTCAGCATCGCCAGCGCCAGCAGCGAGGTCAGAATACTGCCGAGGTAGACCACAAACATCACCGGGTTACGGAACTGCACCCGGGGATCGAGCTTTTTCACTGCATCCCAGGCCGAGGTACGCAGCAATGCTGCGTCAAATAACGCCTGTTGTTGACGACTCATGAGGATTGTCCCTGAACAAGTTGCAGATGCTCAGCCACCGGGCCCAGCGCCAGAGCAGGAATAAAGGTCAGTGCACCCACCAGCAGCACCGTGCCGATCAGTAGTCCGATAAACAGCGGACCGTGGGTTGGCAGCGTGCCGTTACCCACCGGCTGCACTTTTTTCACCGCCATCGCACCGGCAATCGCCATCACCGGAATGATGATGCCGAAGCGGCCCAGCAGCATGCAGGCAGCCAGTAGCAGGTTCCAGAACGGCGTGTTAGCACTCAGGCCGGCAAAGGCGCTGCCGTTGTTGTTGGCCGCCGAGGAGACCGCGTAGAGCACTTCGCTGAAGCCGTGAATGCCGGGATTGGCCATGGCACTGCGTCCGGCGTCGGTCATCATCGCCAGTGCGGTACCGATCAGTACCAGCGCCGGTGTGACCAGAATCGCCAGCGCGGTCATCTTCATCTCCCAGACGTCGATTTTTTTGCCCAGGAATTCCGGGGTACGACCGATCATCAGCCCGGCGATAAACACCGCCAGCAGCACAAACAGCAGCATGCCGTAGAGACCGGCACCGACGCCGCCAAACACCACTTCGCCCAGTTGCATCAGCCACATCGGCACCATGCCGCCCAGCGCGGTAAAGGAGTCGTGCATGGCATTCACCGCACCGCAGGAGGCGGCGGTAGTGATAACCGCGAACAGGCTGCTGTTAAGAATGCCAAAGCGCGTCTCTTTACCTTCCATGTTGATGGCGCTGTCAGCACCCAGCTGGAGGAAGTGCGGGTTGCCCTGCAGTTCGGCCCACATGACGACCGAGACCGCCGCCACAAACATCAGCGTCATCGCCCACAGCAGCATGTGGCCCTGACGACGGTCACGCACGCTTTCGCCAAACGCGAAGCAGAGCGCCGCCGGGATCAGGAAGATGCTCAGCATCTGCACCAGGTTAGTCAGCACCGTCGGGTTTTCAAATGGATGGGAGGAGTTGGCGTTAAAGAAGCCGCCACCGTTGGTGCCCAGCATTTTGATCGCTTCCTGCGACGCCACCGGCCCCATCGACAGTGTCTGCTGCACGCCTTCCAGCGTGGAGAAACTGTGATAAGGCGCGAAGTTCTGGATGCTGCCCTGGCTGACAAAGAACAGCGCCATCAGCAGGCTGATGGGCAGTAAGACATAGAGCGTGATGCGCGTCAGGTCGCGCCAGGCGTTACCCAGGGTCGCAGAGCTGCGATTAGCAAAACCACGGATCAGCGCAAATGCCACGGCGATACCGGTCGCGGCTGAGAGGAAATTCTGCACCGTCAGGCCCACCATCTGACTGAAATAGCTCAGGGTGCTTTCGCCGCTGTAGGATTGCCAGTTGGTGTTGGTGACGAAGCTCACGGCGGTGTTCAGCGCCAGATGCCAGCTCAGGCCAGGCAGCTGCTGCGGATTCAGCGGCAGCGCGCCCTGCATCAGCAATATTGCCAGCAGCACCACGAAACCCAGCGCATTAAACAGCAGAATCGCCAGCAGGTAGTGCGGCCAGCGCATGTCCGATTGTTGCGCGCCCAGCAGTCGCCACAGCGGCGATTCCAGGCGGGTAAACACCGGCTTGTCAGCCACTAACGAGGCCAGACCCCGTCCGAGCGGCTGCGCCAGCACCATCAGCAGCAGCAGATAGAATGCGATGAGTAAAAAAGCATTGGCCGCCATCAGAAGGCCTCCGCATTTAACAGGGCATAGATCAGATAGCCCAGTAACAACACCACCAGCACAATGCCGGTTATTACGCCCACGCTCACAGGAACCTCCAGAGGATTGGATTTATGGCTTAGCTTGCGCGGAGGCGTATAAAGAAGGGGTTAAAATGCAGCGGGCGGGCGTAAAAATAGTGTAAAAATGGCGAAAAATCAGGCGACTTCCAGCGCCCAGATACGATTGAGATCGACGTTACCCCACAGCGTGCTGTCCTCTGCGCCCACAATGCTGTCGGTGCAGAAGCTGTCGCCAAGGTCGAGCTCTTCCGGTTTCACTTCACGCTGGGCGTGCAGCGACCAGAAGACATGCACGCAGGGACGCATCAGCGATTTTTCGCCCGCTTTCACCACCAGCGCCACCCGGCCGGAAGCCAGACGCACCAGCGATCCCACCGGATAGATGCCGATGGTCCGCACGAAGGAGTGCAGCAAGCCAGGGTCGAAATGGCCGCGCCAGCTCAGCATCTGGTGCATCGCCTCGGCGGGTGTCCAGCCGTTGCGATAGGAGCGGGTCGAGGTCACGGCATCATAGACATCGCACACCGCCGCCATGCGGGCGTAGAGCGAAATCGCCTCGCCTTTCAGGCGGTGCGGATAGCCGCTGCCATCATATTTCTCATGATGATGCAGGGTGATATCGAGCAGATCGTCATCGGCGTCGGCTTCTATCAGCATCTGCGCACCGACCACCGGATGCTCACGCATCACCCTGAACTCCTCTTCAGTCAACTTGCCCGCTTTGTTCAGGATTGCCAGCGGCACAGCCGCTTTGCCGACATCATGCAGTAAACCGCCCATGCCCACCCGACGCAGTTCCTGCTCATCCAGCCCGAGTTTTTTACCCAGCGCAATCATCAGCCCGCAGACCGCCATGGAGTGCAGATAGGTGTAGTCATCATGATTTTTCAGTCGTGCCACGCTCAGCATGGCGGAGGGTTCACGCGTGATGGATCCGGCGATTTCATCCACCAGATCCATCATATAATCGAGCTTCAGGCCGTTACCCAGCCGCGCTTCGTTGAACATCGCCAGCACTTTCGGTTTGCCCTGCAAAAAGATCTGCTGTGCCTGATCCAGTTCCTGGAAAAACGGGGTGCGGCCAATGGTTCTCTTCGCGACCGTGGAGGCGATCGGCGCCTGCACCGATCGATCGAGGTCGATCCAGAGCTGGCGGATCCCTTCAGTGCGAAGCATGGCGATTTGTCGGGGATCGGTGATCAGCATCTCATTATGAATGCGCTGGTCTTTTATCCACCAGACCTCCAGCTTGTGGATAAACATCCCTGGGCGCAATTCATCAATGGTAATCAGCTTTATCACGCTATCACTCTTTAATATCAGCGGGTGGTAAGGTGATATCGGCAGCCGGACAAATTTTCTTCAGGCTGTTTTGTGCGAAGGTGAGGGTCTGGTGAGTGGTCAGAGGAGAGGCGTCCTGCCTCGCCCCCGTTTCAGCAGGGGGGTTAAGACGCCGCTGCGGTTACACTACCCGGGTCAGCACCGGCTCACCACGGGCAAACGCCAGCATATTCTCAAAGACCAGGTCAGCCATCGCCGCCATGGTTTCGCGGGTACTGCTGGCGATATGCGGCGTGATCACCACATTGTCGCGCTGGCGCAGTGCGTCAGGCACCTGCGGCTCCTGTTCAAACACATCAAGCCCGGCACCGGCGATCTGCCCGGTTTCCAGCGCATCCACCAGCGCCTGCTGATCCACCACGCTGCCGCGCGCAATGTTAATCAGATAGCCCTGCGGTCCCAGCGCCTGCAGCACTTCCGCATTGATAATGTGGCGCGTCGCGGCACCGCCCGGCAGGGTCAGCACCAGGAAATCGGCCTGCTGCGCCAGCGCCACCAGGCTCTCATGACGGGTGTAGGGCACATCGGGCCGTGAACGCGGATTGTAATAGTGAATCGCCATATCAAACGCCTGCGCGCGCCTTGCCACCGCCTGACCGATATTGCCCAGCCCGACGATACCGCACACCTTGCCACCGATTTTGCTGCTCAGCGGAAAGCGGCCCTGCGTCCAGTGACCGGCGCGTGTGAAGCGATCGGCCTCGCTGATGCGGCGCGCCACATCCAGCAGCAGCGCCATCCCCAGATCGGCGACGCAATCATTGAGCACCTCCGGCGTGTTGGTCACCACAATGCCGCGCGACCGGGCGGCTTCCGTATCAATGCTGTCATAACCGACGCCGTTACTGCAGATCGCTTTCAGGTTTGGCAGCGCGGCGATCAGCGTGGCCGGTGCGCCCATTACCGCGTTGCCGCTGGTGACCAGCATGTCGATATCTGCGCCCTGCTCAGCCAGAAAGGCTGCCTCATCTTCCGCCTCCCACAGCCGGAACGCGGTGAACGTCTTTTCAATGTTCTCTATCAGCTGCGGCGGCAGGAATTTCCCTCTGATCAGCACCTTACATTGCTTTAATGCCATCTTCTTTCTCCTGATTGTTATAGGATGCCGGGCGATCGCTCTCTTCACCGACGCGTTCAATCGGTCCCATCACCAGCAGGAACAGCAGCGCCGCTACCACGCAGTGTGCCGCCACAAACGCCAGCCCGATGCTGTAGCTGCCGGTCAGACCGACGATGATGCCGAACAGCAGCGGCGTGGTGAAACCGGCAATATTGCCGATGCCGTTAAAAATGGAGCCGGCCAGGCCCACCGCCTCTTTAGGTGCGGTGTCGCTGATCACCGTCCAGGTGCCTGCACCGGCCGCTATACCTTTACCGAAAAAGGCGAAGGACATAATGGCGATAATGCCGCCGTTACCGGGAATAATCGCCGCCAGCACCAGGCTGGACGCCATCAGCATGCCGACGATATAGGGCGTTTTACGCGCCCAGGAGACGCTCCAGCCCCGGGCGATTAACTTGTCTGACAGATAGCCGCCGCTGATCCCGCCCAGAAAACCAAACAGCGCCGGAGCAACGGTGGCGAAGCCCGCCTCCATGATGTTCATGCCGCGCGCCTGCACCAGATAGATCGGAAACCAGGTAATAAAGAAGTAACTGAGCGCAATGATGCAGTACTGACCGAGATAGGCGCACCAGAGCATGCGATTAGTGAGCAGCTTTCTGAACATCGCTTTACTGACCGGTGGCCGCGCTTTCAGCGTCTGCGCCGAGTCGATATCCACCAGCGCACCACCGTCGACGATGTGGCGCAGTTCACTCTCTGACACGCCAGGGTGATTGCGCGGCTCGCGCATCCAGGCAGCCCAGACAAACACCGCCAGCAGGCCGATGCCGCCCAGCACAAAGAACGGCCACTCCCAGCCAAAGCGCGACACCAGCCAGCCTGACAGCGGCGAGAAGATGGCGACGGCAAAATATTGCGCCGAGCTGAACAGCGATGAAGCCCGTCCCCGCTCTGCGCCAGGGAACCACATAATCACCACGCGCGCATTGGCGGGAAAGCTGGGTGCCTCGATCAATCCCAGCATAAAGCGCAGACCAAACATCAGCATCAGCGCGCCGGTCATGCCGCTGGAGAACTCGCCAACGAATCCCATCGCCAGCGTCGAGACTGACCAGAGCGCCAGCGTGACGCCATACACTTTTTTAGCCCCGAAGCGGTCAAGAAACAGCCCGCCGGGAATCTGACCGATAACGTAGGCCCAGCTGAAGGCAGAGAGGATCAATCCCAGCTGGATCGCTGACAGGCCGAACTCCTCTTTGATCGCCGATCCGGAGATCGAGAGGATCGAACGGTCGGCATAAGCCACGACCGACAGAAAGAGGATCAGGCAGAGGATCCAGATGCGCACATGAGACGTCCGGTGAGTCGTTTGGTCTTTAAGCATGAGCTGAATTCCTTAAAAAGCGGCAGGTTGCGCCACGAGGTTTTTTTCAGGAATAACGCTGAGATTTCCCGCTTAAGGAAATATAGATAGGAGGCTAACGATGGATCATTGTGCGGATGTTGAGATCGTCAGGCCCGATTCAACGGTTTTCTGACAACCACCACAAAGGCCAGTGCGATGCTGCACAAAAGCGCAAAAAGCCGCGGCTGACTGCCGCAGAGTGTGCGCCACGTCGAGGATTTCATCGGCGCTGGCAGCTATGACGCGGCGATTTTACGGCAAAGTGTGGCGGCGCTAGCAAGAGTGAAAAGGGCCGGTTGTCAAACCCGGCGACTGTTCATAAGCTGCAAATGATAATCTTTGTCCACTTTTATAATAAATGAAAAATCTATTCCACTCAGTTAACCTCGGGAGTCTGCAATGAAAAAACGTGCATGGGCAATACTCTGTCTGCTCTCTCTTTCCACGTCGGCGCTGGCAGAGAAAATTGGCGTCTCAATGGCCTATTTCGACCAGAACTTTCTGACCATTATCCGCCAGTCGATCGAGAAAGAGGCCAAAGCGCGTCAGCTGGATGCGCAGTTCGAAGATGCACGCGGCGACGTGGGCCGTCAGACCGATCAGGTGCAGAGTTTTATCAGTTCCGGGGTGGACGCGATTATCGTCGATCCGGTCGACTCCGCCAGCACCCCTGCCCTGACCAGACTGGCGCAGCAGGCTCACATTCCGCTGGTCTACGTTAACCGCACGCCGGGCGATAAAACCCTGCCGCCGGGCGTGGTGTTTGTCGGCTCTGACGAACGCGAATCGGGCACGTTGCAGATGGAAGCGCTGGCGAAGCAGGCGGGTTATCGTGGCAGGGTCGCCATTATCATCGGTAACCTCAGCGATGCGGGTGCGCTGCAGCGCACCAAAGATGTCGAGCAGGTGGTAGCAAAGTATCCCGACATGAAAGTGGTGCTGAAGCAGACCGCAAACTATTCGCGTAATGAGGGCATGGATTTAATGCTCAACTGGCTGTCGAACGGGGAAGAGATCGATATTGTCGCCGCCAACAACGACGAAATGGCGATTGGCGCAACCATGGCGATTGCCCAGGCGAAACCGAAGAAAACCATTCTGGTGGGCGGCATTGATGCCACGCCGGATGGCCTGAAAGCCCTGGCAAGCGGCAAACTGGCCGTCACCGTGTTCCAGGATGCTGTGGGTCAGGGCAAAAAATCGGTCGAGGTGGCGCAGCAGATGATCAAAGGGGAAAAAGTCGATTCCCACCAGTGGATCCCGTTTGAACTGGTAACGCAGCAGAACATGCAGCAATACAGCAATAAAACTCCGTAATGAAAAGCGGAGCGGCAGCGCTGCCGCTCCGGTTATCACTTCTCGTGCAGCAGTTTCGCCATCATCACCACATCGCGCAGCTGACCGTCGCGCAGGGCAGCCTGCCGCATCACCCCTTCACGCTCAAAGCCCAGCCGCTCATAGAGCCGCAGCGCCCGTTCGTTGTCGTGAAACACCTCCAGCTCCATACGCGTAATCCCCAGCCAGTTACGGGAATAGTCGAGCGCGGTGCGGATCAGGCGCTCACCGACGCCGCGACCGGCGTAATCGGGATGCACACCCAGCCCAAAGCTGATGCAGTGGCGGGTGCGCGGCTTGTTGTCCACAAACAGCGTCAGCTCACCGGCCAGCACGCCCTCGATCTCCGCGACAAAGGCGATAAACCCCTCAGCATCCATTCTGGCGATTTTTTTCTCCCAGGTGGCAACGCTGGGAAACGGCAGCTGCAGCGTCCAGGGATAGACATCGGGATGACTGTAGAGTCGCTGATAGGCGGCGGCATCCTGCGGTTCCCGTGCCCGAATAATGATTTCCATATTTTCTCCTTTTAGCCGAACGGGGTTCATGCACTAAGCTGTAGCTCTTTACCGGACGGAAAGAGTATCGCTATGTTGTATCGCCGTTTTGAGCGTTTTATCAATATTTTTCATGACGCGCCCACCGACTCGCCCCCTTCAACGGTCTGGTCGTTTTACCTCTACTATCTGCGGCAGGTCTGGCCGAGTTTCGCGGCACTGCTGGTAGTGGGACTGGCGTCAGCCCTGATTGAAGTGTCGCTGTTCAGCTATCTGAGCCGCATTATCGATATGGTCAATCACTCCACGCCCGCCAGCCTGTTTCGGGATAACTGGCCGATACTGCTGTGGATGGGGGCGGTGGCGCTGATTCTGCGGCCGATTTTTATCGCCCTGCACGACATGCTGGTGCATCAAAGCATCAGCCCGAGCATGACCAGCATGATCCGCTGGCAGAATCACAACTACGTGCTGCGCCAGAGCCTCAATTTCTTCCAGAACGATTTCGCGGGTCGCATCGCCCAGCGCATTATGCTGACCGGCAGTTCACTGCGCGATTCCGCGGTGCAGCTGGTGGATGCCATCTGGCACGTGCTGATCTACGCGGTGACTTCACTGGTGCTGTTTGCCGGTGCCGACTGGCGGCTGATGATCCCGCTGATTCTGTGGATGGTGGCCTACAGCGCCTCGCTGCGTTTCTTTGTGCCGCGCGTTAAAGCGCGTTCGGTGGTCTCCTCAGAGTCGCGATCTAAGCTGATGGGCACCATTGTCGATGGTTATACCAACATCGCCACCATCAAGCTGTTCGCTCACAGCGATCTGGAACGGCAGTATGCGCGTGAGGCGATTCAGGAGCAGACCGAAAAAACCCAGAACGCCGGTCGCATGGTCACCAGCATGGATCTGACCCTGTCGGCGCTGAACGGCCTGCTGATTGTCTCGACCTCCGGGCTGGCGCTGTGGTTATGGAGCCAGTCGCTGATTAGCGTCGGGGCGATTGCACTGGCGACCGGTCTGGTGATCCGCCTGGTGAATATGTCCGGCTGGATCATGTGGGTGGTCAACGGCATTTTCGAAAATATTGGTACGGTACAGGATGGCCTGAAAACCATCGCGCAGCCGCTGAGCGTGCAGGATGCGCCGCAGGCGAAGCAGCTTAAGGTGACGCGCGGCAACATCCGTTTTGAGGATGTGCGCTTCGATTATGGCGGTGGCCGTCAGGTGATTAACGGCTTTAACCTCGACATCAAACCTGGCGAGAAGATTGGGCTGATTGGTCCCTCGGGTGCCGGTAAATCGACGCTGGTGAACCTGCTGCTGCGCCTCTATGACCTGAACGCGGGGCGGATTGTGATCGACGATCAGGATATCGCCGCCGTGACGCAGGAGAGCCTGCGCAGCCAGATTGGTATGATTACGCAGGACACCTCGCTGCTGCACCGCTCAATCCGTGAAAACCTGCTGTATGGTCGTCCCGACGCCAGCGAAGAGGAGCTGCAGCTTGCGATTCACCGCGCCCGCGCCGATGAGTTTATCCCGCTGCTCTCCGACTCGCTGGGTCGCACCGGGCTGGATGCGCACGTGGGCGAGCGCGGCGTGAAACTGTCGGGCGGTCAGCGTCAGCGTGTGGCGATAGCCCGCGTGCTGCTGAAGGATGCGCCGGTTCTGATCATGGATGAGGCCACCTCGGCGCTCGACTCCGAAGTGGAAGCGGCGATTCAGGAGAGCCTGGAGTCACTGATGCAGGGCAAAACCGTTATCGCCATCGCGCACCGCCTGTCGACCATCGCGAAGATGGATCGGCTGGTGGTGCTGGATAAAGGCGGCATTGCCGAGATGGGCAGCCATCACGAGCTGCTGGCGCAAAACGGCCTCTATGCCCGCTTGTGGCAGCATCAGACCGGCGGTTTTGTCGGCATCGATTAATCGCCGCGTCGATAGGGTAAGGCGTCGCGGGCTTCTTCCGCCCAGCCGCGCACGCCTTCCCGCTCCTGCACCAGAAAATCTGCCACGGCATCGCGCAGGCCGGGATGCAGCAGATAGTGCCAGGAGTGGGTAATCTGCGGCTCGAAGCCGCGCACCAGCTTGTGCTCGCCCTGTGCGCCGGCATCAAACCGCATCAGCCCCTCATCCAGGGCCAAATCCATTCCCTGATAGAAACAGGTTTCGAAGTGCAACCGGTCAAACTCCGCAAGACAGCCCCAGTAGCGGCCATAGAGCGCGTTGCTGTCCCGCAGATAAAACGCCATGGCGGCCGGTTGCTGCTGTAAACGGGCGATCACCACCACAATGTTCTGCGGCATGCGTTCCGCCAGCAGGCTGAAAAAGTCACGCGTCAGATAGGGACGCTGACCGCGCACCGCATAGGTGTTGGCGTAACAGGTATAGACAAAATCCCACTGATCTTCGCGCAGCTGATAGCCCAGGTAGCGGTCAAACTCAAAGCCGCTCTGCATCACCTGCTCACGCTCTTTACGCAGCTGTTTGCGCTTGCGCGACATCAGCGAATCCAGGAAATCCTGAAAATCGCGGTAGCCACGGTTATGCCAGTGATACTGACAGCCGAGCCGGGAGAGCCAGTCGGGCTGATCGGCCAGCAACTGGTTAGCCTGCGCATCGGTAAAGTTGATATGTGCCCCGCTTAAGCCCTGCTGTAACAGGCTCTCAGGCAGGGCCGACAGCAGTTGCGCCGCGGCAGCGGTTTCACCCAGCAGGCGCGCGCCGCTGACCGGGCTGAAGGGGATCGCGCCCAGCCATTTCGGGTAGTAGCGGATCCCGGCGCGCTGACTGGCATCCGCCCAGGCGTGATCAAAGACGTACTCGCCCTGTGAATGGCGTTTGCGGTAGCCTGGCAGCGCGGCGCGGGTCACCCCCTCCTCCCGCCACAGCAGATGATCGGGCTGCCAGCCCGCCTCTAACCGCACGCTGCCGCTCTGTTCTAACGTGAGCAGAAAGGCGTGGCGCAAAAAGGGCTGGTCATCAGGCAACAGCGCATCCCACTCGGCGGCCGGGATCTCCGCCAGTGACGTCAGGTGAATCAGCGACATGAATTACTCCAGAGAACGTCGGGCAGAGAGTCAGTCAAGCAGGTTTTCCGCGTCAGCGAAAGGGTTAAGGCACGCAAAGTGAAGGCTGCATCAGCGGAGCACAGCTTCTATACTGCGACTTTATCTCCACAGGACACCGCCATGGATCGACTCGATTGTGACCGGATGTTTGTCACGGTGCTGGAAACCGGCAGCTTTTCTGCGGCGGCGTTACGTCTCGGCACCAGCAGCAGTCAGGCTTCCAAGCTGGTTTCAAAGCTGGAGCAGCGGCTCGGCGTCCAGCTGTTTAAGCGCAGCACGCGCGCCCTGTCGCCCACCGATGTCGGGCGCAGCTATTATGAGCGGGTCAAAAACCTGCTCGATGCGTTTGAGACGCTGGATGCCAGCGTGCGTGAAAGCGCCACCACGCCCACCGGCAGGCTGAAAATCAGCGCCCCCGGCTCCTTTGGTACTGTGGTGTTGTCTGAGGTGCTGGTGGCG
>Ga0207668_10001953_pt1 | contig 12070 bp, 10 predicted proteins | sample KBSS43metaG_FD_184323 | JGI IMG/M metagenome (GOLD analysis project Ga0207668, IMG submission 184323) | Switchgrass rhizosphere microbial communities from Kellogg Biological Station, Michigan, USA - KBS S4-3 metaG (SPAdes) (version 2) | ecosystem: Host-associated > Plants > Roots > Rhizosphere... | reverse complement strand
GACCCGGGTGGTGCGGGTGCGGGTGCGGCGGCGGCCGGTCGCCGGGAAGGCAGTCGCGGCCGCGGCGGCGGTCGTGGTGTTCGGCGGGTCGGCGGTCGCGGCCGAGACCGGGCGGCTGCCTCGCGGGGCCCAGCAGCAGGCGCACCGGGCGTTCGCCGTTCTGGGGGTTCCGCCGCCGGCCGGGGGGCGGCGGGCGGGCGGTCCGCCGGTCGCGGCCGGCTCGCCGGGTCCCTCGGCATCGGCCACACCGGCGGTCACGTCGGCGGCCGCGCCGGCGCCGGGATTGTGCAAGGTCTGGCGGAAGAAGCCGGACAAGCCGCCGCGTCGGCTGGTGGCGTTGGCCGGAGGTGTGGAGCGGGTTGCGGCGTACTGTCAGCGGGTCCTGGGCCAGGATCAAGGCCAGCCGGACCAAGGCAGGCCGGACCAGGGCAAGCCGGGCAAGGGCAGCGGGAAGGGCAGGAAGCCGCACCCGAAGAAGACCCACGCGCATCCATGATCGTCCGGCGCGGCGCGGCGCACCATCGCGTCACGCCGCCGACCGTTTCGACGTCAGAGGACCGGACCGCGACCACCCACCGCTGCCAGATAGCCGGTGGTGTCCTGGCGCTTCTCCCCCCAGAGCAACTCGAACAGCAGGCGGCTGATCCGCCAGCCGTCGGGGGTCCGGGTCAGCTTGTTGTGATACCTGGCGACCAGGACGCACACCGTCTCCGGGTCGTCGGCGAAGACCTGGTGCGAGGTGTGGTAGACGAGTGCGTTCGCCCGATCACCGATGACCTCCACCTGATACACGTTGAGCAGGTGATGCTGCCAGACAGTGCCTTCGGTGGCCGAGTCGATCCAGGCGAGCAGCGCGTCGCCGCCGTGAATCCAGTCGCCGTTGCCGTACTTCGCCTCGATGTCGTCGTGCAATGTCGTGCGCAGCCCGGTCAGGTCCCGCCGGTCGATGGTGGACGCGTAGCGATAGATGACGTCCGTGACGGCCATCCGCTCCGCCAGTGCGGGCAACGCGTCCGGCGCCTCGGGCCGGTTCAGTACCGCAGACATTTCGTTCTCGCCGCTCAACGCCGCCTCCTGTGTTCAATCGCCGATCAGGGTGATCGCGCCCTCGGGGCAGGTGCCTGCCGCCTCCCGCGCGAACGGGATCTGGTTGTCGGGCACGTCGGTCACCTGGCCGCGGGCGGTGACGTAGCCCTCGTCGTCGAAGCCGAGCAGGTCGGTGGCCACGGTGTAGCAGCGGCCGTGGCCGGTGCAGCGGTTCCCGTCGACGGTGAGTTTCATGCGCCCTCGACCTCCCAGGCGAGCGGGAGGCTGAACAGCGCCATCATGTTGCCGCCGCCGCGTTCGAGCAGCGGTTCCCCGGTCGCCACCCGGAAGTCGGGGATGGCCGCCAACCACTCCTCGACGGCCACCTGCATCACCCGGCGGGCGAGGTGCGCGCCGAGACATCGGTGCGGCCCACCGGCAAAGCCGAGGTGGTTGTTGGCCTTGCGGTCGAGGACGAACTCGTGGGCGCGGTCATAGACCCGGGGATCCCGGTTGGCCCCGGCGACGAGGCCGTAGACCATGTCGCCCTTGCGCAGCGGGCAGCCGTGGAAGTCGGTTTCCCTGGTCACCTTGCGCCCGTCGCCGAAGATGATGGTGTAAAGCCGGAGGGCCTCCTCCACCGCCGAGGGGATCAGTGCCGGCTCGGCCGCCAGCCGGTGCCGGTCGTCCGGGTTGTCGGCCAGGTGGCGGAACAGGTAGCCCAGTTGCCCCCGGGTGGTGTCCAGTCCGGCGAGCACCAGCACCACGAGCATGTCGAGAATCAGGTCGTCGCCCAGTGGCGCGCCATCCACGGTCGAATGCAGCAGGTGCGAGGCGAGGTCGCCGTCCCGCGGGGCGGGCTCCGCGCGCCGCTCGTCCAGCGCGGCCGCCCAGTACCCGCGGATGCCGCCCAGCGCCTGCATCATCGCCGCCTGCTGCGCCTGGTCGCCGCCGAAGCCCCGGAAGAACTCCTCGACCCACGGCACGAACAGGTCGGCGTCGGACGCGGGAACTCCCACGAGGGTCAGGAAGACCTCGGTGGGAAAGCGCATCGCGAAGTCGCTGACGAAGTCGCACTCGCCCCGCGGCGCGATCCCGGCGACCAGGTTGCGGCCCAGTTCGTGCACGGCCGGGGTGATCTGGTTGATCGCGTTGGGCGCGAACCAGCGGCTGAGCAGCTGCCGGTACTTGCTGTGCTCGGGCGGGTCGATCTGGGTGGGCACGAACCGGTAGGCGGGATCCGGTTCCCACGGCGTGATGGACTCGCTGGAAAAGATCTCGGGGTGCTGGTACATGTCCCGCACCTGCTCGTATCGCGTGAAAATCCAGTAGCCCTGGCCGATCGAGTTGAAGAACGCCGGGCTGCCCTCGCGCAACTCGTCTGCCTTCTGCCAGTAGCTGCCCACCGTCAACGGCGTCGAGACGTCGAGGTGGATGACCGGACACTTGCCGTCCACCCGCGCCGCGACGTCCTGGTCCTCGCCTGCCACATGTGTCATGTGCTGCTCGCCTCCTCGGCCCACCGGCCCCGGCTCGCGCCGGTCAGAAATGAAGTCGGTTCAATTCAGGATGCCGCCCGGCCGGCTGGTACGGACTGGGATCGAATGCGCTACAGCCGCCGGGCGAGCCGCTGCCCCTCCAGGACGGCGTGGGTCAGCCGCCGCGGCGCGAGGCAGTCACCGACGAGGCGGATGTCGTCGGTCACCGCGGCCAGTTCGCCGGCCAACCGGTCGTCGCCGACGGTCGGGCCGACCAGCACCACCAGGTCGGCCGGGATCGTCGACTCCTGCAGCCAGTGCGTGGCGGCCAGCTCGTACGGGTCGTACACCGTCACCTCGCCCGCCCCGATCGCGGCGAGCGCGGTGAAAACCCGGTGCCGCACCCCGGCACCGCGCAACCGGGTCAGCAACGGCGGCGCGCTCTCGAACGGGATGCCGCGGGCCACCTGGCCGCCCGCGGTCACGATGGTCACCTGGACGCCGCCGGCCGCCAGGTACTCCGCGGCGCTGTAGGTGTCCCAGAAGCCGTTCCCGTCGTCGACCACCACGGCCTGCCGTATCCCGGCGAGCGCGCGCGGATCGCCGCGCAGGAGCGTGGCGACGTCGACCACCGTGGCAGCCGGGTCGATGTCGATGTCCGGCGGCTCCAACCGGGCACCGGTGGCCAGCACGACCGTGTCCGGTCGCGCCGCGCGGATCTCCGCCTCGCCGGCCGCCACGCCGAGGTGCACCCGCACCCCGAGCCGCTCGAGTGCGTCGGCGCGGAAGCTCACCACACCCTCGATCTCCGCCCGGTGCGGCGCGAGCGCGGCCACCGCCACCTGCCCGCCCAGCCGCGTCTCCCGCTCGAACAGCACGACGTCGTGGCCGCGCCCGGCGGCGATGCGGGCCACCTCGAGGCCGGCCGGTCCGCCACCGACCACCACGACCCGGCGCGGCCGGGAGGCCGGCGCCGGCGGCGACAGCAGCTCGCTCTCCCGGCCCGCACTGGGATTGTGCGCGCAGGTCACCCCGCCGGCACCGTTGTACTGCCGGCAGTCCTGGGCCAGGCCGACGCACGGCAGGATCCGATCCAGCTGCCCGGAGCGGGCCCACGCCGGCCAGGCCGGGTCGGCGATCAGCGCGCGGGCCATGCCGATCAGGTCGGCGTCACCGGCCTGCAGGATGCTCTCGGCCAGCGTCGGGTGGGTGATGCGCTGCGACGCCACGACGGGCACGCCGGTCGCGTCGCGGACCGCCCGGGCCAGCGGCACCGCGACCCCGCCCGCGACCGCCATGTCCTTCACGTACGCGCCGCGGGTCCCGATGGCCACCGACAGGTAGTCGACGCCGGCCGTCCCCGCGAGGCGCCGGGCGATGGCGACGCTCGCCGGCAGGTCCAGCCCGTCCGCCAGTTCCTCCACGCCGCTGATCCGCGCGCCCACCACGAACTCCGGTCCGCACCGGTCCCGGATCGCCGCCACGATCCGCTCCGCGAACCGGGTCCGGTTGGCCAGCGGACCGCCCCACTCGTCGTCGCGGCGGTTGGCCGCCGGCGAGAAGAACTGCGCGATCAGGTATCCGTGCGCCGCGTGCAGCTCCACGCCGTCGAACCCGGCATCGCGAAGGTTGACCGCACTCACCGCGAAGCACTCGACGAGTTCCTCGATCTCCGCGGCCGTCATCGCGTGCGGGGTCTGCGTGGTGCGCGGGCTGCGGACGGCGGACGGCGCCCACATCGGCTGGTCGGACTCGCCGATGCTTTCCCGGCCCAGGTGCACGAGCTGGCCGACGATCCGCGTTCCCTGCCGGTGCACCGTCTTGGCGAGCTTGGCGAAGCCACGCACGTGGTCGCGCCGGTATGCCTCCCGCAGGGGGCGGGAGCGCAGCTGCGAGGTCTCGTGCACGGTGGTGCCGCCCACCACGATGAGGCCGACGCCGCCGCGGGCCCGAGCCTCGAAGTAGTCGATGTCATCGTCGGGCACGGACCCGTCGAACGCCCGGGACGGCCCGGCCGGCAGCATGACGATCCGGTTCGGCACGGTGACGGCACCCAGGGTCAGTGGCTCGAACAGCCGCGGAAAGCGCGGCGTCGCGCCGGTTCTCGGGATGCCGTCGGCGAGCATGCTCATCTGCCCTCCGTACAAGGTGATGGTGACGGCGGCAGGGAGCGGTACCGGCGGATCAACCCGCCGGGGCTGCTACTGCCACTCGATGAAGTCGCTCGTCCGCGACTCGTTGACGTCCAGGTGGTAACGGATGATGGCCTGGATGTGTTGCTCCATCAGCGAACGCGCCTGTTGCGGGTGGCCGCCGATGATGGCCCGGGCCAGCTTCCGGTGGTCGTCCTCGATGGTTTCCCGGAGGTCGCGCGGATCCTGGTTGACCGCGATGTGGTGGGTGACGATCTGGCCCATCGCCTGCAGCGACAACTGCAGGACCCGGTTGCGGGCCAGCGCGGCGACCGCGCCGTGGAAGGTGGCGTGCGTGGTGAGGAAAGTGAGCGCGCCCGGCGTCCCCGCGCCGGCGTCGTTCGCCAGGTCGACGTGCGGACCCTCGAGGTACGGCGACAGCACCGCGGCCCGCTCCGCCCGATCGGGGTGCCGGGCGGCGCGCAGGGCCAACTCGCACTCGGCGAAGGTCCAGGCCTCGAACAGCTCGTCGTACGTGGCGCCGGCCATCTCGTAGTAGAGGGTGGAGATCCGGCCGAGGTTGGCCGGGTCCACGATGCCCACGACCGGTCCGCCGCCGGGGCCGCGCCGGATCGAGATCAGTCCCTGCACCTCGAGCAGGCGCAACCCTTCCCGCAGCGACTCCCGGCTCACCCCGTACTGCGCGAGCATGGCGGCCTCCGCCGGCAGGCTGTCACCCTGTTTGAGGCCCTCGTCGATGATGTACCGGACAACGTCCCGGGCCACCGTTTCGGAGGTCTTGAGCCGGCGGGTCAGCGCGTCGCTGGGACCGATCGCCAGGAACGCCGGCTTGGGGCGGACAGCCATGGCCATGACGTTACCGCCGCCGCGAGGTCTGCCGCGGGACGGGGACCGCCGGGTGTGGCGACGCGCGAACTCTCATGGCTGCTCCTGTCATCCGCGGCGCAACGGCGGTGAGCCGGCCGGTGATCGGACACTAATCCTCATGAGGAACTTACGGCAAGAGGGTGAACCAGATGTTTCGGCACGAGGCCTCTTGCAACAGATTCGTCATGAGGTTTATGGTCCCTCTACGACCGAGGTCACCCGCCTGATCAGCGCCTGACCCGCCCGTCGGGCCCGCCGGGGCCCGGCCGCAGACGCCCGAAGCCGTTGCACCGGCACGGCCTCCCACACCGAATTCACCGCGCTCGGCCATACCGAGCGCGCGCTGCGCCACACCCCTTGTCCCCCGCATCCGTTACGGAGCGCACATGGACACCTTGTCCCGACGGTTGGCGGCGTCGACCGCTGCCGGTCTTCTCTTCCTGGCCCTTTCGGCATGCGGCGACGCGGCCGAGCCGGCGCCCGCCGCCGGCGCCCCGGCGCTCGACCAGTCGTCACTCGCCGCGGCCCAGGCCAACCTCGACAAATACCTCACCGTGCCGACGAGCATCGTGCAGTCGGCCGCGCTGACCAAGGTCCCGCCCAAGAAGAAGGTGGGCTTCATCCAGTGCGCCGATCCGGCCTGCGCCAAGCTGGCCACCTACATCAAGGAGGCGACCGGCGCGCTCGGCTGGAACCTGGTCACGGTGAACGCGACCGCGACGGATCCCGGATCCGCGATCCAGCAGGCCATCGACGCGGGAGTGGACTACATCGCCACCACCGGCTTCCCGGTCGCCCTGTTCAAGCAACAGATGGCCGAGGCCAAGGCCAAGGGCATCGGGGTGTTCCTGTGCTTCAGTACGGACGTGCCCGCCGGCCCGGACAACGACCTGTACTCGGACTGCTACGACTCCACCGCCGCCGGCGCGTACGCCAGCGCCATGGCGGACTACCTCATCGTCCAGTCCAAGGGCGCGGTCAACGCGCTTGTGGTGTCGATCCCGACGTACCCGATCCTCACCGCCCAGGTCGACGCGATGCGTGCCGAACTGGCCAAGAACTGCCCGGCGTGCAAGGCGAACACGCTGGAGGTCACGGTCAACGACCTCGTCGGCGGCGCGGTGCCGCAGAACATCTCCTCCTATCTGCAGGCTCATCCGGACGTCAACTACGTCTACTTCACCTATGCCAGCCTGGCCAACGGCGTCGCACCGGCGCTGCGTGCGGCCGGCCTGTCGGCGAAGGTGAAACTGGTCGGCACCCAAGGCTCCCAGCCGCAGATGAAAGAGGTGGCGGACGGCACGTCGGCGGCCTGGTCGGCCCTGCCCCAGGAGCTGTCGATGTGGACGATGGTGGACCAGATGGCACGGCTGTCGGTCGGCCAGTGGTCGCTGCCGGACGAGCGTACGGCCGCGGTACCACCGTTCTACCTCGTCACCACGGCGGACGCGGCCAACGCGCTGGTGAACCTCGAGGACGGCTGGCCCGGACCGGCCGGCTTCAAGGACGCGTTCCGGAAACTGTGGGGGGTCTAGGTGGATGCCTTGGAGATCCGCAACCTCTCCAAGACCTTCGCCGGGCAGGTGGCCCTGGACCGCGTCGACCTCACGGTCGGCGCGGGTCAGGTCCACGCCCTGGTAGGGCAGAACGGCTCGGGCAAGTCCACGCTGATCAAGGTGCTCGCCGGATATCACCGGCCCGACCCGGGCGCCGTGGCCAGGATGCGGGGGCGGGACCTGGCGCTCGGGTCGGCGCTCGCGGCGCACGACGCGGGAATCCGGTTCGTGCACCAGGATCTCGGCCTGGTCCTGGAGCTCGACGCGGTCGAGAACCTCATGCTCGGCCTGTCCTACCCCCGCGGCGCCCTTGGCCGGATCCGCTGGCCCGAGGCGGTACGCCAGGCCCGGGAGCGCACCGCACGCGCCGGGCTCGACATCGACCTGCGCCGCCCGGTCGGCGAACTGGATCTCGCCGACCGGACCGGCCTGGCCATCGCCCGGGCACTGCCCGAGGCCGACCGGGGGCCGGCGGTGCTCGTGCTCGACGAGCCGACCGCGGCGTTGCCGGACGCCGACGTACGGCGGCTGCTGGCGACGATCCGTGCGCTGCGCGCGGCCGGGCACAGCATCCTGGTGGTCTCCCACCACCTTGCCGAGGTGCTCGACGTCGCCGACCGGGTCAGCGTGCTGCGCGACGGCCGGATGGTGGCCACCGCGGACGCCGCCGACCTGGACCACGACACGCTGGGCCGGCTCATGGTCGGGCACGACCTCACGCTGTCGGCCGGCCGCGCGGCACCGGTCACGGCCGGCGGCGAGCCGGTGCTCACCCTCGACGAGGTCAGCGGGGGCACCGTGACCGGCCTGACCGCGCGAGTGCACCACGGCGAGACCGTCGGCGTCGCAGGCCTGTCCGGATCCGGTCGCGAAGCGGTGGCCGGGCTGCTGTCCGGCCGGATGCCGCGTACCGGCCGCGTCACCGTCGGCGGCCGGCCCGTGCGCACTGCCAGTCCGGCGGCCGCCCTCGCCGCGGGACTGGCCTTCGTGCCCGGCGAACGCGCCCGGTACGGCGTCTTCCCGAACCTGACCGTGCGGCAGAACCTGACCCTGGGCTCGCTGCGCCGCCACGTCCGGCGCGGGTATGTCGACGCTCGCTCGGAACGCCGCGAGGTGCGGCGGTGGATCGACGACTTCGGCATCGTGACTCGGGGACCGGACGCCCTCGTCACCACGCTCTCCGGCGGCAACCAGCAGAAGGTACTCGTCGCGCGGGCGCTGCGTCGCGCCCCGGCCGCGCTCGTGCTGGACGATCCGACCGCCGGCATCGACGTCAAGGCCCGCGAGGCGGTGCACGCCATCCTCACCGAGCACACCGCGCGCGGCCTCGCCGTGCTGCTCGTCTCCACCGACAGCGAGGAACTGGCCCGCCTGTGCGACCGGGTACTCGTACTCGGCCACGGCCGGATCGTCCGCACCCTGCGCCGCGGCACCGACCTGTCGGCGACCGCCATCGACCACGCCCAGGTGGCATCATGACGGCCTCGAACCTGGCGAAGCCGGACCGCGAGCCGCTCGGTTCGACGATCGGACGATACAGCGCGGTGTTGTTGTTCGTTGTCTTCATCGTGACCTTCGGTACCTTGAAACCGAACCTGTTCCTGACCGCCAGCACCTTCCGCCTCACCCTGGGCGAGGGCGTGGTGACGGCAGTGCTGGCGCTCGCGTTCCTGGTGCCCCTGGCGGCCGGCACGTACGACCTGTCGATCGGCGCCAACCTGGGCCTCAGCCTGGTCGTGATCAACTGGTTCGCCGCGAACACCAAGGCGCCGATCCTCCTGGTCTGTGTCGGCGCCGTGCTTCTCTGCTGCCTGGTCGGCCTGCTCAGCGGTGTGCTGGTGGTGCGGTTCCGGGTCAACTCGCTGATCGCCACCCTGGGCGTCAGCCAACTGCTCAGCGCGGTGGCGCTCAAGGTCTCGAACAACCGGCAGATCTTCGGCACCTTTTCCGACGGGTTCGCCGGCCTCGGCACCACCAGCCTGTTCGGCATCCCGATGGTCGTTCTCTACCTGCTCGGTCTCGCACTGGTCGTCTGGTTCGTGCTGGAGCACACCCCGGCCGGACGCTACCTGTTCGCCGTCGGCGGCAACCCGGATGCCGCCCGGCTGGCCGGCCTGAACACCAACCTGCTCGTGTACGGCTCGTTGGTGTCCTCGGCCGGCATCGCGGGGATCGGCGGGGTCATCTACGCGATGCGGGTCGGCGTGTATTCCGCCGACGTCGGTCCCGGCCTGCTGTTCCCGGCCCTCGCCGCGGTGTTCTTCGGCGCCTCCCAGTTCTCCCGGCGACCGAACGTCTGGGGGACCCTGGTCGCCTACTTCGCGCTCGCGTTCGGCGTCAAGGGACTGCAACTCGCCTTCGGCCCGGGCACGTTCTGGATCCAGCCGCTGTTCCAAGGCACCGCACTGCTGATCGCCGTCGCGCTGGCCAGCCGGCAGATCGGCCGGACCCGGCGCAGCCGGCGGGTGCAGGACACCGCGGCGCCGGCGGCCGCGGCAGCCGCCCTCTCACCACCGTCCGAGCCCGGGGACGCCACCCCGAGCGAGGCCACCACACACACCGGATTGGGGTAACCATGACCAACACGCTGACCGATGCGTCCACGTACCCGATTTCGCCGGATACCGCCCGCCACCTGGCCCGGCCGCTGTTCGGACACGTCATCGACGGCGAGGTTGTCCCGTCTGCCGACGGCGCCACGATGCCGGTCATCGACCCGGCGACCGGACAGCAGGTCGCGGTCGCGGCGGCCGGCTCGGCGCCCGATGTGGAGCGTGCCGCCGCGTCCGCGCGGGCCGCGTTCGACGACGGCCGCTGGTGGCGGCTGGCGCCGCTGGAAAAGGAGCGGCGCCTGCGCAACCTGGCCCGGCTGCTGGCCGAGCGGGCCGAGACGTTCGCCGAACTCGACGTGATCGACTCGGGTCTGCTCAAGTTCTACGAGGGATTCATCGTCCAGTTCGCGATCGACGGGATCGAGTACTACGCCGGCTGGCCGACGAAGCTCGAGGGCAGCATTCCGGCCGTACCGACGGACTTCGCGGTGTACCAACAGCGCGAGCCGATCGGTGTGCTCGGGCTGATCACCCCGTGGAACGGGCCGACGTCGGTCTTCGCGTTCGTCGCGGCGGCGCTCGCCGCGGGCAACAGCGTGGTGCTCAAGCCCGCCGAACAGACGCCGATGGCGGCCGTGCTGATGGCCGAGTTGGCCCTGGAGGCCGGGATCCCGCCGGGCGTCTTCAACGTCGTGCAGGGCACCGGACCGGACGCCGGCGCGGCACTGGTCCTGTCCCGCAACGTCGATGCGGTGTCGTTCACCGGTTCGGTCGCGACCGGCCAGGCGATCCAGGCCGCCGCCGCGACCCGGCTCAAGCGGGTCAGCCTGGAACTGGGCGGCAAGAGCCCGCTCATCGTCTTCCCCGACGCCGACCTCGATTCGGCCGCGGCGACCGCGATGGCCGCCGTCTGGGGTGCCGCCGGCCAGGTATGCACGGTGGCCAGCCGGCTGCTGGTGCACCGATCCGTCCACGACAAGCTGGTCGAGAAGATCGTCGAGGCGTCGCGCGACATGCGGCTCGGCTCCGGCTTCGACCCGCAGAGCCAGATGGGGCCGCTGGTGTCGGCGGCACAGCTGGAGCGGGTGCAGCGCTACGTCACATACGGCCAGGAGGACGGGGCCGACCTCGTCCTGGGTGGGCAGCGCCACGGCGACGTAGGCTACTTCCACCAACCGACGATCTTCACATCGGTACGCAACGACATGCGCATCGCCCAGGAGGAGATCTTCGGCCCGGTCATGTCGATCCTGCCGTTCGAATCCGAGGACGAGGCCTACGACATCGCCAACGACACCACCTACGGCCTCGCCGCCGGAGTCTGGACCAACGACCTGAGCCTGGCGCATCGGGCGAGCCGGGCCCTGCGGACCGGAACCGTGTGGGTCAACACCTATCAGATGGTTTACCCGACGGTGCCGTACGGCGGCGTCAAGCACTCGGGCCATGGGCGCAACCTCGGCGCCGCTTCGCTGGACGACCTCACCCAGATCAAGAGCGTGTGGATGAAGGTGAACGGCTGACCGGCCGCCTGATCCACCGCCCTCCCCACACCCGGCGAGCTGGCCGTTACCGCTGCTCGGCAACCGGCCCGGCCACCCTCGCCATCCGCTGGATCATCGAGGAATCGTTCCAGGCGGCAAAGGGCCAGGTCGGACTCGACCAGCACCAGGTCCGCCGTCAGCTCCGGCGCGTCGCCCACCGTTTGCGCTGGTCAAACTGGCGACGCCGCCACCAGCACGAACCCGACGAGCCCACAACGCCCGTCGCCTCAACCTCCAACCATGATCACTGCCGTGATCAACCCGCTGGACCACAAGGGGGCGGTTTGCCAGGCCGATCCGGGGGGATCCGATCGACGAATTTCTCCTCGGAGGTGAAACCATGGTCAATCAGTCCGGTGCCCGTGTGGCCGGCCGCTCACCGATCCGCACGGCGGCGACCGCCGTCGCCGCGGTGTTCGTCCTCGTCGGGATCCTGGGGTTCATCCCTGGGGTCACCACCAACTTCAGCGACATGCAGTTCGCCGGACACGAGTCCGGCGCCAAGCTGCTCGGGGTGTTCCTGGTGTCGATCCTGCACAATGTCGTGCACCTGTTGTTCGGAGTGGCGGGGCTGGCGATGGCCCGGACCGCGGCGGGCGCCCGGGCGTTCCTGATCGGCGGCGGCGCGATCTATGCGGTGCTCTGGTTGTACGGCCTGGTTGTCGACCATGGAAGCGGGGCCAACTTCGTTCCGGTGAATACGGCCGACAACTGGCTGCATCTGGTTCTGGCTGCCGGGATGGTTGCCTTGGGGCTGCTGTTGCGCGGGGGCGATCGGGCGGGGGCTCGGGGGCTTGCGTAGCGGCTGATCCTTGGCGTGGCGGGTTGGTGCGTTGGACTTGCTTGCGCTGAGACGGATTTGGGGCGGGAGTGCCCAAGCTCGATCGTCAGGCT
>Ga0207668_10001951_pt1 | contig 12085 bp, 9 predicted proteins | sample KBSS43metaG_FD_184323 | JGI IMG/M metagenome (GOLD analysis project Ga0207668, IMG submission 184323) | Switchgrass rhizosphere microbial communities from Kellogg Biological Station, Michigan, USA - KBS S4-3 metaG (SPAdes) (version 2) | ecosystem: Host-associated > Plants > Roots > Rhizosphere >... | reverse complement strand
GAGGAGGCGGCCTGGAAGCACGCCGACGAGATCGTCGAACGGGTGCGCGACCTCCGCGAGTCGGCCGGCCTGAAGACGAGGGGTCACACGCCGCCAAACGCCGGGTCGCAGCGCCTGCTGCACACTGCTTCGCAGGGCTACCGGCTCGACAAGCGGCTGTGGACCGGGGTCGCCGCGCTGGGCGGGGCGCAGGGCAATTCCACCGGCCTGGTCGGCACGCCCGAGCAGGTGGCGGATGCGTTGCTCGATTATTACGACATCGGCATCGACCATTTCCTGATCCGCGGCTTCGAGCCGCTGGATGACGCGGTCACCTATGGCCGCGACCTGATCCCGCTGGTCCGCGCACTTGTCGCCGAGCGTGAGAGGCAGAAGGTGCCGGAAGTCGCCTGACGGAGAGGCACAAGGGCTGTTCCCGCCTGGCCCCATCGGCGCTGGCGAGATCGGTGGGCCGGCGCGATCGGCGGCAAGGGCTTCGAGATCGACGTCAACGGCGACAAGCTGGCCGATTTTGCGGTTCAGGTGACGAGTGCCACGGCGCTGGTGGCGGGGGATTTCGTCTTGTGGGGAGAACGCGATCCCCGGCCGGGCAGCCTGATCAGCGCTGCTTCTTCGCCGTGGTCGCGTTGAAGTCGGGGTCCTTCTTCGCCACCCAGTCGACGAACTTGCGGACGTTCGGATTGGCCAGCAGGCCCTCCACGTCCATCCCATGACGCTGCAGCTCGGAATTGGTGAAATTGGCGATCAGCGTCTGCTGGCAGATCGGATGCATGGGGACGACGTCGCGTCCACCGCGGCTTTTGGGCACAGGATGGTGCCAGACGATGGTCTGACCGGTCGGCCGGCCACAGAGCCAGCAGGGGACCACCGCGATCGGCGCCTCCTCCTCCTCGCGTTCCATCTCTCCATAGGGATCGTTTTTCGAATGTCTGCGGGCCATCGGTCTGCCTGAATGTCTGCAACTGTCACCGCCCATCTACCGCGACGCGGGCGGCCTGACCACTCGACGCTGGGTGACGTCGGTCGGCAGTTTCGCTGCAAACTTCTCGGGCGTGGCCTGCCCTTACAAACGTCCGGCGACGTTATCGGACCGTGGATCTGGAAAGGTGCTCCAGCACGGCTTGGGCGTTGAGATGATCTCCGAGCCTTGAGAACGCCGCCGCAGCAGGAAGATGGAAATCGGAGTCTCGCTTGAAAAGCGTCAGCCCGCTTTCGCCAAGTCCTTGCAACGCCGACCATGCAAGCCGCGTATGCTTTTCTCTGGCCCGCGCGAGAACGATAGCCTTACGTCGATTACTGAGGCGGCGTGCTGATGAAACCGCCCCGAACGCCGCCTTTTGATCTCCCATGACCGCGGCTGCAATAAGCTTGCGTAGCACTTCGGTTCCGGAGATGACTCGTGCGACGTGGTGATCGGAAGCATGACAGTGGACGCGCACTGCCCACGGCGCCAATGCCGAGATCGTGTTCACATGATAGGTATCGATCCGATGCGCAGGATCGTAGATGAGCATAAGTTCGCCAGCGATGTCGGCATCCGTTATTCCCATGCCTTTCATGCCAGCGTTGTAATATTTTTCGTAGCCGTTCGGCATGCCACCGCATTCGCCGGGGTCGATGGTCCATTGTGGGGTTAGTGTTAAAACGCCGGAGGTTTCCAAGACACGTGAATATTTTATGGCAGCGTACCCGCCCATAGACGCGCCGTATGCTACCCGTTTTGGGTACCGTTCCGCGAAACCTCTGGCGAAATCGAGCGCAGCTCCGAAAGTCGGACCGGTATACCAATTCGGCTTTTTGGCCACGAAGCCGATAGCGGCGTAACCCAGCTTCCGCACAGCTCGATCGGCCGGAAAAGAAAAGCCGTTCACGCCGCTTAAAAGATCACCGAATGTGAGAAGAAGCGTCTCGGAATGGTGTGGCGCGTAGATTATTCGGAGGTCACTATCATCCCAGATTATTCTTGTTTCGCTCTCAGGCGTTTGCATAGGCGGTTGATTTTACCCTCGGTGAGTTTGGAACAGTCGCTAAGCCCTGTACTAATCAGTGGCTTCCGGCGTCAGCGAGTGGTTTCGAGTCCGAGATGGCGCTCCAAGCGAGGCGAAAGTGATCGTTCAGCGTTCTCGGCATGGTCCGTCCTTGCTTTCCAAAGATGCGAGGCGAGGGCCTAGCGTGCTCCGCCGCTCCTTGCGAGTCAGACCTTATGACCGATAAGGGTATGGACGACCTGGCGTTCACATCCGCCAGATCCCCCTACGCTTCCACCCGCCCCGTTGGTCGGGCTTAGCCAGTCAGGCGAAATTGCCTCCGGCCGGCTCCCCCTGATCTTTGATCTGCTCGACGGGGTCGGCGGGAGGCGAGGTGACGTCATCGTCCTCGCTTTCCGTCTCGATCGGAGCCTCGTCATCAGAGGGGGTCGTGCTCATCCTGGCTCTCCTTCGCTAATGCCGACCCAACGCGGGCGGGCCGAAAGGTGTCCGGGCCGACGAGCGCAGACTCATCACGGCGAAGAAGATCCTCACGATTAATTTCCGCCGCCACCAAGGCTGCGCCGCATCGGCGTCGTCCTCAGCGATAACGGAGGGGAGGTGGCGCCGGGTGCCCGATCCCCTGTCGATCCGAAGGGGATTTGCCGCGCCATGCGTACTCTGCTCGCCTCCACCGGCCTCGCCGCCGTCATCGTCATCCTCGCCGCCGGGACCGCACGCGGCGAGACGACGGTCGCCACCAAGCTGACGAACGGCGTCCGCACCTCGACGATCAAGGCCGGCGCGCCAGACGACATCCGCATCACCTCCGCCGGATCGGTGGTGCCGACCGGCGGCGTCGGCGTCCTGCTCGACAGTACCAACAAGGTGACCAACGAGGGCACGATCCAGATCACCAACGCCGACGGCGCCACCGGCATCGCCGCGCTGGCCGGTGGATCGGGCACGATCACCAATGCCGGCGGCGCGAAGATCATCGTCGACGAGACCTATGCCCCGACCGATGCCGACAAGGACGGCGACCTCGACGGGCCACTCGCGACCGGTGCGAACCGCTTCGGCATCCGCACCGCCGGCGCGTTCACCGGCGACGTGACCAACAATGGCTCGATCGCGATCGAAGGAAAGGATTCGGCCGGCATCCAGCTCGACGGGCCGCTGACCGGCAAGCTCACCACCGACGGCACGGTGAATGTGATCGGCGACCACTCGGTCGGCGTCCGCGCCGGCGATGTCAGCGGGCCGGTGCGGATCGCTGGCACCGTTTCGGCGCAGGGGCAGGGGGCGAAGGCGGTGTCGTTCGAGGGCAATCTCGCCGGCGCACTGGTCGTGCAGGGGACGGTGGTCGCTACCGGCTACCGCAACACCACGCCGCCCGCCGACGTCACCAAGCTCGACGCCGACGACCTCCTCCAGGGTGGCCCGGCGTTGAGCATCGCCGGCGACGTCGCGGGCGGTGTGATCCTGGCGGTGCCGCCTGAAGACAAAAGCAGCACCGACGATGATGAGGACAAGGACGGTATCAAGGACAGCGCCGAGGGATCGGCCAACGTCACGGCCTTCGGCTCGGCCGCTGCGGTGCAGGTCGGCGCCGCAGCGCGCGACGTGACGATCGGGGCGGTCGCTGGCAATGGCGACGGCCATGGTCTGGTGATCGACGGCGATGTGCTGGGCGCCGGCACCTATGCCGGCGTCGACGGCAATGGCGTGGTGATCGGGGGGCAGGGCGGCAAGGTCACAGTCGCTGGCGGCATGACGGTCGGCGGCCAGGTCCGCGCCACTTCGCTCGACAGGAACGCAACCGCGATCCGCATCGGCGACGGCGCGACCGTCAACGACATCAAGGTTTCGGGCGCAGTCGGCGCCGCGGGCGGCGGCGGGGCGGGGGCGAAGACCACCGCGATCGCGATCGATGCCGGCGCGACCGTCGCCACCATCCGCAACAGCGGCACCATCCAGGCGGTCGCCGGCGGCGACAAGGGCGACGCCGCGGCGATCGTCGACCGATCGGGCAAGGTCGTGCTGGTGAGCAACAGCGGTACGGTCACCGCCAAAGGTGGCGCGACAAACATCGCGGTCGACCTGTCGGCCAACGCTACCGGCGCGCAGGTCAGGCAGACCGTCGTGACCAGCGGCACCGCGCCGTCGATCACCGGCGATGTCGTGTTCGGATCGGGCAATGACCGCTTCGACATCGCCGACGGATCGGTGAGCGGCGCCGCCAAATTCGGTGGCGGCAGCAACATCATGGCGGTGAGCGGCGACGCCACCTATGCTGGCGCGGCGAGCTTCGGCGCGGGTGACGACAGCATCAATCTCGGCGGCACCGCGAGCTTCGCCGGCAGCGCCGATTTCGGCGGCGGCACCGACAGCCTGACCTTGGCCGGGACGTCGCGCTTCACCGGAACCCTCGCCAATGCGCAGGGCCTCGCCGTCGCCCTCAACGGCGGCACGCTCGACATCGGCAAGAGCAGTGCGACGATTCGTACGCTCTCGATCGGGCAGGCCGGCAACCTCGTCGTGACCATCGACGGCGGGACCAAGACCAACACGCTCTATCAGGTGAGCGGCGAGGCCGCCTTTGCCGCGGGGGCGAAGGTCACGGTGAAGCTCGCCAGCGTGAAGGACGCCGTGGGCCGCTTCGTCTTCGTCCGCGCCGGTTCGGTCAGCGGCGCCGGCAACCTCGCCAGCGACGATGCGCTGCTGCCGTTCATGTACAAGAGCGCGGTCGCCGCCGGCGCCCCCGGTGAGGTAGCGATCGACATCAAGCGCAAGACTACCGGCGAACTCGGTCTCAACCGCTCGCAGGCGGCCGCCTATGACGCAATTTATACCGCGCTTGCCGGTGACACCAAGGTCGCCGGCGTGTTCCTCGACACCACCGACGGCAGCCAGTTCCGCAAGCAGATCCGCCAGATGCTGCCCGACCATGCCGGCGGCGCCTTCGAGGCCGTGACCCTGGGCTCGCGCGCGACCGCGGGCTTCCTCGCCGACCCGAACGCGCCCTTCGTCGATGAGGGCAGCTGGGGCTACTGGCTGCAGCAGGTCGGCTGGGGCACGGCGAAGAGCCTCGGCGATACCGCCTCCTACGACATCACCGGCTGGGGCGTCGCCACCGGCGGCGAGATCAAGACCGGCAGCCTCGGCAATTTCGGCCTCTCGCTCGCCTACCTCAACGGCAAGGACGGCGATGGCGGCACCGCCAACGAGGTGCGGTCCAACCAGTACGAAGTCGGCCTCTACTGGCGCGGCGAATGGGGCCGGCTGTCCACCTGGGCGCGAACGTCATACGGGTTCATCGACTTCAAGGGCCGCCGTGAGTTCAAAGGCAGCGTTGGTGGCGAGACGCTGGAGCGCAAGATGCGGTCGGACTGGGGCGGGCGACTGGTCTCGGCCTCGGGCGGCGCCAGCTACGACTTCGCCTTCGGGTCGTTCAGCCTGCGCCCGGTGCTGGCGGTCGATTACTACCGGCTGCGCGAGAAGGGCCATGACGAGAAGGGCGGCGGCAGCGCGCTCGACCTGATCGTCGACAGCCGCACCAGCGACGAACTGGCTGTTTCAGGCACAGTCGCCGCCGGGTACAATTTCGGCGGCGACGATGCCGACGCCGGCTGGTTCCGGCTCGAACTGGAAGGTGGCCGGCGTCAGCTCGTCGGCGGCGGGCTCGGCGACACCCGCGCGCATTTCGCCGGCGGCGAGACCTTCACCCTGGTCCCAGAGGACCGCACCAGCGGCTGGGTCGGCAAGTTCCGCGCCTCGGGTGGCGGCAACGGTCTCAGGATCGCCGGCGAGGCGGGCGCCGAACAGCAGCAGGGACGCGCCGCGATCACTCTGCGGGCGAGCCTGATGATCGGGTTCTAGGCGCCTGACCGCCTATGCGGCGCGGCTCAGGCCGCGTCCGCCCGCTTCGGCAGCTTCCAGCCAGGCCGGATGAAGTGGCAGGTATAGCCGTTGGGGATCCGCTCCAGATAATCCTGGTGCTCGGGCTCTGCCTCCCAGAAGTCGCCGGCGGGCTCGACCTCCGTCACCACCTTGCCCGGCCACAGGCCCGAGGCCTCGACGTCGGCGATGGTGTCCTCGGCGATCGCCTTCTGCGCGTCGCCGATATAATAGATCGCGGAGCGGTAGCTGGTGCCACGATCGTTGCCCTGACGGTTCTTCGTGGTCGGATCGTGGATCTGGAAGAAGAACTCCAGGAGCGCGCGGTAACTGGTCTCGGCGGGGTCGAAGAGGATCTCGATCGCCTCGGCATGGCTGCCATGGTTGCGGTAGGTGGCGTTCGGTACGTCACCGCCCGAATAGCCGACGCGGGTCGCGAGGACGCCGGGCTGGCGGCGGATGAGGTCCTGCATCCCCCAGAAGCAGCCGCCGGCGAGAATGGCTCGTTCCTGGCTCACGCGATATCCTCCACCTGGTCGATATAGGCACCGTAGCCCGCCGCGGCCATCTCCTCGCGTGGGACGAAGCGGAGCGAGGCCGAGTTGATGCAGTAGCGCAGCCCCCCGCGGTCGCGCGGGCCGTCCTCGAAGACATGGCCGAGATGGCTGTCGCCACGCGCCGAGCGCACCTCGACACGGACCATGCCGTGGCTGGTATCACGCAATTCGGCCACATTCGCCGGCTCGATCGGCTTGGTGAAGCTGGGCCAGCCGCAGCCGGACTCGTATTTGTCGGAAGAGGCGAACAGCGGCTCGCCCGAGACGATGTCGACGTAGATGCCGGGCTTCTTGTTGTTCAGGTACTTGCCGGTGCCGGGGCGCTCGGTGCCGCTCTGCTGGGTCACCCAGAACTCCTCGGGCGACAGCGCGGCGACCGCCTCGGCGGTCTTGCGGTATTCGGTCATGCAAACCTCCATGTCGCGCGGCAATATGGGGATGGGCCGCGCTTGCGTCCACGGGGCGCGATCGCCAATCCGTCAGGGCTAACGCGTTCTTTACGCTTCCGTGCCAAGCCGGGGTCGAAGCAAGGCGCGGCGGCAGGCGGGATGGGTGACTGAGCGGACATGCGGGACGGCCGGGCGCTTTCCCATCACGCTTCTCCAGCTCACCGCGCTCACCCTGGTGGCGATCCTCACCTGCGGGCTGCTGGTGATGACGCTGTCGATGAAGATCGACGCCAGCGCCGGCGCCGAAAAGGAACGGATGGTCCGCGGCGCCTTTAACCGCGAGCGGCAGGCCCTGATCGACGCGACCACCGACTACGGCCGCTGGGACGATGCCGTGGACCATCTCTACGGCGCTGTCGACCGGCAGTGGCTCGATTCGAACTTCGGGGGCGCCAACCCGCTTTACGTCATCGATCGTGCCGGCACGCCGATCTACGGCTGGATCCCGGACGAAGGCCGCGCCAATCGGCTCGACCGCGATGCGCCCGAGGCGTTGCGCCAGATCCTCCCGATCCTGCCGCTGGCGATCCGTCAGGGGCATTATCCGCCCACCCGATTGGTTCCGGCGATGTATCGCGGCGGCCCGGCTCTCATGGCAGTGGCACCGATCCTGCCGTACACCGCAACGCGGCCAGTGCCGAGCGGGCCGCTGCGCTACATCGTGGTCGTCCGACGGATCGACCGGGCGATGCTGGAACGCTGGGGTGACGCCTTCGAGATCAAGGATCTGAGCTGGGCGCCGGCCGGCGCCGATCTCCGCGGCGACCTGAAGGTCGATTTCAGGGACCTGACCGGCCGGCTGCTCGGCCATTTCATCTTCGCGCCCGTGGCGCCCGGCGGCAAGGTCATCCGCGCACTGGCGCCACTGCTGCTGCTTGCCGCTGCCCTGTTCACCGCGCTCTCGGTGATGCTGACCCGCTCGCTGATCGCCACCCAGCGCCGGCTCGACGCGCGCGGCGCCGCCGCCGAACGCCACGCCCGCGAGATCGAAGCTGCGCGGCAGGCGGCGGAGGCCGCAAGGCGAGAGGCCGTCGAAGAGGCCGAGGCGGCGCGGGCCGCCCGTGCCGAGGTCGAGCGGCTGGCCCGGCGCGAGATCGAGGAGCAGGCGCAGCACCGGGCCGAGCTCAAGCAGGTCGCCTATGACGTCGCCGACAGCCTGACCCGCTCGATCGGCTCGCTGGTCGAGGCGCTTTCCGCCCAGGCCGACAATCTTGAGGCGAGCGCCGCCGGCACGCTCGAGGCGCTGCAGCTCCAGGCCGGACCGGCGGAGCGCGCGCGGACGCGGAGCGAGGCTTCGGCCGATGCAATCCGGCTGATCGAGGCGAATGTGCGCGAACTGGTGACCGCCGCCGGCAGCATCCAGCGCGAGGCGGTCCGGACCGAGACGGCGATGCGCAAGACCGACGCCGGATCCGCTGAGGCGATCGTCGCGAACACGACGCTCCTTGCCGAGGTCGATTCGATTACTGCGGCATCGGCGCTGATCGGTCGGATCGCCGCGCAGACCAATCTCCTCAGCCTCAACGCCGCGATCGAGGCGGCGCATGCCGGCAGCGCAGGGATCGGCTTCGCGGTCGTCGCCAACGAGGTAAAGGGGCTGGCGGCGCAGACCCGCGCGACGACCCGCGACATCGACAGCCGGATCAGCGCGGTTGAGGCGGCGGCGCGCGCGATCGGCGCGCTTGTCGGCAATGTCCACGAACTGCTCGGCGAGTTGAGCGTGACCATCACCAGCACGTCCAGCGTCGTCGACCAGCACCACCGCAGTGCCGAGGAGATCCTCAGGACCAGCTACAAGGTGGGCTCCGACGCCGAGGAGACCCGCGCCGCGGTCGCCGAGATCACCGATGCCTTCGACAGCCTGCGCGCCCATGCCGACCGCACGCGGCGCATCGGCCTGAGCGTCCGCGAGGGGGCGGAGCAGCTTAATGCCGAGTTCGGGCAGGTGCTCGATCGATTGCGGGCGGCCTGATACCGCCGCCGAATCATGCCAGCGTCACGAAGCTGTCGAGCACGCGCTTGCGCCCGGCCTGCTCGAAATCGATCTCCAGCTTGTTGCCCTCGATCTCGGCGACGGCGCCGTAGCCGAATTTCTGGTGGAATACGCGCTGGCCGACCGTCACGTCGCTGCGCGGCTTGGCGGCGAAGCTCGCCGCACTCGCCTTGACTTCCAGCACGCGCGCCGGGGTGCGGTCGAAGGTAGTGCCCGCCGCCGCCGCGCGTTGCCAACCGGGGCCGCGACCGCTGCCGCGGGCGACGTCGGCGAAGGGATCGGCGCGCTCCGACCATTGCGCCCGCCACAGGCTCTCGCCCCCCGACATCGTGCTCTCGCTGTCGACATGCGGCTTGGGCAGCTCACCGACGAAGCGTGACGGGATCGACGAGGTCCACTGGCCGTAGATGCGGCGGTTGGCGGCGTGGAAGATCACGCATTTCCGCCGCGCTCGCGTGATCGCGACATAGGCGAGGCGGCGCTCCTCCTCGAGGCTCGCGGTGCCGCCCTCATCGAGCGCGCGCTGCGACGGGAAGATGCCCTCCTCCCAGCCGGCGAGGAAGACGGTGTCGAACTCCAGCCCCTTGGCGGCATGGATGGTCATGATCGTGACCTTCGCCGCATTGTCGTTGGCGTCGTTGTCCATGACCAGGCTGACATGTTCCAGGAAGGCGCCGAGCGTCTCGTACTCCTCCATCGCGCGGACCAGCTCGGTCAGGTTTTCCAGTCGCCCGGCGCTCTCCGCTGAGCGATCGGCCTGAAGCATCGCGGTATAGCCGCTTTCGTCCAGGATCTGGCGGGCGAGTTCGGGATGGGGCAGCGCGTTCGCCATGTCGCGCCAGCGCGCGAAATCGCCCACCAGATTGCCGAGCGACTTGCGCGCCGCGCCGGTCAGCTCGTCGCTGTCGAGGATCAGCGCGGCCGCGGTCAGCAGCGGCACGTCACGCGCGCGGGCAAGCGCATGGACCTTGGCCACCGCCTTGTCGCCGAGCCCGCGCTTGGGGGTGTTGACGATACGTTCGAAGGCGAGGTCGTCGGCCGGCTGGGCGACGGCGCGCAGATACGCCAGCGCATCGCGGATCTCGGCGCGCTCGTAGAAGCGGAAGCCGCCGACGATGCGGTACGGCATCCCGATCGCGATGAAGCGGTCCTCGAACTCGCGGGTCTGGTGCTGGGCGCGGACCAGGATCGCGCAGTCGGCCGCCGATCCGCCACGCCGCTGATGCGCCTCGACCTCGTCGCCGACGCGGCGCGCCTCCTCCGGCCCGTCCCAGACCCCGACGACCTGGACCTTCTCGCCATCCGGCAGTTCGGTCCACAGCGTCTTGCCCAGACGGCCGCCATTATTGGCGATCACTCCCGAAGCGGCGGCGAGGATGTGCGGGGTCGACCGGTAATTCTGTTCGAGCTTGATGACCTTGGCGCCGGGAAAATCACGCTCGAACTTGAGGATGTTCTCCACCTGCGCGCCGCGCCAGGAATAGATCGACTGGTCGTCGTCGCCGACGCAGCACAGGTTCTTGCGCTCCTGCGCGAGCAGGCGGAGCCAGAGATACTGGCTGCTGTTGGTGTCCTGGTACTCATCGACCATGATGTAGCGGAAGCGGTCCTGGTACTGGGCCAGCACCGCGCGGTCGCGCTTCAGGATGGTCAGCATGTGGAGCAGCAGGTCGCCGAAATCGCAGGCGTTCACCGCGCGCAGGCGATCCTGGTAAAGCTGGTAGAGTTCGCGGCCGCGGCCGTTGGCATAGGCCTCGCTTTCGCCGGCATCGATGTCGGCTGGAGTCCAGCCATGGTTCTTCCAGCGGTCGATCAGCCCGGCGAGCTGACGTGCCGGCCAGCGCTTCTCTTCGATATCCGCGGCGAGGATCAGCTGCTTGAGCAGGCGGAGCTGGTCGTCGGTATCGAGGATGGTGAAGTTCGATTGCAGCCCGACCAGCTCGGCATGGCGGCGCAGCATCTTGGCGCCGATCGCATGGAAGGTGCCGAGCCATGGCATCCCCTCGACCGCATCGCCGATCATCCGCCCGACCCGATCGCGCATCTCGCGCGCAGCCTTGTTGGTGAAGGTGACGCACAGGATCTCGGACGGCCAGGCGCGTCGGGTCGCGATCAGATGGGCGAGCCGCGCGGTCAGCGCCGCGGTCTTGCCGGTGCCGGCGCCGGCGAGGACGAGGACCGGGCCTTCGGTTGTCATCACCGCCTCGCGTTGCGGCGGATTGAGGCCCTTCAGATAGAAGGGATCGTTCGGGGCTGAAGGGGGGCTGGTCACACGCGAACAGTTAGGGAACGTCAACGTCCGGGGCAACCGTCAGAACGCCCTCTCCCCCACAGAGGAGAGGGCGTCGAAGCGGTTACTTCCCGCCGCGGTTCACGCAGCGGTCGGTGATCTTCTTCGTGCACTTCGGATAGGTGCTCGGGTCGCCTGCGGGCGGCATCGGCTGCGAGGTGGTGGCGGGCGCCGCAGTGGTCGCCGTCGGGGCGGGCATCGCCGGAGCCGCGGTGGTCGGCGCGGTCGTCGCCGGATCGGCGGCGGGCGGCGGCATGTCGGTCGCGGTGCCCGCGGGGGGCGCCATGTCGGCGGGCGGGGTTGCCGGGTCCGCCGGCGGGGTCTGCGCCATCGCGGCGGTCCCGAGCATCAGCGCGGCGGTGAAAGCGAGCATCCTCATTGGTCTTCTCCTGCGGTGGGCCCTTGGCCCTGCCGGGGGCACAAACCCGCCGGAGCGGATTCGGGTCCATCGGCCGTGCGCAAGACGGAGCGGCCCTCAGTCCATCAGCCGCAGCAAGGTGATTCGCGCCTTGCCGAAGACGCGCTCGGTCTCGATCGCGAAGCCCGGCACGGTCACGACCTCGCGGCTCGCCGTCTCTATGCTGGCGAGTGCCCCGGGTGCCAGCCCGCCGCGATGGGCGAGGTGCGACAGCGCGCGCTGGCCTAGGCCGGTGCCATAGGGCGGATCGATCAGCACGAGGTCGAGCGGGGCGGCGATCGTCGCGCGTTCGGCGGCGTGCTGGCGGATGTCGGGCGCGACGCCGAGCTTCGCGGCATTGGCCTTGATCGCGGCGATCGCCGCGCTGTCCTGCTCGACGAAGGCGCACGACGCCGCGCCCCGCGACAGCGCCTCGAAGCCGAGCGCTCCGGATCCGGCGAAGAGGTCGGCGACGGCGAGCCCCTCGAAAGTACCGAAGCGGCTGGTGAGCATCGAGAACAACGCCTCGCGC
>Ga0207668_10001950_pt1 | contig 12089 bp, 10 predicted proteins | sample KBSS43metaG_FD_184323 | JGI IMG/M metagenome (GOLD analysis project Ga0207668, IMG submission 184323) | Switchgrass rhizosphere microbial communities from Kellogg Biological Station, Michigan, USA - KBS S4-3 metaG (SPAdes) (version 2) | ecosystem: Host-associated > Plants > Roots > Rhizosphere... | reverse complement strand
CGCCCAGAACGGCGCCGCCACCAGCAGCGGCCCGGCCAGTGCCAGCGCCGCGCCGATCACCGCCTTGCGCGGCAGGTGCATCAGCCCGGCCCATTCGCCGGCCATCGCCAAAGCGAGCACCGTCACCAGCGTCCAGAAGGCAACGCCGCCGAACCACAGGGCGGCGACCGCGACGAGGATGGCGACGAGGCCGGTGGCGGCACGGACCGGGAGGTCCGAACGGGCGGTGGAAGCCAAAGGGCCGGTCAGCCGCCGAAGCGCCGCTCGCGGCGGCCGAACGCCTCTATGGCGGCGCGGAAGGCGTCGCCGTCGAAGTCCGGCCACAGCGTATCGACGAACAGCAGCTCGGCATAGGCCGCCTGCCAAAGCAGGAAGTTCGACAGGCGCTGCTCGCCCGAGGTGCGGATGACGAGGTCGAGCGGCGGCAATTCGGCAGTGTCGAGCCGCGCCGCAATGGCCGCTTCGTCGATGTCCTCGATGCCAATCCGACCGTCGCGGACATCGGCGGCAAGCGCCCGCGCGGCGCCCACCAGCTCGCGCTGCGAGCCGTAGTTGAGGGCGATCGCGACGGTCATGCCGGAATTAGCGGCAGTGGTGGCGGTGGCATCGTCGAGCAGGGTGACGATGTCCGCCGGGAAGCTGCGATAATCGCCGATCACCCTGAGACGCAGGCCGTTGGTGGCGAAACGCTCGATCTCGGCGCGGATGAAATGGCGCAGCAGCCCCATCAGCCCGGTGACCTCGTCCTCCGGCCGGCGCCAGTTCTCCGAGGAGAAGGCGTAGAGGGTGAGGACCTCGACGCCGGTCTCGGCGGCGGCGCGGATCGTCGCTCGCACCGCCTCGGCGCCCTGGCGGTGACCGGCGATGCGCGGCAAGTGGCGGCGGGCCGCCCAGCGGCCATTGCCGTCCATGATGATCGCGACATGGCGCGGGATCGCGCCCGCGCCGTCCCCGCGTCCCAGGGGGGGGGAAGCCTGGGCAGGGGCTGCGTTCACTTGCCGAGGATTTCCTTTTCCTTGGCGGCGGTGGCGGCGTCGATGTCGGCGATGGTGGCGTCAGTCAGCTTCTGGACCTCGCCCTCGTGACGCTTGCGCTCGTCCTCGCTGATCTCGCCCTTCTTCTCGTCGGTCTTGAGGTTGTCCATGCCGTCGCGGCGGACGTTGCGGACCGCGATCTTCGCCTTCTCGGCATATTGCCCGGCCAGCTTGGCGAGTTCCTTGCGGCGCTCCTCCGTCAGGTCGGGGATCGGCAGGCGCAGCATCTGCCCGTCGACGATCGGGTTGAGGCCGAGGCCGGCCGAGCGGATCGCCTTGTCGACCGGGCCGACCACCGACTTGTCCCACACCTGCACGGTCAGCAGGCGCGATTCGGGCGCGGTCACGGTCGCCACCTGATTGAGCGGCATCGACGCGCCGTAGACGGTCACGACGATCGGATCGAGCAGGTTGACCGAGGCGCGGCCGGTGCGCAGGCCGGTCAGGTCGCTCTTCAACGCCTCGACCGCGCCCGCCATCCGGCGCTCCAGGTCGGGCTTGCTATACGCTGGCATGTTCAATCCTCTCGTTGAGCACGATCGTCGCCGTCCCCTCCCCGCTCAGCACCAGGGCGAGGTTACCTGTTTCGCGGATATTGAAGACGACGATCGGAATGTCGTTGTCGCGACACAACGCCACCGCCGAGGCGTCCATCACCTTGAGGTCGTCGGCCAGCACCTGGCTGAACGGCAGGCTCTCGTAACGGGTCGCGCCGGGGACCTTCTTGGGATCGGCATCGTAGACGCCGTCGACCGAGGTACCTTTGAACAGCGCGTCGCAGTTCATCTCGGCGGCGCGAAGGGCTGCGGCGGTGTCGGTGGTGAAGAACGGGTTGCCGGTGCCGGCGGCGAAGATCACGATCCGCCCCTTCTCCATGTGCCGGATTGCGCGGCGGCGGATATAAGGCTCGCACACCGTCGCCATCGGGATCGCCGACATCACCCGGGTGTCGACCCCGATCGATTCGAGCGCGTTCTGCACGGCGAGCGCGTTCATCACGGTCGCCAGCATCCCCATATAGTCGGCGCTCGACCGCTCGAATCCCTTGGCCGCGGCGGCGAGGCCACGGAAGATATTGCCGCCGCCGACTACGAGGCACAGCTCGTGCCCGGCCTCCCGCGCAGCGGCGATCTCACCGGCCACGCGGGCAACGGTGGCCGAATCGATGCCGAAGGCGCCCTGGCCCATCAGGACCTCGCCGGACAGCTTGAGAAGGATGCGTTGGTAGCGCTGGCGCGACATCGCCCGATCGAAATCCATGGCTGCAAAAAAGGAAGCGGCGCGGACCTTAGGGGAGGTCCGCGCCGCTCACAAGCATTCCAAGACCGTCGATTCAATCAGCGTCAGGAAACGCCCGCAGCCGCCGCAACTTCGGCCGCGAAGTCACTGGTTTCCTTGACGATACCCTCGCCAAGCTGGAACCGGACATAGTCGGTCAGCGCGATCGTGCCGCCGGCTTCCTTGGCCGCCGCCTGGATCACGTCGGCGATCTTGGTCTTGTTGTCCATGACGAAGATCTGGCTGAGCAGCGCGCTCTCCTTGCGGAACTTGGCGACCGCACCCTCGACCATCTTCTCGATGATGTTGGCCGGCTTGCCGCTCTCCGCGGCCTTCTCGGCCGCGATCGCACGCTCGCGATCGACGAGGGCGGCGTCGAGGCCCTCCTCGTGCAGCGCCAGCGGGCTTGCCGCCGCGATGTGCATGGCGAGCGACTTGCCGAGCGTCTCGATCTTGTCGACCGGGGCCGAACCCTCGAGCGCCACCAGCACGCCGATCTTGCCGATGCCCGCGCCGGCGGCGTTGTGGACATAGGAGACCACCGCGCCCTCGTTGACCGAGACGGTCTTGACGCGGCGGAGCTGCTGGTTCTCGCCGATCGTCGCGACGTTGGCGGTCAGCTTCTCCTGCACGGTACCGCCGCCCGGATAAGCTGCCGCGGCCAGCGCGCCAACGTCGTCGCCGGTGGTCAGCGCGAGCTTGGAAACGGTGCGAACAAAATCCTGGAACTGGTCGTTCTTGGCGACGAAATCGGTCTCGGAATTGACCTCGACCGCGGCGCCCTTCTTGCCCTCGACCGCAACGCCGACCAGGCCCTCGGCCGCGGTGCGGCTGGACTTCTTGGCGGCGGTGGCAAGGCCCTTGGTGCGCAGCCAGTCGATCGCGGCTTCCATGTCGCCGCCATTCTCGGTCAGCGCCTTCTTGCAATCCATCATGCCGGCGCCCGAACGCTCGCGCAGGTCCTTCACGGCTGCAGCGGTAATCTCCGCCATGGTTCTGTCCTTTCGATCTGTCGCAACTGTCTGAAATGAAGCGGGGCGACCTATGCCGCCCCGCCATGTCTTCTCGATGACCTGCCGGCCGATCAGGCCAGCGCGGCTTCCGCCGGCGGCTCGGCGAGCGCACCGAAGTCCTCGCCGCGTGCGGCACGGCCACCGACATTGCCGGCGGTCGCGGCCTGGGCGACGGCCTCGCAATAGAGGCGGATCGCGCGGCTGGCGTCATCGTTCGCCGGGATCGGGAAAGCGATACCCTCCGGGCTGACGTTCGAATCGAGGATGGCGACGACCGGGATACCCAGGGTGTTGGCCTCCTTGATCGCCAGCTCTTCCTTGTTGGCGTCGATCACGAACATCACGTCGGGGATGCCGCCCATGTCACGGATGCCGCCCAGCGACAGCTCGAACTTGTCGCGCTCACGGGTGAGTTGGAGGACTTCCTTCTTGGTGAGGCCCTGGGTGTCGCCCGAGAGCTGCTCTTCCATCGCCTTGAAGCGCTTGATCGAGCCCGAGATGGTCTTCCAGTTGGTGAGCATGCCGCCCAGCCAGCGATGGTTGACGTAATGCTGGCCCGAACGCAGCGCCGCCTCGCGGATCGGCTCCTGCGCCTGGCGCTTGGTGCCGACGAACAGCACCTTGCCGCCACGCGCGACGGTACCCGACACGAAATCGAGCGCGCGGGCGAAAAGCGGAACGGTCTGCGACAGGTCGAGGATGTGGACCCCATTGCGATCGCCGAAGATGTACGGCTTCATCTTCGGGTTCCAGCGGTGGGTCTGGTGGCCGAAATGGGCGCCAGCCTCGAGCAATTCCTGCATGGTGACGACAGGTGCCGCCATAATCAATTCTCCTTCCGGTTAGACCTCTGCGGGACAGTGACCGGGCAAGCGCCCGGCACCGGGATATGCGTCCCGCATGTGGAGCGGCGGCCGTTAGCGGCAGGACGTTACAAAATCAAGGCTTGTATTAGGAACAAAACAAGAACATACGGAACCACAGCCTGTCGAAGCAGGTTCTTCCGCCAACTCCGGCACAGCCGGAACCGATTGAAAGATTTGCCCGATGCTCGCGATCCTTTCCTCGGCGTACTTCATCGCAACGCTGCTGATGGCGGCGACGGTTCTGACGGGCTCGCTATGGGAGGCGCGCGGCGACATAGTCGGCGCGCTGGGGCTCAGGATTCGGCGCGGCGATCAGGCCGGGTCAGCCCGCATCTCGGTCAAGCGGAGGGTTCGGATGGCTCCGCTGGCATCGGCGCGGCCGTCTTGGCGCGCTGCCGCCTGACCCGTGCATAGCGGCGTACGCTGAACGGGATCGATGCGACATAGGCCAGCATCAGGACGGTCAGGCTCGGCCAGGGCGCGCTGATCAGCGCACCGGCGGCCATCGCCAGCCCCACCAGCACCGGCAGCCGGGTACCGCTGCGCACCCGGATGGCCGCGCTGAAGGTGGCGAGATTGGAGATCATCAGGAACGCGACGAAGGCCAACCACGGCGCCACGAGCATGGGACTGCGAAACACGTCCTCGCCGGTCCACAGCCAGGCATAGAGCGGTACGAGCGCCAGCCCGGCCCCCGCCGGCGCCGGCACGCCGGTCAGGAAGCCGGCCGACTTGTGCGGCTGCTCGGCGGCGTCGATATTCGCATTGAACCGGGCAAGGCGCAGCGCGCAGCACACCGCATGCGACAAAGCGAAGATCCAGCCCGCCTGCGGATAGTGTTTCAGCGACCAGAGATAGCTGACGATCGCCGGAGACACGCCGAAGGCGATGACGTCGGACAGCGAATCGAGCTCGGCCCCGAAGCGGCTCTCCCCGCGGATCAGCCGCGCGACCCGCCCATCCATCCCGTCGAGGAAGGCAGCGATGACGATCGCGCCGATCGCCCGCTCCCATTCCTCGGAGATCGCGAAGCGGATCGCGGTCAGGCCGAAGCAGAGCGCAAGGGCAGTGATCGCATTCGGCGCGAGTGCGCGCATCGGCAACCCGCGCCGCAGCCGGCGCCTGGGGTCGATCACTGCGATACGCCCTCGGCAGCGCGAGCTTCGCCCACGCGGGCGACGATCGTCTCGCCGGCCAGCGTGCGCTGCCCGAGGATCACGGCCGGGGCAGTGCCGGCCGGCAGGTAGACGTCGACCCGGCTGCCGAAACGGATCAGGCCGATGCGCTGACCGCCAGCAACGATGTCGCCGGCCTTGACGAATGGGACGATCCGCCGTGCGACGAGGCCGGCGATCTGGGTGAAGCCGACGCGCAGGCCGCCTGTCCCTTCCATCACGAAATGCTGGCGCTCATTGTCCTCGCTCGCCTTGTCGAGATCGGCGTTGAGGAACTTGCCCGAGATGTAGACGACGCGCTTGATGGTGCCGGCGATCGGGGCACGATTGATGTGGACGTCGAACACGCTCATGAAGATCGACACGCGCGTCATCGGCTGGTCGCCCAGCGCCTCCTCGCCGGCCATCTCGCGCGGAGGCATGACGGTGGTGATCATCGTCACCAGCCCGTCGGCGGGCGCCACGATAAGGTCCTCGCCCTTCGGCGTGACCCGCACAGGATCGCGGAAGAAGGCGAGCACCCACAGGGTCACGCCGACCATCGGCCAGGCGAGGAACTTCCACCCCATCAACGCGAAGACGAGGCAGATCGCGCCCGCGATCACCGCGAACTTGCGTCCCTCCGGATGGACCGAGGGCAGACGATAGCGAACGGTGGTCGTGCCGACCTCGGGCTTTTCAAGCGATACCATGCGCTTGTTCTAGAGCCTGTTCGCCCGCCGTGGAAGCGCCTTGCGCCGCATCGCCGCCCGCCCCGTGCGGAAGACCAGGATGCCATTGCATTTCGCAGCGCCACGAAAAGTCGCGCTGCCGGGCGGTTGATCGGGCCGATTCTCGGGCCTAGACGGTGCGCGACGTCATATCCCAGCTGAGCGGAGACCCCATGGCCAAGATCAAGGTGAAGAACCCGGTTGTCGAACTCGACGGCGACGAGATGACCCGCATCATCTGGCAGTGGATCCGCGAACGCCTGATTCTCCCCTATCTCGACATCGACCTGAAGTACTTCGACCTTGGCATGGAGCATCGCGACGCCACCGACGACCAGGTGACGATCGACAGTGCCAAGGCGATCCAGCAATACGGCGTCGGCGTGAAGTGCGCGACGATCACGCCGGACGAGGCCCGCGTCGAGGAGTTCAAGCTCAAGAAGATGTGGAAGTCGCCGAACGGCACGATCCGCAATATCCTGGGCGGCGTCGTCTTCCGCGAGCCGATCGTGATGAGCAACGTGCCCCGCCTCGTGCCGGGCTGGACGGACCCGATCGTCATCGGCCGCCATGCCTTCGGCGACCAGTACCGGGCGACCGACTTCCGCGTCCCCGGCCCGGGCAAGCTTAAGATGGTATGGACCGGCGAAGACGGCCAGGCGATCGAGCATGAAGTGTTCGACTTCCCGGGCTCCGGCGTCGCGATGGGCATGTACAACCTTGACGAGTCGATCCGCGACTTCGCCCGCGCCAGCATGAACTACGCCGTCGATCGCGGCTGGCCGCTGTACCTCTCGACCAAGAACACCATCCTCAAGGCCTATGACGGCCGTTTCAAGGATCTCTTCCAGGAGGTGTTCGACGCCGAGTTCGCCGACAAGTTCAAGGCGAAGGGCATCGTCTACGAGCATCGCCTGATCGACGACATGGTCGCCTCGGCGTTGAAGTGGAGCGGCAAGTTCGTCTGGGCCTGCAAGAACTACGACGGCGACGTGCAGTCGGACACCGTCGCGCAGGGCTTCGGCTCGCTCGGCCTGATGACCTCGGTGCTGATGTCGCCGGACGGCAAGACGATCGAGGCCGAGGCGGCGCACGGCACCGTCACCCGCCACTATCGCATGCACCAGCAGGGCAAGCAGACCTCGACCAACCCGATCGCGTCGATCTTCGCCTGGACGCAGGGCCTCGCCTTCCGCGGCAAGTTCGACGACACCCCCGACGTTACCCGCTTCGCCGAGGAACTGGAGCGGGTCTGCGTCGAGACCGTCGAGGCCGGGCACATGACCAAGGACCTGGCCCTCCTGATCGGCCCGGATCAGCCGTGGATGACCACCGAGCAGTTCTTCGAACAGGTCCGCCTCAACCTCGAAAAGAAGATGGCGGCCTGGGGCTGACGCCGTGACGAGGCCCGGCGCGGGGCGCGCCGGGCACCCGATCGACAAGGAACCGGCAGTCGGGAGCGGAATTCATAGACGGGCTGATCGAGAAATGCCTGCCGACGGAGTTACTGCTGCCACTGCCGGCACTGCTCGCGCTCTATTCTGCATTGCCGGAAAGAGTCCCGTCCTGCCCGGCTCGCGCAACATCAAAGGCGCATATTCTGAAGACGTCGCGACAGCGATAGGCGGTGTCCGCGACCACTTCCCGCCCAGCAACTTCTCAATGAGCCCGGAAGGCCTGAGCGCCTTGATCGCGCTGGTGAACTTGGCAGGATGAACACGCATCCTCGAGTTCGGAGCGAGAATATCGACCTTCGCGCTGCCCGCGCTGGTCCCTCAGCCGCTGCACTATCTTTCGATCGATGAAGACGCCGCCTATGCCGCTTCAATCCGGCGCGGCGTGTCCATCGGCGGGGCGACATATGGCGGCGTGCAGGTCACGCAGTTCGAGATTGTCCCCAGTGACACCAAGGTCACTTTGGTCGGGGGGAGGTTGGCACCCGTGGTGCGGTTCGGGAACGTGGTGAACGCCGTCCGCGCCGCTTTCGGCGAGAACCCGCCGCAGCTTGTCATTGTAGATAGCCCCAAGTCACGGATGCGCTGGGGCGCTATACCTCACTCATAGACATCATCGACCTTCTGCCGGCGGGCGCGGTGATCCTGCTGGACGATGCACTGCGGTATCGGGAAGTGAATATTCTATATGGGTAGAGCCAACATCCTTGGATCGACATCCGAGGAATCTACTGCCTGGGAACGAGAATGGCCGTGGCAGTTCTGACATAGAGGAACCGCGGATCGATCCCTAAATCGCAGCGGCTCCGGAGGCTGGCTGACGATCGACGGGATACGAGGGACTCAGCCCCGCTTCGCCGGCGAACGGATATGCTCGCGCCGCACCCCCAGCCCGAGCACCCGCGCGGGAATGCGCCGCAGCAGCGGCGCGGCATCTAGCAGCCGCACCGGCAAGGGCGCGGTGACCGTCGTGTTGTTGATCGCTGCGCCGATCACGGTGCGATGGATCATCCGCTGCAATCCCTGGATAACCCGCACCGCCAGCATCCGCCGCGCCTGCACCCGCGCGAGTAGCGGGTCAGGATCCGCACCCGCCGCGATCGGCCCGGCAAGGATGTTGGCGGCGGCCACCGCGTCCTGCACTGCCAGGTTGATGCCGACCCCGCCGACCGGGGACATCGCATGCGCGGCATCGCCGATCGCCAGCAGACCGGGCGTCGACCAGCGGATCAGCCGGTCCAGCGCGACCGTCAGCAGCTTGACATCGTCCCATGACCCGATGGCCGTAATACCCTCGGCCAGGACCGGTGCGGTCGCGGCCACCTCTGCTCGGAACACGTCGAGGCCGCGCGCGCGGACTCGGTCCGCCGTGCCCTTGGCGATCACCCGCGCGCACTGAAAATAATCGCCGCGGTCGATGACCACGACCATCTGGCCGCCGCCGAGATAGCCCTGTGTCTGGTTCTTGGCGGTCGGCCGCTTCGATACGCGGAACCAGAACACGTCGATCGGCGCGCCCAGGTCGTCGAGCGGCAGCGCAGCGGCGTCGCGCAGCATCGACCGGCGGCCGTCGGCAGCGATCACCAGCCGCGCGGGGATCGCCTCGCCGCCAGCCAGCCTCACGCCGGCGACCCGGCCGCCGGTGGACACGACGCCCACCGCCTCGGCCTCCATGCGCAGGATGAAGTCCGGTAACTTGCGCGCCTCGGCCGCGACGAAGTTCAGGAAGTGCCATTGCGGCATCATCGCGATAAAGCGCCCTCGGCCCGGCAGATGGCTGAAATCCGCAATCGCATAGGCTCGCCCGCCGATCACCGCCTCGACATCCGACACCTTGTCATGCGGCAGCGCCAGCAGCGCGTCGAGCAGCCCGAGCTCGTCGAAGAGGTCAAGCGTAGAGGGGTGGACGGTGTCGCCCCGGAAATCGCGGAGAAAATCGGCGTGCTTCTCCAGCACCAGGGTCGACACCCCGGCGCGGGCGAAGAGCAGTCCGGCTATCATCCCCGCAGGACCGCCGCCCACGATCACGACCCGCTGCGCGTCCGACATCGCCGCCTCCCCGCCTCCCCCGGCGTGACAGGTTACGCGCCGACGAGCGCCTCGTCGACCATCCGCCTCGCAATCTCGTGCTCGCCGTAGAAGGTGCGGTTAGCGCCGCAGGACTGGAGATGGTCGATCTCGTCCTGAGAATGAGCGCGCGCGACGATGCGCAGCTTAGGGCTGATCGCACGCGCCTTCTCCGCGACCTGCCCCGCCTCGAACGCGTTGGGAATGGCGATGCACAGCAGCCGCGCATCGCCCAGTTCGGCGCGGTCGAGCACCTCGTTGCTGGCGGCATTGCCGACGACAATGCGCAGCCGCTCGTCGGCGGGCGGCAGGCCGGCGCGGTCGGCCTCCATCTCGACGAGGGTGATATGCTCCTTGGCGGCGAGCAAGTCTTTCGCGACGATCGCGCCGACCCTGCCATAGCCGACCAGCACGACATGGCCGCCACCTGCCTTCGGAGGCGATGCGCCGACCGGATGCGCCTCCGCCCCCTCGCCCACCTTTCCGGCGACCCGGTCGATCAACGTGAAGAGCAACGGGTTGATGAGGATCGAGACGATCGCGCCGGCGAGGATCAGGTCGCGGCCGGTGGCCGGCAGCAGATCGAGGTCGGTGCCGAGGCTCGCGAGGATGAACGAGAACTCACCGATCTGGGCAAGGCTGCCGGAGATGGTGAGCGCGGTCTTGCGATCACGGCCGAACGCCTTGACGATCAGGAACGCCGCAAGCGATTTGCCGAGCACGATGATCAGGACGGTGGCCGCCAGCGCGAGCGGCGCCTCGGTCACCACCTTCGGGTTGAACAGCATCCCGACGGAAACGAAGAACAGCACCGCGAAGGCATCGCGCAGCGGCAGGGTCTCCTCCGCGGCGCGCTGGCTGAGTGGCGATTCGGCGAGGATCATGCCGGCGAAAAAGGCGCCGAGCGCGAAAGACACGCCGAACAACATTGCCGCGCCGAAGGCGACGCCCAAAGCAGTTGCCAGCACCGCCATCCGGAACAGCTCGCGCGATCCGCTATGGGCAATGATGTGGAGCAGCCAGGGCACGACGCGTCGCCCGACGACCAGCATCAGGGCCACGAACGCCGCGACCTTGCCGATGGTCATGGCGAGCGTCAGCGCGAGGCCCCCTCCCCCGCCCCCGGCGAGCGCCGGCACGAGGACCAGGGCGAGGACCATCACCAGATCCTCGACGATCAGCCAGCCGATCGCGATGCGGCCGCGATCGGTATCGATCAGCCGGCGTTCCTGCATCGCGCGAAGCAGCACCACCGTCGAAGCGACCGACAAGGCGAGGCCGAACATCAGCCCGGCGCCGAGCCCCCAGCCGAGCAGGTGGGCGAGCCCGGCGCCAAGCGCCACCGCGGCGAGGATCTGCACGATCGCGCCGGGCACCGCGATCTTGCGTACCGCCATCAGGTCCTTGACCGAGAAATGCAGGCCGACGCCAAACATCAGCAGGATCACGCCGATCTCGGCGAGTTCATTGGCAAGGCCCTGATCGGCGACATAGCCGGGCGTGAACGGGCCGATCGCGATGCCGGCAACGAGATAACCGAACAGCGGCGGCAGGCGCAGCCGCGCCGCAAGCGCACCGAAAATGAAAGCGAGCACGATCCCCGCGACGATGGTACCGATCAGCGGGGTATGGTGCGGCATTTGCGGCAGTCTCCGTGGTTGGTGGCGGCCCGTCGGCGGGGAAAAATGGTGCCGGAATGGCACCAACGCTGGCCTTCTTCGCATCCCAACGCATAGAGAAGCAACGTGGCGCTTCCCATTCAGTCAGACGCTTTCAGCGATTCGCTCGTCGTGCTCGGCGCGGCCGGCCTCGTCATTCCGACCTTCGCGCGGTTCAAGATCAACCCGGTGATCGGGTTCATCGTCGTCGGCCTGCTGGTCGGTCCGGCAGGACTCGGTTCGCTCGTGCCGCAGGTGCCTTGGCTCTATTACGTCACGATCACCGACAAGCATTCGATCGAGCCTTTCGCCGAGTTCGGCATCGTGCTGCTGCTGTTCTCGATCGGACTCGAGCTGTCGTTCCGGCGCTTATGGTCGATGCGACGACAGGTCTTCGGCCTCGGCGCGGCGGAACTGCTCGGCTCGGCCGCGATCATCGGCTTCGCGCTGATGGCGATGGGGCAGTCCTTCGTCGGCTCGGTCGGGCTCGGTCTCGCCCTCGCGCTGTCCTCGACCGCGCTCGTGCTGCCGATGGCCGGGACGCAGAGCATCGTCGGCCGCACCGCCTTCGCGATGCTGCTGTTCGAGGATCTGGCACTGGTCCCGATCATCTTCCTGCTCGGCGCGCTCGCCCCGCATTCGTCCGAATCCGGCCTCGACGGTATCGCCCAGACCCTGCTGCTCGGATCGATCACCGTCGCGGTCCTGTTCGTGCTCGGCCGCTACCTGCTGCCGCCGCTGTTCGGCCAGGCGGCGCGGACCAAGAGCCCCGAGCTGTTCCTGGCGGCCAGCCTGCTGGTCGTCATCCTCGCCAGCATCGCCACCACCGCTGCC
>Ga0207668_10001949_pt1 | contig 12092 bp, 7 predicted proteins | sample KBSS43metaG_FD_184323 | JGI IMG/M metagenome (GOLD analysis project Ga0207668, IMG submission 184323) | Switchgrass rhizosphere microbial communities from Kellogg Biological Station, Michigan, USA - KBS S4-3 metaG (SPAdes) (version 2) | ecosystem: Host-associated > Plants > Roots > Rhizosphere >... | reverse complement strand
GGTCGCGGTCATCGGGTCCGCCCCTCGGCCCGGTTCTGCAGCCGCAGGAAGACGAAGGCCAGCACCACGATGATCACGGTGAGCACGGTGGAGATCGCCGAGCCGTACCCGACCTGGGCCTTCTCGAAGAAGTTCTTGTACGCGAAGTAGGACGGCACCAGCGTCGCGTTGCTCGGCCCGCCGCGGGTCAGCACGAAGATCTGCCCGAAGATCTTCAGCGCCGCGATCGTGGTGGTGACCAGCACGACGTAGAACTCCGGCCGGATCAGGTGGACGGTGATCCGGCGGAACCGCTGCCACCAGCTCGCGCCGTCCAGGTCGGCCGCCTCGTACAGCTCCGGGTCGATGCGCTGCAGGCCGGACATGAACATGACGATCGGATAGCCGAGCTGGAACCAGATCATCACGCCCATGACGCTGTACAGCGCGTACTTCGGGTCGCCGAGCCAGTTGTGCGCGAGCCCGGACAGGCCGATCGAGTCGAGGATCCGGTTCAGCGCGCCGTACGACGGGTGCAGGATCCAGCCCCAGACGATGCCGGTCACCGCGACCGGCAGCACCTGCGGCAGGTAGAAGCCGGACCGGAACACGCTGGCCCAGCGGTTGCCGAACTTCTTGGCGACATAGTCGAAAAGTACGGCGGCGAGCAGCAGGCCGAGCAGCGTGGGCACCACCGCCATCGCGATGATGAGCAGCGCGATGTGGCCGAACGAGGCCCAGAAGTTCGCGTCGTGCAACAGCCGGGTGTAGTTGTCGAAGGCGATCCACTTGGGGCTGCCGACGCCGGTCCACCGGGTGAAGCTCACGTACACCGTCATGATCAGCGGCAGCACGATGACCGCCAGCGAGGCGACCACCCCGGGGATCAGGTAGACCCCGTACCCGCCGCGCCGCTTGGCCGGCCGTGCGGGTCGTAGTGCGCTTCCGGCCCTGACGACCATCGAGCGCTCCCTTCTCTCGTACGCGGGCGGCGGCCGGCTTTCCCCCGCCGCCCGCGCCGGGTCACTTGCCGAGATCGGCCAGGTTCTCGTTGTACGGCTTGGCGATCTCGTCGAGGAACTGCGCCGGGGTCTTCGCGCCGTTGATCAGGCCCTGGACGCCGCCGACGAGCACGTCGTAGTAGCCGGGCGCCGGCCAGTCCGGGTAGAACGCGAGCCCGTCCGACGACGACACCTTGTTGAAGTTGTCGATCAGTTCCTTGTTCTTCGCGTCGGTGATCTGGGCGGTGTCCGCCGCGACCGGGACGCCGCCGCTGTTGCCGAGCAGATTCTGGATCTCCGGCTTCATGGTGATGTCGATGAAGTCGTACGCGAGGCTCTTGGCCTTGCTCTTCTCCGGCACCACCCAGAGGTTGCCGCTCGAGCCCGGATGCAGCTTGTTGCCCGGGAAGAGGAAGGTGCCCCACTCGAAGTTCTTGATGTCCGAGGCGAACCGGCCGTACCACCAGGAACCGGAGATCATGATCGGGAACTTGCCCTGGGTGAACGCGACCCCCATGTCCTCGGCCTTGATGCCGGCCGAGTTCTTGGCGATGTAGCCCTTGCGCACCCAGTCGGCGAACGTCTCGGCGCCGTAGGTGAGCTGCGGGCCGTGGAAGTCGACCTTCTTCTTGTAGAGCTGGTAGTCGTCCACGAAGGCGCGGTCGGCCTTCGAGAGCGCGAGCTCGTAGAGGATCTGCTGGGCCGGGTATTCCGCGCCGCCGACCGAGAGCGGGGTGACCTTGTTCCGCACGAACGTGTCCATCACCTTGGTGAACTCGTCCAGCGTGGTGGGCACGGCGAGGTTGTACTTCTTGAACTGGTCCTTGTTGTAGTAGACCTCGACGTACTCGGCGTAGTTGGGGATGCCGTAGACCTTGCCGCTGCCCATGATGCCCTGGTCGTCGTACTTCGTGGTGGTCTGCAGGCTGGCGCTGAGCGCCTTGTCCCAGCCGCGCTTGCCCGCCTCGTCGGTGAGATCGGTGAGCAGGCCCTGCTTCGACAGCAGGCCGGCGGTGGCGTTGCCCTTGTTGTATTCGAGGATGTCCGGGGCGCTGTCCGAGTTGAGGATCATCTGGGCGTTCTGCTGGATCTGCTCGAAGCCCTTCGCCTCGAACTTCACCTCGACGCCCGGGTGGCTGGCCTTGAACATGTCGATGGCCTTGGTCCAGGCGACGCCCATCGCGCTGGTCGGGCCCTCGTAATGCCACAGGGTCAGGGTCTTGGCGCCGGCGCCCTCGTCTTTGTCGCCGGACCCGCCGCACGCGGCGAGACCCAGCGAGGTGGCCAGCAACAAAGCACCGGCGGAGAGGCCGGCTCGTGACCGAATCATGTGCGTCCTCCGGGAGGGGTCCGTCGAAGCGCTTCGACAATCCGTCGTCGAAGCGCTTCGACGCGGGACTTTCCGGTGACGTTAGGGATGGCGCCCACGGATGTCAACGGTGTGACGAGGAGATTTCATATCGATCGACGTCTCGTTGTGCGCCGTGGCCGCAAGCACATCTCCGCCGCCCGTCCCGCGGTCGGGCGCACGCGAGTTCGCACACTCCCCGATCGCTCATCGACCCACGCTTCAGGCGCACCGGGTTCTCCGGTCGCAACGCAAGTTCGCACACCCCGAGTCGCTCATCGGCCCCGGCTCCAGGCGTCGGCGACGGCGCGCATGTGAGCCTGCGCAACATGAGCGAATCGGCGGCGTACGGGCGGCTGCCCGTAGCCCCGCCGGAACGCCGTTCCACCCTGGACGGGCGCCCGAGAAAGTGATGCTTGACAATCCCGAAACATCCCGGTAGTTGTTTGTTAACGTTCACATCCCCGCAGCGTTTCTCCCCACGCACCCCGCTGCTTGCTCTGCACGCGAAAGGGGCAACATGCGTTTTCTGTCCTTCCGCCGGTCCTGGCGGCTCGCGCTGGCCGCCGGCGCCGCCGTGGTGCTCACCGGCACGGCGCTGGTGGCCACGACGGCGACGGCGCAAGCGGCCGGCACTCTTCCCTGTGACATCTACGCGAGCGGCGGCACGCCCTGCGTCGCCGCGCACAGCACCACCCGTGCGCTGTTCGGCTCCTACGGCGGTTCGCTGTACCAGGTGCGGCGTTGGTCCGACGGCGCGACGTCCAACATCGGCGTGCTCAGCGCCGGCGGCTACGCGAACGCGGCGGCGCAGGATTCGTTCTGTTCCGGCACGTACTGCACGATCGTCCGGATCTACGACCAGACGTCGCGGCACAACGACCTGACGATCGCTCCGGGCGGCGGCGCCAACCCCACCGCCGACCAGGGCGCGAACGCGGCGGCGTTGCCCGTGACGGCGGGCGGTCACAAGGTCTACGGCGTCTACATCTCCGCCGGCAACGGCTACCGCAACAACGCGACGAACGGTGTCGCCACCGGCAGCCAGCCCGAAGGCATGTACATGGTGACCGAGGGCACGCACGTCAACGACCGGTGCTGCTTCGACTACGGCAACGCCGAAACGAACAACATGGACACCGGCAACGGCGACATGGACGCCATCTACTTCGGCAACCTCTGCTGGTTCTCGCCGTGCGCCAGCGGGCCGCGGGTCGCGGCCGACCTGGAGAACGGCTTGTTCGCCGGCGGCAACGGCTCGTGGACCGCGAACACCGGGCGCAACAGCGCCTTCGTGACGGCGGTGCTGAAGAACAACGGCACCTCGACGTACGCCATCAAGGACGGCAACGCCCAGTCCGGCAGCCTCGCCACGCGGTACAACGGGGCGCTGCCGAGCCAGGCGGGCTACCGGCCGATGACCAAGCAGGGCGCGATCATCCTCGGGATCGGCGGCGACAACAGCAACGGCTCGGTCGGTTCCTTCTTCGAAGGCGTCATGACCAGCGGCTACCCGAGCGACGCCACGGAGAACTCGGTGCAGGCGAACATCGTCTCCGTCGGCTACAGCAAGAGCGTCACCTTCCCGGTGAACGGCGCCACGTACCGGCTCACCAACCTGGCGAGCGGCAAGGTCATGGACGCCATCAACTGCGGGACGGCCAACGGCACCCGGATCCAGGTGTGGCAGTCGCTCGGCAACACCTGCCAGCAGTGGCGCTTCAACAATGTCGGCGCGAACAAGTGGACGATCACGAACGTCAACGCCGGCAAGGTGCTCGACGCGGTCAACTGCGGCCAGGCCCTCGGCACGGAGGTGAACCTGTGGCAGTCGCTCGGCAACCTGTGCCAGCAGTGGGCGGTCATCCCCGCGGGTAACGGCCGTTACGAGCTGGTGGTCGAGAACAGCGGCATGGTGCTCGACGACCAGAACTGCGGCACCGCGAACGGTACGCGGGTACAGCTCTGGATGTGGCTCAACAACACCTGCCAGCTCTGGTCGATCGCGCCGTAGCAACCCGGGTGCGTCCGCGGTCACCCGGCCGCGGACGCGCACCCCGCGCCGACCTCAATCGCGGTGCGGCCGGGCGCGGGCCATCACCTCGTCGTCGGTCAGCGGGCTGCTCGGATGATGGCTGAGGCACAGCGGCGTACGTACCTTTTGCGGCACCTCCCCCTCCAGCGCGACATAGAACTCGCCCGAAGTCAGGTTGCCGATGTCCGGCACGTCGCCGCCCTTGACCTTGGCCATCTCCCGGGCGGCGTCGATCTGCGCGGGCACGTTGAGCCGGCCGAAGAAATGCGTCGCGGCGTTGCCGGGGATCCGGTTGTGCAGGTTCTTCGGTGCCTGTGTCGCGAAGAGCAGGCCCAGGCCGTACTTGCGGGCCTGCGACGCCAGCGCGAGCGTGCTCATGGTGCACGCGGTCATCGCACCGGACGGGGCGAACGTCTGCGCCTCGTCCATCACAAGCAGACCGAGCAGCGGCCGGTCGTTAGCGGGATGCTTCTTGATCCACGCGAAGAGACCCATCTGCAGCTGATTCACAAAACTCTGCCGTACGTCGTCCGACTGCAGGCCGACCAGGCTGATCACCGAGATCCGGGCGCGCCGGCCCGCCGACGGGGTGAGCAGGATCCCCGGATCGGCCGGGGTGCCGTCGCCGCCGAACATCGGATCGTTGTCCATCGAGGCGGTCAACGTCTGCGCCAGCCCGGACGCGATCCGCGCGGCGTCGTCCAGGCCGCTGACGCCGTCCGGCAGGTCGGACAGCAGCGCGATCAGCCCGCGCACATCGGTGCCGCCCTGCCGGCCGAAGTGCTCGACGGTCCGCCGCAGCACGGCCAGGCCAAGGTGGGTCCTGCCGCTGCGGCCCACCAGGTTGGCCCGCGGCGCGAGGGCGGCCACGGCCGAATCCACCGCCTCGGCGAACTCGTCGGGGTCGTCGAGCACGCCGGGGAAATCGGGCAGCGGCTGGAAGCTCAACGGCCGGCCGGACTCGCGCCGCGGCGTCCAGATCACCACCTCGGTGCCGGCCAGATACTCGGCCGCCCGCTCGGCGTCGCCGGGCCGCCACCGGTCCGGCGGGTCGGGCCAGGCGTCGCCGAGCCGGGCCAGGTCGTTGTTCGGGTCGAGGACGATCGCGGACACGCCCTGCAGGGCACACTCCTCGACCAGGTGGCGGATCAGCACGGTCTTGCCGGAGCCGGACGCCGCGAAGATCGCCGCATGCTTGCGCAGGGCGTCGAGCGAGAGGCGGACCGGTACGTCGTCCTCGTACCCGTGGCCGGCGACGAACCCGGCCGGCGCGCCATGCTGCTCGTCGCCGCCGGACCTGGCCGCCGTGCCCTCCCGCCCGCGGGCCGCCCCGCCCTCATGTCCTGGGTCGGCCGGCGTCCAGTCGTCCGCGTCGGCCAGCGCCTCCTTGAAGAGCGTGACCTGCTCCGCGGGGCGATACCGCACCAGCCAGGCCTGCAGATCCGGCGGGTTCTCGTCCCAGAGGACACGCAACGCGCTGAGCACCCGCAGGTCCGCCTCGTCGACCGGGAGGGTGACGCCGCCGTCGTGCGCCAGCTGCGCCATGACCTCCTGCGTCTTGGCCGAACGCGACCAGGGGCCGTTGCGCAGCAGGAAAAGCTTGCGTTTCGTGACCTCGGCGGTCAGGCCGGAGGCGGTGCGGGCCCGCCGGAGGCGGTTCAGGGCGCCGACGCCGTGGTGGGTGTCGCTGATCGCCCGGAACGACCAGTGCACCTGGTCTTCGGTACGGGTCTGATCGGGCGACGTCTCACGCTCCTGTTCGGACCGTTCGTCCAGGGCCCGCCGCAGCCGGGCGTGCAGGTCGGGCTTGGCGCTCGGGGGCGGGTCGAGGCTGAACATCCGGCCGCGGTCGCCGCGCTCCACGATCCAGGCGCGCAGGCCGGCGGAGAGCAGGGCCGGAAAGAGGGCGTCCTCGGTGTCGTGCTCGATCGGCGAGACGACGTCGGCCTCGCGCTTCAGCTGCTCGAAGCGGGTGTCGAGCGCGTTCATCGCCTCGTCGGAGACCGCCGGAGCAGTCCGCACCGGTGCCCGCACCGCCGCGTCCTCCGGCGGCACGTCGGCCAGGCTGCGCAATTCCCGCAGTTCGTCGTCGATGAGGCAGGCCCGGACATGCCGGTCGATCTCGACGAGCAGCCGGCGCGGGGTGTAGTTCTTGGCGTCGTCGAAGGCTTCGGGGCGTACCGGCCATGTCGGATAGTCCGGCGTGAACCCGATCGCCGAGAAGCGCGTGGCGAAGCGCCGTTTGATGATCTCACCGGCGATCGCCGGGCTCGGGATGCCCTGCAGGGCGGGGCAGCGCCGGAACCGGTCGGCGAACGACAACGTCGCCCGGCTCTCGATCAGTTCCCAGTTCGCCGAGAGCACGGCTACGACGGTCAGGGTGCGGCGGGTGGTCTCGCGCAGGTCGGAAAGGCCGGAGGCCAGCCTGACGAGTTCGGCGTCCTGGTGCAGGCCGGCCTCGGCGGGCGACAGGTTGGCCAGGTCCTCCCGCACGGCCGCCTGGGCGATCGCCGTGTCCATCTGGTCGAACGCGACGACCGACGGCCCGGTCAGGGCGAGCAGCCAGGAGATGTCCCGCACGAGGTCCTGGGCGGTGCGTTTGCGGTTGCGGATGCCCCACTCGCGTCGTTCGCCCGGCGTCGTCTCCTCGTCGCGGGTGAAGTAGCTGTCCGCGATGTCCTGGTGTTCCTCCATGTCGGAGGCCAGCAGGGCAAGCGCCCGTGCTGTGTCCCGGCATTGCAGGGCCACGTGGCGGTCGAATTCGGCCAGGCCGTCGAGGAACGCGTCGAGGGCTGGGCGGTTCAACTCGGTCTCCCCCATCACGGCACGCCGCGCCGCCCGGGGTGCGCCGATCCGGGAGGAGAGGCGGCGCAGCAGGAGAACCAGCTGCGAGTCGCCACCCGCCACCGGGCGGGCCAGGCCGTCGAGCAGAAAGATCAGCAACCCGTCCCAGAAGGTCCGGCTGTCCAGGATGCCGGCCAGGAAGAAGTAGCCGCCCTGCTGCTGCACCTGCTCGCGAACCCAGCCCAGCAGGTGCGTCTTGCCGGTGCCATGCCGGCCCGGCAAGGCCAGCCCGATCGGGTTGGCGGCGGGACTCGAGCCGGCCTGCGCGATGCCGTCCAGCACATCCCGGACCACCGCGGGATGCAGGCCGTCGACGTGGAACGGGGACGGCCGCCACACATCGTCCGGTACCTGCGCCCAGCTGAACCGGAGTGCGGCGAGCGCCGCGCGCTCCTGCCCGTTCATGACTGGCCGATCGCCAACTTGTGCCTGTCTTCGCCGCCGATCCGGACCGCCGCGTCGCGCAACTTCGCGTCGATGCGGTGCCCGTGCACCTCCGGCTCCAGCCACACGTCCGGAGCGTCGAGCAGGTCGGTGAGGGCACGGTCGAGGTCGGTGCTCGGTACGTCGATGAACAGTCCCCGGATCTTGGTGAGGCTCACCCACTCCCCCGGCCCCTCGGTGAGCACCTGGTAGGCGGCACGGATCCGGTCGTCCAGGCCGACGGATCCGTTGCCGTTCCGGGCGGCCGGCGCCTCTGGCTCCTTGGTGTTGTGCTGGGCGACCACGGCGGCCCACAGCAACTGTTCCTTGAACGTCCGCTTCTCGGACCCGTCCGGCTCCGGCCCGGCCACCAATGTGTTCGCCAGCTCCGCACGCCCCTTGTCGGAAAGACTGTGCCGGTAGGGGCGACTCTTGGTCTCGGAGATCACCAGGCCGTCCGCGTTGAGCTTCTCGTAGAGCGGGCTCACCAGCCGGACCCCGTACAGCTTGTCCATCTCGGTGTTCGAAAGCTGGCGGTCCTCCTTCCGCAGCAGGATCAACATCGCGTACTCGATGGAGGTCAGGTCGTCCGGCATCGAAGGGTTCCTTTCACCGCAGGGTCATGAAGTCGTCGGGTCCGGCCAGTTGCCCGTCGGCTTCCAGGCCGAACGCGCGGAACCGGGTCAGCTGCTCAGGGGTCATGAAGTCGGTCGCCGTGTAGAGCGCGATGAGGCGGTCGGCCGCGCCGCTGGTGCCCGCCTCCATCTCCCGCCAGAGTTCGTCCCGGTCGCGCAGCTCGAACAGCAGGGCGCACAGCTGGCCGGCCGCCTCCGGCGCGCCCGCGTCGAGGGCCGCCCGCAGCTCGGCTAGCTCGGTCTCCGGTCCGCGCCCGTCGGCTGCGGCCGCAATGACCTTCGACAGCCTCAGTTCGGCGGCACGGTCGCCCGCCTCGGCGCGGGCCTGCAGCTGCTCGACGTCGCCCCACGCCGCGTAGAGGTCCGCGAGGGCCTCGGCCGCGAACTGCTCGCCACGGTCGGCACGATCCCGGATCTCCCGGAGACAGCCGCGGTCGACGAGACACTCGACCAGCCGCTCCTCCGCGGCCACCTCGCCGCGTTCGGCACGCCGGCGCAGCCCGTACGTGCGGCCGCCGTCGGCGAAGATCTCCCGCAGCCGCTCGCCGGCCTCCGGGTCGCCGGCTCGGGCCCGTGGGCGGATCTCCTCCGCCCACTGCCACACCTCCTGGATCCGCGAGTGCTGCCGGCCGGCACGCTCGTCCCGCGGCGCGACGGACAGCCGGTGCAGCAGCGTCTCCGATGCGGCCGCGAACCGGTCCTGGCGGGCGCACAGTTCGGCCAGCTCCATGGCGGCGGGCCCGTCACCGAACTCGCGCACCAGCCGGCCGAGTGCCTTCTCCGCGTAGCGGTATCGCAGCCTCGCCGTGGCGCCGTCCGCGACGCGGCGCAGGTCCGACGGACGGCTCAGCCGCGTGACAAGGGATTCCCACGCCTCGTGCGGGATCGGGGCGGACCGCCGCTCGCGCCGCAGATGCTGGGCCAGGTAGTCGGCGATCGCGTAGCCCGCGAACGTGCCCGCCCGGCCGTCGTCCACCGGCGACAGCACGGACACATCGCCGTGCCGGGGCCGCCGCACGTGCGGTAGGGCCTCCTTGAGCCAGTCCGCTGCCGGCGTCACCCGGTCGCGGGGCCGCAGGTAGCCGAACATGGCCGCGCTGAGCAGTTCCTCGCTCAGCGGCGCCTGGACACCGAGCCGGTGCGCGTCGGCGGCCGCGGTGATGATGGCTCGCACGTACGGCGTCGCCGGTTGTTCCCAGCACAGCACCAGCTCCGGCCCGCCGGCGAGGGCCTGGGTGAGCCCCGTGTCGCCGGTGTCGAGGGCGCGCCGGATCCGGCTGTCGCGCGCCGCGGCCTCGACCGCGCGGCCGAGCTCGGACGGGCTGAGTTCGTCGAGAACGCTGATCGGGGTGGCATCCTTCGCGACCAGGCGGTGCACGTCGTCGCGGCCCGAGGTCCACTTGGCGTACTGGTCCGGCCAGAGGGTCCCGACCACGATGTTGCCGTGCCTGGTCAGTGCGCGGATGCACTCCCGGGACAGCGGCGGGCTGCCGCCCAGATACTGCTGGAGCTCGTCGAGCCAGAAGACCGTGCGGCTCGGCGGGCTGGTCCGCATCTCGAGGAGTTCCGCGACGTCGACCGGCTGGATGAGCCACCAGTCGGGCACCGACTCGTAGACGGCCTCATACAACGACCGCGTCTTGCCGGACGACGACCCGCCAATCATGATCACGAACGACCCGCGGCTCGGAACGTTGGCGGTGAGCGCGGTGCGCAGCCGGAAGTCGAAGTCGCGCGGCACATACTCGGGCAGCTCGTCCTCGGCGTCGTCGGCCGTGATGGCACTGTGGATGCCGAGCTCACCGGGCGGCGCGGCATCGACCCGCAGCCGACCGAGTGATCGCTGCGCCGACGGCTCGTCGCGGGACGGGTGCCCGATCATCCGCATGGTGCCTGCGCCTTTTTCTCCGCCATCGCCTTTTGTCCCCCAAAGACCCCGACCAGCTGCAAAGTGGCGACGATTGACGGCATGGCAATTGCCAGGCCATTGCCATTCGCGGTTGACAATGCTGGGAGGCTACCCCACGCCACACAAAGATCACCAGAAGTGATCTACGCTTGGCACGTATGCACCGCGGAGCTGCGCAAAGACTATTTTTGACGATTTCGAAACAGCGCTGCATTGTGGGGCAGCATTACATATCCGTACGACCTCCGGGCCGTACAGAGTTATCGACAGAAACGGTTGCCTCAGGCCAACTGACCCCGGCCGACAAGCGATATCGACATGGTCGGGAGCGTACCGCCGTTTCGCCAGCCACCGAGCCGGACGGATTCCTCCGAATGGTCAGCAATGGCGCCCGCACGGACGGTAGACGTCCAGCAAGGAGTATCCAGGTCAGCTCTCCCCGCGGCGGCTGCAACCACATCGGTTGTCAGCGCTGACACCCCACCGTCGCTCTCCCGCGCGGCCGGCGCGATCGGCAACAACCACGTCGATTGCCTGCGCGGGCCCATCGGCGTCTCCCATCGGCCGGCCCGTCGCTGAGGACGCCGCCACGTGCGCAGCGAAATCCAAACGGCGAGGACGGAACCGGAGAACCCCGTTTCACGTCGGTATGGCGGCAAGAGGTATGGGTTGACAGGGAGCTCCGCCATGCGACGTCTGATGATTCTCGGCATCGTTCCGCTGATGTTGACGGCGGCATGCGGCCACGCGACAGCAAGCGAACCGAAGGCCGCACCGGCGGGCGGAAACGGCTCGCCGGCCGCGACCGCAAGCCGCGAGTCACAGATTTACTCCGCGGTTCTCCGCCGGTTCCTGACGACGCCCGGCGAGAACGCCCATCTTCAGTTCTCCAAAGTCTACGTGGTCGATCATGCGGAGGCCGACGCGGCCGATCCGATGAAAACCACGAAATCCGAACAGACCACGCCGATCGGCCCGGCGGATCAGCTGACCATCACCGCGGCCCTCCGTGATGTAGCCACGATCCACTTCATCCCGGCACGCGACGATGTCATCGTGGACCGCGACGATTGCCCGTCCGTCCGGGACGACGGCATAGCCATCCTCCTGGGCCGGCCCACCCCGGCCGACACCGGATATCACGTCGGGATCAACGGTTTCGCGGCGTGCACGGGCGCCATCTGGCGAACGTATGTCGTCGCCGACAAGGCGGGCAGTCTGGCAGTCACCGACACGGTCGGCCCGATCGCGATCTCCTGATCGTCGCAGCGAGGCCGGCGAGCGGGAGCCGGGCAGGCCCGGAGAGCGTCGCCGGGCGGCCGCTACGAGCTGCGCACCCCGGGAGCGCCATTGGGCGCCGGGTGTCTGGCGTTGCGTTTCCAGCCCTGCGGCCGGCCGGCCCGGTTGCGGACGCCGAGCTTGCTGAAGATGTGCCGGACGTGGCTTTCGGCGGTGCGTAGCGAGATGACCAGCGTGGCGGCGCCATGCCTGCCGATGATCTCAGCTGACGCCGCGGCCTGCGGTTACCCAGCCGAGGCGCAGCAGTCGCAGGGCAAGGCACCACCAGCGCAAGGCACCACCAGCACAAGGCACCACCAGCACAAGGCACCACCAGCACAAGGCACCACCAGCACAAGGCACCACCAGCGCGACGAGCGGAGGGCGCAACCGGTTGCAGATCGAAGGCCGCTTCAGACCGACGCGACTTGCCCAGCAACGACAAGGCGTCGTTGCAGCGTGATCACGTAGGGCGGCTCAGCCTCGCTGCGTCTGCGCCGCGCATCAGCACCATGTTGACGGTCATATGGACGTGTTGACTCGTCCATATGTTGATGTCGACATGCCTTGCGTCAATGTTGATTCAGTCAACGCTTGGGGCGGGGCTCGGAGCGGCGGAGCCTGGCGCGGCGGAGCTCGG
>Ga0207668_10001944_pt1 | contig 12112 bp, 11 predicted proteins | sample KBSS43metaG_FD_184323 | JGI IMG/M metagenome (GOLD analysis project Ga0207668, IMG submission 184323) | Switchgrass rhizosphere microbial communities from Kellogg Biological Station, Michigan, USA - KBS S4-3 metaG (SPAdes) (version 2) | ecosystem: Host-associated > Plants > Roots > Rhizosphere... | reverse complement strand
TCTCGTCGTGTCGCACAACCTGCTCCACGAGATCGGGCGGGAGGAGCGCAAGGCTATGATGCACGAATCAGCGCGCGTCACTCGCCCGGGCGGCATGGTGATCCACCAGGACATCGCTCTGCGAGAACAGCCGACGGTGGTGCACGCCACCGAAAAGAAGTGGGATGCCCGCTTCAACGGCGAGATATTCTGGACCCACTATACCGAGGACGACCTTGCCGCGGACATGCGTGCCGCCGGCTTCGACGGTGAATATCTGCGCGAGGATCGCGTGCCGGCGATCCACGGATCGGGAGCGTGGTACATTCTGTGCGGCAAGAAACGGTGCCGATGACCGGCGGCACGTCTGATCTTGATGCGCTGATGGCGGTGATCGCGTCGGCGCGCGGTACTCGGCCGACCAGCCTTGCCTGCGCGGATGCCGAAGACGGGCTGAGCATCAGCCTCGCGCTGCTGATCGAACTGATCGTCGCCAACGATCGTATCGACCGACTGGAACGCATGGTGGGGGAACTGAAGGGAATGGCGCCTTCGCCCGACGACACCGAAACGCGTCGCGCCGCGAACGAGGCGCTGATCGTCCGTGTCTTGCACGTCTTGTTCGATCCGCGCACGCCGGTCGACGGCCACCCGGCCACCGTCCCGAACGGGTAGCCTCAGGCGGCTTCGGAAGAAGGAAGCTGCGGCTCCGACAGCCCCGTGAGATCCACTTTCAGCCGATACCGATCACCGCGATAGCGCGCGCTGGTGAACAGGATCGGCTTGCCCTCGGGCGTCTTCACCACACGATCGATACGCAAGATCGGCGATCGCGGCTCGATTTCGAGCAACGCAGCCAACGTCGGATCCGCGAGAATCGCCGTGATCGTCTGCGTTCCCGATCCGATCGCATGGCCGGCATCGCGCAGCAGTTCGAGGATCGGCGTACGCGTGAGGCTGGCGCGATCGACCGACAGGCCGAGTTCGCGCGGAACGTAGCTTTCGATGACGCCCAGCCGCATATCTTCCGCGCTGCGGACGCGCAGCGCGCGCAGCGTTGGCGCCCCGGATGCGATCGCCAGTTCCTTGGCGATCGCATCAGGCGCCGCCACTTCATCGAGCTCGATCACCCGCACCCGGGTTCCGCGCCCAAAGGCGATCAGCGATTCCACCGCCTGATCGAGATTGCTGTCGATCGGCTTGGCCGGCGTTTGAAAGATCACGCGCGTGCCGGTCCGCTGTCGCCGAGCCACCAGGCCCTGCCCGGCCAGTTCGTCCATGGCGCGGCGCGCGGTTATCCGCGAAACCGAATACATCTCCGCAAGCCGGTTTTCGGTGGGCAGTATGGATCCTACTGGACGCTCGCCCGACAGGATTTCGTCACGCAGCGTCAGGAATATCTGATGATACAGCGGGATAGCGACGTCGCGTATGACTTCCCTCCTGATCCTCGCGCCTGATATTCGGCGGCGCTCCTCGCACAGCCCATAGCAAAAGTACAGGTTCGCTCGTGCGATCGGTCAGCCGGCGGCGGCTAGAGGCTGGCCCGAAGGGCATGATTATTCCGAAATATGGATCATCATTCCGATTTTTCTTGCGAATCGTGGGGTTCCCGTTCAGTTTCCCCTCATGTCGGAACCACTTGTCACCGCATTGGCCGGGATCACCATTGCGTGCCGCGATCCCGACATTCTGGTTTCCATGTTCACCGATGTGCTGGGCTGGGGCGTCGTGAGCGATACGCCACTCGATCCCGCGGTCAGCGCCTCGTGGGGGGTGGCGACGGCGCCGGAGGATCGCTGCATCATCCTTGCAGCGACGGGAGCCAATCGTGGCATGATCCGCGTCGTGCCGGGACCGGACAGGATCGCGACCGCGAGGTTGCGCGCGCGCTGGGCCGGCGTGGAGATCCTCGTCGCACGCGATCTCGACGCTCTGTACGAAAAGCTCGTCGCGCTGCCGGCGTTCCGTTCGATCCACGTCCCTACGGATTCGGACTGGTCTGAATATGGCAGCAACATCCATCGCGCTTTCATCGGCATCGGCCCCGGGGGGACGCATCTCGCCTTCACGATGGCGGTGACCAAGCCGCTTGGACGCGACTTCCCGGCGACAGAGGCGGGGGTAGGCTATGTTTTCGATGTCCCGCTACTGACCGACGATTATGCGCGAGCGACGCAGTTCTATCGCGGAACCCTGGGAATGATCGCCTTCCTTGAATCCCGCTTCACCGAAAAGCCGTGGCACGATCTTTGGGGGATTGCGAAGGGCAGCCCCGTCAACCTCGATATCCTGAAAGGCGATGCGGGCGGCACCGGTCTCGGCGGGATCGAGCTGCAGGGTTACGAGCCAGGTGTCGTCGATCAGGCGCCTGCACGGCGTGATCGTCTGGACGGCGGCACCTCGATCGTGACCTATACGACCGGCGACATCGACAGAGCCTACGCAGCGATCAGCTCGGACCCGACAGCAACGGTGCTTGGCGAACCGACAGCGTTCGAGACGGCACCCTATCATGGCGGACGGGCCTTCTGCGCGATGGGGCCAGGCGGCGAGCGGCTCGAGGTATGCGAACGGCTCTGGCGCTGACGGACGGGCGGCATGACCCGATCACGCCATTATGTCCTTGCCGTCCTCTTCCTCGTCTACGTCACGGCCTATCTGGATCGCCAGCTGCTGGCGATGCTCCTGCCGGCGATCAAGCGCGATCTCGATTTGAGCGATACGCTGCTCGGGCTGCTCACCGGCCCTGCCTTCGCTGCCTTCTACATCATCCTTGGCTTTCCCATCGCGCGGATCGCCGATCGCGCGTCGCGACGGATCGTGCTGGCGGTTTCCATCGGCCTGTGGAGCGTGATGACGATGGCCACTGGCTTCGCCCGCGACGTCGCCATGCTGGCGCTGTGCCGGGTCGGCGTGGGGATCGGTGAAGCCGGATGCACGCCGCCGGCGCACTCGATCATCGCCGATCTCTTTCCCGCACACGAACGCGGCACGGCACTGGCGATATACAGCCTCGGCATATCCGCGGGGATGATCATCGCCTTCGCCGCGGGCGGCTGGCTAGGTGAGGCTGTCGGCTGGCAGCGGGCCTTCATTCTCATCGGCCTGCCGGGGCTGTTCGTCGCCGGCCTTGTCTTCTTCACCGTCCGTGAGCCGGAACGGCGCGTCGGGCCAGCCGAGGGCCAGGCCGGAATTTTCTCGATATGGCGCTACCTGTTCGCCATCCCGTCCTTTCGCCACCTGCTGCTGGCCGGCGGCATCACCAATCTCGGGTTCATCGGCGGTCTGCAGTGGATACCCTCCTTCTTCATCCGCACCCATGGCCTGAGCGCGACCGAGGTGGGCCTGTGGCTCGCCGGCGCGGCCGGCGTGATCGGCGGCTGCGGCACGCTGTTTGGCGGCTGGATCACCGATCGCCTGGGCCGGCGCGATCGACGCTGGTATCTATGGGTGCCGGCTATCGGCATGGCGATCGCCACACCCGCTTTCGTGCTGATCTTCTCGCTCGGCGACGGCAGGCTGGCATTGATGCTCTACGCCATCCCCGCGTTCTGCGTCGCGCTCGGCGTCGCGCCGATCTACGCCGTCGGCCAGAGCCTCGCACGCGCGGACATGCGAGCGGTCGCCGCGGCGACGATGCTGTTCGCGATCAATCTCCTCGGCCTCGGCCTCGGACCGCAACTCGTGGGCGTCCTCAGCGATCTTCTCGCGGCACGATATGGCGCTGCATCGCTGGGCGCCGCGCTGAAGCTGGTGCTGGCCGTCGGCACGGCCTGGCCGATCCTGCACTTCATGCTTGCCGGCCGCACCCTGCTGGCGGACATGGAGCACGCGCATGGCGAGACGATCGAACATGCGTCGCCGACGGACGCGGCATCCAGCCTCAATCCAGCATGAAGACGATCTTTCCGTTGCGCGCGGTCCCGCCCCGCGCGGCGTGGTCCACGGCCGCGGCATAGTCGTCGAGCCGGTAGGTGGCGGCAATCGGCGTGCCCAGCTTTCCCGCGACGATCGCCTCCGCCAGATCCCCGAAGATCACCCGCTGCTCCTCGATGGAGCGTGCCCGGCGCTTGTAGCCCATGTAATAGCCGATCAGCGCGATCCGCTTGTAGGTCAGCATCCATGGCGCGACTTTGCACGGCTCTCCGCTCATCGCCCCGTAGTTCGCGATCGTCCCGTCGTCGGCCAGGCATTCCGCCAGCCGCGACGTGGCGTCGCCGGATACGCAGTCCAGCGCCAGCCGGATTGCGGCTCCGCCCGTTGCTCCCGCGACACGGGCGGCGAGACCCTCACCGTCGGCCAGCACGACATCGCCACCGATCGCCGTCAATTCATCCGCCAGCTCCGGCCGACGGACGACGTTGACGGTGCGGATACCGCGATCCCGCGCAAGCGGGATCAGGATGCGGCCGACGTTCGAATTGGCGCCATTCTGGATGATCCAGTCACCGGCGCGAAGCGGAAGGATGTCGCGCAGAGCCATATCGGCGGTGAGCGCGTTTATCATCAGCGAGAGCTGCACCGCGTCGCCTTCGGGCGCCTTCACGATCGTCGCTGCATCGGCGACGATCCCCTCCCGCCAGCTTCCGCACTGGATCGGCAGAAAGACGCGCTCGCCGATCGCAACATCGTGGACGTCGGCCGCTCGTTCGATCACCCTGCCGACGCCTTCGACACCGGGCACCTGCGGCAACTTCACTTCGAGGTTCGCGCCTCCCGTTGGATGGCGCACCATCGTGCGCTCTCCTGCGATATTGCGAATATCCCCCGCGTGGATCGGGCTCGCCTCCACCCTGATCCGTATTTCGCCGGACTTGAGCGGTTGATCGGGCAGGTCGACCAGTTCGATGACGTCAGCCGGATTGCCGAATCGTCGGTGCAGAAGCGCTCTCATGACAGGGTCTTTCCGCCTGCTGGTTGCGAGCCCGGTGTCTGGGCGTCGAGATTCGGCTCAGCCAGCCGCCGCCAGCTTGGCCGTGCGACATTTCATGAGTGGCTGGATCCGCTCGCCAAAGGCGTCGATCGAGGTTTCGTAATCGTCGAAACACAACATGATGCCTTTGACGCCGGGCACCTCGGCGGCCTCGTCGAGCATCGCCGCGACACTTTCATACGATCCGACCAGCGTGCCCATGTTGGTGTTCACCGCGCCTTCCGGGATCTGCAGCGTCCGCGCGGTGGAAGCCGAATCCGCATTCTTGTCCGCCCCGGCCTGCTCGAACATCCAGGACAGCGCCTCCGGATCGGCACCGGCATTGTAGAGCTTCCATTTGGTCATCGCTTTTTCGTCGGTGTCGTCGGCGATGACCATGAACAGCACATATGCGCCGACATCCCGGCCGGTCTTCTCCGCCGCTTCCGCCAGCTTCGCCACGCTGGCGCTGTTGGCCTTGGGCGTATTCACCCCGGATGCCATGCAGAAGTTGTAATCGCCATATTGCGCGGCAAATGCCATGCCGCTGCCGGATTGACCGGCGCACACGATCTTCACCTCCGCCTGCGGACGCGGGCTGAGCTTGCAATCCTGCATCGAAAAGAAGTCGCCGTTGAAATCGGTCGTCCCGTTCGCCCACAAATCCTTCATGACCTGCACATATTCCGCGCAATATTCATACCGTTTGGCAAAATACTCGTCGCCTGGCCATAGGCCCATCTGGCTGAATTCTGCCTGCTGCCAGCCGGAGACGATATTCACGCCGGCACGCCCGCCGGAGATGTCGTCGATGGTCGCGATCATCCGTGCGACGATCGCCGGCGGCAGGGCCAGCACGGCCGTGGATGCGAACAGCTTGATCTTGCTGGTCACGGCCGCGAGGCCGGCCATCAGCGTGAACGATTCCATCGCATGATCCCAGAACTCGCTCTTGCCGCCGAATCCGCGCAACTTCGTCATCGAAAGCGCGAATTCCATGCCATACTTCTCCGCCTTCTGGACGACGTCCTTGTTGAGCGCCCATGAAGGCTTGTACTGCGGCGATGTCGTCGAGATCAGCCATCCGTTGCTGCCGATCGGAATGAAAACGCCAATGTCCATCGGTAAGACTCCGTAAGGAAATAGAACAGTGGGAGGCCGTCAGCACCGTGACTCTACAAGACCCGTCGTGCTTCGGATGAGTGTGGCATCGGACATCCCGATCGTCATGGCTGCCCGGCCAGATATCGAAGCCATCGGGATCACCGCCGGACTCCCACCGGAACCATCAAGGCGCCGAGGAGACGGCCGAAAGTGAGAGCGGGGGTCGCCAGCATCCCACCGCAGGCTGCGGCGCCCGAAGTCTGGCTGCTGCCGATAACCTCCCCGGCGGCATAAAGATTGGGAATGACTGATCCGTCCTCGCGGATCACCTGCAACTGCCCGTTCACGGCAAGGCCGATCGAGCTGGAAATCGACGCGCCCTGCATGCGGATCGCATAGAACGGGCCCTTTGCGATCGGCATCGGCAGGTGGCAGCGGCCTAGGAAATCGTGCCGCGTTTCCACACCGTAATTGAACCCGGTGATCGTGCGTGCAAGCCCGGCGGCATCAATGCCGGCGTCGCGCGCGAGGTCCTCCGGCGTGTCCGCTTTCAAGAAGTTCAGGCGCTTTGCCGCAAAGGCCGCGCGAACCTGGTCTGTCGTCCAGCCGACGATCAACGGCGGGGCGGCAGTGAGGATCGCTTCGTCGAATACGATCCAGTAGCGACAATCGGCCTGCGCCAGCAGCGCCTGTTCGCGCGCATCGACGCTCGGCATGTCTTCCCGCACGAAGCGTTGCCCGAAGATGTTGACGTAAATCTCCCATGGCTGTCGCCGATCGGGGAATGTCTCCGCCCTGATCGACATCGGCGCCGGGAAATCCTCGCTATCGAGGATCATACCGAAACCGATGAAGAAATTGCCTTTGCCGCGCAAATATCCTCCCGCCTGTTGGCCGAGTCTCAGCCCGATGCCCTGCGAAAAGGGATAGGGCATCGCGCTATACTGCGGATGCCCGTTGAGCTCTTCGAACAGCGCCGGATTGGCGGCGTATCCGCCCGCCGCAAGAATGACACTTTCGCCACGGAATGCGTGCCGGACACCGTCGGCGTCCTCGGCGACGATTCCCGTCACCGCGCCGGCGTGGTCCAGGATGAGTTCGCTGACGCTATGGCGCAGGCGTAGATCGATCCTGCCCGCCTCCACCTGCGCCATGACTTGCGGGACGATGGCATCCTTGATGGCGAGGCCGCCTCCGGCCGCCCAGCAATAGCGCGCCACGCTGTAATGTTCATGGCCCCATCCGGTGATCGGATGATGCGGCTCAGGCGTGAAGCCGCTCTCCATCAGCCAATCCAACGTATCGGCCGCGTTGTCGACAGCGAGCCGGACGAGTTCAGGATTCGCGGTGCCGCGGCTGATCCGCATCACGTCCTCATAATGCTGGTCCGGACTGTCGATGATCCCCTTATCCTTTTGCAGGCGGGAACCGGCAGCGCTGAGCTGCCCCGTCGACACCCACATCGTGCCGCCCATCTCGGCCGCGGCGTCGACCAGAAGAACCCTTGCACCGCGCCGCGCGGCGAACAGCGCGGCCGGCATCCCGGCGCTGCCGGCGCCGACCACGATGACATCCCAGCCATGTGCGTCCGCTGGCATGGCGAGATCGGTGTTCGGGACAGCGTCACTGTTCGTCACGGTCGGCTCCAAAGCTCCTCGACCCTCTCGGTCACTAGTGTTCCGTTTTACGGAACACTATACTGCATAATGGTATGACTTGCGTCGTATCTGTCAAGCGCGCTTGGTCATACCCCGCTCCATGCCCGCGCGGCCTGCGCCGCACGGATGAAGCTGCGCCGGCCCGCCAGCAGCGCGACGACGCTGCCCGTCCCACCGAAGAAACAGACGCAGCCCAGGCTCCACGCGATGCCCTCGGGCCCGGTGAAGACATGATCGCTAAGCAAACCGACGATCGCAGTCCCGATCGTGAGGCCGACAAGACCGCTGGAAACGATGTAGACGGCGGTGACCTGCCCGCGCATTTCGTTGGGGGTGATCTGCACCAGCCCGGCGAGGATCGCGGTGATCGACCAGACGGACGCAAGCGAAGTGAAGAAGTGCGCCACCAGTGCCATTTGCGGCGTCGGCGCGAGGCTTTTATAGGTTCCGAGGACGATCCACACGCTCGATTGCAGCGCCACAACCAGAATCGGAGCATCGAGGCGGCCGCGCCGCGACAGGTGGGACAGCAGCCATCCGCCGGACAGCGCGCTGATCGCGCCGCAAGGGAGACCGATCGCACCGAACCACAGGCCGACCTCCGCGGCGCTCCAGCCGAAAACCCTGATGATCAGCGTCGGATACCAGGCAATTCCGGCGTTGATCAGCATCGTGCCGAGCACGGCACCGAGGATGATCGACGCGTAGGCGCCGGCATGGGCACGCATGTGCGCCAGCGTCTCGCCGAAGCCGGCGGATGATCCGCTTTGCTTCGTACGCTCGCGCCGTATCGGTTCGCGCACGGTGAGGACGAGCAGCGCGGCGACAAGGAAGCCGGGAAAGCCGATGACGAAATAGACGATCTGCCAATCGCGATATCCGCCCAGCCATTCCGGCCCGAACGCTCGGACAAGCGCGGCGATGCCGATCGCCGCACCACCGACGACATAGGCGAGCCCGGTTCCCAGCGTTCCGCCCAGGTTGAGCACACCGAAGGCCTTGCCGCGCTGCGCCGGCGGGAACAGATCGCCGATCATCGACGATGCCACCGGAGTGATCGTCGCCTCCCCCGCGCCGACGGCGATGCGCGATGAGAACAGCATTGCGAAACTTCGGGCGAAGCCGCTCGCCAGAGTGGCGCTGCTCCACACCAATATGCCCGCCATCAGCAGCCGCACCCGGCCCCAGCGATCGACCAGCAAGCCCACCGGAAAGCTGAACAGGACGTAGAACAGCGCGAAGGCGAGGCCCTGCAGCAGTCCCATCTCCGTATCGCCGACGCCCAGATCCCGCTTGATCGGATCGACCAGCAACCCGATCGAGATCCGATCGAGCACCGCGAGGGCATAAGCGAGGTGCAGGATCGCAACGGCATACCACGCGCGCCACGGATGCGGCCAATCGGTATCCACAGGCGCAACACCCCGCTCGACCAAGCTCGCCATGCCACCCATCCGCTGCGACGATATCGCCGAACGGAGACTACGCATGCCCAGCGGTGGAATTCAACACGTCATTCTATTTCTCGGAACGATGTTCAGAATGCGCGATCACGCGTAGCGCGATTGATACCGCACCGGGGGCTTGACGAGCGATCGCGCGGCGCATCATAAGATTGATATGTGGAATATTGTTCAGTATTTTAGAACTACGATCGATCACCTCGCGGGGCCGATCAGCCCGCTGCGTTCGTGATCGCGGCAAGGCGCGGCCAACGAAAAGGAGCATGGACGTGGCAGTGGACGATCCCGGCCTCTACGATTTCTCACCCTATCGCGGCAGGCCCAGAATCGAATGGCCGGGCGGCAAGGCCATCGCGGTATGGATCGCCCCCAATCTGGAATATTACGAACTTACGCCGCCACGCCATCCGCAGCGGCGGCTGTGGACCAAACCGGATCCCGACGTCCTGTCCTTCGCGCATCGCGACCACGCCAATCGCGTCGGTCACTGGCGCATGGCAGAAGCGATGGAGCGGCACGGATTCAAGGGATCCATCAGCACGTCCGTCGCACTGTGCCAGCATCATCCGGAGGTGATCCGGCACGCCGCCGAGCTCGGCTGGGAGTTCTTCAGCCACGGCATCTACAATACCCGCTACGCCTATATGATGGATGAGGCACAGGAGCGCGCGATCATCGAGGATTCGATCCGCACGATCCGCGAGGCGACCGGCCAGACGATCAAGGGCTGGCTCGGCCCGGCGTTGTCGCACACGCTCAACACCATGGACCTTCTGGCCGAGCATGGGCTGACATACACCTGCGATCTTTACCACGACGATCAGCCGCAGCCCGTGCATACGCGCAGCGGCACGCTAATTTCGATGCCCTACAGCATCGAGGTGAACGATCATTACGGCTTCTTCATCTACCATATGACTCCGCGCGAATATGCGCAGATGCTGATCCGCCAGTTCGAACGGCTGGCTGCCGAGGGCGAGGTTTCCGGCACGGTGATGTGCATCCCCCTGCACAGCTATCTGATCGGGCAGCCGCACCGCATCGGCGCGTTCGAGGAGGTTCTGCGCCACATTGCCGCGGATGGACGTGCCTGGATCACGCGGTCGGGCGACATCGCCGATCACTACATCGCCAACTACATGCCCACCGCGGGCGCCGTCACGGAGGCAGCGAAGTGACCCTCGATCCCGAATATCTCGAATATCCGCGCCGCGGCCTGGGGTACGACCACGATCTGTACGAATGGTCCTGCCTGTTCGATCGGCCGGCAATCCGCTGGCCCGATGGCAAGGGCGTCGCCGTCTGGTTCGTGATCGACCTGGAGTGGTTTCCGCTGACCCCGACGGACACGCCGTTCCGCGCGCCCAGCCACATGCAGACGCCGTTTCCCGATTTCCGTAACTATTCGGCCCGCGAATATGGGACGCGCGTCGGCATGTATCGCCTGCTCGACGCGTTCGAGGCACGTGGCATCAAGGTTTCGGTGGCCGCCAACGGCGCGATTGCGGAACGCTATCCGCGACTGGTCGAAGACATCGTAGCGGGCGGGCACGAGATCATCGCGCATTCCGTGGACATGAACCACACAGTCGCGACCGGCGTACCCGAGGAGGATGAACGCGCAATCATCGAACGCACCCTGTCTGCGCTGGCCCGGGTATCAGGCAGCAAGCCGCGGGGATGGCTGTCGATCGCCCGTTCGCAATCCTGGAATACGGGCCGCCTGCTGGCCGAAGCTGGGCTCGAATATCTTTGCGACTGGGTGAACGACGAGCTGCCATATCGGATGAGCCCGGCAGCCGGCGGCCTCGTCAACATCCCGCTAAACCACGAACTCGGCGATCGGGATATCGTGCTGACGCACCAGGCGCCCGGCGAAAGCTATGTGCAGCAGATCGAGGACGCCTTCGACTGGCTCTCGGGTGAAGCCGCCGCCGCCGGGGGCAGAATGCTGCCATTGAACCTGACGCCCTATGTGATGGGCCTGCCACACCGCATCGGCCAGTTCGAAGGCCTGCTGGACACGCTGGTCGCAAAGCCGGACGCATGGTTCGCCACCGGCGATGCGCTGCTGGACGCGTGGCTTGCCGCACAGCCGGCGCCGGAGGCGGCCTGAGCCGTCGTCCGGCGGGCACAACACCCGCGCCGCTCAGGCCGCTTCGTCGTAGCGATCCGTGCGCGCGCCAAGCGCGCTCGAGGCTTCCATCGCGACACGAGTGACGACCGCGGCGAGGCGCTGCCGATCCGCGGGCGTGAAACGCGTGGCCGGGACGGTCACACCGATGACCGAGGCAAGCTCGTTGTTCGAAGCCCAGATCGGCGCCGCTACTCCGCATACGCCTTCTTCCCACTCCGCGCGGTTCGTCGCATATCCATCGCGAGTGACTTTCGCGAGTTCCCGCTGAAGCTGCATCAAATCGGTGATCGTCTTGGCGGTGTAGCGGGTCAGCCGGCCGTCCAGTGCGCGCACGAATTCCAGCGGACGATACGCCAGATGCACCTTGCCGGCGGCAGTGCAATGCAGCGGGGCGCGGCTTCCGATATCCGATGTCGCACGGATCGAATGTTGCCCTTCCACCTTGTCGATATAGACCACCTCCTGCCCGTCGAGCAGCGCGAGGTGCACCGTTTCCATCGACTCCTGCGCCAGCATCTCCAGGAAGCGATGAAGCGTGCGACGCGTATCGACCTGTTCGACAATTCGCGAACCGAGGTGCCACATCTTCATCGTCGCCGAGTAACGGCCGCCTTCCTGGGCCGAAACGTAGCCAAGCTTCAACAGCGTCTGAAGCAGGCGGTGGACGCTACTTTTAGTCAGCCCGAGATCGCGGGCCAAGTCGACCAGGCGAACCGGCTCGTCGGCCGGCGCAAGCCTTTCCATAATGGCGAGACCTTTGATCAGGGTCTTGTCCATCTTCGCCTCCAGCAGTTTCTCGTTCATTGGCTCTTCCGCTCTCCTGTGGGCTCTCGCCTGCCACGTCCGCGACTACACG
>Ga0207668_10001940_pt1 | contig 12117 bp, 10 predicted proteins | sample KBSS43metaG_FD_184323 | JGI IMG/M metagenome (GOLD analysis project Ga0207668, IMG submission 184323) | Switchgrass rhizosphere microbial communities from Kellogg Biological Station, Michigan, USA - KBS S4-3 metaG (SPAdes) (version 2) | ecosystem: Host-associated > Plants > Roots > Rhizosphere... | reverse complement strand
CTCCTTCAGGCGCAGCCCGCGGTCGATCCAGGAATAGCCCAGGTAGTTGAGCAGCTCCGGCTCATCCGCCTCCAGCTTCAGCGCCGCCTCCAGGTCGCGCTCGGCCTCCGGCCAGCGGTTGAGGCGTTCGTAGTCGACGCCGCGGGCGTAGTAGAGCCGCCAGTCCGGCGACTTGGTCTGGTCGATCAACTGGCTGAGGATCTGGGCGGATTCCTCGAATTTCTCGTTGGCGCGCAGCAGGTCGGCGAGGGTCAGGCGCGCGAAAGGATGGCCGCCGGCCGCGGTCTCGCGGGCGACCCGCATCGCATTCTCGGGATCCTTGTCGTTCTGGTAGGTCCAGGCGAGCTTGGCGCGGGCGGCGATGTAGTCGGGCGAGGTCGGCTTCGGCTGGGCGAAGGCGGCGCGCGCGGCGTCGATGTCGCCCATCAGGGTCATGACGTCGCCCAGCATCAGCCAGGCGTCGTCGCGCTGCGGGTCCAGGTAGAGCACCAGGCGCAGGTAGGCGAGCGCGAGCTGCTCCTGCTTGGCGGAGACCAGGGTGGCGGCGGGGCTGAGCAGCGCCTGGGCCGCGCCCTGGCGGATGGTGGGCTGCGGCGGGGCCGGCTTGCCGGTGGTGGCGCGCGCCTTAGCCGCGGCCAGTCCCAGGCTGTCCGGCGAATTGGCCAGGGCCTTATCGTAGAGCGCGATGGCGTCGGGGCGGCGGTTGCGCCGCTCCAGGAAGGCGCCGTAGGCCGCCACCACCATCTCGCTTGGCGAATCGCCGGAGGTCAGGGCCTTGAAGTCGGTCTCCGCCTCGTCGTAGCGCTTGGCGCGCTCGAAGAGGTGGGCCTGGCCGAGCTGGCCGAAATAGTCGACGTACCGGTCGCCGCGCACCGTCGGGCGGACCAGGGAGCCGTCCACGTCGCCGGCCAGGGCGGCGGCCCATGGGGCGAGGAGCGCCGCGGCGGAGCGATGCGGGAAGCCGGCGGCCTGACCCTGCAGCTGATCGCGGGCCACCTTGCCCTTGCCCTGCTCGATCGCCTCGACGGCGATGACCAGCCCGCCCAGCCGGGTCGCCCCCTCGGAGGCCTCCTCGCCGAGCGGCAGGAGGGCGGCGGCCTTCTGCACTTCGCCGGCCAGGATGGCGGCGGTGAAGGCGCGCTCATGCAACAGCGGGGAGTCGCGTTCGTCGGCGCCGGCGCGGTCGAAGTAGAGGCCGGCCTCGCGGTTGCGGCCATCGTTCATCGCCCCCTCCCCGGCCAGGAACAGGCCGTAGGCGGAATGGCCGACGGGGTCGTCGGACGGCGCGCGGGCGGTGGCGCCGGACCCCGGCTCGACCGGCGCCGTGGCGCAGGCGGCGAGCAGGACCAGGGGGGCGGCGAAAGTCAGGAACACTAGACGCATGGGCGCGAACCTCGTCGCTTTCCGATCCGGCGGCAAGTGAACCCGTGGTCACATATTCGGATAGTTCGGCCCGTCGCCACCCTGGGGCGTGGTCCAGACGATATTCTGGCTGGGATCCTTGATATCGCAGGTCTTGCAGTGGACGCAGTTCTGGAAATTGATCTGGAACTTCGGGTTCTCGCCCTTGTCGTCGTACAGCACCTCGTAGACGCCGGCCGGACAGTAGAGGCGGGCGGGCTCGCCGAACCTGGGCAGGTTGACCGAGATGGGCACCGCGGCGTCCTTCAGCCTGAGATGCGCCGGCTGGTTCTCGTCATGGTTGGTGGCCGACAGGAACACCGAGGAGAGCTTGTCGAAACTGATCTCGCCGTCCGGCTTGGGATAGGTGATCGGCTCGTAGTCCTTGGCGAGGCCCGTGGATTCCGCGTCGGTCTTGCCGTGGTGCATGGTGCCGAACAGCGAGAAGCCGCCCAGCATGTTGGCGATGACCATGTCCGCGCCGCCGACGAACAGGCCCGGGAAGGTGCCGAACTTGGAGAGCAGCGGCTTCACGTTGCGGACGATCTTGAGCTCTTTCTTCACCCATGACTTGTCGTAGGCGGCCTGGTAGTCGGCGAGCTCGTCGCCCTCGCGGCCGGCCTGGATCGCGGCGAAGGCGGCCTCGGCGGCCATCATCCCGGTCTTCATGGCGTTGTGGCTGCCCTTGAGGCTCGGCAGGTTCACGAAGCCCGCCGAGCAGCCGATCAGGGCGCCGCCGGGGAACGCGAGCTTGGGCACCGACTGCAGTCCGCCCTCGGTGATGGCGCGGGCGCCATAGGCGATGCGCTTGCCGCCCTCCAGGAAGCGGCGGACCGAGGGGTGCTGCTTCCAGCGCTGGAACTCGTCGAAGGGCGACAGCCAGGGGTTCTTGTAGTTCAGGTGAACCACGAAGCCCAAGGACACGTAGTTGTCGCCGAAGTGGTAGAGGAAGCTGCCGCCGCCGGTCTTGTTGTCCAGGGGCCAGCCGAAGGTGTGCTGGACGTAGCCCGGCATGAACTTCTCCGGGTCGATCTGCCAGACCTCCTTCAGGCCGATGCCGAACTTCTGGGGGTCGCAATCGGCGTCGAGGCCATATTTGGCCAGGAGCTGCTTGGAGAGCGAGCCGCGGGCGCCTTCGGCGAAGAACACGTACTTGCCGTTGAGCTCGACGCCGGGCTGGTAGTCGGCGGTCTTCTCGCCGGTCTTGTCGATGCCGAACACGCCGGCCACGACGCCCTTCACCGAGCCGTCCTCGCGGTAGACCACCTCAGAGGCGGCCATGCCGGGGTAGATCTCGACGCCCAGGGCTTCGGCCTGGGTCGCCAGCCAGCGGCAGACGTTGGCCAGCGAGGCGATGTAGTTGCCGTGGTTCAGCACGAACTTGGGGAACGGCACGAAGCCCAGGTCCAGCTCGCCCTGGGGACCCAGGTAGAGGAACTTGTCGGTGGTGACCGGCGTCTCCAGCGGGGCGCCCATGGCCTTCCAGTCGGGGAAGAGCTCGTTCATCGCGATGGGGTCGATGACCGCGCCGGAGAGGATGTGGGCGCCGACCTCGGAGCCCTTTTCCAGGAGCGCGACGCTGATCTCCGCGCCGGCCGCCTCGGCCAGTTGTTTCAGCCGGATCGCCGCCGAAAGCCCCGCAGGACCACCGCCGACAATGACGACGTCGTAGTCCATGCTTTCGCGTTCAACGGCTTCGCTCATATTCCAGCTCCCTCGCGCGCGCCAAGATCCCCTCGGCTCGACATGCGTTGATCCTTGCGGGGACTTATCGGAAGCTCCGAGCCGCGCGGTCAAGCGCCAACGCCGCAAAGCTTCAGGAAAACCGTCACCTTATGACCTCCGCCGACACCATCCCGGACCCCCGGCTCGCCGAGAGCCTGCTGGCCTTCTGGGCCGAGGCGGGGGTGGACGCCATGCTGGAGGACGCCGCCGTCGACCGCATCGCGGCGGGCAAGGTCGCGCCGCTGCGGGTGGCGGCCAAGGCCGCGCCGGCGCCGGCCCGCAACGCAGGACCGGCCGCGCCGGACGTGAGCGAGCAGGTGGCCCAGGCGCGGGCCCTGGCGACGGCGGCGCAGGACCTGGAGGCGCTCGCCGCGGCCATCGCGGCGTTCGAGGGGTGCCCCCTGAGATTCGCCGGCGCGGCCCACAAATCGGTCTTTTCGCGCGGGACTCCGAGCGCTCCCCTCATTGTGATCGGTGAAGGTCCAGGGGCGGAAGAGGACCTCCAGGGGCTGCCGTTCGTGGGCCGGGCGGGCCAGCTCCTGGACCGCATGCTGGCGGCCGCAGGCCTGGCCGATCGGGTGTTCATCACCAACACCGTCTTCTGGCGCCCGCCCGGCAATCGGACGCCGACCGCCGCCGAGCAGATGGTCTGCGCACCCTTTGTAGAACGCGCTATCGAATTGATTTCGCCGAAGTTTCTCCTTTTGGTGGGCGGCGCGTCGGCCAAGGCGATGCTGAAACGCGAGGAAGGAATCCTGTCGCTGCGGGGCCGCTGGTTCGAATGGCGCTCGGCGGACGGGCGCCTAGAGATTCCGGCGCTGCCGACGCTGCATCCGGCCTTCCTGCTGCGCCAGCCTGCGGCCAAGAAGCGGGCGTGGAGCGACCTTTTGACTCTCGCCGAGAGGGTTGATCGACCGGAAAGACCCGCCTAGACAATTCATGTCATTGGGAAAAAGGCCATGCGCGACACGAAAAATCGTGAACGTGTGGAAGCAGGCATGACGCTGAAAGCGCGCATGCGGATCGCGGCCTTGGCCCTGATCTGCTCAGCCGCCGTGATGAACCCGGCCCGCGCTGCGGGGCCGCAGGCGCTGTCGCCTGCGGACGCGCAGAAGTACGCCGAGGCGTTCGACGCCACCGCGCGCGGCGACTTCATCGGCGCGCAGATGTCGACCTCCGACGTCAAGGACAAGTCGCTGATGGGCGTGCTGTCGTTCCAGCAGCTCATGCACCCGTCGGCCCACAAGGCGAGCTTCCAGGAGCTGGCGACCTGGCTGTCGCAGTACGCCGACCTGCCCTCCGCCGACCGGATCTTCAACCTGGCCGCCAAGCGGCAGCCCGTGGGCGCCGCCGCGCCGCGCCGCCCGCTCCTGTCGGGCATCGACTGGGCCGGGATCGGCGACACCGCCAACCAGTGGATCAACCGCCTGCCGGGAAGCCGCGGCCAGGCCGCGCGCTCGGCCTTCTACAGCGGCGACATGCGCCGCGCGCTGGCCCTTGCGCCGGGTGCGAGCGACTTCTGGATTGCAGGGCTCGCGGCCTACCGGCTGAAGAACCCGGCGCTGGCCGAGGGCTATTTCGTCAAGGTGGCCCGCGACGGGCGCGAGGACCCGTGGCTGCGGGCGGCCGGCGCCTATTGGGCGGCGCGCTCGGCGGCCGACACCGGCGACGGCGAACGGGCCAACAGCTACCTGCGCGAGGCGGCCGCCTTCCCCGACACCTTCTACGGCATGATCGCCGAACGCCGCGGCAGCCTGCAGGCCCGCGACACCGGCGGCGCGCGCCAGGGCGACGTGGTGCTGACCGCCTACACGGGTCCGACCGTGGAGCTGACCAAGTTCGTCAAGTTCGACGCGCGCGCCCACCGCGCCGCAGCGCTGGCGCAGATCGGCCACGGCTCCGAGGCCGGCCAGGAGATCCGCGCCGGCCTGGCGCTGGCCAAGACCCCGGCCGAGAAGGCCCAGTGGACGTCGCTGGCGGCGGCGCTGAACGCGCAGAGCGCGTCACGGCCGGGTTCGCGGGCGATCCCCGAACTGCCGGTCCCGCCGCTGGAGCCGAAGCAGGGCTTCACCCTCGACAAGGCGCTGGTCTACGCGATCGTGCGCCAGGAAAGCCGGTTCAACCCGATGGCGCTGTCGCGCGCCGGCGCGGTGGGCCTGATGCAGCTCATGCCGGAGGCCGCGGCCCGGGCCGCCGGCGACGACAAGCTGAAGACCGACATGAGCCCGCTGTTCGACCCGTCGTTCAACCTGCGGGTCGGCCAGGACTATGTGAGCTGGCTGATGGAGCGCGGGGTGGGCTACGACATCCTGCGCGCGGTGGCGGCCTACAACGGGGGGCCCGGCATGCTGCAGAAGACCGCCCAGCAGGTGGGCGGCGACGCCGACAGCCTGCTGGTCATCGAGTGCCTGCCGGCGCTGGAGACCCGCAACTACGTGGAAAAGGTGATGGCCAACTACTGGACCTATCGCCGTCAGTTCGGCCAGGAGAGCAAGACGCTCGACGCCCTGGCCGGCGGGGCGCGGTTCGTCGACGCCCGGCTCGATCGCGCGGGCTGAGGCGCCGACGGCCGTCCGGAGCCGCGGGCTGCAGGAAGACTGGCCCACGAACCGGCCGCGCTGAGAGCGGTCGAGCTTTCGGCATCGCGCGTCCCGAAGAATTATTGTCCACAGACCACACAGACCACACAGACGGGCGGTGGTGCGGAAACGCCGTGGGTGAGTGATCGACCGGCCGACGGCCGGTTAGGGTTGGGTCCCCTGCCCTGCCAGGACCTGGCGCGTCTGTGTGGTCTGTGGACGATCATCTTGCGGAGGTCGCGCGGGCTGCAGCGCCGCAGAAGAATTGCCCACGAACCACACGAACGACACGAACCGGCCGAGACGTGGCGAGGGCGGCGGACAGCATTCTCGACCGGCTTCGCCGGTCAATGAGATCCCACCAACGACGCAGGGAGATCTCCGTTCGTGTCGTTCGTGTGGTTCGTGGCGAAAAATCTTTGCTTACAGACGTTTGGCGCCGGCGCCGAGGCGGCGGCGGAGGGCGGGGAGGTCGGGGCTGGCGGCGGCGTCGGCCTTGGGAGCGAGGATCGCGGTGGGGCGGGGCCTGAAGGCGGCCAGGAGGCCGGGCTCGCCCTCCCCGGCCAGCAGGCCCGCCTTCGCGCCGAGGGCCAGGGCTTCGCCCAGGCGGCGCATCCAGGCGTCCGGCAGGCGCAGGTTCGGCGGGACGACCAGCACGCGGTCGGACTTGGCGCGGCCGGCCGCTTCGGCCAGGCCGCCGCGCACCAGGACGGCGCCGGCGTCTTCGCAAAGCGCGGCCACGTCGGCGTCGGGCGCGGGATCGGCGACGATCACCTCGCGCACCAGGCCGTCGACCGCGCCCGGCACCAGGACGCGCATCAGGGCGGCGAGGTCGGGCGCGGCGTGGCGGGCGGGGAGGATGACCGAGAGCACGGGGCTCCATGCGGGGTCGGGCGGCGTGCGGTCAACAGGTCCCTGATCGGCGAAGGGATGCTCGGCCAGGGTTGCTGCGTGTTCGGCGGCCAGCCATTGGCCCCAGGCGGGCTCCAGCGCGGCCATCAGCTCCTCCTGCCGGCGGAACGCCAGGCGGCGCGGATCGGGCCCCGGGCGGCGATGGGCGAGCTCGTGGTCCCAGGCCAGGGTGAAGGTGACGGACTGGAACACCTGGTAGAGCAGCTCGCCGAGATCGCGGGTGGATATCCGCTCCAGCTCCTCGCCGCGCTCGACGACGACGAAGTGGTAGCGGTCGTCGACCTCGACGTGCGGGCGCGCGAAGTCCTCCGTGCGGCCCCAGGTGGGGAGCAGGTTGGCCGGCGCGCCGATCCGCGCGGCGAGCGCCTCGACGCGGGCGCGGACGGCGGAGAGGGGTTTGGTCAAGGCGCGATTCCGTAGAATTCGTAGAACAATACTATCGGCGCCTCGGTGACCAAGCAGGATCGTGGAAAGGCTCGCCAGGGAGCCTCCAGGTCCAGTTGGCGGAGATTCTCGCTGAAGAGTTGCGCCACGTCGGGTTTAAGCCAGCCCCGACGATCGAGAAGCTGACCCCAGCTCGACATGCCCGCTAACCGGACCGGTCCAAACGGTGTCCGGCGGGCGGCGCCATAGGCGGGCGGAAACAGGCCGCGGTAGGCCTCAAGGTGATAGAGCCATGAGGAGCCATACACGCGCGACGCGTTGGGCCAAGTCTCGCGCACGAAGGTGAACAGGGCGGCCAATTCGCCCCGCCGTGCGAGCAGCCGTTCGCGATGCAGCGGCCCAACGGCGCCGTCCATTTCCCGGTTGGTGAAGTGCAACCGCAAAACCCCCTGCGCCGTTGGCGGCTCGCAACTGAAACACCCGAACGGCGTCTGGCCCACCGCCAGCCCCTCCGGCGGGGAATCCAGGAACACTTCCTGGGTCCAGGCTTCCTGGTCGGCCGGCGAGTCCAGCTTCTGCAGCCGCTCGAGGTAGGCGGTCCAGGGCAGCTTGGTGGAGGGATCGTCCTCCGACAGGCTTAACCGACGGCGGAGGCAGGTGTAGGCGGCCACCGCTTCGCCGAGCGCCAGTCCCCTGCCCGCCGCCATCCGGCGCGCGAAGTCGAGCTGGATCGCGAAAAAGCCGGCGTTGCGGAAGGCGGCCACCTGGCGGGATTCGCTCACGGCGGCGGCCAGACGCTGTCGTCGGCCACCCAATCGGCGAGGAGCTCCGCGCGAGAACGCATGAGTGGCTCAAGCTCGATTGGGAGGCCGGTCTCACCGATCGTCGTGTCGCCCGGCCTACAAGCGTTGACGGCGGCGAGCCAGGATTCGCTGAACACCCTTGCCGCAGTCCTTGGGTGACAGGGGTCTATCGCGGTGCAGTAGTCCGTGGGCAGATCCCCGGAGATCGCCCACCATCCAACCCATCCGGGATGGGCGCGGGACACGACCGCCCAGATGGAGACGAAAGGTGCGACGTGCCACGCCGGCCATTCCCCGACCTCGTGGAAGTCAACCTTCTCGTCTCGCAGGTACTTGATGACCCGCCCGCGCTGCTCCGCGCACCAGCGCTCCTCTTCCTCCTCCGACATGTCGTCGTCGTCTGACCAATCGTCGAACGGCATTGCGCCCTCTCCGGCGGCAAGTTCCGGACATAAGAACGTTCTTGTTGTGTTCTTGTCAACGGTGAAGCTGGCGCACGTCGAAAAGGGCGCCTCGCCATTGGCAGATGGAGGGCCCCCGGACGCTTACCGCAGCGTCCAGTTGGTCGGGGGCATCGGGCGGGGTTCGGCCTCGTCGTTCCACTTCGTGACCGTGCCGCCGGTCGCAATCTTGTGGCGCCACCACCAGGGCAGCCGCTTCGGCATGGGGCTCGGCAGCACCTCGACCCCACGCTCCTCCAGGGTCCGGCGCCAAAGCTCGGTGTCGCCCGAATAGGCGGACCCCTCGCCCGCCACGAAGCCGTAGAGCTCGCAGCCTTCCGGCCCGGCCTCCCACGGCCCGAAGATGTCGCCGTACTCCAGCATGATGTGCGTGCCGGCCTTGGCGACGATCGAGCCGCACCGGAGCTCGCCCCGCAGGATCAGGTTGACGTGGTCGCCGTGGTGGCCGTGGCTGGGGCTCCAGGCGCCCGGCTCCCACTTGTTCCAGAAGGCGATGTAGCGCGGCGACATCTCGATCCACTTTTCCCAGATGGACGCGATGCGGCCGTCCGGGAGCCGGTATCGCGTCATCTCCTCCGCCGGCACCTCGTCCAGATGCTTCAGCGTCGCCTGACCGCGCATGTGGTGCTCCTCCCGCTTGCTGGTTGCGCCAGTAGAGCCCGGATTCCCGAGGGCGCCAAATGTTCTTGTTATGTTCCTTTTCGGGCGCTAACTTCACCGGCATGCGAGACGCCAAGGCCACCGCCGTCCGCGGGCGCGGCGCGCGCTCCAACGCCACCAGCCGGTTCGTGGCGGAGAAGGCGCAGGCGTTCGACGACGGCTGGACGATCGAGGATCCGGCGCCGGCGCAGATCGCCACCATCCTGCAGCCGATGACGTCGAAGACGGTGATCGCGCACAACGACAGCCCCGACGTGGGGTTCTCAGCGTCGATCAATCCGTACCGGGGATGCGAGCACGGCTGCATCTACTGCTATGCGCGGCCGGCGCATGCGTACCTGGGGCTGTCGCCCGGGCTGGATTTCGAGACGCAGATCTACTTCAAGCCGGACGCCGGGCGACTGCTGGCTCGCGAGCTGTCGCGGCCGCGCTACCGGCCCGAGGTGATCCACATCGGCGGGGACACCGACCCTTACCAGCCGGCCGAGCGTCGCCTGCGGGTGACGCGGGCGGTGATCGAGACCCTGCAGCGGTTCGGCCACCCGTTCTCGATCATCACCAAGTCGGCGCTGATCGTGCGCGACCTGGACGTGCTGGGGCCGATGGCGGCGCAGCGGCTGACGCGCGTGGCGGTGTCGGTGACCAGCCTGGACCGCCGGCTGGCGCGCAGCATGGAGCCCCGGGCCGCGACGCCCGAGCGGCGGATCGAGGCGATCCGCCGGCTGGCCGACGCCGGCGTGCCGGTGACGGTGATGTTCGCGCCGGCGATCCCCGGGCTTAACGACCACGAGATGGAGGCGGTGCTGGCGGCGGCGGCCGGCGCCGGCGCGCGGGGCGCAGGCTACGTCGCCCTGCGCCTGCCCCGCGAGATCGCCGAGCTGTTCCAGGAATGGCTGGCGAGCGACCATCCGGGGCGGGCGAAGAAGGTGATGTCGCTGGTGCGCCAGATGCGCGGCGGGCGCGACTACGACTCGTCCTTCGGCCAGCGGATGAAGGGCCAGGGGCCGCTGGGCGAGCTGATGGCGGCCCGGTTCGCGGCGGCCAAGCGGCGCTACGGGCTGGATGGGCCGCGGGCCGAGCTGGACCTGTCGAAGTTCAGGGTTCCGCCGCAGGCGGGGGACCAGGGGGATCTGTTTGGATGAGAAAGGCCGGGAATGACGACACTTATTTCCTACCGCTCGAAGGCCGCGGCCAGTTCGATGTGGGGGGACCAGAGGAACTGGTCGACGGGGAGAAGCTTGGTCAGGCGAAAGCCGGCGGCGATCAGGGTGGCGGCGTCGCGGGCGAAGGTCGCGGGGTTGCAGGAGACGGCGACGACGCGGGCGACCTTGGAGCGGGCGATCTGGGCGGTCTGTTCGGCGGCGCCGGCCCGGGGCGGGTCGAAGACCACGAGGTCGATGCGCTTCATCTCCTCGGCCTGCAGCGGGCGGCGCGCGAGGTCGCGGGCCTCGGCGGTGACGCCCTTCAGGCCCGGCGCGCCCGCCTGGGCGGCCAGGAGCGCGGCCACGGCCTCGCGGGCGGAATCGGCGGCATGCACCGGGGCCGCCTGCGCCAGGCGGAAGGTGAAGGCGCCCAAGCCGCAGTAGAGGTCGGCGATGCGATGCGCGCCTTGCGCCTGGGCGAGCGCGAAATCGGCCATGGCGGTCTCGGCGGCGGCCACCGCCTGGAGGAAGGCGCCCGGCGGCATGGCCACCGCCGCGGCGCCGAAGCGAACCTGGGGCTGGCGGGCGAGGTAGGCCGCCTCCCCGTCCAGGGTGACACGGGCGAAGCCGGCCTCGGCGGCGGCCTCGGCGATGCGGACCCGGGCGTCGGCGGAGAGGCCGCCGGATTTACGCTCCACGCCGGTGATGTCCACGTCGATCCCGGTCTCGGTGAGGGTCAGGTGCAGGCTGGGCGCCGACTTGGGGTGCTCGAAGAGCGGCGCGGCCAGGCGGCGCAGGGCCGGAAACGCGGCCTGCAGGCGCGGCTCGGCGATAGGGCAGACCTCGACGGGGACGAGGTTCCAGGACTTGCGCAGCTTGTAGCCCAGGCGCGCGGCGGTCTTGGAGCCCGCGCGGGCGTGCAGGGTGAGACGGCGGCGGCTTCCCGGCCGGGCGGCGAAGGGCGGCAGGATCTCGGTCTCGATCCGCTGGCGGGCCAGGGTGGCGACCAGGCGCTCCACCTTCCAGTCGAGGTAGGGCGCGTCGGCCCAATGCTGCAAGGCGCAGCCGCCGCAGGCGCCGAAGTGCGGGCACGGCGGCGGCACACGGTCCGCGCTGGGCTCGAGTATCCGGACCAGCTCGCGCCGGTCGCCGGTCCCGCTGGCCACGACCCGCTCGCCCGGCAGGGTGAAGGGCACGAACACCGGGCCGGGGGCGACACCGTCGCCTTCGCCGCCGACGGATTCGATGGCGAGCGCGACCTCGGCGGGGCTGGAAACTGTCATGCGCGTGCCTAACATAGGTCCGGCGAAAACGCCCGGCCCCGGGCTCAGGGCGCGTGAACGAAGATGAACGGTGCGATCAAGGGCCGTTCACCTTTGTTCGGCCATCGTAGAGCTGAAAATGGGACACGTGGCGCCAACGCCATGGGATGGAGAGCGCAATGAACCGGTGTCTGGCCCTCATCGCGGCGGCGTCGATCGCAGCGCCGGCGCTGGCCGCGCCGCACATCGCCGCGGCGCAGTCCTATCGCGACTACGGCGCGTCCGACCCCTGCCGCGAGGAACAGCGGGCGGCCGCCAAGCGCGGCACGGTGATCGGCGGCCTGGGCGGCGCGCTGGCGGGCAGCGCCGTGGCGGGCCGCGGCGACCGCACCGAAGGCGCGATCATCGGCGGGGCGATCGGCGCCGTCGCCGGCCACGAGATCGCGCGCAAGCGGGTGTCGTGCACGTCCTATCCCAAGCGCATCCGCCAGACCGAATATTCCCGCAGCAAGTGCCACTGGGTGCAGGAAAGCCGGGACGGACGTGTCGACGGATTCGAAGTCTGCCGCGGACGCGACGGCGTCTGGCGGCCGAGCGGGCGCACCTGAGCGTTGCGCCTAACGTAAACATCAGTGCTTCAGGAGAGTTGATATGACCCCCCACACCCGCATCGCCAAGGGCGCGCTGGCCGCCGTGGCCGGCGTCATGGCGTTCACCGCCGTGGCCGGCGCGGCCGGCGCCGCCGCCGCCCAGCAGTACGACAGCCGGGGCGGCTACTACTACGACCC
>Ga0207668_10001935_pt1 | contig 12128 bp, 10 predicted proteins | sample KBSS43metaG_FD_184323 | JGI IMG/M metagenome (GOLD analysis project Ga0207668, IMG submission 184323) | Switchgrass rhizosphere microbial communities from Kellogg Biological Station, Michigan, USA - KBS S4-3 metaG (SPAdes) (version 2) | ecosystem: Host-associated > Plants > Roots > Rhizosphere... | reverse complement strand
CCGAGAAGGCCGCGCCGACCGCGACCCCCAGCGGCAACGCGCCGACCGGGACGGCCGGGCCGGCCTCCTTCGCGGTGGACCGTCCGCTGTGGACCGGCATCCCCGGCACGCTCTACTACGTCAGCTTCGACGGCCGGTCGCATCTGCGCGCCCTGGCCGGCGGCACGGCCCGTGAGGTGCTGACGCCGCGGGGCGGCGGCTGCGCCCTGGCCGTCTCGCCGGACGGCCGCCGGCTCCTCTGGGGCACGTCCGACGGTGCCGGCCCCGGCGACCTGATCGTCGCCTCGGCCGACGGTTCCGGCCGGCGAACCCTGCTGCGCGGCATCAGCTGCCAGGGCGGCAACGGTCCCTTCTGGCTGCCCGACTCGCGCCACCTGCTGGTGTCCCGCGCCGACGCGCCCGAGCGGGTGCTCGTCGACGCGCTCACCGGAGCGGTGGCGGCCACCCCGCTGGCCGGCACCGACGGGTACGTGGTGTGGTCGCCGAGCGGCACGGCGGTCGCCTACCAGGTGCAGGACACGATCGTGGTGGCCCGGCCCGACGGGTCGGTCGTCCGCCGGGTGCGGCACGGCGACGAGACGCCGGTGGGCGGCTTCAGCCTGCAGGGCATCTCGGACGACGGCCGGCGGGCGGTCGTCGGCTTCCGCAACACCGACCCGAGCCAGGTCCGCTCCGGCTTCCGCCTGGTCGACACGGTCACCGGCCGGAACCTGCCGCTGCCGGGCGGCATCCGGCCGTCCGGCGACCAGAAGCCGGCGGTTTACCCGCTGGCCGGCGGTCAATTCCTGATCCGGGTGCCACAGGGTGACACCCACCGGCTCTACCTGGTGGCGGCGGACGGCGCGATCCGGGACCGGGCGACCGAGCCGCCCGGCCTGGCCGGCAGCGCCCTGCTGCTCACCCCGGGCCTCGGCTGACCCGCGGTGCGGGGAGGGCGGCCCCCTCCCCGTACCGCCGTCACGCCTGGTCGGACAGATCGGCGACCTTGGTGGCCGGGTCGCCGTCGGTGGCGGCCTTGAGCTGCGGGGCCAGCACGTCGAGCGCGTACAGCAGAGCGTCCGGACCGCTGTAGGACAGCGCGCCCGCGAGCGGCGTCTCGAACGACGTGTAGATCGTCCGGTCCTCCCGGACCACCTTGAGGCGGCCGAACACCGGCGACTTCAGCATGTCGGCCCTGGTGGCGCCGTTGACGAAGAGCACGTCGCGGTCGAGCAGGTCGAGCCGTTCCTCGCTGACGTCCTCGGACTCGGCCTGGGCCGTGAAGCCCAGCGCGTCGAACAGGGCCCGCCGCGGGTCCTTGGCCGGGATCAGCCAGTGCTGCCCCTTCTCCGGCCCGTAGTCCTCGACCAGCACCTTGCCGGCGAACCGCGGGTTGGCCTTCTTGACCTGGTCGATCTTCGCGGTAACCTGCTCCACCAGGGCCTGCGCCTCGATCGTCTTGCCCAGCGCCTTGCCCGTGGTGAGCGTCTGCACGTCCCATGGCGTCTGCTCGTCCTTGTAGGCCGAGCTCTGGATCACCGTCGGTGCGATCTGGGACAGCTTCTCGTACGTCTCCTTGTTGATCGTCTCGTAGATCGCCAGGATCAGGTCGGGCTGCTGCTTGAGGATCGCCTCGTAGTTGATTTCGGCGGAGAAGGTGGGCAGCTTCTTGCCGCCCAGCTTCGACGCGACCCACGGGTACGCCGGATACCCGGCGAACCATTCTCGGGTGCTCACCGGCACCTCGCCGAGGGACAGCACGAAGTCCTGGTCGTTCCAGCCCACCGTGACGATGCGCTGCGGCTTCTTCTCGATGGTTGTCGAGCCGAATTTGTGCTCGATGGTGACGGGGAAGGCGGCGCTCGCCGACCCGGTTGCGGTGGGCGTCGTCTCCCCGGTGGAGGACGACCCGCAGCCGGCGACGGTCGCCAGGAGGAGACCGGCGGCGAGCACGGCCAGTCGGCGATTCATGAGAGGCTCCCTGAGGTATGGGGAAGGTCAAACTTAGGTTAGGCTACCCTTTGTTACCGGGGCGGCGACACCCGCCCCCGGACTCGTGGAGGAACGTCAGACATGCAGCGGACCCTGCTGGGCGGGAAGATCCACCGCGCCACGGTCACCCAGGCCGACCTGCACTACGTGGGTTCGATCACCATCGACAAGACCCTGATGGACGCGGCCGACCTGATCGAGGGCGAGCAGGTCCAGGTGGTCGACATCGACAACGGCGCCCGGCTCGTGACGTACGTGATCGAGGGCCCCGCCGGCAGCGGCGTGATCGGCATCAACGGCGCCGCCGCCCGCCTCGTCTCGGTCGGCGACCTGATCATCATCATGTCGTTCCGCCAGGTGGAGGAGCACGAGCGCGCCGCCTGGCACCCCCGGGTCGTGCACGTCGACGACCGCAACCGGATCGTCGAGCTCGGCACCGACCCGGCCGCACCGGTCCCCGGCGCCGCCGACCAGATCAGCGGCGCCCTGGTCCACTGATGCCATGATGGCGGCGTGTCCGTCGATCATCAGCTTGCGCTGCGTCCGACCTACCCGATCCGCACCGAGCGATTGCTGCTGCGCCCGCTGACCGCCGGCGACATCGAGGCGCTGCTGGCCTACCGCGGCCGCGCCGACGTCTGCCGGTACGTGCCGTTCGAACCGATGGACCGCCAGTCGATCACGCAACGCCTGGCCACGACGTGGGCTACCACCGAACTCACCGCCGAGGGTCAGGCCCTGACCCTCGGCGCCGAGGTCGCGCACACCGGCGAGCTGGCGGGTGACGTGACGCTGTTCTGGCACAGCCTGGAGCATCGCGGCGGCGAGATCGGATACCTGGTGAACCCCGATTTCGCCGGCCGCGGCCTCGCCACCGAGGCGGCCCGCGCGATGCTGGGGCTCGCGTTCGACGGCCTCGGCCTGCACCGGGTCACCGCCCGCCTGGACGAACGCAACGAACCGTCGGCCCGGCTCGCCAGACGGCTCGGGATGCGCCAGGAGGCCCGCCTGGTGGCCAACGAGTGGTTCAAGGGCGAGTGGACCACCGAGCTCGACTTCGCCATGCTGGCCGAGGACTGGCCCGCCCACCGCGGTAATTCGGTCGACCGGACGGCGTGATCTTCGTAGCCTCGGCGATGTCACTGTGAGCGGAAGGAGACCGTCGTGCGATACCGCACCGCCGTCGTCCTTCCCGCGTCGCGTTTCGAGCTGATCCTCGTGTCCGGTGTGCCCAGCCTCGGCTGCGCCACCGGGGCTGGACGTTCCTGACCGCCTGTTCGCGGTCGGTTGGGCGCCGTCCACCGTCGGAACACCTCGAAAGACCAGAATCATGCGGGTACGCAACCTCGGCATCCTCGCGCACGTCGATGCCGGCAAGACCACACTGACCGAACGGATCCTGTACGCCACCGGCGCCACCTACAAGCGGGGCGAGGTGCACGACGGGACGACCGTCACCGACTTCGACCCACAGGAGCGCGACCGTGGCATCACCATCTTCGCGGCCGCGGTCAGCTGCGACTGGGACGGCCACCGGCTGAACCTCATCGACACCCCGGGCCACGTCGACTTCTCCGACGAGGTCGAACGCTCCTTGCGAGTGCTCGACGGCGCGGTCGTGGTGTTCGACGGGGTGGCCGGGGTCGAGCCGCAGAGCGAGTCGGTGTGGCGTCAGGCCGACCGCTACCGGGTGCCCCGGATCGCCTTTGTCAACAAGCTCGACCGCGCGGGCGCCGACCTGGCGGCCGTGGTGGCGTCGATCCGCGACCGGCTGGCGGTCACCCCGGTGGTGGTCCAGCTGCCGATCGGGTCCGAGGACGGCTTCGCCGGCGTGGTCGACCTGGTCGGCCTGCGCTCGCTGCGGTGGGTCGACGGGGTCGTGCACCAGGAGCCGGCCGGCGGGCCGGAGGTCCGGCGGGCCCGGCAGCGGCTGGAGGAGGCCGTCGCCGAGCGCCACGCCGGTGCCCTGGCCGAGCTCGGCGCGATGTCCGAGCGGACGCTGCGCACGGCCCTGCGGGAGCTGACCCTGCGCGGCGAGGTGGTGCCCGTCCTGTGCGGGTCGGCCTACCGGAACAAGGGGGTGGAGCCGCTGCTCGACGCGGTGGTCGCCTACCTGCCCGCGCCGGCCGGCCGGCCCGCGGCGGAGCTGGCCGCGCTGGTGTTCAAGGTGGACACCGCGCGGACCGGGCGGCTCACCTACGTACGCGTCTATGACGGCACCCTCCGGAAGGGCGACATCGTGTGGGACGCGGCCGCCGGGCGTACCGAACGAATCGCCCGGATCCTGCGGGTGCAGGCGGACCGGCACACCGACGTCGACCGGGCGGTGGCCGGCGACATCGTCGCCGTCGCCGGGGTGAAGGCCGCCCGGGCCGGCGCGACGCTGTGCACCCGGCAGCATCCCGTGCTGCTGGAGGCGCCGCGCACGGCCGACCCGCTGGTCTCGGTCGCGGTCGAGGCCCGCACCCGGGCCGGCGCGCAGCGGTTGCCGGCGGCGCTGGCCGCCCTGACCGAACAGGATCCGTCGCTGAGCGTCCGGATCGACGCGGAGACCGGGCAGACGTTGCTGTCCGGCCTCGGTGAGCTGCACCTGGAGGTGGCCGTGGTGAAGATGCGCCAGGCGACCGGCCTCGACGTGACGGTCGGCCGGCCGCGGGTCGCCTATCGGGAAGCCGTCGTGCGCGGTGCCGCCGGAGTGCTTTACCGGCACGTCAAGCAGGACGGCGGCGCCGGCCAGTTCGCCCACGTGGTGCTCGACGTGACGCCGGTGGACGGCACCGCCGTGGAGTTCGCCTGCACGGTGGCCGGCGGGCGGGTGCCCCGGGAGTACATCCGGGCGGTCGAGGCCGGCTGCCGGGAGGCGCTGGCGGACGGCCCGATCGGCGGCCACCCGGTGGTCGGCGTGCGGATCACCCTGACCGACGGGCTCACCCACCCGAAGGACTCCTCGGAGCTCGCGTTCCGGCAGGCGGGCCGGTTCGGCGTGCGGGCCGCGCTGGGCTCCTGCGAGCTGCGGCTGCTCGAACCGGTCGCGCAGGTCACGGTCAGCGCGCCGGCGGACACGCTCGGCGCGGTGCTCGGCGACCTGTCCGCCCGCCGCGGCCACGTGACCGACACGACCGACCGGGCGGTGACCGCGCTGGTGCCGCTGGCCGAGCTGTTCGGGTACGCCACGCACCTGCGCAGCCGGACCCGCGGGCGGGGCACGTTCACCAGCCGCCCGGCCGGCTACCGTCCGGCGGCGTAGCGGCTCGGGTGCGGGCCCGGAATGACCTTCCGGGCCCGTTCCCGGCCCCACAGGCGACCGATTTGGCATGATATGTGCATGCTGCTCTCTCGTCGTACCGTCCTTGGCGCCGGGGCCGCGGCCCTCACCGGAGCCGTCCTGAAGCCGCCGCCCGTCGACTGGCCGGCCCTGGCCGCGTCGCTGGACGGCTCGGTCGAGCTGCCCGGGACGGCCGGCTACGACACGGCCCGCCTGCTGGTCGATCCGCGCTTCGACGGCATCCGGCCACCGGCGGTGGTCCGCTGCGCGAGCAGTGCCGACGTGGCCGAGGCGATCACCTTCGCGCGCCGGTCCGGGCTCGCGGTCGTCCCCCGGTGCGGCGGGCATTCGTACGTCGGCGCGTCCACCAGCGGCAGCGCCCTCGTCCTCGACCTGCGCCGCCTGGAGGAGGTGCGGTACGACCAGGGCGCCGGCATCGCGGCGATCGGCGGCGGGGCGCGGCTCATCGACGTCTACAACCGGCTCGGCGCCCAGGGCGCGTCGATCCCGGCGGGATCCTGCGGGTCGGTCGGGATCGGCGGCGTCACCCTGGGCGGCGGGATCGGCATGGGCGCGTCGGCGTACGGGATGACCTGCGACGTCGTCGTGGGTGCGGAGGTGGCCGGGGCGGACGGGCGGCTGCGCACGGTGGACGCCGAGCGGCATCCGGAGCTGTTCTGGGCGTTGCGCGGTGGCGGCGGCGGCCAGTTCGGGGTGGTCACCGGCTGGCGGATGCGCACCCACCGGACGGCGCCGGTCGGCACGTTCGTGCTGAACTACCCGTGGGCCGAGGCCGCGAAGGTGGCGGCGGGATGGCAGGCGCGGCTGTCCGCCGCCCCGGACGAGACCTGGTCGGCGTGCCAGTTCGCGTCGGACGCGCAGGGCCGGCTCTCGGTACGGATCTCCGGGGTCGTCCTGGGCGGCGGCGCCGACGCCGAGGCCGCGGCGATCGCCCGCGCCATCGGGTCCGAGCCCGCCACCGCGACCCTGGCCGTACGCCCCTATCTCGACGTCGTGCACAGCCGGGCCGGCTGCGTGGACGCCCAGGACTGCGCCGACCGGGACACCGAACTGGCGGGCAGCGAGATCTTCCGGCGGGTGCTGCCGGAGCCGGCGGTCGCCGCGCTGCTCGCCACGGTGCAGCGCCGGGCCGCGGCCGGCAAGCCGGGCGTGGCGAAGCTCAAGCGGATGACCGGCGCGGTCGCCCGGGTGCCGCTCGAGGCGACCGCCTTCCCGTGGCGGCGGGCGCACACGATGCTGCAGTGGCTGGTCTTCCCGGAAACGTACGACCCGGCCACGGTCCAGGACGCGTACGCCTGGATGGACTCCGGGCACGAGGCGATGCGCCGCTGGTCGGCCGGCCGCTACGTCAACTATCTGGAGCCCGGCCCGGCGCTGCTGCCCCGTTACCACGGCCCGCACCTGGCCCGGCTGCGCCGGATCCGGCACGCCGCCGACCCGGACCGGCTGTTCCGTTCCCCGTACGCGCTCTGAGCACCGTCAGCGCAGGACGATGCAGGCCGGTGCGCCGGTCCTGGCCAGCACGCCGCCGTCGGTGAGGCCACCGCCGGCGGCGTCGACCGTGAAGCCGACGATCGTGCCGCTGCCCTCGTTGGCGACCAGCAGCTGCCGGCCGGACGGGTCGAGGCAGAAGAAGCGCGGGCTGCTGCCCTCGGCCGGGACCCAGCTGCCGGGCAGCAGCGTCCCGGCGCGTGGGTCGACGCCGAAGACGCCGATCGTGTCCGGGCCGGAGCCGGTTTCGCCGCGGTTGGAGACGTAGACGTGCCCGCCGGACGGTGCGACGGCGATCTCCGCGGCCCGGCTGTCCCCGGTCGTCGTGGGCGGCGTCGAGGCGAGCACCTGCAACGGGCGCAGCGTGCCCGCCGCGGCATCCCACTGATAGGTGGTGACCGTCGACCGGAGCTCGTTGACCACGTACGCGAACGGGCGGCTCGGATGGAACGCGAGGTGGCGGGGGCCGTCCATCTCCCGGGCCTGCACCCAGCCGGGCCGGTTGAGCCGGAGCGCCCCGGTGGCGGCGTCGAGCACGGCGGTGAAGACCCGGTCGAGGCCGCGGTCCGGGATGACGATCCACCGGCCGGTGGCGTCGAAGACGATCTGGTGCGGGTTGGCGCCCAGCTGCTGGGTCTTGTGCGGGCCCGGGGTGCCGGGCAGCTGCAGCACGCCGGTCACCGCGCCGAGCCGGCCGGTCGCGGCGATGGGCAGCGAGGTGACCGAGCCGGGCGGGGTGACATGGGCAACGACGAGCCACCGGCCGGTCGGGTCGACCGCGAGGTGCGCCGGGTTGCGCCGGCCGGTGTCGACCGTGTTGAGCAGGGTCAGCAGGCCGGTGCCGGGGTCGACCGCGAACGCGCTGACCTGCGTGGCGTCGCCGTGCACGGCATAGAGCCGGCGCTTGTCCGCGGACAGCGCGAGGAAGTGCGGCTTCATCGGGATCTGGCCGGCGGGCGCGTCGCCGGCCGGGACGGTCTGCACCAGCTCCCACCGGGCGGGCGGTGCACCGGTCCGCCACACGGTGAGGCCGGCGCCACTTTTCATCCGCGAGCCGACGTAGGCGTACCGGAAGCTCTGCCTCGGTGCACCGGGGTCGGTCGCCGCGCCGATCAGGCCGGCACCGGATCCGAGCAGAATCGACCTGCGGGACACGGCGGGTGGCATGGGTGACTCACTCTCGTTCGGCGGTTCGCGCGCCGGCTCAAGTCTCCCAGCCAGTGCCGTGCCGCAGGCGGATATCGACGATGCCTAGGTCAGGTAGCCGCCCATCGTCCGGAAATAGTCGTGTGCCGCGAGTTCGCGGCCGTCGTCGGTGCGCACCGCGGTGATCAGCAGCGCCCGGCTGCGGCCACGCCGGGCGTCGGCGCCGGCCACCACGGCCACCCCATCGCCCTCGCGGTAGAAGATGCGTCCGGGCGTGCCGCCGTAGACCGCGTCGGAGACCCGGGCCGAGAGGATCTCGAGCCGGCGGCCGTGGTGGAAGCAGAACGCCTGCGGGTAGGGCGCGGACTGGGCGCGGACCAGCCGGTCGAGTTCCGCGGCGGTCCACGTCCAGTCGATCCGGATGTCCTCGGCGGACCGCTTGTGGAAGAAGCTGGCCTTGGTCCGGTCCTGCGGGGTGAAGTCGGTGCGACCGCTTTCGATCTCGTCGAGCGCGTCCACCGTGATCGGGCCGAAGAGGTCGAGCGTGCGGTGGAACAGGTCTGTCGCGGTGTCCCGGGGGCCGACCGGGACGGCTCGCTGGAGCACGATCGGCCCGGCGTCCAGCGTCTCGTCCATCAGGTGCGCGGTCACCCCGACCTCCGGCTCGTCGTTGAGCAGAGCCCAGATCAAGGGCGAGAAACCCGCGTACGCCGGTAGCAGCGCGTCATGCACGTTGAGCGTGCCGAACGGGGGCAGGCTGAACACCCGCGGCGGGATCCAGGTGCGCCAGTTCGTCGCGACCAGCACGTCCGGCGCCGCCTGCTTGAGCACCTCGATCAGCTCGTCGTCGTCGGCCCGCTCCCGCAGCAGCACCGGGATGCCGTGCTCCTCGGCCAGCTCGGCGACCGAATCCGACCATACCTTCTCGTAGGCGCCGTCGCCGGCCGGGTGGGTGACCACCAGCGCGACCTCGTGCCGCGACCCGATCAGCGCCCGCAGGGTGCGGTGACCCCAGGTCTGGAAGCCGAACATGACTACTCGCATGATCCCTCCTTCGAATATTAGGTTAGGCTAACCGAAACTCGGGCCAGACCGGACCCGGGGACCGGCGAGGGGACGGACATGCCTGAACCTGAACTCGATGTCGTGGGGATCGGCTTCGGCCCCTCCAACCTGGCCATGGCGATCGCGGTGACGGAACACAACGCCACGGCCGGACGGGCCGTGTCGGCCCGCTTCCTGGAACGGCAGCCCGGGTTCGGCTGGCATCGCGGGATGCTGCTCGACGACGCCACCATGCAGGTCTCCTTCCTCAAGGACCTGGTCACCCTGCGCAACCCGACCAGCGAGTTCACGTTCCTCAAATACCTGCACAGCCGCGGCCGGCTTCTCGACTTCATCAACCACAAAAGCCTGTTCCCGTTGCGGGTGGAGTTCCACGACTACTTCAGCTGGGCCGCCGATCAGGTGAGCGACCTCGTCGCGTACGACTCCGAAGTGGTCGGTGTCCGGCCCGCGGACGACGGCCGTACGCTCGAGGTCGTCGCCCGCCGCGACGGCGAGCTCAGCACCCTGCGCGCCCGCAACGTGGTGGTCGGCACCGGCCTGCGGCCGCGGCTGCCCGAGGGCGTCGCCGCCTCCGACCGCATCTGGCACACCAGCGGCCTGCTGCACAACCTGAAGCGTCTCGACGGCGCCCGGCCGCGCCGGTTCGTCGTGGTGGGCGCCGGGCAGAGCGCCGCCGAGGCGGTGTCCTGCCTGCACGGCGCGTTCCCGTCGGCCGAGGTGCACGCGGTCTTCTCCCGGTACGGCTACACCCCGGCCGACGACTCGGCGTTCGCCAACCGCATCTTCGACCCGGCCGCCGTGGACGACTTCTACGACGCTCCCGCCGAGGTCAAGGCGCGGCTCATGGCCTACCACGGGAACACCAACTACTCGGTGGTGGACATCGACCTGATCGACGACTTGTACCGGCGGGCCTACCAGGAGAAGGTGCTGGGCCGGGAGCGGCTCCGGATGGTCAACGTCTCCCGGGTGACCAAAGTGGACGAGACCGCGGACGGGGTCACCGCGTTCGTGCGGTCGATGGTCACCGGGGAGGTCACCGCGCTGGACGCGGACGTCGTGGTCTTCGCCACGGGCTACCACCAGGCCGACCCGTACGCCGTCCTGGGCGAGACCGCCGCGCTGTGCCGCACCGACGAACAGGGCCGGCCGCTCGTGCGGCGGGACTACCGGGTGGTCACCGACCCGGCCCTGCAGTGCGGCATCTATCTGCAGGGCGGCACCGAGCACACGCACGGCATCACGTCGGCGCTGCTGTCCAACACGGCCGTACGGGTCGGCGAGATCCTCGACTCGATGCTGGCGCGCCGCCCCGCCGCCGATCTGATCGCCGCCTAGCGGACCGGCCGCCGGGATCCGGTTCGCTCACGGCGGGCAGACGCTCCGGTATTGCACGGTCTCGACGAACGTCGCCCATTCCTGCCGGGTGAGACCGCGCCCGGCGGTCGCGCAGGCCTGCCCCAGCGGGTCCGCGACGATCGCGGTCAGCCGGGTGAGATCCCACAGCCGGATCGTGCCACCGGCACCGCCGGTCACCAGGATCCGGCCGTCGGGGCTGAACGCCAACGCCCGCACCGCACCGGGACCGTTCGTGACGGTCGCGACCCGGCGTGGTCGCGTGGGGTCCGTGACGTCCCAGACGACGCCGTCCCCGCCGCCGGTGGCGAGCAGGTGCCGGTCCGGGCTGAACGCCACCGCGGCACGGCTGCCGCCGCGCCGGCCGGGTGTGCACGCGCGTGCAGCGCCACCGCGATCAGCCCCGCGAATCCGGCCGCCGGTCCCTCGTCGAGGTCGTCGAGACGCTGCAGCACGGAACGCAGTGGCCGGTGCTGGTGGGCCACGAATCCGGCCGGGAACTCGGCCCGGTCGCCCACGACGATCCGCGCGCGGCGCCAGTGCGTGAGCGACCGCCGGAGCTCGTCCTCGGCCGAGGCGGGATCGGCCAGCGCGGCCGCCACGGCCGGGACCGCCCGGGCGGCCCCGACGGCCGGCACGTCGTCGTCCTCGTCGGTCAGGGCAGTCGCCGGGTCGCCGTGCCCGCCGGCTCCGGCCGCCGGCCACGGCGGGCCCTCCCGCAGCGCGGCGGCGTCGGCGCCGGACGGGGAGAGCAGCCGGTGCAGTCCGTCCGGACGGTCCCGCAGCGCCTCGGCGCACTGCTGCAGCCAACCGTCGCCGGCCTGCGTCAGCTGCCAGAACCGGGCGCGTAGCCGGTCGCGCTCGGAACCCCCGCGCATCCCGGGCCCGGTCGCTGCATGTCCGGTTCGCTCGTCCGGCCGGCGGTCGGCGACCATGCGACGCTTCCCTCCTCGGTCAGCCCCGGCCCAGTTCGGCGATGACGGCCTGCCGTACCGGGTCCTCGGACGGCCGGTCCCGGGCGACCTTCCGCCAGGCGTTGCGTCCGCTTCGGCCGGTGGCGCGCACCGAGCGGGCAACCGCAGGAAGGTCGTCGGTACCCAGGGACGCGGCCGGGCGGCCCAGGGTGAGTACGACCGTCAGGGACGTTCCGGCACCCGTCATGGTCAGGTCGGCGACGTTCAGCCCCGACGGGTCGGGAGTGGGCAGCAGCAGGTAGTCGAGGTCGCGCGCCTCGGTCGTCACTCGAACGCGGATCACCTGGTCCGCAACCGGGCGGCTCGTCTCGACGACGAGTTCCACCTCGTCCGGGCCAACTTCGCGAAGAACGCACCGGACATCCCTGGTGTCGCCGGCCCAGTCGAGTGCGATCCGTTCGACCTGCTCCGCCGCGGCGCGCCGGCGAAGCCGATCGAACCGCGGCAACACGATGATCTCGGCGCCGTCCTCGGCCGGCGCGCGTTGCGCCGGCACCCGGCCGTCGCTGGTCTCGGGCGGTGCCGGCGGCGCCGGGCTGGTGAACACCTGCGGCGCGGGCGCTGCGGCGAGGGCCACGACGAGACCGCGGAGCGGGTTGCGGGCCGGCAGGCCGGGTTCCGGCGGCGGTGGCGCGGCGGCCAACGCGATCACGAGACGACCGAGGACGCTGTCAGCCCGCAGCATCGGGTGTCCCCTGGCCGGCGATCAGGTCGTCCGGCCGTGCCGCAGCCTGCACCGCTCCGAGGCCGGTGTCCGCGGCCGCCGCCACCGGTGGCGCCGCCGGGTCGGCGGGCGGCACCGACGGATCGGCGGGCGGCACCGACGGATCGGCGGA
>Ga0207668_10001929_pt1 | contig 12136 bp, 12 predicted proteins | sample KBSS43metaG_FD_184323 | JGI IMG/M metagenome (GOLD analysis project Ga0207668, IMG submission 184323) | Switchgrass rhizosphere microbial communities from Kellogg Biological Station, Michigan, USA - KBS S4-3 metaG (SPAdes) (version 2) | ecosystem: Host-associated > Plants > Roots > Rhizosphere... | reverse complement strand
AAGGATCGGGCCAGCGGGGCGGTGACCAGCACGTCGCGCGTCGGCGATGTCACGCTCGCCCTCGTGCGCAACCTCGCCAACCCCGATGGATCGGGCGTCTCGATCGCCGTTCTTCCGTTCGCGACGCTGCCGGTCGGCCGGATGCCGGTCGGCGCGGGCGATTGGGGGGCGGGGGTGATCGTGCCGGCCAGCTTCGATCTAGGCGGCGGCGTCGCGCTCGCTCTGTCGCCCGAGGTTGACGCCGCGGTCGACGGCGACGGTGAGGGTCGCCACCTCGCCTACGGCAGCGTCATCGGTCTCGAGGCGGAGCTGAACGACGGGTTGAGCGCTGCGATCGAGCTCTCCGCCTTCCGCGACCGTGATCCGGAGGGCCACGCGACCGAAGCGCTCGGCGCGCTGTCGATCGCCTGGCAACCGGGCGAGAATCTCCAGTTCGATGCAGGTGCCAACGTCGGCCTCAATCACGCGAGCGCAGACGTGGAGCTATACGTGGGGATCTCGCGGCGGTTCTGACGATCCCTGATCCTCCCCGTTCCGAGGAGGGTAAAAAAAGGGCGCCGCGGATCGCGCGGCGCCTCGTCGTTCCAGCCCGATCTCAATCAACCCGCCGGCAGCAGCCGCTTCTCGCCGGCGATGCGCATCATTGCCTTCTGCAGCTTGTCGAACGCGCGGACCTCGATCTGGCGTACCCGCTCACGCGACACGCCATACACCTGGCTGAGCTCCTCGAGCGTCTTCGGATCCTCGGCCAGGCGCCGTTCGGCGAGGATGTGCTTCTCGCGATCGTTGAGCGCGTCCATCGCCTCGACCAGCATGTTGTGCCGGACGTCCTTCTCCTCGGCGTCGGCGATACGCTCGTCCTGCAGCGGATCGGTGTCGACCAGCCAATCCTGCCACTGGCCTTCGCCGTCCTCGCGCATCGAGACGTTGAGCGAGGTGTCGCCGCCCATCGCCATGCGTCGGTTCATCGAGGTCACTTCCTCCTCGGTGACGCCGAGATCGGTGGCGATCTTAGCCAGATCCTCGGGGCGCAGATCGCCGTCCTCGAATGCGTCGAGCTTCGATTTCATCCGCCGCAAGTTGAAGAACAGCTTTTTCTGCGCCGCGGTGGTGCCCATCTTCACGAGGCTCCACGACCGCAGGATATATTCCTGGATCGAGGCGCGGATCCACCACATCGCGTAGGTCGCGAGGCGGAAGCCACGGTCGGGCTCGAACTTCTTCACGCCCTGCATGAGGCCGATGTTGCCCTCCGAGATCAGCTCCGAGGTTGGCAGGCCGTAGCCGCGGTAGCCCATCGCGATCTTGGCCACGAGCCGCAGGTGCGAGGTGACGAGCTTGGCCGCCGCCTCCGGATCCTGATGCTCCTGAAACCGCTTCGCGAGCATATATTCCTCCTCAGGCGAGAGGAGGGGGAACTTCCTGATCTCGGCCAGATAGCGATTGAGGCCCGCCTCACCGCCGAGTGCGGGGATCGTCGCCGGGACGTTCTTGCCGCTTGCCATGATCTTCGCTTCACTCCCTGGTCCCTTGAGGACCGTATGCCGGAGAATACCGGCGTTTCCGATGTTCTACCCCATGCACCTTGCGGTCCGAAACCATCTTTGCGTATAGGGCCGAGCGGGCGGATATTTCCGTTCCTGTTAGCAACTGGTTATAGCGCCAGCTCCCTTAACAGGGCCTGCATATCGCCCGGTACCTCGCTGTCGAAACGGTACGGGGCGCCGGTCACCGGGTGGATGAAACCCAGGTGAGCCGCATGGAGCGCCTGCCGCGCGAAGCCCAAACGAGCGAGCGTCTGATGATGTTCCGTGCGTCCGCGCGCGTAGACCGGGTCGCCCAGCAGCGGATGGCCGAGCGAGGTCATGTGCACGCGTACCTGATGCGTTCGCCCGGTTTCCAGCCGGCATTCGATGAGCGCCGCGCGGCGCAGCGGCCGGAGCTGGCGATAATGGGTCACCGCGCGCTTGCCGCGACCCTCGCGCACGACAGCCATCTTCTGCCGATCATGGGCCGAACGCGCGATCGGCGCGTCGACGCTGCCGGCCGGGGGGGCGAGGTGCCCGGCGATGATCGCCTTGTAGGTGCGGCCGATGCTGTGATCGGCAAACTGGGCCGCGAGCCCCTCGTGCGCCTTGTCGCTCTTGGCGGCGACGATCAGCCCGGAGGTATCCTTGTCGATCCGGTGGACGATCCCCGGCCGCTCGACCCCGCCGATGCCCGAAAGGCTCCCGCGGCAATGATGGAGCAGCGCGTTGACCAGCGTGCCGTCGAAGTTGCCGGCGGCGGGATGGACGACGAGCCCGGCGGGCTTGTCGATCACGATCAGGTGCTCGTCCTCGAACACCACGACCAGCGGAATGTCCTGCGCCTCGGCACCCAGGGCACGCGGCGCGGGCACCGCAATGGCGAAGCCGCTGCCGCCGTCCACCTTGGCCGAGGGATCGCGCACCGCCACGCCGGCGTCGTTCGAGACTAGGCCGCCGGCGATCAGCGCCTTGAGCCGCTCGCGCGACATTTCAGGGACCGCCGCCGCGAGCGCACGATCGAGCCGCCAGCCAGTCGCATTGGCCGGCACCACCGCTCGCACTATCGACACCCCCGCGCCCATTGCCCTACCGAAATGGGGATGAGTGTTGAAATTTCAAGCGAGCTGCTCGGCCGCATCAGGGCGGAGGCGGCGGCGAGCCCCGAACGGGAGATCTGCGGCCTGTTGACGGGTAACGATCGCGCCATCACCGGCGCGATCCCGGCGGCAAACGTCGCGCCCGACCCATCGGGCCACTTCGAGATCGATCCCGCAACGCTGTTTGTGGCATTGCGCGCGGAGCGGGCGGGGGGCGCGCGCGTGATCGGTCATTATCACTCGCACCCGAACGGACGCTGCGAACCCTCGATGCACGATGCCGCCAATGCCGAGCCGGGCAAGCTCTGGCTCATCGCCGCCGCGGGCGAGATAGGGTTGTGGCGAAGTAGCGAGCAGGGATTCGGGCAGGTCGAACTCACGGTCGGTTGAACCGTGCGCTTTCCGCTCGTACCTGGCCATGCCGCTCAAGGAGTGCGCCAGCGCGTTTATGGCGACTGCCCGATTTTCTGCCGCGCGGCCGAGACGAAGTTGGTGGTCCTGCACGTCGTCCATGGAGCGCGTGATGACGGAGCCCTCATTTTGCTCTAAGTGGCATGGTTCGGCCGGGGCGAAGGCGGCTATGATGAGCCGATGAACCGAGCCGCTCTGTGCTACACGATGTTCGGCTTGGCGGCCGCGGCCGTCATCGGTGCGATCTGGTTCTTCGGCTTCGCGCCGGGCTATGTCGAACGATCGATGAACATCGTCGCGCCCGGCCCGCTGCCATCGGTCTCCACATCGACCGAGCAGCTCCATCGCTCGCTCGAGATCGTCGATATGCACGCCGACACGCTGATGTGGCGTCGCGACCTGCTGAGCATGTCGCAGCAGGGGCATGTCGATCTCGCGCGGCTCAGGGCCGGCAACGTCGCGCTGCAGATCTTCTCGTCGGTCGCCAAATCGCCGCGCGGGCTGAACTATGAAGCGAACGACGGCGACAGCGACAATCTGATCCCGCTCGCCGTCGCTCAGCTTCAACCGCTGCGGACATGGACGTCGCCGTTGCAGCGCTCGCTGTGGCATGCCGAGCGCCTCGACGATGCCTCGCGACGGGCCGGAGGCACGCTACGGATCGTCCGTTCGGGCGACGACGTCGCCGGGCTGATGCGCGATCGGCGGCGTGGGCTGGCGGTGACGGGGACGATGCTGTCGGTGGAGGGGCTCCACGATCTCGAGGGGCGCTCCGAGAACCTCGACCTCCTCTATCGAGCCGGCTTCCGCATGGCGGGGCTGGTCCACTTCTTCGACAATGAGCTCGCCGGATCAATGCACGGGCGGCGCAAGGGCGGGCTCATGCCGTTGGGGCGGCGCATCGTCCGGATGATGGAGGAGCGTGGCATGATCGTCGATGTCGCGCATGCGAGCCATGCCGCCGTTGCCGACGTGCTCGCGATGGCGCGGCGTCCGGTCGTGTCGAGCCACGGTGGCGTGCAGGCGACATGCAAGGTCAACCGCAACCTGACCGATGAGGAGATCCGCGGCGTCGCACGGACCGGCGGGATCGTCGGCATCGGCTATTGGGACGCGGCGGTCTGCGGCACCTCGGCCGAGGCGGTCGCCAAGGCGATCGCGCACGTCCGCGATCTCGTCGGCATCGAGCATGTCGGGCTGGGATCGGACTTTGACGGTGCGGTGGCGACGCGGTGGGATACCGCCGGCATTGTCGTCGTCACTCAGGCGCTGATCGATCGCGGCTTCACCGAGGCGGAGATCCGCGCGGTGATGGGCGGTAACCTCCTGCGATTGCTCGAAGCGGGCTTGCGGCCGAGCCCTTCCTCACGCGGCCATCTGCCCCATCCTGGCGGCTAGTCCGCTTGCATCGTCGCGTCCGCGTCGCCACAACGGCGTTCCTGAAGGGGAGATGCCCGTTTCCATGACGACGCCCGTCGATTTTGCCAGCCTGCTCTGCTCGCGCCTGTGCCACGATCTGCTCTCGCCGGTCGGCGCGCTGAACAACGGGATCGAGCTGCTGGCGGATGAGCATGATCCCGAGATGCGCGCCCGCTGCCTCGAGCTGCTCGCCGAGAGCGCCCGCGCTTCAGCCAACAAGTTGAAGTTCTTCCGGCTCGCCTTCGGTGCGGCGGGCGGCTTTGGTGAGTCGGTCGATTCGCGCGAGGCGCGCTCGGCAATCGAGGGACTGCTCGGCACCGACGGCAAGATCGCGCTCGGCTGGATGGTGTCGGAGCCGTCGCTGAGCAAGACGGCGATCAAGATCCTGCTCAATCTCACGCTGATCGCGGCCGATGCGCTGGTCCGAGGCGGCCGGCTCGACGTCGGGGCGGAAGGGCCGGAGATCGTGGTGCGCGCCGAGGGACCCCGGCTCGTGCTCGATTCGGAGCTGAAGGACGCGCTCCTCGGCTGGACGACCGAGGAGGCGCTGACCCCGCGTGCGGCGGCCGCCTGGCTGGTGCACAGCCTTGCGAAGGAGGCCGGCGGCCAGATCCAGGTATCCGAGGGGGAGGAAGGCGTGCTGCTGTTCGGCGCGAGCCTGCCCGACGGGCGAAATCGGCTCTAATTGACGGGTCCGATGCATCTCGATCGTAGGTAAAGGACCCTTAACCACCCGCGTGGCACAGACCGGACGTTTCCGTTCCGGAAGGGCCCGATGGACGATCTGCTCCAGGAATTCATTGCCGAGACGCGCGAGATGCTCGCCGCCATTTCGGGCGAAATCGTCGCGTGGGAGGCGGACCCGTCCGATCGTGCGCGGCTCGATTCGATCTTTCGCTTCGTTCACACCGTCAAGGGAAGCTGCGGCTTCCTCGATCTCCCGCGGCTCGAACGGCTAAGCCATTCGGCCGAGGACGCGCTGGCCGAGGTACGTGCCGGCACGCGCTCTCCCGACGGCGCGTTGGTGAGCGCAGTGCTGGCGATCGTCGATCGGATCGGCGAGCTCGCCGAGGCGATCGAATCGGGCGAGGCGCTGCCAGAGGACGAAGATCGTCGGCTGATCGCTGCCGTGGCCCAGGGCACGGTACCCGAGGCCGCGCCGGTCCCGGTCGCAGTGCAGACAACCTCGGCGACGCGCGGCGTCGCTCGGACGATTCGCTTGCCGATCGATCTGCTCGATCGGATGATGGGCGGTGTTTCGGACATGGTGCTCGCCCGCAACGAGCTTTCGCGCAAGCTGCGGGAAGCGGGTTACCATGGCGCGGTCGAGGCGGCGTTCGAGCGGCTGTCGGCTTCGGTGGCCGAGATGCGCGACGCGATCACGCGAACGCGGATGCAGCGGATCGACAATATCTTCTCGATGCTGCCGCGGCTCGTCCGCGATCTTTCGGCCGAGCTCGACAAGCTGGTGATGCTCGATATCGACGGAGGCGACGTCGAGCTCGATCGCGAGATGATCGAGATGATCCGCGATCCGCTCACCCATGCGCTGCGTAACGCGATCGATCACGGCATCGAGCCGGCGGACCAGCGGCGCGCCGCGGGCAAGTCGGCTGCCGGCCGCATCGCGGTTTCGGCGCGGCAGGCGGGCAACCAGATCCTGATCGAGATCGTCGACGACGGCCGCGGCATCGACGCCGATCGGGTCGTCGCAAAGGCGATCGCGGCCGGCATCGTCAGCCGCGACCGCGCCGAGGCGATGGGCTGGGCGCAGAAGCTCGCGCTCATCTTCGAACCCGGCCTCTCGACCGCGGAATCGGTGACGGCCATCTCCGGCCGCGGCGTCGGTATGGACGTGGTTCGCGCCAACATCGAGAAGATCGGCGGCGTGGTGGATGTCGATAGCCGGCCGGGGCAGGGGCTGCGGATGACCTTCCGCGTTCCGCTCACGCTCACGATCATCCCCGCGCTGACGGTCAGCGCAGCCGGGCAGCAGTTCGCGATTCCCCGTCCGGCGATCGAGGAGATCGTTCGCGTGGCCGGGGAGAGCGTCCGGGTCGAGCCGCTTGGCGGCGGCCATGTCGCGAGCGTTCGCGGCGAGCGGATTCCGGCAATCGATCTCGGCGGCCTGCTCGGCCGCGGCGGCACCGCGCAATTCGCCATCCTCGTCGTGCTGCGTCCCGCCGGGGGCGATCGTTTCGCCCTTGGCGTCGATACGGTGCACGATCATGAGGAGCTGGTGGTAAAGCCCGCTGCGCCAGCGGTGATGGCGACGGGCATCTACGCCGGCACCACCTTGCCCGACAACGGCCGGCCGATGCGGCTGCTCGATCCGGGCGGGATAGCCGCACACGCCGGCATCGAGGGCATCGGGCGACGGCGTGAGACGCACGCCGATGCCGCCGCCAGCGCCGCTACGCCGAGCGTGCCGACGCTGCTGTTCCGTGATCTCGATGGCGTCGAGCGGGCCATTCGCCTGGCGGTCGTCGAGCGGATCGAGGATGTTCCGGTCGATACCGCACGGTTCACTGCCGGGCGCCTGCGGCTGGCCCACGACGATCGGATCATCCCGCTGCTCGCGCGGACCGATCGCTTCGATGGGCCGCGGCTGCGCATCCTGCGGATGAATGACGGCCACGGCTCCATCGCCTATGCGATCGACGAGGTGATCGACATCGTCGAAATCGGCGTCGCGGATGTCTCGATCGCGGCGTCCGGCCCGATCGCCGGCGTCGTGCTGATCGACGGGCGGCAGGTCGAACTGCTCGATCCATTCTCGCTTTTCGCGGAAGCGGCGGACGGCGCTCCGCGTGCGGGAAGCGATCAGCCGCTGTGTTTGTTCGCTTCGGCCGACAACGGTTGGGCACGGCAGATCCTTGCGCCGATGGTCGAAGCTGCGGGCTATCGCGTCGTCTTCCCGGATGCGGGCGAGGCCGCGCGCGCCGACGTCGTGCTCGCGATGAATGGCGATCTTGCCGATTGCACGCTGCCCGTGGTGCGGCTGCGCGAGCGGCCCGAGCCTGCCGGCGAGAGCGACCCGACGATCTACCGCTACGATCGCGACGGCCTGCTCCGCGCGCTTCGTTCCAGCACCCTGAGAGAGCACCGCCGATGAACCAGCTCTATCTCCTCGTCGAGATCGCCGGCCAGCGCGTCGCTCTTCCCGCCGAGCACGTCGAATCGGTGGTCGAGCTCGAGACGGTGACGCCGGTGCCGCTGGTCGCGCGCCATATCGCCGGCCTTGCCGCGCTGCGTAGCCGGGTCCTGACGATCGTCGACAGCCTCGCCGCACTCGAGCTCGGCCGCTCGGCGCTCGACGGAGTGCTGACTGCGGTCATCGTCACCGTCGAATCGCATCTTTACGGCTTGCTCGTCGAGAAAGTGGAGGATGTGGTCGAGATCGCTGGAGGGGTTGATCCGGTGCGGGCGCCACTCGGCTCGGCGTGGGGGCGCGTTTCCCAGGGCATCGTCGATCACGACGGCGATGCTCTGCTGGTGATCGATCCGCCGCTGCTGATCGTCGGTCCTGGCGCGATCGCCGCCTGAAGGATGGCCTCGCAGCGCAATTCACGAGAAAGTTGCGCGGCATGGTGCCGTTAACGCGAACATTACTTCCCCTCGCTAGTCAAACTGTGCCGGCAGTCGGTGTAATGGGAACGCAAGAATGAAAACCTGCCTCGTCGTCGATGATTCGAAGGTGATCCGCAAGGTCGCGCGGCACATCCTCGAGACGCTCGAATTCACCGTTGAGGAAGCCGGCGACGGGCGCGAGGCGCTCGCTCACTGTCAGGCGTCGCCCCCCGACGTGGTGCTGCTGGATTGGAACATGCCGGTGATGAGCGGGATGGAATTCCTCCGCGCTCTCGGCCAGAGCAGCCTGTCGCGCCGACCTAAGGTCGTGTTCTGCACGACGGAAAACGGCATCGCCCACATACGCGCCGCGATCGAGGCCGGCGCCGACGAATATGTCATGAAACCCTTCGACCGCGACACGCTGCAAAGCAAGCTTCAGATCGTGGGCGTGGCCTGATCGGAGCCGGGCCGATGGGCGCGATGTCTCCACCACCCGTGGTGCCAGCCTCGGCCAAAGCCGCTTCGCGGCCGATCCGGCTGATGATCGTCGACGATTCGCTCGTCGCTCGCACGGTGCTCAGCCGCATCCTCGAACGATCGCCGCTGTTCGAGATCGTCGGATCGGCCGGGCGAGCCGAGGACGCGATCGCGTTGCTCGATCAAGTCAAGGTCGACATCATCCTGCTCGACGTCGAAATGCCGGGTACCGATGGGCTCACGGCGCTCCCCGATATCCTGAAGCGCAGTCGAGGCGCGCGCGTCCTGATCGTTTCGTCGGCCGCAGCCGATGGCGCCGCATCGACCGTCAAGGCGCTGACGCTCGGCGCGGCGGACACGCTGCTCAAGCCGGGCGCCGGCAGCTTCGCCGGTCGCTTCGCCGATGTGCTCATCGAACGGCTCGTCCGCATCGGTCATGCCGATACGCGGCCGTCGCGTTCGAACCCGGCGACGCCGCTCGAGAGGCGCGGCCCGCTTACCCCGATCGGCTGCCTTGCGATCGGCGCGTCCACCGGCGGACTCCATGCGCTGTCGGCCTTCTTCCGCGCGCTGCCGGTCGAATTCGATGCGCCGATCCTCGTGACGCAGCATCTCCCGGCTATCTTCATGCCCTATTTCGCGGCGCAGCTGCAGGACATAGCGGGGCGCAAGGCCAGCGTCGCCGCCGACGGATCGGTGCCGCGCGCTGGCGAACTGCTCGTCGCGCCAGGAGAGGGGCATCTGCGTCTTGTCCGTGTCGGCGAGAGGGTCTCGGTGCGGATCGATCACACGCCGTCGGTTTCGGGGTGCCTGCCCTCGGTCGATCCGATGCTGGAATCGGTTGCTGCGGTCTATGGCGCCAGCGCCGCCGCAGTCATATTGAGCGGCATGGGCCGCGACGGGGTGCTCGGCGCCGCAGAGCTCGTCGCTGCCGGAGGCGAGGTCCTCGCGCAAGACGCCGATACGTCCGTCGTTTGGGGCATGCCTGGCGCGGTTGCCAATGCAGGGCTCGCGTCGGTTGTGCTGCCGCCCGATCGCCTGGCGCAGCAGATCGGCTGTCGGCAGCGGAGACTTGCATGGAAATGAGCCCGACTGCCTCGCGCGCTTTCGCTAACCTGCTCGAGGAACGGACGGGTCAGATACTCTCCGCGAACCGCGCCTGGCGGATCGAGACGGTGCTGAAGCCCGTGATGCGCGAGCGCGAGGTGCCCTCGCTCGACGCGATGGCACGGATGATCGGGACGAAGCGCGACGCCGGCCTCGCCAACGCAGTGGTCGAGGCGCTGCTCAACAACGAGACCTTCTTCTTCCGCGAGCTTTCCTCCTTCCAGCAACTCGCCGAAAGTGCGCTCGATCGCATCGTCGCGGCCCGGGCCGCCAAGCGGCGGCTGCGCATCCTGAGCGTCGGCTGCTCGACCGGGCAAGAGGCTTATTCGCTGGCGATGATGCTCGCCGACCAGGGAAGCCGCTGGGAGGGATGGAACGTCGAGATCGTTGGCACCGACGTCTCGCGCATTGCGATCGATCGCGCACGCGAGGGCATCTATTCGCAGTTCGAGATCCAGCGCGGCTTGCCCGTCCGCCAGATGATGCGCTGGTTCGAAAGCGACGGCGAGAATTGGCGCGCCATTCCCGCGCTGCGCAGCCGGGTGCGCTTTCAGGTCCACAATCTACTCGACCCGCCGGTTTCACCGCTGCGGTTCGACGTGATCCTGTGCCGCAACGTGCTGCTCTATTTCTCCCCCGAAACGCGCGCCGCCGCCTTCCGCCGGCTCGGCGCTGCGATCGCGCCCGATGGCGTGCTGATGCTCGGGGCCGGCGAGACCACCCTCGGCCAGACCGACCTGTTCGTCTCCGACAGCGACAACCGCGGGCTCTACCGCCTCGCCTAACCTGCTCGCACGCCGCGATCCGCGCGGCTAAGGCGGGCAGCGATGTCCGCCCGTTCCACCCACCTCGGCACGGCCGATCTCGCCTCCGTAGCGGGAACTGCCCGTCCTCGTCGTCGGGGGCGCCGCGATCGCCCGTCTGTCCGATCGGCCATTACGCGATTTCGGCTCGATCCTGTTCTCGGCGGTCGGGTCGAGCACGCTCGGTCAACGTGCCACCGCGTGGCTGCTCCAACACCATCCGCTGTCGACGGCGATGCCGCTGACGCTCGCTCGCCGGAAGCGGCGATCATCTCGGCGTCGTGGTTCTTCGGAACGCGGCTGACCGCGCCGATGATCGTCGGCGGATTGATCGCGCTCGCCGGTGTCGCCATCATCAGGTTGCGCAGCGCGCAGGTGGGTCGGGAGCATGGGGATTGATCGAGCACGTCATCGAATGCCCGTCGCCGAACTTCGACGACCGGGGCCTGCCGATCACGATGGCGGTGCTCCACTATACCGGGATGGCGGATGCCGCCGCCGCCATCGCGCGGCTCACCGACCCGGCGGCGAAGGTCTCGTGTCACTATCTCGTCGCGGAGGACGGTCAGGTGCTGCGGATGGTGCCCGAGGAGAAGCGCGCGTGGCACGCCGGCCTTTCGCGCTGGCGCGGCGTGACCGACGTCAATTCGGCGAGCATCGGGATCGAGATCGTCAATCCCGGTCACGACCTCGGCTACCGGCCCTTCCCGGAGGCGCAGATGGCGGCGCTGATCCCGCTGCTCGCCGAGATCGTCGGCGTATGGAACATCGATCCGGCGAACGTCGTCGGACATTCGGATATCGCGCCGACGCGCAAGATCGATCCCGGCGAGCTGTTCGATTGGGAACGGCTTGCCCGGCACCGGCTGGCGCTGCCGCGGCCGCGCGCCGGGCTGGCCGATCCGCATTGGACGCCGGGCGGCTTCCTCCTCGCACTCGAACGCTTCGGTTACGACGTGTCCGATGGCCCGGCGGCGGTGCGCGCGTTTCAGCGCCGCTTTCGGCCCGAGACGATCGACGGGATCGCCGATGGCGAATGCCGGGCGATTCTGCTGTCACTGCTGCTTGATCGCGAGCACCGGTGACCGCGCTCACCCGGCGCGCTCTGCTATGCGGGCTCGCGTCGGCTACGCTGCCGTCGGCCGCCGATGCCGCGCAGGGGCTGGCGGCGGCTGCGCGGGGCGTGAACCCCGTCCTCGTCGCACGGACGCTCGACGCGCTGGTGAGACACGACGGCGCGATCTGGTCGCGCGACGTGATCGGGATCGCCGATTTCGGCCTGCCCTCGTGGCGGCCTCGCTTCTACCTGATCGATATTCTTGCGGGCACGACGACCACCATGCTCCTGGCGCACGGGCGTGGATCGGACCCCCAACACAGCGGCTATCTGCAGAGCTTCTCGAACGCCCCCGGTTCGCTCGCGACCTCGGAGGGGGCCTATCTCGCGGGCGAGCCCTACATCGGCATCAACGGCCGCTCGCGCCGGCTGATCGGGCTCGATCCGACCAACGACCAGGCCGAGCGGCGCGCGATCGTGATCCATTCGGCGCGTTACGTCGGATCGGACGTCGTCGCGCGACGGCGCGTGCTCGGCCGCAGCGACGGCTGCCTCGCCTTCTCGCAGGGAAACATCGCCGAAGTGCTGGCGCGCCTGGGCCGCGGAAGGCTGATCTACGCGGGTCGGGCCTGATCCTGCCGATATGGGGAGGATCGTGTCGGC
>Ga0207668_10001926_pt1 | contig 12147 bp, 10 predicted proteins | sample KBSS43metaG_FD_184323 | JGI IMG/M metagenome (GOLD analysis project Ga0207668, IMG submission 184323) | Switchgrass rhizosphere microbial communities from Kellogg Biological Station, Michigan, USA - KBS S4-3 metaG (SPAdes) (version 2) | ecosystem: Host-associated > Plants > Roots > Rhizosphere... | reverse complement strand
CCGGCCGCCAGCCCCGACAGCAGCAGCCAGGCGATCCGCCCGCGCCCGGCACCGCGCGCGGCCAGGAATGCCCAGAGCGAGACCGCCGAGAAGGCAAGCTCGACCATCTCGGGGAAGCAGCTCGTCGCCATTTCGTGCATGATCGGCGAGAGGACGGCGAGCAGGACCCACAGGGCGGCGGCGCGCAAGCCGGCGAAGCGGGCCAGCCCGCCGGTGGTCACTGCGACGAGCAGCGCCCAGGCGAGGCGCGGCACCAGCAGCATCGCATCGGTGGTCGGCCCGAACATCTTGAAGCTGGCGAGCACGGCGAGGATGAGTGGATGGCGCAGCGCCCAGTGGGTCTTGCCCGGCGCGATCCCGTCACGGTACCAGGCGAGCGCCGCTTCGAGGTAGCGCTGATCGTCGGTCCCGCCGCCGGCAAATCCGGTCGGACTGAAACGCAGCGTGAGGTCGGCCACCAGCGCCGCGAGAACCGCGAGGACCATGGCATGCGGGATGGAAGCGCCCATCCTGAGCGGGCGCGACGTGACCGTGTTCGGCATCGTTCTCGGAAATCGTGTCGTGGCTGCCGGCGCCTAGCACGGACTTCCGCCCCGACGAAATCCGGGCGATAGCGAACCGTGTCCATCGCGCGCCTCGCCCTGACCGATTTCCGATCCTATGCCGAAGCGACGATTACCGCCGGACCGGGCATGGTCGTGCTCGCCGGGCCCAATGGCATCGGCAAGACCAATCTGCTGGAGGCGGTCTCGCTGCTCGCCCCCGGCCGCGGGCTGCGCCAGGCGAACCTGACCGAGATGGCGCGGCAGGACGGGCCGGGCGGCTTCGCCGTCGCCGCCCACATCGCCGCCGCCGGCGGGCCGGTCGAGATCGGCACCGGCACCAATGCGGCATCGCCCGAACGGCGCCTGGTGCGGATCAACGGCGCCGGCACCACCGCCAATGCGCTGGGCGAATGGCTGGCGATCCTGTGGCTGACGCCGGCGATGGACCGGCTGTTCGTCGAAGGGGCGAGCGGCCGTCGCCGCTTCCTCGACCGTCTCGTCCTCGCCTTCGAGCCCAGCCATGGCCATCACGCGGCGCGCTACGAGGCGGCGATGCGCGCGCGCAACAAGCTGCTCGCCGACGGGCCCGATGCGGACCCTGCCTGGCTCGCCGCGCTGGAGGCGGCGATGGTCGAGCATGGCGCCATGCTCGCCGATGCCCGCGCGCGCACCGTCGCCGCGCTCGCCGGGCGCCTCGCCGGCCAGCCGGCCGGGCCGTTCGCCCGCGCCGGCCTCGCGCTGGAGGGCTGGCAGGGCGAATCCGCGGCGTTCGCCGCTGCGCTGCGCGGCGGTCGCGCGCGCGACGCCGCTGCCGGCCGCACGCTCGCCGGACCGCATCGCGTCGAGCTCTCCGTCACCCATCTCGACCGGCCGGGGCCGGACGGCCGCGTCGGACAGCCAGCAGCGCGTTGCTCGACCGGCGAGCAGAAGGCGCTACTGCTCGGCATCGTGCTGGCTCATGCCGATCTCGTCGCGGAGCAGCGTGGCGAGCGTCCGATCCTGCTGCTCGACGAGGTCGCCGCGCACCTCGATCCCGGCCGTCGCGCCGCCCTGTTCGGCCGGCTCTTCGATTCGGGCGGGCAGGTGTGGATGACCGGCACCGAGGCCTCGCTGTTCGCCGCGGCGCCCTCGGCCCAGCACCTCCACTTCGCGGCCATGCCGCAAAGCGCAACTTCGTAAGGGTTCCGTGAATCCGGCAACTATCCACAAATTTATTTCATCGCGGCGGCGAACGTGTTGCACCGCAAAAAAATTCGTGCTCCCATCTTGTTGTCTAGGCTTCGCGGTTAACTTGCCGTCAACCACGACGGTGCATGATCGGCGAAGCATCCACCTGTTGGGGGAGCGTCGATGGGCACTAAGATGAGACCGGCGGACGGCCAGATGACTCTGGCCGAGATGAAAGAGTTCGCGAGCTTCGCCGCTGGAACGCAGCGTTACATCCGCCGTTCGCTGGATGTCGGTCTGAACCGCAAGGATGCGATGGCGCAATGGTCGCGAGACGTGGTGGAGGCCGCCAGCATCCGCGCCCAGGCCCGGATCTATGCCCGCCTCGAGCACATCCGCGACACCGTGCCGGACGATAGCGGCCTGGACGAAGTCGAGCCGTTCCTGGCGCCGCTGGTGACGGTCACCGCCTTCGACCTCGGCCAGGACCGGCTCACCAGCTTCGGCGCCTACCGCTTCCTCTACGAGCGGCTGATCGGCGCACATGTCCGGCCGTGGCTGCCAGGCGCCTTCTGCGCCGCCGCCGCGCTGCCGCACCTGCACCCCGACAAGCGCCGGCTGCTGCTCCAGTCGATCAGCGAGGCGGCGGCAACCGCGCCGGGCTGGTCCAACCGCGAGCCGTGCTTCTTCCCGGAATGGGTCGACAAGATCGAGCAGCGCCTGCCGAATTAAGTCCAGGTCGAATCCTCCCCGGCACAGGGGGCCATTCGCAGGATGGTGGCGAGGGCGCTCCCCCGCGCGGGTCGGTCGTGGAAAGTACCCTCCACCACCCGCTGCGGGAGTATTGCCGCTACTTCTCGTCGCGGATCCTGAACGAGCCGGTCGATCCGCTCCCCGCCGCGGTTGCGGCGATGGTGATGCGGTCATCCTTCTTGCTCAGCAGAATGGCGTCCGGCCCCGCCTCGCTGACCGCGAAGCCCGCCTTGGGCGCCTCCGCTCGATAGTAATCGAGCACCGACTGCGGCGTCGCCGGATCGGTGAACGACATCGTCACCCCGCCGTCCCGATCCGTGGCGCGAATGTCGACACCGCCGATCTTCGTGCCCGGATGCGGTTTCATCCCGTCGAAATCGGTCTGCGTACTGAGCGCAGCGGATGCCGGCAGGGTCACGCTCGCCTTCATCCCGCCAAGGTCGAGCGACACGGACCCGTTCTCCAGGGTGCCGCCAACCTGTTCATTCTCCGGCGCCTCCGCCGTTCGATCGCAGGCGGCAAGTGGCAGCGCCAGCGCAGCGAGCAACAGGATCGGGCGCATCGTCATGTCCTTTCGCAGGTACCGGCATCCAGGCAGCCGAAATCTAGGCCAAGTGTCTTGCATAGGCAACACACCGGCGCCATATTAGCGGCGAAGGAGTTGCCGTCGATGCTCAACGTCGTTTCGCTGTTCATCGGACTGATCTCGTTGCCGCTCGCTCTGCTGGCGTTCCTGCCGTTGCTCGGCTGGGCCAATTGGCTGCTGCTCCCGCTGCCGATCGTCGGCCTGGCGATCGGTGCGGTGTCGGGCGGCAGCGCCGGGCGCAACCTCAACCTGGTGGTCATCGCGATCAGTGCGCTCCGGCTGGCGATCAGTCCGGTGATCTGAGTTTCCGCGGACCACCTTTTGTTCTATCTTCGGCGCGATGCTGATCGGGCTCTCCATCCGCGACGTGGTGATCATCGAGGCGCTCGACCTCGAATTCGGTGGCGGTCTCGGCGCGCTGACCGGCGAGACCGGCGCCGGCAAGTCAATCCTGCTCGATTCGCTCGGCCTTGCTATCGGCGCGCGCGCCGATAGCGGACTGGTCCGCCATGGCGCCGATCGGGCGATGGTCACCGCCACCTTCGAGCCGGCACGGGACGGCACCGTCGCAAACCTCCTCGCCGACAATGACATCGCCATCGAGCCCGGCGAACCGGTGATCGTCAAGCGCATCGTCCGCGCAGATGGCGGCAGCCGCGCGACGATCAACGACCAGCCGGCCTCGGTTGCGCTGTTGCGCGAGTTGGGCGGGCTGCTGATCGAGATCCACGGCCAACACGACGATCGCGGCCTGCTCAACCCGCGCGGCCATCGGGCGCTGCTCGACGCCTTCGCGCGGATCGACCGCGCCGGGATCGCCGGCAGCCACGCCGCCTGGCGCGCGGCCGAGACGGCGCTCGCGACGGCCCGCGAGGAGCTGGAAACGGCGGCGCGCGACCAGGAATGGCTGGAACATGTCGTCGCCGAGCTGACCAGCTTCGCTCCGGAGGCGGGCGAGGAGGAGGACCTGGCCACAGCGCGCGCGACCATGCAACGCGGTGCCAAGGCCGGGCAGGAACTGGCCGAGATCGCGGAAATGCTCGGCGGTTCCGACGGTGCGCTGGCCCGACTGCGCCAGGCGGCCCGCCGGCTCGACCGGCTGTCGGGCGAGCACGAGGCGCTCGCCGCCGCGCTCGCTGCGCTCGACCGTGCCGTCGACGAGGCGTCGCTCGCCGAGGATCATCTCGCCCGCGCCGCCGAGGCGCTGGCCTATGATCCGTCCCGGCTCGAGACGATCGAGACCCGCCTGTTCGACCTGCGCGCGCTCGCCCGCAAGCACCGCGTTGCCGCCGAGGAGCTGCCCGCGCTGGCAGTGGAACTCGCCGGCCGGCTGGCGCGCATCGAGGCGGGCGGTGCCGGCATCGCCGCGCTGGAAAAGGCCGAAGCCGAAGCGCGGGCAGCCTATGTCGCCCACGCCGAGGCGCTGAGTACCGCACGCAAGGCCGCCGCCGGCCGGCTCGACGCGGCAGTGGCGGATGAACTCGCCCCGCTGAAGCTGGATGCGGCGCGACTGCGCACCGTGGTCGAGACCTTGCCCGAGGCGCAATGGGGGCCGGCGGGCCGCGACCGGGTCGAATTCGAGGTCTCGACCAATCCCGGCGCGCCTTTCGGCCCGCTTGGCAAGATCGCCAGCGGCGGCGAGCTGTCGCGCTTCGTCCTCGCGCTCAAGGTCGCGCTCGCTGAGGAGGGCGGTGCGGCGACGATGATCTTCGACGAGATCGACCGCGGCGTCGGCGGCGCGGTGGCCAGCGCGATCGGCGAACGGCTGTCCCGCCTCGCCGGCCGCTCGCAGCTCCTCGTCGTCACCCATAGTCCGCAGGTGGCGGCGCGCGCTGACCGGCAATGGCTGATCGCCAAGAGCCATGACGGCATGGTCACCCGCACCGGCGTCCGCCCGCTCGACACCGCCGAGCGCCGGGAGGAGATCGCGCGGATGCTCTCGGGCGCGGAGATCACCGACGAGGCGCGCGCCCAGGCGAAGCGACTGATCGAGGCGGCCTGAAGCTCGTCGAATCCGACTGACGCCGATTCGTCATTGGCGGGCGGCTAAAGCCACGCGGGCTCGCCGCGACGGGGGCAGCGATGGGAGTTTCCGGCCGGTCAGGGCATCGCCGCCCCGGTCGCGGCCTTACGGCCATCGATACGGGCCTTGGCGTCGGCGATCACTGCCTCGCGGCATTCGCGCGCCTGGGCGCCGAGCGCGAGGTGGATGGTGGCGATCTCGGCGCCCCCGCACACCGCGTCCGCCGCGTTCTGCAGGCGGATGGCGAAGCTCCGCTGGCCGGCGACGGTTGCGAGGTCGAGATCGGCGAGGCGGACCTGCGCCTTATCCTGAACGAAGGGATTGGCGGACGCGCCGACCGCCGTCGTCGCGAGGGCGGCGGCGAGGAGCGCCGCTGCGGTTCTGATCATCTGCATACTCTCCTGCATCGGACATCTGGTCCCACCGCCTCTGCCGGGCGGGCTGCCCCCTTAGGCCCCGCCATGACGCGTGACAATCGTGCGGCGCAGCAACCGGGGCGGCGTCATGGCGGTGTGTGCGTTGCTCGGCGTTCTCCTTCATTTCCGACCGAATCACGCTTGCTCGCCGCGGAAATGAGCAGATGATGGCCGGTGGTCCGAGGGCGGTCAGCGTCCCGGGCGGCAGACTGAGAGGATCCGGTTATGGCCATGACTGCCGGCGTTACCGAGGGCGCGCCGATGTCCGAGATCAACACCACCCCGCTGATCGACGTCATGCTGGTGCTGCTGATCATGTTCATCCTCACCATTCCGCTGCAGACCCATGCGGTGAAGGTCGATCTGCCGCAGGGACCGGTCGCCGGGCAGGACATCCGCCCCAAGAACGATCTTGCGATCAGCGCGCAGGGCCAGGTGTCCTGGAACGGCACGGCGATCGATCTTGCGACCCTGCGCACCTATCTGGCGCTCACCGTGCAGATGGCGCCCGAGCCGGAGCTTCATTTCCGCCCCGATCCGCAGGCGCCCTACGGCACTGTGGACAAGGTGCTGGCAGTCGCCAAGCGATCGGGCGTGACCAAGCTCGGCCTCGTCGGCAACGAAGGCTACGCCCAGTTCTGACTCCCGTCCGACCGGCCGTCCGACCGGCCTCGTGAGAGGGTGGTCGGACAGGGTCACCCTTCGCGCCGCAGAAAGCGGCTGTAGAACCAGCCGATCGCGATCAGGCTGAAGCCGAGCGCGGCGAAGGACGCGATGCGCAGCAGCCCCTCCAGCCCCGCAGCGTCGGACAGGAACACCTTGGCCACTGCGCCGAGCATCAGCGCCAGCGAGGCGAAACGCCAGTCGCGGCCGCCGCCCCGCGTCCCCCACCACAAGGAGCCGCCGGCCAGCGCGATGGCGAGGACCGATCGCGCGATATCCTCGCCGGCGCCCACCCCCGGCACCGTCAGGATGCTGCCGACCGCGATCTGGCGGAGCGTGGCGAAGGCGTAGAGCAGGATCAGCACCATCCACGCCCCGTCGACCAGCCGCGCCGCGAAGGTGCCGTGCCGCGTCGCGCCCCCCGCCCAAGGGACGACCCGCACCGCCAGTCGGAGTGCCAGAGCCGGCAGGCCGAAAGCCGGGACGAGCAGGTTGAGGAGCGGCACCGCGCCGACCGCCTGCGCCGTCCACAGCGGGTTCCAGAAGAGGACGGTATAGATTGCGCCGTGCAGGAAAGCGGCGGCGGCGAGGCCAGCAGCGGCGGTCGGCCAGCGCCGCAGCCGCCACAGCGCCAGCGCGGCCCCGAACAGCAGCGCCTCCCACAAACAGCGTTCGGCGAGCGCCAGCCGCACCACCGCGGCGTCGTCGGCAAGGCCGAAGATCTGCTTGTAGAGGATGTGGAGCGCGACCCCGCCGGCCACTGCCAACCCGCCGGTGACGATTCGGGCGGTGCTCCGGTCGACCAGCGGCCGCGCCTGGTGGAGTGCCAGCGCCAGCAGCACGACGGGCACGAGGATGCGGCGGATCGCCGGGTCGGCACCGGGCATCAGGCTCGCCAGCATCGGATCGCCGGCCAGCGACAGCAGGCCCCAGCCGAGCCATTGCAGCACCGGCAGCGCCATCCACGCCACCGCCAGCGCGCCGGCGGTGGCGAGCGCGGCATGGAGGCTGGCGGGCGCCAGCCGCCGCGCGGCGACCACGATCGCCGGGAGGGCGGCGGCGGTGACGATCGGCATCCACGGGCCGGGCACCACCTGCGCGACGGCACCGTAGCCGAGCAAGACCGCTGCGCCCTGCGCCGCCAGCCGCAGCGGCGCGAGGCTGCCGCGCCAGGCGAAGCCGGCTGCGGCGAGTGCAGGCACCAGCCAGCGCAGGACCGCGCCCGGATCGGCCGTTTCGGCGAGGCCGACCAGCGCCATAGGCTCGCGCAACGACGATATGGTCGCGGCGAGGGCGGTGATGGTGAGCGCGCCGAATCCCCAGCCACTCCATTCGGTGAAGCGGTCGCGTGCCGCCTCCGCCAGCCCGAGCAAGCCGACGGCGGCGAGCGCAACGATGATCGGCAGCAGCCGGTCGGGCAGGACCAGCACCGCCGCGAGGATCAGCAGCAGCGCGGTGGCGGTGGCGAGGAGGACGAGGCGGATATCGCCCGCCCGCTCCGCCCGCCAGCCGCGGGCGATGCCGGCAGCCGGGATGAGCGCGGCGCCGAGCGCGAGGAGGGCGATGCGGCCTTCGAAGGCCGGGCCGTGGAAGTGACAGAGTGCGGCGAGCGGGGCGCCGAGCACCAGGGCGGCGATCTGCCCGGCGGCGATCACGCCATCCTCGACGCGCCACAGCCGGAGGAAGGCCGGGGTGCCGTAGACGATCGCGATCCCCGCCAGCACCACGGCAAAGGCGCCGCCGGCCGGCTGCGGCCAGATCGCCGCGAGCAGCAGCGCGAGGAGCAGGCCGATCGCGGGCATCCGCGCCAGGCTACCGTCGCGGCCGGCCAGCCAGCCGATCGCGACCGAGAGCAGCCCGAACAGTCCCCAGTGGAGCGGGCTGAATCCGCCGGTGGCGACCAGGGCCGCCATCTGCGCCGCGGCGACGACCGCCGAGACGGTGCGGATCATGGCACCCCGCGTCTCCTTGAAAGCGAGCAGCGGCAGGCCGAGGCCGAGGCCGGCGACGAGCAGCGCCACAGAGACGGTAGCGAAGGGGTCGAGCGACCCGGCCAGGATGAGGAGCGCGCTCCACCCCGCCCCGCCGACGAGTGCGGCGATGCCGAGCCACATCCATCGCTGGCTGCGCGACAAGGTGCAGAGCCCGCCGACGGTAAGCGCCAGATAGCAGGCGAGCAGCGGCACGTTCGGCTCGCCCGACCCGACCAAAGCCGGCGCGGCGAGGCCGCCGACCAAGCCGAGCAGCGCGCTCGGCGCACCGAAGCGGATCGACAGCAGCATGGCGAGGCCGGTGACCGCGGTCATGCCGACGAAGGCGGCCAACGGCCCGACCAGCCCGTAAAGATTCGTCGCGACGAGGATGCTGGCATAGAGCGTCGCGACGCCCGCGCCGGAGAGCGCCTGCTTCACCCGCGGATCGGCGACCCGTGCCTCCTGACGGTGTGCGATCTCGGCGCCGCCGATCAGCAGGACGCCGGACAGCAGCCCGCCGACGAAGCGGACGATCGGCGACAGCAGGCTGGCATCGATCGAATATTTGGCGACGAGTACGCCGGCGACGGCCAGGGTGATGCCGCCTGCCCAGATCGGCAGCTTGCGGCCGAACAGATCCTCGAAGGCACTGCCGCGCGCAGCGGATTCATCGGCGGGTTCCGGGTTGCGCGCGAGGACCGGCGTCGCGGCGACGGGCCGTGCGAGCGGTTCAGGCTCGGGAACAGGTTCGGCCTCGAAGACCGGCGGCGGGGGCACTGTCTCGGCGGCCCGAGGCGGGACGAAGACCGGTGCGACCGGGCCGGGCGCTTCATGCGCCTGCCAGGCCCGGTGCCCGGCGCCGACCAGCGCTTCGAGATCGCCCAGCCTGTCCTCCAGCGCGGTCATCCTGCGCCACATTGTCGCCATTGCGGCCAGCATCGCGATGAAAACCAGGGTCTCGAACATGGCACGTCCTCCGCCTTGCCTCGGCGGCATAGCAGGAATTGATCAGTGTTCAATAATGAAATTGGACAGTGATCAATTACAAGCTATAGCGAGCCATGGCCCGCCGCTCCGACCACAGCCGCCCCGAACTTCACGATCTGATCCTTGCCGAGGGCAGCCGGCATCTGGCCGAGGTGGGCTTTGCCCGCTTTTCGGCGCGCGAAGTGGCGAAGCGGATCGGCTATGCGGTCGGTACGATCTACCATGTGTTCGGCAGCTACGACCGGCTGATGCTGGCCATCAACACGCGTACCTTCGGACTGTGGGCCGACCATCTGGAAGCGCGGCTGGCCGCCGGCGGCACCGACCGGATCGCAACCCTGGTCGAAGGCTATTTCAGCTTCGCCCGTGCCCATCGCAACCTGTGGATGGCGATCTATGACCACCGCCTGCCGCCGGGTGAAACGATGCCCGACTCCGACGCCAGCCAGCGCGCGCGCCTCACCGCGATCATCGTCGCGGAGATCGCTGCGGCGTTGCCCGGCGCTCCCCCGGCCACGGCGGAGGCGCTCGCCCGCTCGCTGATCGCGACCGTCCACGGCCATTGCGTGTTCGATCTGGGCGGCAGTTTCGCACTGCTGGGCGAGGGCGACCCGCTTGGCGCAGCGCTGGCCCGCGTGCGGGAGGCACTTGCCGCCTCTACCGCCCCAGCGCCGCCCGCACCTCCGCTACGATCGCCGCCAGCGGGGTGAAGCGGAATCGCTCGCGCTCCAGCACTGCGTCTTCATAGCCGATCGCGGCCAGCGCGGCGATCGTGCGGGCTGGCACCGATGGCCGCGGCGCCCGCCACATCACCAGCTGGCCGTGGTTCTCCGCCACGCAGCGAAAGGTGTAGCCCTGGACGAAGGTCTCGATGAAGAAGACCAGCTTGTAGACGTCGCCCATCCAGGTGCCGCGCTTGACGCCGGCGGCCTCGCGGAAACGGTTGAAGCGGGCGAGGTCGGGGAGCGAGGCAGCGTAGGAGGAGGGCATGATGTCGTCGATGACGATGACGCCGCCCGGCCGGATCAGAGTGAGCGCATTGATCAGGTCGCGAAGCGTCTGCTCGAAAGTGTGCAGCCCATCGAGGAAGATGACGTCGAAGCGTTCGTCACGGCCGGCGATGGTGCCGAACCAGGTGTCGCTTTCGACCGCATGATAGGTGCAGTTCGGGTGATCGGCGGCCGCCGCTGCGGGATCGAAGCGGAAGGCAGGGTCGACCGCGACCTTCCGGTCGGCAGCCAGCGCGTGGAAGGTCGCGCCGGTGCAGACCCCGACTTCCAGATATTCCGGCCGGTCGTAGAGTGACAGGAACGCCTGGATCACGTCCACGCGCGAGACCACGCCCTTACCGCCTTCCGCCATGTCGCCTGTCCCCACCGCAAACCGCGCCCATCTGGCGCGGTTTGCGGGGCAGGATCAAGCCGCCTCGCTGGAACGCTTGGCGCGCTTGCGCTCATGCGGGTCGAGATGGCGCTTGCGCAGGCGGATGTTCTTCGGCGTCACCTCGACCAGCTCGTCATCGTCGATATAGGCGATCGCCTGTTCGAGGGTGAGGCGCCACGGCGGGGTCAGGCGGATCGCATCGTCCTTGCCGCCGCTCGCGCGGAAGTTGGTGAGCTGCTTCGCCTTCATCGGGTTGACTTCGAGGTCGTCGGTCTTGGCGTTCTCGCCGACGATCATGCCCTCGTAGAGCGCCTCGCCCGGGGCGACCATCAGCACGCCGCGCTCCTCCAGCGGACCCAGCGCATAGGCATTGGCCTCGCCAGCGCCGTTCGAGATCAGCACACCGTTCTTGCGGCCCTCGATCGGGCCCTTGTACGGACCGTACTTCTCGAACAGCCGGTTCATGATGCCGGTGCCGCGGGTGTCCGACAGGAACTCGCCATGATAGCCGATCAGGCCGCGCGACGGCGCCGAGAAGGTGATGCGGGTCTTGCCGCCGCCCGAGGGCCGCATGTCGGTCATCTCGGCCTTGCGCTGGTTCATCTTGTCGACGACCGTGCCCGAGAACTCCTCGTCGACGTCGATCACGACGGTCTCGTAGGGCTCGGTGCGGGCGCCGCTGTCGTCGGTACCGAACAGCACGCGCGGGCGGCTGATGCCGAGCTCGAAGCCCTCGCGGCGCATCGTTTCGATCAGCACGCCGAGCTGGAGCTCGCCGCGGCCGGCGACCTCGAAGCTGTCCTTGTCGGCGCTTTCGGTGACCTTGATCGCGACGTTCGATTCGGATTCGCGGAACAGGCGATCGCGGATCATCCGGCTGGTCACCTTGGTGCCCTCCCGCCCGGCCATCGGCGAGTCGTTGACGGCGAAACGCATCGACAGCGTCGGGGGATCGATCGGCTGCGCCTGGATCGGATCGGTCACGCTCGGGTCGGCGATGGTGTTGGACACGGTTGCGACGGCGAGGCCCGCGAGGCTGACGATGTCGCCGGCCTTCGCCTCCTCGACGGGGATGCGCTCCAGCCCGCGGAAGGCCAGGATCTTCGAGGCGCGGCCGCTCTCAAGCACCTTGCCCTCGTTGTCGAGGGCGTGGATCGGCATGTTCACCTTGAGCGTGCCCGACGCGATGCGGCCGGTCAGGATACGGCCGAGGAAGTTGTCGCGATCGAGCAGCGTCGCGAGGAAGGTGAACGGCGCATCGACATCGACCTTCGGCCGCGGCACATGGCTGACGATGGTGTCGAACAACGGGGCGAGCGTGCCCTCGCGGACATCGGGGTTGTCGCCGGCATAGCCGTTCCGGCCCGAGGCGAAGAGCACCGGGAAGTCGAGCTGGTCGTCATTGGCGTCGAGGCTGACGAACAGGTCGAACACCTCGTCGAGCACCTCCTGCGCGCGGGCGTCGGACCGGTCGATCTTGTTGACGACGACGATCGGGCGCAGGCCCAGCGCCAGCGCCTTGCCGGTGACGAACTTGGTCTGCGGCATCGCGCCCTCGGCGGCGTCGACCAGCAGGATGACGCCGTCGACCATCGACAGGATGCGCTCGACCTCGCCGCCGAAATCGGCGTGCCCGGGGGTGTCGACAATG
>Ga0207668_10001924_pt1 | contig 12158 bp, 9 predicted proteins | sample KBSS43metaG_FD_184323 | JGI IMG/M metagenome (GOLD analysis project Ga0207668, IMG submission 184323) | Switchgrass rhizosphere microbial communities from Kellogg Biological Station, Michigan, USA - KBS S4-3 metaG (SPAdes) (version 2) | ecosystem: Host-associated > Plants > Roots > Rhizosphere >... | reverse complement strand
TAGATTTGCGTGGTGATCAGTCGAAGCTCTGGATCGACCTTGGCGGATCGTTGGCCGCCGAACCCGAGGATGTTCGGGTAAACGATCTGGGCCCAGATCCCGCTCTCATCCATCACCTTCAGCCGGGCCTTCACGTCGAACGAGCCCGGATGCACGTCCGAGATGTGAAAATCTCGGAAGGCCATGCCTTGCGCCTTGACTCCGTGCTTGTCGATGACGCTCATCGGCGGCGCCCCCGTGCCGATGGACTTGTCGCCGTCAATCACCCAAGATAGCGCGCCGTCCCACAGCTTCACTTGCGGAACGCGGTCGCGATACTTCGCCGGAGCACGTTTGGTCCACAGATCATGTGGCTCAGTCAGGTGGGTGTCCGCGTCGATAACCTTCAGATTCGCGGGTCCATCCAAACGAGCCTTATCGGTATGCTCCATTTCATCACTCCTTGGATCATAAACGAAGGCGCGCTTTCCAGTGCTTTCCGCGTGGGGAGAAAGAACAAGGATCCAGCAGTTTCGCGCCTGCGGCGACAGAGATGCCTAAGCCGCTATCTCACCACGGAGAGGGTCGCTTGTCACTCGCCAGAGAAGCGCCGGAAAACATTGACAAGTATGTATTTATTGTCAGCGTCCCTGGCATTCTCGAAGGGTGGCTTGAGTGTCGTTTCCAAGAAGGTTGCTCAGCCGCCGCGATGGGCTGAGATGGCCGATACCGGCGTGAGATCGTCTGAGATTGCAGCTGTTGATCCAGGGCTTGATGGCGGCGCAGCGCTGGTTGGATGAGCTTGTACGGCCGAGCGTAAGTCCATTCGCGCAAGCTGGTCTGCAGGAAGCGTTCGGCCTTGCCGTCGGTACGAGGGGTGTGCGGGCGGGTTCGCACGTGGCGGACGCTGGCCTTGCGCAAGGCGGCAGCGAAGAACTTGGAGCGATAGGCCGAGCCGTTGCCGGTCGTCACGCGCTCGACGTTCGCGCCCATGCGCGCGTACCAAGCCAGCGCCCGCTCGAGGAAGGCGATGGCGTCTTCCTGGCGAGACTTGGCAGGATCTCCGATTAGGGCCACGCGCGAGGCGTCATCGATGGCCAAGTGCAGGGTGCTCATAGCCAATGCCGCGGGCGCGGTGGGGACTGTCCGATCTCCTGCGTAAGCTCGGCCGTGGATCAGCGATTGCGCTCTCAGCTAGCTGAGAGCGCAATACGGTTGCCGAACCGGACGGCAAACTGGCCCATGGCGGCGGTCCCACTCAATGGGCCTGCACCAATGGACGCCGGCGTTCTGCAGGGCCAAGTAGAGGACAAACACTACTTCGCGGCGAACTCCTTGTTCGACGTGTCCGGAATGCCAAGGCGATTGGTCATCCCGCCATCCACGGGAAGCATGGTGCCCGTCACAAAGGATGATTCTTCCGATGCGAAAAAGAGCACGGCGTTGCCGATATCGCGCGGATCGCCCAGACGTCCGATCGGAATGGCCTTTCGGATTTCAGCATTGAACGACTCGTTCGCAAGCAACCTGCGAATGCCGCCCATACCTGTATTTATGAAGCCGACGATCACGGCGTTGCAGCGTATCTTGTCCGGTCCGTAGTCCAGCGCGATCTGCCGGGTCAGCGCGTTCACGGCGCCCTTGGACGACTGGTAAGAGGGGCGCCCGGTGATCGCACGTGTGCTGGACGCAGCGGAAATATTGACGATGGAGCCTCCGCCGGCGGCGCGCATGTGCGGAATGGCGTATTTTGCCATCCACATGGTGCCAAAGGCGGCGACACGGAAAGTCTGCTCCCAGACGGCCGTGTCAAGCTCGTCAACATGGCTATCATTGCTCCCAGCGCCAGCTACGTCGGTGGCTGCGGCGTTGTTGACTAGCACGTCGAGCGCACCGTACCGCGCCACCGTCCCATTGACCGCGGCCTTGACTTGCTCTTCGATGCTTACGTCGCTCCGGATGAAAGTAACCTCGTGACCTTTCCCTTGTAGATTAGCTTGTACAGCCGCGCCTAATTCCTCGCGGCGCCCCGTGAAAGCGACTTTCGCGCCCTCTTCGGCAAGGCGTTCGACAATTGTCATCCCAATGCCATGAGTAGCGCCCGTGACCAGCGCAGTTTTTCCGGCTAACCTCATAGTGTTCCCTCCGCAGATTCAGCAGGCCCGTCGAGTTCAGGCGGCGGAAGTCGTATGGACAGGGCGCCCAACACGGCTACCGGCGCGTACGCGCCTTCGTCGCCACCACAGAAGCGATCGCAGCTGATAATCACGTTGTCAATACAATAATCATCGCTTATTATCAGCCCTGGACATGTGCTTTCGTGCGGCCTCGATGGGAAGGAATGCGCCATGCAGATCATTCGCCCCCGTCGGCGGTCGGACATGCCCCCGCGGCCGTCGCGGCGCCTCTGCAGGCTCGACGTACGGCGGGTGAAAACGGTCCGGGCGCGAGGCCATAGGCGGGGCAAGCGTCGATGACCTGGGCGACGTGAACCGCAGGACGGAAGGGGCGACCCTCAAGCGGGAAGGTAGCTGATAAATCAAGGGAGGATTCGTGGAAAAGCTCGATCGAACGAAGCTGATGGCGCAGGCAAGCGACCGCGTCGGACTGAGCGACTTCGGGGACATAGCCTTCGAAGAAGGGCTCAACATGCTCATCTTCTCCCTCGAAAGGGACGCCCATCTCGACGAGGCTCGACGGCAAGACGCCGGCGAGATGATCGTGAGGTCGCTGATCAAGAATCTCCGCCTCGTCGAGGATCGTAAGCGGTTCCCGGGCATCGCGGATGAGGTCATCGAAGCGCCGATCTTCATTCTTGGCCTGCCGCGGACAGGCTCGACCAACCTACACGGGCTGATGGCTCAGGCCGAGGGCGTCCGCTCGCCGCAGCGCTGGGAGATGTCGCTTCCGTCTCCGCCGCCCGAGGCCGCCACCTACCGCACCGACCCCCGCATCGCCGAGGTCCACGGGCGAGAGGTGGTGACGCGGTCCGAGGAGTTCCTCCGGAAACATCCCGTCGCCGCCGACCGGCCGGAGCAGTGCAACGGGCTGAACGACTTTATCTTCATGGATTGGACGTTGCTCGGCCTCTATGACTTGCCGACCTATCGACATTGGCTCCTTACCGCCGATCATCGACCGGCATACGAGGCGCATCGGCGCACCCTTCAGCACCTGCAGTTCCGCCATCCCGGACGGTGGGTGCTGAAATACCCCAAGCACAGTTTTGCGCTGGACGCCTTGGTGGCGGTCTACCCGGACGCCAAGATCATCTGGACTCATCGCGACCCGGCGCGGGTGATCCCATCCGTCATTAGCCTGATCGGGAGTTACCGGAAGCCGACGCCGTGGTTCGATGAGAAGATTCTCGCGCGTGAATGGGCCGTCTTCGAGGAACTCGGGATGAGGCGGGGCCTGGCGATGCGCGACAACCTGGTCGCGCCGGAAAACGCCATCGACATCCATTACGCCGATGTGATGAAGGACCCTGTCGCCACCATCGAAAGGGCCTACGGCCATTTCGGGATGTCGCTCTCGGAAGAGTCGAAGCGGCGCATCCTGAGCTTCCTCGCCGCAAACGCCAAGGACAAGCACGGCGCCCACCGCTACTCCGCCGAGCAGTTCGGATTAAGCAGCGCGATGCTTCGCACCCTTTTCAAAGACTACGTCGAACGGTTCGACATTGCGGAAGGAACCGCCTGATGATCACGGACGAGAAAATCCTCATCACCGGCGTGACCGGAACGGTCGCCAAGCCGCTGGCCCACTTCCTCGCCCAGTCGAACGAAGTGTGGGGCGTTGCGCGCTTCCGCGATCCCGCACAGCGGGCCGATTACGAAGCGGCGGGCATCACCACGCGCGCGATCGATCTTGGATCCGGTGACTTCTCGGAACTGCCGCAGGACTTCACCACCGTCCTCCACCTCTCTTGGATGCGGGGGCCCCTGGCCCAGTTGCAGGAGGCTCTGCGGATGAACGTCGAAGGGCCGGGCCTCCTGTTCCAGCATTGCCGCCGGGCGCGTCGAACGCTGGTGATGTCTGGCATGGGAATATATTCGCCACACGAAGACCCTTGGCATCCCTACAGCGAGACCGATCCGATCGGGCGCGCCTCGACCTCCTTCGCGCCCACCAGTCCCGCCTGCAAGGCCGGCATCGAAGCGGTGGCGCGCTATTGCGCCCGCGCCTTCGACATGCCGATCGTGATCACACGTCTCAACACCTATGACGGAACGCTCGAATCCATGCCCGCGCGGGTGATCCGAGCCGTCCGCGACGGGCTCACCGTCCATGCGCCCAACGACCCCCACCCCAATACGCCGATCCATGTCGACGACATGAAATGGCAATTGGAGTCGTTGCTCGATTACGCAAGCACCCCCGCCTCCATCGTGAACTGGTGCGGCGATGAGACGATCACCCTTCAGGAATGGGCGAGGCTGGCGGCGGATTTCTACGGCAAGGATGTCGAGTTCGCCGTCAACGCCACGCCGGGCGCGCCGCCGGGCAACGCGTCCGACCCCACCCTTCGACGATCAATTACCGGGCCTTGCCGGACCAAGTTTGTCGAACGCTTCCGCGCCCTCTGCGAGCAAGTCACCCCGGAGAGCGACAACCGTTCCAGAGCCGATTGGAGCGGACTTGTCGAACGAAGTTGAAAGGCGGGGGTCACTTCTGCCGAGGTTGGGTCTTCCGCCTTTTGAGGTTGGGATCATCCCTCGCGAGGGCCTCATGCAACAGATCGTCCAGCCGACTACTTTCCAGATTCTGGCGCATCTGCATCAGGCTTTCCACGAGCTCGCTCTTCTGCCGCTCAGAAAACCCGTACGTGGCCAGGTTGAGTATACGCCCGCCATGGCCGCGCATCTCGGCCAAAAGTTCGCGCGCTTTAGGCGAAAGCGTCAGAAGCCGGATCCGGCGATCATGGGGATCCGGATGCCGCTCGACCATCCCCGCGGCTTGCAGCCGGTCGGCCATTCGACAGAGTGACATCGGCTCAACTTCGAGATAGTCCGCGAGCTTAACCTGACTAACAGGCTCGTGACGCATCAAGGCAAGCAGCGCGCGCCATTGCGATCGCGTGATGCCTTTGGCGCGGGCATAAGCGTTGAACCTCTCGCGCAGCATCCTCGCGGCCTCGCCCACTGCGAACCCGACCGTGTCCAAGTCGTCAGAGGGCATCTCCACCTTTCGTCGCGGCTCGGTCACAATCATAACCATAGCTTATATAACGTCCACTTTCCTGGATGAGTCGGCAGATCTAATTGTGCGGTGCGAAACTGACAAGCAAACCCTCGGGTCACGCTCCCCGCCCGTTCCTCAGGCCGCGATGGTCGCGTCCGCCCAAGGCCGCTGAGCGTCGGCGGGAACCGGCGCGCGATCATACCGCGCGAGCACGATCTCCAGCCCGCGGCCGTCGCGCGGGACGTGCACCTAGCCCGTCATGAAGACGCGGCCATGGAGGCCCAATCAAGCCTTCCAAGGGCGTACGGCGCCGGCGACCTCATCCGGCTCGCGGCCTCAAATGCGGATCAATCTAGGCGGCGCAGTGCTTGCTGAACGCAGCCGGCGTGCGCGGTACCGTTGCCCAAAGAATTCGCGCTCCTAATCGACGGCGCGCAACAATACCGAGCCGCCGGCGCTGCCGCCGCCATTGCCGACGACGGACACCTTGGCCCCCGTCACCTGGCGCTCACCCGCCTGGCCGCGCAGCTGCAGCACCGCCTCGTGCAGGTGACCGAACCCGTGCATACGGCCTTCCGAAAGCTGCCCGCCGTTGGTATTCAGCGGGAGCTCGCCGTCGCGCGAGATGCGCTGGCCGCCCTCGATGAAGGCGCCGGATTCGCCCTCGCCGCAGATGCCTAGGGCCTCTATCCAGGCCATCGTCAACCAGCTGAAGCCATCGTAAAGATGGGCGGTGTCGAGGTCCGCCGACTTGAGATCAGTGCGCCGCCACATGGCTGCGGCCGCATCGTGCATGGCCATGTGCGGATAATCGTTGCGGCAAAGCCAGGTGTCCATCCGGTCGCGCGCGCCGACGCCGACGGCCTCCAGCACCACGGGCTTCTGCTTGAGGTCGCGCGCCGCGTCCAGCCGTGAGACGACCACGGCGGTGGCGCCGTCGCAGGGAATGTCGCAGTCGTAGAGGTTGAAAGGAGTGGAGATCATCCGGGCGGACATGTACTCCTCAAACGTCAGCGGCTCCCGGTAGATGGCCTTGGGGTTCAATCCGGCGTTGCGACGCTGGACAATGGGAATGGCCGACATCTGCTCACGGGTGATGCCGTAGCGAGCCATGTGAGTTGAAGCGTAAATCCCACACCAGATCGTTGCTGAGGGGGCCCGGTACGGCAACATCCAGTCAATGAAGCTCGGTCGCGACTGGCTTATTGCGCCGGCCGCCGCATATTGCGACACCCACCGCTCGCCAACAGCTCGCCAGCACAGCACATGGGTTACGTAGCCGGCGGCGATGGCAGCGACTGCCTCCACGATAGGGCTGAGCATCGCGGCGTTGTCCGCGGCCGACCACCAGTTCAGGTTGAGGCCGAGGCTGGTGGCGACGTCGGGGATGCTGGCCGTGCTGATCCCGGAAGCCGTACCCGCCGGGGTGGCTGGCCACATCGCCGCCCCATCGATGTCTTCCGGCTTGAGCCCCGCGTCGGCGATCGCGCGCTCGCAGGCGCGCAGCGCCAACTCGAACGGCAGCACCTGCGGCTTGCGATAGATCTCCGACTGCCCGACGCCGGAGATAGTCACGTTCTTTTCAGCGTATTTGACCATGCCTCGCCCTGCTTCAAGCCGCTTTGAACATCGGAATGTAGGCGTCGTCCTGCTGCTCGAAGTAGACCTGGACCTGTAGGCCGATGCGAACCTCCTCGATGGAGGTGCGCGGCATGTTGGTCATCAGCCGTACGTTCGACTGTTCCTCGAGTTGGACGAGCGCCACCACGTACGGAACGGGAACACCGGGTTCCCAGGGCTGATGGTTGACGGTGAAGCCAATGACCACACCGCGCCCAGAGACCGGCTGCGGCGAAAGCCTGTCTGACCGGCATTTGGGACAGCGCCCGGCAAACGGATGGATCCAGTAGCCGCAGGCCTCGCACCTCAGGATGTGCAGTCGCCCGTCTTCCCCGCCGCGCCAGAAGTGGGCGTTCAACTCATTGATGATGGGTAGCGGCCGCCTGGGCTCGGAAGCGTGGGAGTTCATGAGGACCTCAGTCTGCGGGCGGAGCTTGGCGTCGGCGCGTTTCGTTATGCCGGGAACATCACTAGGCAGACGAATAACGGCAGGGAAAGCGCGCTAGAAGGATTGAGCATCAATGGTAGTCACGACCCCAGGCGGGGTTTTCGCTTCGAACGACAACTGGCGATGGTTACGCCTTAACCCACAGCACCGGCCACCTTGAAGTCGATGATCTCCTCCTCGCTGTAACCCAGCTCTGCGAGGATCTCGTCATTGTGAGCGCCCAGCTCGGGGGCCGGCCTCGCCTGCAGCGCTCGGCGATCGTACTGCACGGGGTGAGCCACCATCATCAGCGAACGGCCGTCCCCATAATCGACGGTTTGTATGAATTCGTTGGCGAGAGCGTCGGGGTCCTTGGGCACCTCCGTTTCGGTCTGGTAGACGTCCCACTGGCCTTCCTGCTGCGCCAGGATTTCCCGCCATTCAGCCACGGGTCGCGTGGCGAAGATGGCGTCGAGGGCCGCCACACACTCGGCGCTGTTCGTCTTGCGGTCGACATCGGTGGCGAAGCGAGGGTCCTCCACCAGTTCCGGCGCTCCAATTGTCCGGCAAAATTCTGGCCAGTAACGCTGGCTCTGCAGCATCACTAGACCAATGTGTCGGTCGTCGGACGTCCGGTAGCTGTTGACGAGCGGATTGGGCCTCTCGTTACGATCGGGGATCATCCGCTCGTCGATTCCAGTCAAGGATGAAGCGACGATGGAGGGCTGCATGGCCCAAAGGCCGGCGCCGAACAACGAGCAGTCGACGACTGACCGCTCGCCTGTCATCGCCCGCCTCGCAATCGCCGCAGCGACGCCTCCGGCGAAGATCAGTCCGCTGATTGTGTCACCGAATGCGGGGCCAGGCATGGAGGCGGGATAGGGGGCGCCTGGCTCGGTCGCGGCCGCGCCGGCGCCGCTACGCGCCCAGAAGGAGATGGCGTCATAGCCGCCCTTCTCACTGTTCGGACCGTGCAGCCCCTGGCCGCTGCCGACCGCATAGATCAGTTTCGGGTGCCGGCTCATCAGGTCATCGATGTCGATCTTCAGCTTGCGGCGGGCTGGCGGGAGCAGGCTGGTTAGGAAGACATCGGCGTCCGCCAGCAGCTTGTGCAAAATATCGACCGCCCCCTCGGCATTAAGATCGAGACTCAGGCTGCGCTTTCCGCGGTTGTAGAGCTCCCACATGAAGGTGAAGCCGCCATAGCCCGGCGGGATCCTGCCCTGGCTCAGGTTGCGGATGGGATCACCCGTTGTGGGCTCGATCTTAATGACCTCGGCGCCAAGGTCGGACAAGGCGGCGCCGCATGAGGGCACATAGGCCCACATCGAGACTTCGATGACCTTGACGCCTTCCAGTGGTCTGCTCACAGCGATCCAATCCCTCTGCCAATTCTAATACGGTCGAGGAACGCACAAGCTGACGCCTAGCCCCCCGCAGCCGACACGGAACTATGCCGGCTGCGGGGGTCGAACATCCCGCCTGAGGGTGAGGCCTACTTGAACGCCCTCGGAGAAGTTAAAAAGCCAATCGCCACCGTCAGAAGTCATACCTCACGGTAATGCCGTAGGTACGTGGCTGTCCGAGAGGCCCCGTGATCAGGCCCTGGGCGGAAGGCGAGCCGCTTGTAATTGCAGTAAGATATGTATTATTCGTAATGTTCGTGACCCAGGCCGATATATCCACACCTGTTCCGCCGAAATCTGCAAACGTCAAGCGAGCATCCCACACATCATAAGCTGGCGCATAGACCCCTGAGTTGCTCGATATCCATTTGTCGGAATGCTTGTAATTGACGTTGAAAGAGACATCACTATTTAGAACCTTCTCCGGATAGGCGTAGTCGACATCTACATTATATGTCCACTCTGGCGTCTGAGTCAGGAGGAGAGCCGTCGTCGGAAGTTGACCGGCGGCGATCGAAAGCGCCTGAAGCTTGGGGGGGATGTTGACCGAGCGGACCTTGCCTTCGACGTGACCGACGCCGGCGCCGATCGTCAGGCTCTCGATGGGAGATACCGTGGCGGCGGCCTCGAAGCCCCGTAGCGTTAGCTTGCCCGCGTTCACGATGGTGGTGGCCGCACTATGGGTGATCAGCACGCCCGGTTGGCCGCCCAGAACCGCATTGGTGCAGTTCGCCGGACGCGACGCCGTTATCGCTTGGGGAACGCAGATATTGAGCAGATTGGCAGTCTGGTACGCGAACTGTTGGTCCTCGTCTTTACCGGTGAAGGCTGAAAGGTCAAACGATCCGCGCATCCCATAAGCGTTCCAGCGGACTTTCGTCCCGACCTCCCAATCCGTGAGCGTTTCGGGTCCGAAGGCCTGGATCTCACCGAGGTAAGCTTGGTCGAACAGCGGCGTGTTGTAGCTGCCGGCGCGATAGCCGCGCCGATGGGTGCCGTAGACCATGATGCCCGGCGTGATCTGCCAGTTCGCACCCAGTGTATAGGTGAGCTTGTCGAAAGCCTTCTTCGGGAAGTTTTGCGACAGCGCCGAACGCGCGCCGGGGATCGCGGCGACGTTCACGGAATTAGCCTTACACATGTCCTCCGACGGGATGTAGCGGCCGTGCCGGTCGGGATTGACAAGCGGCGCCGCGGTTGGGAGCAGCACCACCGAACCAGCGCAGCCAGAAACCGTGTCCCAAGTCTTGCGGAGGCCGGCCGTCAAGGTCAGCCCTTTTACGAAGTCATCCAGCGAATAGTCTATCTGACCGTAGATAGCCTTACTCTTGTTATGGAGGTAGGTGTATGGGATCGTATGTGCAAGTCCGGCAGACGAATTGAACTCGACTGAGCTGTTGCCGCCCGGCCCATCGGGCGCCTCATTGTAGTAGAATCCGCCCAGAGTGTATTTAAGTCTTCCGTCGAACAGGTTTCCCGCGAGCTGGAGTTCTTCGGTGTACTGGCGCAGTCGGTTCGTGGTTGAGGACTCCGCCAACGGCACGGCCAAGCCGTCGTTGTCGACGGTCGTGAAGACGTCGGCATCGCGATAGCCGAAGATGTTCTTGAGAGTGGTCTGATCGTTGAGGTCCCAGGTCGTGATGTTGGTGACGCCCCACAGGATGGAGCGGTTTTTGCCCGGATCGACGTTGACGATCTCCTGGCGTCCGGCCTGGGCGTGATAGTTCATCGCCAGCCGGTAGTCGCAGTTCACCGACGTGCCGCACTGGAAGGTATTGATGATGTTCTGAGCGGTCCCCGGCCCAAGCCGCGCAACGAGGGTCGCCGGCGGCAGAAAAACAGTTGCTGGCGGCGCGCCCCCGTATCCATTCGGGTAGTAGGTCTGGCCGTGGACATTGTTGGCGCCGCGGAGGTCTTGACGATCGTAGATCGTGACGTTTTTGAAGTTGTCGGTCGGCTCAACCAGCAACGAGACGCGGAACGACTTGCCCCGATATTCGTCCGGCTTCCAGCTTAGGGGCTGAACCTGGCCGGGCGTCAAGACGCCAGCCGGGCTGACGAAGTAGGGCGGGGCATAGGACGCATCAAACGATGAGCCAGCGTGGAAGAGTTGGGTGGCCAACCGAACGGCAACCTTATCTGGCACGATGGGCACGTTCACTGCGCCCTCGAACTGGCGGAAGTCGTAGCTGCCAAGATCGACCTTGGCGTAGCCCCCGAAGGTCTGGCTGGGTTGGTTCGAGTAGACGAGAATCGCGCCGCCCATTGCGTTGCGGCCGAACAGCGTGCCCTGCGGGCCCTTCAACACCTGAATGTTCTGGGTGTCGAAATTCTGAATGATCGCGCTGGCGTTGTTGAGCGGGACTTCGTTCGTATAGACGATGACGCCCGGGTTGATGTTCCCGGTCACAGCCTTGCTCTGCCCGCGGATGGCGATGAAGGAGTTGGTGCGCGTGACCGGCGAGATGAGGAGGCCCGGTGTGAGCTTCGCGACGTCCTGGAGGTTCAGGACGCCCTTTCGCTCGAGGGTCTTCCCAGAGAAAGCAGAGACCGAGACCGGCACCTTGGAGATGTCCTCGGCGCGGCGGCGGGCCGTCACCACGACCTCGTCAAGCGCCTGCGGGCGCGCAGCCGCAGATTCAGGCGCTTCTTGAGCGCTGGCAAGCGCCGGAGCAGCCGCGGCTAGCGCCACCGACGAAAACAACAGAGCCTTGAACATTTTAAATCCCCCCCCTGTTACCTCTTCTGATCGCCAATTAGCGGACAATCAGTGCGAGGCAGAGCTGCGATAATGAACGCTTCTTCTCTTAAGCCAATATTGATTGAGGCCGGGGCCGGGGGCCACTCGAATTCGTACCCGCATCTTATTCGGCACGAATGTGCCGATATGGGCCGCGGAGCTCGCACCCGCTCGAGGCGCTAGACCACGCAAGCGCCGGCTCCGTCGCCGTCTGACCTGGCCGCGGAAAACGCCCGGGCGCGACGAGAGAACGAGCGGTCAGAGTCCGCCAGGGAATCCTCAAATCGTCCTACGACGTCGCTTTTCTGTCGGAACTGCGGGAGCTGGTGTCGCTAGGCGCAGTTCGCGTCCCAAATGGCGACCCGCTAGCCAGAAGAATAGTGCGGGCACAATCCCTACAAGCGCGGCGCCGGAGAGTACCCAGCGCACACTCTGGTCACCGGCCCAGGGCCTTATCGCGTCGGATAAAATTCCAAAGAGCAACGGGCCAAGTCCGAGACCGATTAAGTTGATCGCGAAGAGCATAAGGGCTGCGGCCATCGCTCTAGCGGCGGGTCGAACCAGTCGCTGCACGCAAGAGAAAGCGGGCCCATAGTGCATGCTCGTGGTGACGAATGGCAGCAATAGCAGCAGCAATGCGATCCGCCAGTCAGGGTGCATGTATCCGGCTAGCGAGAAGGGGATGCTGACGAGCGTCCCTATCACTGGCGCTGCCAATATGAGACTCGGACGCTGTGGACCCAGCCGGTCAGCGAAGTACCCGCCCAGTAACATGCCGAGCGCCCCCCCCCCCCCCCCCCCC
>Ga0207668_10001918_pt1 | contig 12174 bp, 10 predicted proteins | sample KBSS43metaG_FD_184323 | JGI IMG/M metagenome (GOLD analysis project Ga0207668, IMG submission 184323) | Switchgrass rhizosphere microbial communities from Kellogg Biological Station, Michigan, USA - KBS S4-3 metaG (SPAdes) (version 2) | ecosystem: Host-associated > Plants > Roots > Rhizosphere... | reverse complement strand
CGGCGTAGGATGCGCTGTCGTAGGCCGCGGTCACATAGATCTCGCCCGTGGTTCCCGCTTCGGCCGCCTGGACCGCGCTTTCTATGGTCGCCAGGTCGGCGCGCGTCAGCTTCATCACCAGCTCCCCGAGGATCCGCCGCCGCCGAACGAGCCGCCGCCGCCCGAGAAGCCGCCGCCACCGCCACCGCCACCGCCCCAGTCGTCGCCGCCGCCCCAACCGCCGCGCCGCCCGCCGCCGGACAGCAGCAGCGGCAGCAGCCACAACGCCCCGCCGCGGCCGCGCAGGGCCCCGGAGAGCACGAAGACGACGATCAGGATGACGAACAGCGCGCCGATCGGCGGGCCGCCGCTCGGCCTTTGCGCCGATTGGACCTGCACCGCCTGGGCGACGTTGGCCTTGGCCTGGTCGTCGGGCAGGGAGAGTTGTTGGACAATAGCCTCCGTCCCGTCGACGACCCCCTTTTCCACGTTTCCGGCACGGAAACTGGGCAAGACCTTCTGCTGCAGGATGACGCTGGAGAGCGCGTCGGTCAGCACGGGCTCCAGCCCGTAGCCCACCTCGATGCGCACCTTGCGGTCGTTCGGCGCGACGATGAAGACGACGCCGTCGTTCTGTTCCTTGCGCCCCACGCCCCAGGCCCGACCGAGCTGATAGCCGTAGTCGGCGATGTCATAGCCCTGCAGGTCGGAGATGGTGGCCACCACCACCTGCCGGCCGGTCTTTTGCTCCAGGCCCGCCAACTCGCCGTCCAGCTTGCGGACGGCGTCCGGCGACAGGACGTGCGCCTGGTCGACCACCCGGCCGGTGAGCGGCGGGAACTGCGGCGCGGCGAGCGCCGCCGAGGCGAACAGCCAGGCGACGCTGAGCGCGGCGAAGGTCGAAAGCCCCCGCCGAAAAGCCGTCGCCGCGCGACTTAGGGGAGGCAACGGACTCAGCGAGCCGGGACAGGGGCGGGCGGCGGGGCGGAACCCGGCGTGACCGGCTGGCCGACCGGCGGGGCGCCGAAGTCCACAGTGGGCGCGCCCTGGGCCGCGACGGTCGCCTGGAAGAGTTGCATCGGCTTGGACCCGGAGTAGAAGGTCTTGGCCCACAGCACGGTCGGGAAGGTGCGCAGGCTGGTGTTGTAGTCGCGCACCGCCTCGTTGTAGTCGCGCCGGGCGATGGCGATGCGGTTTTCCGTGCCTTCGAGCTGGCTCTGCAGCGCCAGGAAGTTCTGGTTGGACTTCAGGTCCGGGTAGTTCTCCTGGATCATCATCAGCCGGCCGAGCACCCCGGACAGCTTGTCCTGCGCCTGCTGGTACTGCTGGAAGCGCGCCGGGTCGGTGAGCGTCGAAGCGTCCACCTTGACCTGGGTGGCCGAGGCGCGCGCCTGGGTCACCTCAACCAGCACGCTGCGCTCCTGGGCGGCGTAGCCCTTCACCGTCTCCACGAGGTTGGGGATCAGGTCGGCGCGTCGTTGGTAGTTGTTCTGCACGTCGGCCCAGGCGGCCTTGGCGCGCTCCTCCTTGGTGGGGATGGTGTTGACGCCGCAGGCGGCGAGAAACAGCGGGGCGATCGCCAAGAGGGCGAAGCGGGCGAGGCGGGCGGGGATCATCTTCACGGGAAGCGGCTCCAGTTCGACAAGCGAGGCCTTTGCCTGCGCGCCTTATGTGCGCGCGGCCTTGATCAAGCGCAACGGCCGGCTCATCACGAAAGCCATCGAAGCCTGCGGTGTGAGAGATCCGGGATGGCGCGCGTGCGCCCGTACTACGCCGAGGGCGGCCTGTCCGCCGCCTTCTATGACGTCGTGACCGCGGCGGACATGCGCCTGGCGGGCGACATCGAGAGCTACGCCGCGCTCGCGCCGGCGGGCGGCGCGGTGCTGGAGCTCGGCGCAGGCTCGGGCCGCATCGCCTTCGCCCTGGCCGAGCGCGGCCTCAGCGTAACCGGCGTGGACCTGGCCCCGCCGATGCTGGCCCGGGCGCAGGCGCGGCAGGCCGCCGCGCCGGCCGAGATCGCCGCCAGGCTGGAGTTCCGCCTGGGCGACATGACCGCGCTGGACCTCAAGCGCCGCTTCGACCTGGTGATCTGCCCGTACTTCACCCTGGCGCACGTGCCGGCCGGCGCCGCCTGGCGCAACACCTTCGCGGTCATGGCGCGCCACCTGGAGGCGGGCGGCCGCTGCGCCGTCCACCTGCCCCTGGCGCAGTTGATGCGCGGCGCGGCGCCGCCGCCCGAGCATCTCGTGCTGGACGAGCCCCTGGCCGGCGGCGGGCGTTTGCAGCTGCACGTTCTGGAGCGCCGCTTCCGCGAGGACATCGGCCGCCTGGACCAGGTCATCGACTATGTGGAGCGTGACGCCGCGGGCCGGCTCGTGCGGCGCAGCGCCGAGCGGTTGACCTATTACGTCGCCGACCCCAGGCCGTTCGCGGAGGCGGCCGGACTGAGCTTGGATCGCCCCGTCGAGCCCCTGGGCGGGGTCGGCGAGATCTGGGTGTTCCGCAAGCCCTGAGGCATCGTCAGGGCGGGCCGACCAGGGCGCGCCAGGCCGCTTCGAGCTGGGCTTCGAAAGTCTCGCGCGAGAACCGCTGGGCGGTCGCAAGGCCCGCCGCGCGGCGGGCCTCGAAGCGGTCGCCGGCCTGCAGGCGGTCGATCAGGGAGATCAGCGCCTCGGCCACCTCGATGTGGCGGTCGTCGTCGAACCAGTCGCCGTTCTCCGGCGTGGCGTAGGCGCGCCCCCCGCCGGCGTGGAAGCCGGCCACCAGGGCGCCCGTCCACAGGGCTTCCAGGGGCGGCAGGCCCAGGCCTTCACGCTCGCCCAAGGCCAGGAAGATCTCCGAGCCCTTCATCCGCCGCGCGACCTCGGCGCGGGGCACGCCCGACATGCCCACCCACGGCACGCTCGCGAGGTCGGGACGCAGCGAGCGCAGGACGCCGCGGATAAGCCGCAGCTCGCGGTAGCGCTTGGTGGTCACCGCCGCGATGCGCAGCTGGCGCGGGATCGCAGGGTCGGGCGCGAACACCGGGTCGAGGTGCGGCTGCACCACGTGCAACGCGCCGCCCCATCCCATGCGGCGGAGCATGGCCGCAGCGTGGTCGCTTGGGCAGATCATGGCCTCGCAGTTCCAGATGCGGAACGACGGCATGTCCAGGAAGCACTCGAAGGTGAGATAGGGGCCCTGGTTGTGGATGACCTTGCGCACCCGCGTGTTCTGCACCGCCAGCGCACCGGCCCCGAACATCTCGCCCACCACCACCACGTCGTCGGGCGCCAGCTCCGGCGGGGCGAGCCGCCAGGGCGCCTCGAGGCCGGGCGGAAAGCGAGGCTGGAAATCGTCGATGGGCGGATTGGTGCGGACGAACCAGAATTGGGCGTCGTAGCCCATGCGCCGCAAGGTCAGCACCTGGTCGAGGTTCGCCAACTGGCCGCCGGCCAGGAACATGCCCTCCGTGAGGAAGAATATCCGCAACCCCGCCTCGTTTCGCAGCGCAACAGACGCTCACCAACCGTGTCTGGCGCAACCCGAATAGCCCATGGCATCAAACTGCGAGAAGCGATTCTCCTCAAAGCGCGCCCGCGAGGCTCCTCCGATGCCGATCCCCTTCATCGACCTCCAGGCGCAGCGCCGGCGCCTGGGCCAGCCGCTGGAGGAGGCGATTCTCAAGGTGGTCCGCTCGGGGGCCTATGTCATGGGTCCCGAGATCGCCGAGCTGGAGGCCAAGCTGGCCGCCTTCGGCCAGGCGCCGCACGCGCTGTCCTGCGGCTCCGGCACCGAGGCCCTGGTGCTGCCGCTGATGGCCTGGGGCGTAGGCCCCGGGGACGCGGTCTTCTGTCCCTCGTTCACCTTCGCGGCCACCGCCGAAGCCCCGGCCCTGGTCGGCGCCTCGCCGGTTTTCGTCGACATCGATCCGGCGACCTACAACCTCGCTCCCGACAGCCTGGAGGCGGCGATCGCGGCGGTGAAGGCGAACGGCGAGCTGAACCCTCGCGTGGTGATCGCCGTGGACCTGTTCGGCCAGCCGGCGGACTATCCGCGCATCGCGGAAATTGCCCGGCGGCACGGCCTCAACTTGATCGCGGACTCGGCCCAAGGCTTCGGCTGCACGCTGGGAGGACGACATCCGATCCGCTGGGCCGACGTCAGCGCCACGTCCTTCTTCCCCGCCAAGCCGCTGGGCGCCTACGGCGACGCCGGCGCCGTGCTCTCGAAGGACGCGGGCCTGCACGAGCGGATGGTCAGCCTCAGGGTCCACGGCCAGGCGACGCCCTCCGACCTCGAAGGCCAGAGCTTCGCCCACGACGGCAAGTACCTGAACCTGCGCATCGGCATGAACGGCCGCATGGACACGCTGCAGGCGGCGGTCCTGTTGCAGAAGCTGACCATCTTCGAGGACGAGATCGAGGCCAGGAACCGGATCGCGCGGCGCTACGCCGAGGGTCTGGACGGCGTGGTCGTGACGCCCCGCGTGATCGAAGGCGGGGTCTCGGTCTGGGCCCAGTACACGATCGAGACCGACGGGCGCGACGGCCTGGCCGAGGCGCTGAGGGCGCAGGGCGTGCCGACCGCGGTCTACTATCCGATCCCGATCCATCGCCAGCGCCCTTACGCCGCCTATCCGACGGCGCCCGACGGCCTGCCGGTGACCGAGGCGAAGGCCGGGCGCGTGATCAGCCTGCCGATGCACCCCTACCTGTCCGATGCCGACCAGGACCTGATCGTGGGCGCCGTGCGCGCCCATTTCGGCTGAGCTAGAGCATTTTCCTAGAGCGAAATCCGTTTCGATAGAATCGGATTTCGCTCAAGACACTTTGAATTTAGCGCATTTTCTACGCCGAACCGGTGTCCAGTTCGGCGGAAAATGCTCTAGGCCGCAGGCTCGGCGACGCGCGTAAGGGCGGCCTTGCCCGAGGCCACCGCGCCGGCGAGGAAGCCCAAGCCGGTGCCGTAGGCGCTCAGCGTGTAGAGGGCGATGGGCTTGGCGCCGAACTGGCCCTTGTAGGCCTCATCGCCCATGCCGAAGTCGAGCACCTCGTCGCCCCGCAGGATGCAATCGCGCGCCACCTCCTCGAACGCCAGGCTGCCCAGCGACTGGCGGCGATAGGCGGCGTAATCGAAGCCGCTGATCAGCACGAGGAAGCGGCGCTTCCAGCTCAGCCCCCACACTCCGCCGAGGCGTTCGCCGTCGAGGGAGAGGCTGTAGCCGCGGGCGAATCCGCTCTTGGCGCCCGCCCGCGCCACGGCGCGGTAGAAGTCCAGATAGCCCGCCTGCCCGAGAAGGTCGTCGGGAAAGCGGCGCCCTCGCAGGTCCTGCAGATGGCCGAGCAGTTCCTCCTGGGCCTCGGCCTCGTCGACGTGATCGAGCCGCACGGCGCCCATCCGGTCGAGCTGCCGCCGCTTCTTGCGCAATTCCTTGACCAGGGTGCTCGAGAGCTCCTGCGCCTGCCACTGCTCGAACGGAGCGTACAGGGCCGCGGTGTGAGCGCTCGCGCCGAAGGCCGTTCGGCGCGCGCCCCGAAGGAGCCGCTCGGCGGGCGTCGTCCATTCCGGCGCCTTCTTGATGCGCAGCAGATCGAAGGGCTGGAGCAGGCGGCGAAGCGCCTGCTGCGCGCCGTCGTCCGCGGCCAGGGCCTCGAACCAGGCCGGTTCGCAGACGGCGCAGGCGTAGTCCGAGACCTCGAGGTCGGCGAACTCGATCAACCGCAGGCCATGGCGACGACGACGCACGAGGGGCAACACCATGACGAGCGCGCCGGTCGCCGCCTCGCGCGCAACCAGGATCAGCGGCTCGGCGCCCAGCGCCGGGGCCAGGACGCGGTAGAGCGGGCCGAGCCAGGAGAGGCTCTGGAACGCCGATGCGGCGGACCTGTCCAGCAGCAACTGGTATTCGCTCGACCCAAAGTCGAATGCGTTTTCAATGGCCACAGTGAACACTGCCGGAAGGTCCTCGCGGGGCGAATTATATCCGAATTGCAATATTAGATAATCGTCCAGGCGTAGCCGCTGCAAATACAACGCAGCTCGGCGTGACATGCGAATAGATCTTAGATTTCCTCACCCGAAGGCGAGCGCCCAAGGTTGGGTACGACCCGGGTCATCTAAGGATGTATTTTCTTCCCCGTCAGAGATGATCTGACCGCTTACAACCGATCTGGACGGAACGACCCGGTTACAAGCGCGGCCTCATGCATGGACAGGCTTGGCGTGATTGCATCAGGGATGGCGCCGACGCGCGCTCTTGGAGGCGCAGGCCAGTCATGAAAGTCGGCAAGCTCCTGACCACCCCGGCGGCGCGAGTCCTGGGGCTGATGAGCCTGCGGTCGATGACCATCGCCGCCAAGTTCGCGCTGACCCTGTTCATCACGCGGTACCTGGGCCTGGCCGAGCTGGGGATCTACGGGATCATCATCAGCGCCACCGCCGTCGCCCCGGTGGTTTTCGGGTTCGGCGTCTCGAACAACCTGGCGCGCGAGGCCGCCAAGCGCGGCCCGGCCGACATCGCCCCTGCGATCCTGCAGTATTTCGTCGTCCTCGCGCCGATCTACGGCGCCCTTTGCGCGCTGGGCCTGGCGATGTGGCCGGACCGGACGACGCTCGTCCTCCTGCTCCTGGCCTTGCTGCTGCTCGAGCACGTGCTGTCTGACATGTATTCGATCATGTGCGTCATCGGCGAAGGCGTCAGCGCGAACATCATCTATTTCGTGCGCTTCGCCGGATGGTCCCTGCCCTACATCGCCCTGGCGCTGTTCGAGCCCAAGCTCCAGAACCTCACCACGATCATAGCCCTCTGGGTCGCCGGATCGGCGGTCGCGGCCCTGATGACGGTCCTGTTCACCCGCCACTGGCGGTGGGGCGACGCGGTCGAGCGCCTGCCGCGAGTGCGGATCTCGGCGCCCCACAGGCACGGCTCGATGGCCCTCTACGTCGCCGACGTGGCCAATGTCCTGTTCATGTATCTGGACAGGTACATCGTCGGCCTCTTGCTGAGCCCGACCCTGCTGGGCGTCTATGTGCTCTACTGGACCATCACCAACGCGCTCAGCAATCTCATCACGATCGCCGTCGTCCAGGTCGAGCGCGGCGCGCTGGTCAAGGTCGCGCATCGCGCCACGCAATCCTTCAACCGGACGCTTGGAAAGGTCTGCATCACGACCGGCGGCCTGGCCCTGGCGCTAGGCATGGCCTCGACGCTGATGATGTACCTGGTCGTTCCCCACCTCGGCCGTCCGGCCGCGGAGCCTTACCTGCCGCTGATGCTTGTGCTGGTGCTGGGGCTGATCCTTCGAACCATCTACGAGGTGATCGGCATCTCGTTCTACGCCTATGGCCGCGACGACATCGTCCTCTACTCCGGCGTCGCGATCCTGATCCTGGCGCTGGGATTGAACGTGGCGCTCACCCCGGTGATCGGCGTCTGGGGCGCGGGCTGGACCGTGGTGGCGAGCTACGTCGCCGGAACGATCGGGCGTGGACTGGTCATCATGCGGGGGTTCCGTTGCGCGCCGGGTCACGGACGCGGGCCGACGCCGCAAACTGCTCCCTGATCTCTGCTTGCTTGCGCCTCAGGTCCCTGGCGCTGCTTGGCGGGCCCAGGTCCGCAGCGTCGCCATCCGCGCCACGCGGCGCGGCAGGGCCATGATGACGACGGTCCTCAGGACGCCCGCGTAGGCGGCGGGACTGAGCGGCGCCAGGTGCGTGAGCTGGGCGGCCAGGCGGCGACGCAACTGCAAGGCGCGCCGGGTCTCGGTGATGCCCCGCGGATCCTCGACATAATCGACCAGGGTCTCGGACAGGCAGTCCACGCGGCCCCTGACGGCGAGCCGCAGCAGGAGCTCGTAGTCCTCGGCGCCGTCGAAGGCGCACTTGTACCCGCCATGCCGCGCCAGCGCGCTGGTCCGGATGAAGAAGGTGGAATGGCGGAATGGCGCATTCTTCCGCAGATAGGCCGCGACCGCCGCCGCGCCGCCGTCGACGCCATGGTGGAACAGGGTGCGTCCGCCGGCGTCCAGGATCCGGGCATAAGAGCCCACCAGGTCGACGTCGGGGTGGGCGTCCAGGAAGGCGAGCTGCCGTTCGACCCGCCGCGGGTAGGAAAGGTCGCCGACGTCCAGGCGGCAGATGAACTCGTATCCGGCGTCGCAGGCGAACTGGACCCCGGCGGTCAGCGCCACGGTGATGCCGCCGTTCTTCGCCAGCCGAATCAGGCTCACCCGCTCCCGGGCGAACGACGGAACCTCGACCGGCGGGACGGAGCCGTCGTCCACCAGCGCTATGTCGGTCGCAGAGGTTTGCGTCAGCAACGACTTCAAGGTGGCCGCCAGCGCCGCCGGCCGCGGGTTGTAGGCCGGAACGAGCGCCAGCACGCGCGAACCTCGGCCCGCGCCGGAGTCCTCGACGGGGAGCGTTATTTCGGAGCCGGCCTCGAATGCGCGCATGGTTGGCGAGTTTCAACGCGGGATCCGGCGTCGTCGGCCCTCAAGGTGGTGACGCCGCCGGGCCATCGCCGGCGCCAAAGTGCCAACTCCGCCACTCGGCAACTTCAAGGCGTGGAACGCAAGGTGCTTGCAGAATCCGTCATGACTCCGGCCGAGCCTGCCGTCACCTCCCAGGCTGGCATACCCAAGCTTATCCACTACTGCTGGTTCGGCCGATCGCCGGTCAGCGAGCTGGGCCAGCGTTGCATCGAGACTTGGCAGGAGCACATGCCGGATTTCTCGATCCAGAAGTGGGACGAGGAGCGTCTCGACCGCAACAACCGGTACATCGACCTGGCATATCGCGCCAAGCGCTTCGCCTTCGTCGCCGACTACGTGCGCTTCCAGGCGCTTTACGACCATGGCGGCGTGTACCTGGACACCGACATGGAGGTGCTCCGAAGCTTCGAGCCTTTGCTGACCGAAGCGCTTTTCCTGGGTCTCCAGGCGCCTCAGAGCGTGGGCGTCGGCGTGATCGGCGCGACCAAGGGGCACCCCTTCCTGCGCCGGGTGCTCGACGCCCTGGATGAGGAAGCCCGGCGAGGACGGCTGAGTTTCGCGCCGATCCCTGACCTGGTGACGCAGCTTCTCGAGCTGGGACGCCGCGACAACAGCGTCGCTATTTTTCCGGAAGCCTACTTCTACCCGTACAACCCCTACAGTCCGGTTCCGCTGCGGCGGAAGCCGCTGCAGGTGAACCTTTCCCCAGCCACCTTCTGCATCCATCACTGGGAGGGCACCTGGCTCGGCGAGGCGTCGCTGAAGATGCTGTTGTCGATCCGGGTGCGCGGCCTGTTGCGAAAGGCCAACCCGCAACGCTGGCTCGCGGCGTCGCTGATGCTGAGCGGCGGGATGGGACCGTGAGTGAGCTCCCAGGCGCCGAGCGTCAACGCGGGGCGCCGCGCGCCAGGGCCGTAGACGGCGCGCGGCCGCCGCCCGCCCAGGTCGTGGTGCTCGTCCCGCCCGAAAGGATGCGCACCTGGGTTTTGCGCCTGGCGGAGGTCCTCGAGCGGCAGGCGTCCGTCCCGGTCAGGTTGATCCGGGCGCCCTGGCCCGCCGCATCGAGCGCCGGCCTGCCCTCGGAGGTGCTGGAGCCGCTGCTGTCCCGGGGCAGGCGGGCCGGCCACGCCGATTGGGCCTCGTCGACCGCCCTTCCCTCGCCCGATGAGATCGACTGGGCTCGGACGCTGGTGGTCAACCTCACCGAGCGCGACCCCCACGACTTTCCGCCGCCCCTTCGCACCGGCCTGACCCTGACGCCGATATTCCATGGGGCGCGGCGGTCCGAGGCGCTGGCGTGGCCGCTGCTGCACGGCGAGGCGCCGCATGTCGCCGTGGTGCTGAGCGCTGCGGACCGCGTCGAACTGCTCCACGCCGCGCGCCTCGCCGCGCCCGAGCGCTTCAGGATGCGTCAGGCGCTCGATCTCATCTTCGGCCGCACGATCACCCTCATCGCTAGCGCGGCGGCCCACGTGCTCGACGAGCGGCCGTTGCCCAAGCCGGCCCCGCCGCCAAGGCCTGCGCGAGAGCTGGATGCGCTGGGTTTCTGGTGGAGCCTCGCAGGCGTGGCCGCACCAAAGATCGCTCGCGCCGTCTCGGCGCCGTTCCTGCGGCATGACTGGTGGTGCGTCGGCATTCGGCCGCTCCGCGCCGACAGCTCGCCGATCGAGCTCGACCTTGCGACCGAAAGCTTCCAGCTCCTCGACGCCGGGCCCGACCGCTTCTACGCCGACCCCTTCCTGCTGCGGCACCAGGGCGTGACGGCCCTATTCGTCGAGGACTACGATTATCGCCGCCGGAAGGCGGTCATCAGCGGCTTCACGATCGACGCGGCGGGCCGGGTGGGAAAGCCGTTCACGGCGCTGGCCGCGGCCGGCCATCTCTCCTACCCGTTCGTGTTCTCCGTCGGCGGACAGGCCTTCATGGTCCCCGAGAGCAGCGCCAATCGCACCGTCGAGCTCTACGAGGCGGTGGACTTTCCTGAAGGCTGGCGCCAACGCGCGGTGCTTCTGGAAGACATCGACGCCTCCGACACCACCCTGCACTTCGACGTCCAGACCGGTCTTTGGTGGATGTTCTCCGCCGTGGCCGAGCCGGGAGGCTCCTCACACGACACCCTGTCCATTTTCTACAGCGAACGCCTGGAAGGTCCGTGGCGGCCGCATCGGGCCAATCCGGTGAAGCTGGGACCGGCCGGCTCGCGACCGGCCGGTCCGCTGCTTCCGTGGAACGGACGCCTGTTCCGCCCGGCGCAGGATTGCACGCACGCCTATGGCGAAGGCCTGGTGTGGTGCGAGGTGACGAGCCTGACGCCGGAGGTGTTCTCCGAGCGCACCGTCGCACGCAACACCCCGCGCGCTGGCTTCGCCGGCCTGCACACCTATGGCCGGGCGGCCGGGTACGAGGTCGTGGATGTCCAGCGACCCCGCCCGCGGCTCGCGAGGCTCAGTTGACGACCCAGGCGCCCGACGCGAGCGAATGAACGCCGCCCAAGGTGACCACGTCTCCCGAGGCGAAGCTGAGCTGCAGGCCCGCGGAGGTGTCGGCGGTCTGAGGCGCGCCCAGGCCTGAGAACACCATCCGGTCGCCTTCGCTCTGGGTGAAGTCGGTGATGACGTCGCGCCCGAAGCCCGGCTGGAACATGAAGGCGTCGGCCTGGCGGCCTCCGGTCAGCATGTCGTCGCCGGCCCCGCCGGCGATCGTGTCGGCGCCCCGCCCGCCGTTGATGGTGTCGGGGCCGGCCGAGCCGACGAGATCGTCGTTCCACCGACCGCCCACGATGTTCTGGCCGGCGACCAGAGCCGGACTGGAGACAGGGGAGACGATGCTCACCGAAAGCGCGCCGGAGCTCTGGCTGACGTTGCCGGCGACATCCACGGCGACGGCGCTGATCGCGTGGGAACCCACCGCCAGCGGAGCGCTGGTGATCGACCAGGCGCCGGCGCCGTCCACCGTGGCCGAGCCGACCGCGGTCGCTCCGTCGTAGAGGGTCACCACGGCATTGGGCGCCGAGGCCACCGTGCCGGTGAACACCGGCGTGGTGACGCTGGTCACATTGTCGGCGCTCGAGCTTCCGTTGTCGCTGGCCGCGGCCAGGTCGGGGGTCGTCGACGCCGAGGGAGCCCAGGTGTCGATCCGCACCGACAGGCCCGCCGAGGCGGCGCTGGTCCCTGAGACGTTGCCGGCGGTCGCCGTCAAGGTGTGGGTCCCATCGGCCAGCGCCGAGGTGGTGACCGACCAGGCGCCGCTCGCGTCGGCCGCGCCCGATCCGACGAGGACCGAACCATCGAACACCTTGACCGTCGCGCCGGCGGCCGCCGTGCCGATGAGGGTCGGGGTGTTGTCCTTGGTCACATTGTCGGTGTTCGACACCCCGGCGTCCGAGGCCGCGGCCAGGTCGGGCGTGGACGGCGCCGGCGGCGGGCTTGTTGACGTCGTCGGCGGGATCGGGCTCGTCGGCGCGGCGACGCCTGAGCTGCCGGAGACGGGCTTGATCTCGACGATGAGGGGATGGTCGGTGACGTTGAAGGTGATGTGGCTGGTGGTCCCCAGCACCTGCACCGGGGTCGAGCCCTTCATCGGGTCGTAGATGGCCACGCTGGCGGCGGTGGCGAGGTCGATGGTGATCGGGGTGTTCGGCGCGGCGACCACCGTCCGCGAACCCTCGTTCCAGATGTCCGGTTCGGCCCAGACGACGATGTCCTGCGACCCGTCTCCTTCC
>Ga0207668_10001912_pt1 | contig 12199 bp, 7 predicted proteins | sample KBSS43metaG_FD_184323 | JGI IMG/M metagenome (GOLD analysis project Ga0207668, IMG submission 184323) | Switchgrass rhizosphere microbial communities from Kellogg Biological Station, Michigan, USA - KBS S4-3 metaG (SPAdes) (version 2) | ecosystem: Host-associated > Plants > Roots > Rhizosphere >... | reverse complement strand
CTTCGCTCGCGCACGCTTCTCTCCGCGCTAATCGGTCGCACCACCAAGCTCCACAAGGCCGGCCGCGAGTTCAAGGCGTGCTGCCCGTTCCACAACGAGAAGACGCCGTCCTTCCACGTCAACGACGAGAAGGGTTTCTACCACTGCTTCGGGTGCTCGGCGCATGGCGACGCAATTCGCTGGCTGACCGATGCCAAGGGCCTGCCCTTCATCGAGGCGGTCAAGGAGCTCGCCCAGTCGGCCGGCATGGAGATGCCGGCGGCCGATCCGCGCGACCGCGAGCGGGCCGAGCGCGCGGTGGGGCTGCATGACGTCACCACCCGCGCCGCGCAATGGTTCACCGAGCAGCTCGACGGCATCGAGGGCGGCGCGGCGCGCGCCTATCTGGAGCAGCGCGGGATCGCACCGGCGACCGCGCGCAAGTTCGGCTTCGGCTTCGCGCCCGATTCCCGCGGGAGACTGAAGAGCGCGCTGTCCTCGTTCGGCGACGATCTGCTGGTCGAGGCCGGGCTGCTGATCCGCCCCGATGGGGACAAGGATCCGTACGACCGCTTCCGTGGCCGGCTGATGATCCCGATCACCGACCAGCGCGGGCGGGTGATCGCCTTCGGGGGGCGTATCATGGGGCCGGGCGAACCCAAATATTTGAATTCCCCGGAAACTCCGCTCTTCGACAAGGGCCGCACCCTCTACAATCTCGATCGCGCCGCGCCCGCCAGCCGGAGCGCGGGCCGCGTGATCGTGGTCGAGGGCTATCTCGACGTGGTCGCCCTCGACCAGGCCGGGATCGGCGAGGTCGTCGCCCCGCTCGGCACCGCGCTGACCGAGGCGCAGCTGGAGCGGCTGTGGCGCCTGTCCGACGTGCCGATCCTGTGCTTCGACGGCGACAATGCCGGGCAGAAGGCCGCCGCGCGCGCCGCGCTGCGCGCGCTGGCGGTGGTCCAGCCGGGCAAGTCGCTGGCCTTCGCGATCCTGCCCCAGGGCCAGGATCCCGACGACCTGATCCGCAGCGGCGGCGCCGCCGCCTTCGAGAAAATCATCGCTGCGGCCATCCCCCTGGTCGACATGCTCTGGCGCCACGAGGAGGGCGCGCAGCCGCTGGTCACGCCCGAGGCGCGTGCCGGCTTGCGGAAGCGGCTGGAGGAGCTCGCCTCGGGCAATCCTAACAAGCTGGTCGCCGACGAGTACCGCCGCTACTTCCGCGACCTGTTCTACCAACATTACGGTTGGAAGCCGCGCGAGCGGGTCGACATCCGCAAGGCGGCGCAACAGGCATACAGGACCGATCGCCCGCGGACCACGCGTAAAAGCCTCCAGTTTCATTTCGAGCGGTCGGCGCTGCTCGGCCTGTCGCTTCGCCCGTCGCTGATCGCGTCGCTTTCGGAACGGCTTCTGGACATTCGCATCGACGATCCCAATCTTCGTCGGTGGCGAACGGTGATGGTAAACGCCGCGATCACCCGCCCCCATCTTGATGAGGACGGCTTCGCTACCATATTCGCGGAGAACGCGCTTGAGGGCACGGTTCGCGGCGACTGGCAATACGAGCTGGGCTGGTACTTCCTGAGGGACGGGGAGGACGCAAGCCTGGCGGAGGCTGAGCTCACTCAGCTCGTCGAGTCATTGTGCGACCAGCAGATGCTGGACGACGAAATGATGCGACTCGATGCGAGCACGATTGAACAGGGTAACTCGACGGACTACGAGGCATTAGAATCACGGAGAAGGCTGGTCCGGAAGGAGCGTGCGGATCTCTTCGATCGCAACTTCGCTCTCCGCGCGGAACAGAACTGACCGTTGGACAGGACGAGCATGGCGAAGACGAATACGGTTGAGGCGGCAAGTGGCGGCGGTTCTGGCGGAGAGGGCGATGCCCCGCTCATCGACCTCAACGAAGCCTCGCTCAAAAAGCTGATCGCGCGGGCGAAGAAGCGCGGCTACATCACCGTCGACCAGCTCAACGAGGCGCTGCCGCAGGACCAGATGTCCACCGATCAGATCGAGGACATCATGTCCGCGCTGAACGAGATGGGCGTCAACGTCGTCGAGAACGAGGACGCCGGCGAGGACGAGCAGCCCGCCGAGGAGCAGGACGACGAGCCCGCGCTGGAAGACGATGCCGGTCCGCAGCTCGTCACCGAGAAGAAGAAGGAAACCGTCGACCGCACCGATGATCCGGTGCGGATGTACCTGCGCGAGATGGGCGCCGTCGAGCTGCTCAGCCGCGAGGGCGAGATCGCCATCGCCAAGCGCATCGAGGCCGGCCGCGACACGATGATCCTGGGCCTCTGCGAGAGCCCGATCACCTTCAACGCCATCATCGACTGGTCGACCGCCCTCAACGAAGGCACGATGCAGCTGCGCGAGATTCTCGATCTCGACGCGATGCTCAACAAGGATCCTACGCCCGAGCAGGTCGAGGGCGACGAGGACGGCGAGATCTCCGAGAAGAACGCCGGCCCCTCCTTCAAGGAAGAGGAGGAGCCCGAGGAGGCCCCTGCCGACGAGGACGAGGAGTCGATGACCGAGCGGCGCGCTCCGCGCCCGACAGAGGACGACGACGAGGACAACACCCTCAGCCTCGCCCAGATGGAAGAGACACTCAAGCCGCAGGCGCTGGAGAAGTTCGCGACCATTACCGAGCTTTATCGCCGCTTTGCCAAGGTCCAGGGCGCGCGGGTCGCGGCGCTGGGCGTGGGCGACGATTTCCCGGCGGTCGAGGAGCGCAAGTACCAGAAGCTGCGCGAGGAACTCACCGCCGAGGTCGAGAGCGTCAAGTTCCACGCCCAGAAGATCGAGTTCCTGGTCGACCAGCTCTATGCCTTCAACCGGCGCCTGACGGCGCTCGGCGGCCAGATGCTGCGCCTGGCCGAGCGCCACAAGGTGCCGCGCAAGTCGTTCCTGGACAGCTATGTCAACCGTGAACTGGACGAGAACTGGCTGACTTCGGTCGCCGGGCTCGACAAGAAATGGGCGGCCTTCGCCGCAGCCGAGGCCGGCCCGGTCGAACGCATCCGCACCGAGATCGGCGAGATCGCCCAGGCGACCGGCATGGCACTCGTCGAGTTCCGCCGCATCGTCAACATGGTCCAGAAGGGCGAGCGCGAGGCGCGCATCGCCAAGAAGGAGATGGTCGAGGCGAACCTCCGCCTCGTGATCTCGATCGCCAAGAAGTACACGAACCGCGGCCTGCAGTTCCTGGACCTCATCCAGGAGGGAAATATCGGCCTGATGAAGGCCGTCGACAAGTTTGAGTACCGCCGCGGCTACAAGTTCTCGACCTATGCGACCTGGTGGATCCGGCAGGCGATCACCCGCTCGATCGCCGATCAGGCACGGACCATTCGCATCCCGGTCCACATGATCGAGACGATCAACAAGCTGGTCCGCACCGGCCGCCAGTTCCTTCACGAGCATGGCCGCGAGGCAACGCCCGAAGACCTTGCCGAGCGGCTGTCGATGCCGCTGGAGAAGGTCCGCAAGGTGATGAAGATCGCCAAGGAGCCGATCTCTCTCGAAACGCCGATCGGCGACGAGGAGGACAGCCATCTCGGCGACTTTATCGAGGACAAGAACGCGATCATCCCGGTCGACGCAGCGATCCAGGCTAATCTCAAGGAAACGGTCACCCGCGTCCTCGCCAGCCTGACCCCGCGCGAGGAGCGCGTGCTGCGCATGCGCTTCGGCATCGGCATGAACACCGACCACACCCTCGAAGAGGTCGGCCAGCAGTTCTCGGTGACCCGCGAGCGGATCCGCCAGATCGAGGCCAAGGCGCTCCGCAAGCTCAAGCACCCTTCGCGCAGCCGGAAGATGCGGAGCTTCCTGGACCAGTAACCCGCCTTCTCCCCTCCCGCTTGCGCGAGGGGAGTACCTCCGGATTTTTCCCGACGAGCGCGATCCCTAACGCGACATAAACCTCGTCTTTACGCCCTTCGGTATAAGCCATCCGCGTAACGAAGCCCCGTAAGGTCCGATCGTGCGAGGAGTTTCGATGGCCCCCAGCGTTGTACCTATGGCGACAGCAGGCGCTCTGGCCGAGCGCCTGCCCGCGCTTGCCGCGTCGGAAGGCACGGCAGGTCATGAATATCCAGCGCTGCTCGCCTCGGCGCGAGGGCCGGAGGCGATGGGCGACCTCGCCGATGCTGCCCATTACCTCTGCGTGATCCACGGTCGCCGGCCCGGCGTGGTCGACTTCGCCGCCGACCGGACCCTTCACCCCGGCGCCGGCCCCTGGCTGGACGAGGCCGCGCGCGGCTTCGCCGAAGAGCGGACCTATCTCGCCCGCATCGTCGTCGCCGCCGGCCCGCTGCCGAGCACGCCGGGTCAGGCCGAGACCGAGGCTGCGGTGCTCGGCCAGCGCCACGCGCTGGAGATGCTCGCCAATTCAGACCGCGACGGCTGCGCGCTCGGCGCCGCGATAGCGCTGGTGCTCGACTGGTGGGCGATCCGCCGCGTCCTCGACGTCGCCGCGCGCAAGCTCGACCTCGAGGTGCCGTTCTGCACCCTGCCCAACGTCGTCTACAGCCGCGACCTCGCCCGCGAGCTCGGCACGATGCGCAGCGTCGAACGAGCGATGGCGTTCGGCGCGCAGCAGGTCCTGCTCCAGCATCACGGGCTGTGGGATCTGCTCGAAGCCCGCCAGCTCGCCCGTAGCCGCGCGCAGGCGGCGTAGGTCGGCCTAGCGCCGCCCGCCTTTGTGCCGGATATTCGCCGGCCGGCCGCGCCGCCCGAGCGGCCGGCGGTCCTTGCGGCCGCCGCGCATCGGCAGATGGTTGGCCCCCTCGGGCAGCTCGAACCGCAATGATCCGCTGATCGGGTTCGCCTCGACCAGCCGCAACTCCAGCTTCTGGCCGACGGCGTAGCGGTCGCCGCTCTCGTCACCCTCCAGCGCGCGGGCGGTCTCGTCATAGCTGAACCGCTCGATCCCGAGCGTTGACACCGGGACCAAGCCATCGCCCCCAAGCCCTTCCACAGTCGCGAAAAAGCCGAAGGGCTGGACCCCGGTGATGCGCGTCGCCAGCACCTCGCCGACATGGGTCGACAGATAGGCGGCGACATAGCGGTCGATCGTCTCGCGTTCGGCCTCCATGGCCCTGCGCTCGGCTTGGCTGATCAGTTCGCCCAGCCGGGTCATCCGCTCCGCCTCGTCATCGGTCAGCCCGCCCTCGCCCAGGCCATAGGCGCGGACCAGCGAGCGGTGGACGAGGAGATCCGCATAGCGGCGGATCGGCGAGGTGAAATGCGCGTAGGAGCCGAGCGACAGGCCGAAATGTCCGGTGTTGGCCGGCGCGTAGTAGGCCTGGGTCTGCGAGCGCAGGATCTGCTCCATGATCTCAGGCCGGTTGTCGCTATCGCCAAGGAGATCGATCACCCGGTTGAAGGTCGCCGGCCTGATCACCTGGCCGAGCGCCAGCGCGATGCCGAAGGTGTCGAGATAGTCCTTGAGCGCGACCAGCTTCTCGCGGCTCGGCGGCTCGTGGTCGCGGTACATGACGGGCGCCTTCTTCGCCTCCAGCGCCTTGGCGGCGGCGACATTGGCGGCGATCATGAAGTCTTCGATCAGTCGATGCGCGTCGAGCCGCTCACGCGCCGCGACTGAGGCGATTCGCCCCTTCTCGTCCAGCACCACCCGGCGCTCGGGCAGGTCGAGGTCGAGCGGCTCGCGCGCCTCGCGCGCGGCGAGCAGCGCGCGCCAGCACGCCCAGAGGGGCTTGAGGGCACTGTCGACCAATTCGTCGTCCCAGCGAAAGCTGGGATCGTCCGCAGCCTGTGCTCCGGCTTCCGGAGACCCCAGCTTGCGCTGGGGTGACGCACCCTTGTTGGCGGCATCGATCGCCGCCTGCGCATCCTCATAGGCGATGTTTGCGGCGATCCGCACCTTCGCGCGCGTGAACCGCCATTTCAATAGCTTGCCGTCCTTCGCTATCGTCAGATGGCAGGCCAAGGCGGCGCGGTCCACGCCCTCCTTCAACGAGCAGACATCTGCCGACAGCCGTTCGGGCAGCATCGGCACGACGCGATCGGGGAAGTAGACGCTGTTGCCGCGCTTGCGCGCCTCGCGGTCGAGCGGCCCGCCCGGGCGGACGTAGAAGGAGACGTCGGCGATGGCGACGATCGCCCGGAACCCGCCCGCGTTGGCGGGATCGTCGTCGGGGGTCGCCCAGACCGCATCGTCATGGTCGCGGGCATCCGCCGGGTCGATCGCGACGATCGGCAGATGGGTGAGGTCCTCGCGCTCGCCCAGCGCGCGTTCGGCGACGCGGTCGGCCTCCTCCACGGCATCCTCGGGCATCTGGTCGGGGATGCCGAACTTGTGGATCGCGATCAGGCTGAAGCTGCGCGGCGCGAAAGGGTCCCCGAGCCGCTCGGTGACCCGCGCCGTGATCCGCGGCGGGCGCCCGGCCTTCTCGGCGAGGACGAGGTCGCCGACCGCCGCGCCGCCAAGGTCGGAGATGGCGAGTTCGCGCCGCTCGCGCTTGTCGACGGGCTTCAGCCAGTGGCGATCGCCCTCCTGATGGACGACGCCGAGGATCAGTTCCTCGCCGCGGGCGAGCTTCTTGAGCGGATGGGCGATCCAGCCGCGCCCGGCCTCTTCGGTCCGCGCGAGGATGCGGTCGCCGACGCCGAGCGCCGACCGCCGGCCCTTCTCGCGCACGCGCAGCCGCGGCGGCGGCTGATCGCTCTCCCAGCGTTCCGGGGTCGCGATCGGCTGGTCGCCCTCGATGTCGACGATGCGCAGCACCGTCACCTTGGGCAGCCCGCCCATCTTGTGGAAGGCACGGCCAGGGGCGCTGTCGATCAGCCCCTCGTCGCCCATGTCCTTGAGCAGTGCCTTGAGCGCGATCTTCTCGGCGCCGTGGAGCCCGAAGGCCTTCGCGAGCTCGCGCTTGCCGGCCGGCTGGTCCGACGACGCGATGAAATCGAGGATCTGCTGGCGGCTGGGCAGGCCGGGCTGCGGGGGTCTGGGCATTCTCCCGTTCTTACACCGTTCGGCCGAAGAACAACCCCTCTCGCGCCGGAAGAGGGGGCGGGCTTACTCGTGGCGGAGAGCGTCGATGGGGTTCAGGCTCGCCGCGCGCCGGGCGGGGAAGTAGCCGAAGACCACGCCGATGATCGCCGAGAAAACGAAGCTGAGCACGTTGATGCTGACGTCGAAGCTGAACGGGATGCCCATCACCGGCGCCAGGCTGAGCGTCGCGATCAGCGCCAGGACAATCCCGATCACCCCGCCGAGGCAGGCCAGCGCCACCGCCTCTACCAGGAACTGCAGCAGCACTTCGTGGCTGAGCGCGCCGATGGCGAGGCGGATGCCGATCTCGCGGGTACGCTCGGTCACCGAGACCAGCATGATGTTCATGATGCCGATGCCACCGACGACGAGGCTGACCGCCGCCACCGCGCCGAGCAGCGCGGTCATGATCTGGGTCGATCCGGAGACCGCGTCGGAAATCTGCTTGGTGTCGAGCACGTTGAAATTGTCGGGCTGAGTGCCGGTCAGGTTCCGCCGCTCGCGCAGCAGCGCGGTCAGCGACTGCTGGACCGCGGCGGTGTCGTAGGCTGGGTCGACCGCCACCATGATGGAGCGGATGTCCTGGTTGCCGGCGAAGCGGCGCTGGACCGTCTTCAGCGGCATGACGACGACGTCGTCCTGGTCGTTGCCGAAGCCGCCCTGCCCGCGGGTCACCAGCACGCCGATTACCTCGCAGGAGACGTCCTTGATGCGAAAGCGCTGGCCGACGGGGTCGACGCCCTGGAAGAGGTTCGCGACGATGGTGTGGCCGATGATGCAGACCGCCTTGCCGGCCTGCTCCTCGGCTGCGCTGAACTCGCGACCCTCGCTCAGCGCCCAGTTCTGTGCGGCGAAATAGTCATTGGTGGTACCGTTGATCGTGGTCGACCAATTCTGGGCGTTGCGTACCGCGGTGCCCGATGCCTGGGCCTGGCCGGTGACGGCGCGCACCCCGCCGATCTGCTCGCGGATGACGTCGATGTCGGCGAGCTTGAACGGTGGCGGCGCGTCCCCCGCCCCGCCGGGCCCCATGCGCTGGCCCGGCCGGACCATCAGCAGGTTGGAACCAAGGCTGGCGATCTGCTGCTGGACGGCGGCGGTGGCGCCGTTGCCGAGCGTAACCATGGTGATGACCGCGGCGACGCCGATGACGATGCCAAGGATCGTCAGGAACGAGCGCAGCAGGTGCCGCCGGATTTCGCGGAAGGCAAGGAGGATGGTGGTACCAAGCATTACTGCTCCCCCTCCCCTGCAGGTGAGGGGGATGGGGAGTGGGGGCTGTCGTTCGGGTTCGACGCGGCAGGTTCGTGGACAGCCCCCACCCCAACCCCTCCCCTGAAGGGGAGAGGCTTTTTCTCTTCGCGCTCCACAAGCCCGTCCTTGAAGTGGACCACCGTATGCGCGAACGCCGCCATATCGGGCTCATGGGTCACCATCAGCACGGTGATCCCGCTTTCGCGATTGAGCTCGGTCAGGATTTGCATGATCTCGACCGAGCGTTCGCTGTCGAGATTGCCGGTCGGCTCGTCGGCGAGCAGCACGTCGGGATGGGTGACGATCGCCCGCGCGATCGCGACACGCTGCTGCTGTCCGCCGGAAAGCTCGGCGGGCGTATGCTTCGCCCAGGGCGCGAGACCGACCTTGTCGAGCGCGGCCATCGCTGCTGCCTGCCGCGTCTCTCGCGGCTCGCCGCGATAGAGCAGCGGCAGCTCGACATTCTCCAGCGCGGTGGTGCGGGCGAGCAGGTTGAAGCCTTGGAACACGAAGCCGAGATAGCGCCGGCGCAGCAGCGAGCGCTGGTCGCGGTCGAGGTTCTGCACCGGCACGTCGCGGAACAGGTACTGGCCGCCGGTCGGCACGTCCAGGCAGCCGAGGATGTTCATCGTCGTCGACTTGCCGGAGCCCGAGGCGCCCATCACCGCGACGAAATCGCCCGCGGCGATATCGAGATCGACTCCCTTCAGCGCCTGGAACGCCGCCTGACCCTGGCCGAAGGTCTTGGTGATCCCCCGCAGCCGGATCAGAGGCCGGGAGATCGGAGCCTGGGTCACTCGGCCTTCGCCTTCTGGCCGGTGACGACCTGCATGCCCGGCTTGAGATCGGTGCTGGTCACCTCGGTATACCGTCCGTCGGAAGCCCCGGTGACGACTTCGATCGGTGTCAAGCGGCTGCCGTTCAGGACCTGGACGGTCTGGCGGCTGCCGGCCCCGATCACGCGCTCCTGCGCGCCGCCATTGCCGCGCATCCCGCGCGGCGGGCCGGGCGCCATCGCGCTCATCAGCCCGCCCCGCTTCGCCTTGCCGCCGCCGGCAGTCGGCGTGAAGCGCAGCGCGGCATTGGGAACGAGCAGCGCGTCACGCTTCTGCTGGACCAGGATATCGGCGGTGGCGGTCATCCCCGGCCGCAGCAGTTCCTCCGGGTTGGCCACCGAGAGCACCGCGGTATAGGCGACCACCGTCGAGGCGCTGGCCGCGGTCGATGAGGAGGACGAGGACGAACTGCTCGTCGACGCGCTGTCGGAACCGAGATTGACCCGCGTGATCCGCGCCGGGAAGGTCTGGCCGGGATAGGCGTCGACGGTGAAGCTGGCATTCTGCCCGGCCTTGACCGCGCCGACATCGGCCTCGTCGATCGAGGCTTCCAGCTTCATCCGGGTCAGGTCCTCGGCGATCACGAACAGCGTCGGCGTATTGAACGATGCCGCAACGGTCTGGCCCGGATCGACCGACCGCGACAGCACCACGCCGTCGACGGGGGATCGGATCACCGCCTTGTAGCGATTGGTCGTATCCGACGAGAGCTGCGCCTGCGCCTGCACGACATTGGCCTGCGCGGCGGCGAGATCGGCGCGGGCGCGGCCGGCGGTGGCGATCGCCGAATCCATCTCCGTCTTGGCCGGTACCTTGCCCGCCGACAGCCGGCTGACCTCGCGGAAGCGAGCGAGCGTCGCCTCGGCTTCACGGAGCGTCGCGCGGGCCTGTTCGACATTGGCCTGGCGCGCCTGCAGGGTCGCGCGAGACTGAGTGATGGTGTCATCCAACCGGGCGGTGTCGAGCACGGCGAGCGGCTGGTCCTTCTTCACCCGTGCGTTGACGTCGACGAGCACCTGGACGATGATCCCCGATAGTTCGGAGCCGACGTCGACCTGGTTGGTGGGCTGCAGCTTGCCCGTGGCCGAGACGGTGACGGTCAGCGGCCCGCGCCTGGCCGGCTCACTGGCATAGGTGACGTCGGGCTGGGCGTTGAAGCAGCGCGACAGCATCAGCAGCAGGATGACGACGCCGACCGCGGCGCCGATCCACTTGCCGCGGCGCTGCCAGTTCGAGACCGGCTTGGCGCCGAGGAATTCCTCAAGATTGGGCTGGGCGTCTTCGGTCATGAAGGTTTCCCGGTCTCGATCGGCGCATCGGGGTTCCACCCGCCGCCGAGCGCGAGGTAGAGCTGGACGAGGGCCAGCGACTGGTCGGCCTCAGCGGAGGCGAGGCTGTCGCGGGCCGAAAGCAGCGAACGCTCTGAATCGAGCAGGGTCTGGAAATCGGTGAGGCCGGCGCGATACTGGCTGCGCGCATAGACCGCGGCATTGTTGGCGGCATCGAGCGCGGTGGTCAGTTCGCGCCGCCGCGCCTTGGCCGATTCCAGCGCGACGAGCGCGTTCTCGACATCCTCGAGACCGAGCAACATGGTCTGGCGATAGGTCGCGAAGGCGGCCTCGGCGGCGGCGCGCTGCGAGCGGACCTGCGAGCGGAGCCGACCGCCGTCGAAGATCGTCTGGGTCAGGCCGGCGAACAGGCTGCCGGTGATAAGATCGCCCAGCGAGCCGATCGACAGCGCCGAAGTACCGATGTTTCCGGTCAGATTGAGCGCCGGGAAGAGCTGCGCCCGGGCGACGCCGATCCGCGCGGTAGCGGCGGCGAGCGACCGTTCGGCGCTGCGCACGTCCGGTCGCTGCCGCAGCGTGTCGGCGGGAATGCCGACCGCGATTGCGATCGGCCCCATCGGGATCGGCTTCGGATCGGCAAGCTGGACGCGCAGCGCGCCGGGCGCCTGGCCGATCAGCACGCCCAGCCGGTTGACGGCATTGACGAGGTTGGTTTCGAGCGTCGGCACCGTCGCCGCGGTCTGCGCGCGCTGGGTGCGCGCCTGCTCGACATCCAGCGCGGAGACGAGGCCGGCCTGCACCCGCCAGCCGGCGATCTGCAGGTTGTCGTCCTGCGTGACCAGCGTGTCCCTGGCGATGGCGAGCCGTGCCTGCGCCAGCCGGACCTGGATGTAGTTGGTCGCGATCTCGCCGGCGAGTGCGGTGCGGACACCGACGAGGTCTAGCGCCGCCACCGCACGGTCGGCACGCGCCGCCTCGACCGATCGTGAAACCTCGCCGAAGATGTCGACCTGCCAGGAGGCATCGGCGCCTAGGGTGAAGCGGGTGTTGCCCGACCGGCCGGTATCTACGATCACCCCGCTGCCGCCGCCGCCATTGTCGACGATGACACTGTTGGCGGAACTGCCCTCGGTGAAGTTCCGGGTGACCCCGGCCGAGGCGCCGAGGCTGGGATAACGCCCGCCGCGCGCCTGGACCAACGCCTCGCGCGCCTGGCGCAGCCGCGCGACCGAGACGGCGACGTCAAGATTGTCGACCAGTGCGCGATCGACGAGACCGACCAGCATGGGGTCGTCGAAGCTGTTCCACCAGGTGGTCAGGTCGGGCGTCTCGGCATCGCCGGTGGGCCTGGTCGCATAATCGGCGGGTACGAAGGGGGCCATTTCCGGCGTGTGGTAAGTCGGGCCGGCGGCGCAGGCGGCGAGCCACAGGCAGGCGATCGTCCCCGCCGCGGCGCGCATGCGCCTCTCCCGGCAAGAGCGCGGCCCGGTCATCGGCCGGCGTGACGATCAAATGACAAGCACATAGGCAGATGCGCCTTATCCCGCCCTTTCCGGGATTTGAAGGCGCACCTTCGCCGCGATGCGGCAGAAACGGGTCGAGCGTCCGTTTCCGTCGCGGCGTGCCCATCCGCCGCTGGCAAGGCTCCATTCGAATCTGTGGTGCAACCGCTTCTGCGAGAGCCCGCTCAAGCCGCCGCGCGCTGCTCTTCGATCTGGCGCCAGGCGGCGGCGATCTCGCCGATATTCGCCGCCACTGCGCGGATCGCCTCGGCATCGCCGGCGACCCCGGCATTTGTCAGCTCGGTC
>Ga0207668_10001910_pt1 | contig 12204 bp, 11 predicted proteins | sample KBSS43metaG_FD_184323 | JGI IMG/M metagenome (GOLD analysis project Ga0207668, IMG submission 184323) | Switchgrass rhizosphere microbial communities from Kellogg Biological Station, Michigan, USA - KBS S4-3 metaG (SPAdes) (version 2) | ecosystem: Host-associated > Plants > Roots > Rhizosphere... | reverse complement strand
GATGAGGATCGGAGAATTCGGGCAGGCTCACAACCACGACCGAACAACTCGCCCAGGGGCCGCGCCGGCCATCCGCCGCCGGCGCATCGGCCAGATCGCCGCGCCGACCGACGCCGATAAACGGCGGCGCACACCCGAAGCCAGGCCGGAATGTCCAACTGCAGCCGGAAACGGCATAAGGGCCAACAGCGATGTGCGCTGACGCCCCTTCCCGCAACCGTCGGCAGCCGAAACTTCCCGCACTTCCCCGATCAAGCCCATCGCGTGCCGCCGTCCGGCGCGCAGAGCCGATCGCTCCGGGGAATTGTCCGAGATCCGTCAGGCCGTAAGCGCCTTCTCCCCTATCGCCGCGCCTCCCGCCGCGCGTCTGATGGACCAAGTGGCAGTCCCCTCTGGAACGAGTTTCCGGGGCCGTCGCCCGACGACCTCCGCGGCCGAACGGAAAGGACCTTGTCGTGGCACTCACGCAGATCGACGAGTACGAGGTCATGTACTCGGCGAACACCTTCTCCCCCCGCATCTGGCTGAAGCACCAGGGCGCGTACATCGGGCAATTGATCTTCAAGCCCGACGGGGCCGCGCTTCCGGCCGACACGGCGCAGAACATCTACTACCACTCCAAGGATTTTCCGAACGTCATGGATCTGCTGCGCAACGAGAAGCCGATGTATCTGCTCTTCTCGGGCAGCGGTGGCGGCTTCGAGAACGGGATCAAGACGACGGCCGAGATGACCGGCGAAGCGGAACGTGTGTGAACCCGCCCGGTGCGGGATCGGAGCAGTGCTGACTCAGTAGGGAGCATCAATGCCTAACAAGACCTTCTCCGTGATGAACTACGTCCTGAACGCGGGATACAAGAACTCCGCCACGTGGGGCGGCGTCTCCATCCGGATACAGGGATATCTCGCCTGCTTCGGAGCGGACGGGTCACGGTTCATCGTGTACGGGCTGCACCCGTCGAGCCCGGTGCCGGGGACTCCGGTTTACAACGTCGCCGGCAACGTGGGGGCAATCTTCGTTCCGTTCACCGACCTTCCCGTCTACGTGGATCTCGTCCGGAACGAGAAGCCGATATTCGCGAGACTCGACTCGGACAATCCGAATTGGATGAGCCTGAGCACCAGCCAGGAACCGGTCGGCGAAGAGGAAACGCCATGACGGCATGAGCTGGGCGGTTCCGGGATCGAGCCGGAAGTTCCACCGATGGCCGCGCCCTAAGCCAGCGCGGCCATCACCAGGTCGGCCGCCCGGTTGATCGCCGCGCGCGACGCGTCGTCGTCGTCGAGCACGTCGAAGCTGTGGCGGCCGTCGGGCACGTCCACGATCTCCAGGCGCGCCTTGGCCGCCGACTCCACGAAATCCCGTACGCCGCCGGCGATGCCCGGGTCTTCCCGGCCCACCCGGGTCAGCACGATCGGCAGGTCACCGACCCCGGCCAGGGCACCGATCGGATCGAACCGCGCGCCCACCGGCCACCCCGGGAACGGCGCCACCAGCGGATAGCTCAACGCCAGCACGCGCAGCCAGGACGGCGGCTCGCGCAGCCAGTCGGCCGCCAGCAGCGCGCCGCCGGAGAAGAACCACAGCGCCAGCCGCTCCGGGTCGACCCGGGGATCGCTGCGCAGCGTCTCGATCGCGGCCGCCACATCGGTCGCGGCCGCCGGGTACGCGTCGGGGCTGTGCAACCGGTGCCTGACCACCGCGCCCACCGCGCCACGGGCGGCGGCCAGCATCCCGTACCCCTGGAAGACCGGCCAGTCGCGGGGGACCGGTCGCACCGCGGCCGGGGTCGGCCCGCCGTGCACGACGAGGATCGCCGGGCGGGGCCGCACGAGGTCGTCGGGCAGGTAGAGGTCGAGCGTGTCGTGCCGCTCGGGGGTGCGGGACGGGACCGGCAGCACGAACGGCTTCAGGAAGTCCATCGACGAAGTTTAACGATCGGTGACTGTCGGCGTCGGCCCGGCAGCGCAGCGCGCACCCCGGCGGGCGTGCTCCTCGTCTCACTGAAACGGGGGATCCATGGTTCGACACGCATGGCTATCATCTCCCCCGAACAACGGGGGATCATGAGCGAGCTGACTGACACCCGGCTGATGCGGCCGGCGCAAAAACCGGTATTCGTGGACTGGGGCGGGTCGCGCCGGCGCGCCGTCATCGGTGTGCTGATCGCCGTGGGGGCGGCCCTGACCGGCTGGCTGGTCCTGATCGTGGCCAGCATCGTGATGGTCGTCGTCACCGGGCCGTCGCTGCCGGGCAGCGGCTGACCTGGTGGTTCCGCAACGCACGGCCGGGCGCCCCCGTGCCCACTGGACGATCTTCGTGCTGGCCGTCGCGGCGCTGTTCGCCACGCTCCTGCTGGACGACTTCACCCAGGAGACCGGCGGCGGCACGGTTCCGCCCGGCAAGACCGAGATGATCGACCGCGGGCCGGCCGTGGCCGGTCCGGTGATTCACGAGGCCGGCGGCCGGATGGTGGCGGAGCGGCTGCCGCCGGGCGCCGTCGCGCTCACCTTCGACGACGGCCCGGACCCGGTGTGGACGCCGCGGATCCTCGACGCGCTCCGGCGGCACCACGTCACCGCCACATTCTTCGTGGTCGGCGCGCAGGTCAACAAGTATCCCGACCTGGTACGGCGGATCGTCGCCGAGGGGCACCAGCTCGGCCTGCACTCGTTCACCCATCGTGACCTCGCGCCGATGTCCGAGGCCCGCCGGCGGCTCGAGTTCGAGCTGACCCGCAACGCGGTCGCAAACGCCACCGGCCTGGACGTCCGGCTGTTCCGGCCGCCGTACCTGGCGTCGCCCACCAAGGTGGACGCCCAGGCGCTGGCACTGATCACCGACGCGGGCCGCAGCGGGTACGTGACGGTGCTGGCCGACCGCGACACCGGCGACTGGCGGCGGCCCGGCGTGAAGGTCATCGCCGCGGCCGCCACGCCCGCCACCTCCGCGGGCGCCATCGTGCTGATGCACGACGGCGGCGGTGACCGCTCGCAGACCGTCGAGGCGCTCGACGTCGTGCTGCCCCGGCTGGCCGCGCAGGGCCGGCGCGCCGTGAGCATCTCCGGTGCGTTGCCCGGCATCCCGTCCGCGACCCCGGCGTCGTCGCGGGCCAAGGCGCAGGGTGCCGCGTTCGCGGTCGCGCAGCACGGCGCGAACTGGACCCACGACGCCCTGTTCTGGCTGATGATCTTCGCCACCGCGCTGGCCGGCACCCGGATGGTGATCCAGGCGGTGTGCGCGTGGCGGCACGCCCGGCGCCGGCGCCGGCAACCGCTCGCGCCGTACGAGACGCCGGTGTCGGTCATCGTGCCGGCGCACAACGAGGCGGCGAACATCGTCGCGACCGTGCGGTCGCTGCTGGCCGGCAACCGTGCGGACCTGGAAGTGATCGTGGTCGACGACGGTTCCACCGACAACACCGCGGACCTGGTCGAGGAGATGGGCCACCCCGCCGTACGGGTGCTGCGCCGCCCCAACGGCGGCAAGGCGTCCGCGCTGCGCACCGGGGTCGCCGCCGCCCGGCACGACGTGCTGGTGCTGATCGACGGGGACACGATCGTCGAGCCGGACGCGATCGACATGCTGGTCCGCTCGTTCGCCGACCCGTCGGTCGGCGCGGTCGCCGGCAACGCCAAGGTGGCCAACCGGCGCGGCGTGGTCGGCCGCTGGCAGCATCTCGAGTACGTGGTCGCGTTCAACCTCGACCGGCGGGTGTTCGAGATGGGCGGTTGCATGACGACCGTGCCCGGGGCGCTCGGCGGGTTCCGCCGGGCCGCGCTGGAGGCGGCGGGCGGCGTACGCAGCGACACGCTGGCCGAGGACACCGACCTCACGATGGCGGTGGTCCGGGCCGGCTGGCGGGTCGTCTACGAGGACATGGCCTGCGCGTGGACCGAGGCGCCGGGCACCTGGAGCGGCCTGTGGCGGCAGCGCTACCGCTGGTGTTACGGGACCATGCAGGCGATGTGGAAGCACCGGCCGGCGCTGCGCGAACGAGGCCCGGCCGGTCGTCTCGGCCGCCGCGGGCTCGGCTACGTGGCGGCGTTCCAGATCCTGCAGCCGCTGCTCGGCCCGATCGTCGACGTGTACCTGATCTATTCGCTGCTGTTCCAGCCGCCCGGCCTGGAAGCGGTGTTGTGGCTCGGCGTGCACGTCGCCCAGTTCGCCGTCGCGGCCTACGCGTTCCGGCTGGACAAGGAGCCAGCCGGGCCGCTCTGGTCGCTGCCGTTGCAGCAGATCGGCTATCGCCAGCTGATCTACCTGATCACCATCCAGTCCGCGGTGACCGCGCTGCTCGGCGGCGGCCTGCGCTGGCACATCTCGACCCGGACCGGCCGCGCGGCCGCGCTCGACCCGTCGGCGGCGTCGTCCGACCGCAAGGCGGCACACACCCAGCGCCTGGTCCGCCAGTTGCGGCTCGGCACCTACCGCGATCCGCGCTGGGCCCGCTTCAGCCTGCACGCCGGCCTGGTGCTGATCCTGGTCAGCGTCACCGCGTACATCGGCGGGACGCTGGTCACCAACCGGTACGCCAACGCGGTGGCGCGCGACGATCTGCTCGGCGCGGCCGCCTCCTACCACCTGCAACCGGACAAGTGGAGCCTGGACCGGGCGCTCAACATCCTGCTCATCGGCGTGGACTGGCGGAAGAACCAGATCGGCATGATCCGCTCGGACACCGTCATGATCATGCACGTGCCGAAGTCCAAGGACCGCGCGTACCTGTTCTCCCTGCCGCGGGACACCATCGTGGACATCCCGCCGCTGCCGGCGGCCGGGTTCCGCGGCGGGCGGGACCGGCTCAACAGCTCTTTCGCGTACGGCGCCGGGCTCGAACAGGATCGGGCCCGGGGTGGCCGGTTGCTGGCCGCCACCGTACAGAAGCTCACCGGCCTGCCCGGCCTCGACGCGGCCGTACTGATCGACTTCTACGGCTTCTCGGACGTGGTCAAGGCGCTCGGCGGCATGCGGGTCTGCGTCGACGCCGACGTCCGCTCGATCCACACCAAGCGGCTGTTCAAGGCGGGCTGCCGCCGGATGACCGGCGCCGAGGCCATCGACTACCTGCGCCAGCGCAAGAAGGTGGTGGGCAGCGACTACGGCCGCCAGCACCACCAGCAGCAGTTCATCACGTCGATCGCCGCCGAGGCGAAACGGCAGAACCTGGCGGCCAACCCGGTCAAGCTCGACGCCCTGCTGCGCGCGGCCGGGCACGCGATGACGGTGACCACCGGACCGGTCAAGCCGATCGACCTGATCTTCGCGCTGCGCGGCATCAACCCCGACAACCTCACCATGCTGCAGACCCCGGGCCACGGCCGCCGCGACGCCGCCCACAACTACCTCGGCGAGGTCCTCGAACCGGCCGCCTTCGAGCTGTTCCGCGCGGTCCGCGAGGAGAAACTCCCGGAGTTCATCGCCGCCCACCCCGACCTGGTCGGCAAGCCCCTGGGTTAGCCGGTGGCGTGCCGCTGGAGCCAGTCCAGCAGGGCGCCGAAGGCCGGCGGCAGCGCGGTGTCGGAGCCGGTGAGCGTGGTCGTACCGGCGTCGTCGTCGACCGTGATCGTGTAGCTCATCGCGTCCCCGGCCGGCGCCGGTGCCGCCGGGCCGGCGCCTTCCGCGCTCGCCGCCGCCACCAGGCCGCGCAGTTCCCGCGCGGCCTCGGGTGGCAGCCGCTCGGTGTCCAGCACCCGGGGTGGCAGCCGCAGGTTGATCGCGGCTGCCTGCCCGCCGTGGGTCGCGAGGGCCACCCGCATCTAGCGGCGCCTGCGGCTCGGCACCGTGGTCACCTGGATGCCCACCTCGGCCCAGGCCGCCTTGACGGCCTGCTGTTCGGGGCTGTCCGCGCCGTACAGCTCGTCGGCCTTGCGGTAGGTGGTGTCCGCGAAGTCCTGGAACTGGGTGTTCGGGTTGGACGCCTTCAGCGACTCGTACCAGATGTGTCCGGGCGCGTCCCAGGAGTTGCCGCCGATGCCGGTCGCCACCAGGAAGAACGCCTTGTTCGGGATGCCCGAGTTGATGTGCACGCCGCCGTGGTCGCCCTTCGGGGTGTCCGGCAGCTCGACGTAGCGGTCCATGTGGTCGGGCTGCGGGTCCTTGCCGAAGAGCTTGTTGTCGAACGCCGTACCCGGCGCCTTCATCGACCGCAGCGCGTCGGCCTCGATGTGCGGCGTGAAGACCTCGGCCCCGATCAGCCAGTCGGCCTGGTCGGCCGTCTGCTGGAGCTGCCACTGCTTCACCATCGACCCGGCGACGTCGGACATCGACTCGTTGAGCGCGCCGGGCTGGTGGTGATACTCCAGGTTGGCGGTGTGCTCGGTGACCCCGTGCGCGAGTTCGTGGGCGATCACGTCGAGCGAGCCGGTGAAGTCGCTGAAGACCTGCCCGTCGCCGTCGCCGAAGACCATCTGCTGGCCGTCCCAGAAGGCGTTGTTGTAGTTGCTGCCGCGGTGCACGAAGCCCATCAGGCGCATGCCGCGGCCGTCGATGGAGTTGCGCTCGAACTCGTCGCGGTAGAAGGTGCGGGTCACGCCGAAGCCGTCGAACGCCCGGTTGACCGACTGGTCGGTGACCGGCCCGTCGTCCTCCGAGCGGACCAGCGTGGCGAACGGCAGGAACGTGCCGTGATCGCAGTCGAAGATGCTCCGGCGCCCGTCGCCGGGCGCGGTCAGGGCACCCGCGATCAGGCCGCGCACCTCGCGCTCGCCGCGCAGCTGGGCGGTGGCGAGCAGGGTGTCCAGGGCGGCCTGCCGGATGGCCTCGTTGTCGCTGTCCAGGAGCCTGGTCAGGATGTACGGCGGGGTGATGCAGCTGATGCGGTGGCTGGTGGGCATGGGATACCTCGGATCCGGTCGATGCGTTCAGGTCCCGTACTTGAGCGCCAGCAGGCTCGCGCCGGTGGGCTCGGTGACGGTGACGACGAAGAGGTTGTCGAACTCGGTCTCGCCGATCACCGGCGGCGTGGGCACCCCCAGCGCGGCGATCACCTCGGGAACGGTGTTGCTGTGGCCGGCGATCAGGACGACCGCGCCGAGCTCCCCGGCGCGGGCCTGCTGCGCGACGGTGGCCGGGGCCGGCATCGTCCGCCCGCTGAGCCCGAGCTCCTTGAGGGTCGGTTCCGCGGTCTCCTTCGTACGCCGCAGCGTCGACGTGAACACCGTGGTCACGCCGGCCGGGCCGACGACGTGGGCGAGCGCCTCGGCCCGCCGGCGCCCGGCGTCGTTGAGCGACGGGTCCCCCGAGGCCGGCGGCAGGTCGATGTCCGCGTGCCGGACCAGCAATACTGTGATCACGCGTCCCCCAAGGTTAGACCCTCGATACTCTCAGTGATCAACCCGCCGGTCGAGTAGCGAGTCCGCTACCCGTCACTAGGCGTGAGAGACTTCCCGTCGTGACGTTCCGCGGCTGGCCGAGCGAGGCGCTGGAGTTCTACGAGGGGCTCAGCGCCGACAACTCGAAGACGTACTGGACCGCCCACCAGACGGTCTACGAGACACAGGTGCGCGCGCCGATGGAGGAGCTGCTCGCGGCGCTGGAGCCGGAGTTCGGCCCGGGAAAGATCTTCCGGCCGTACCGTGATGTCCGGTTCAGCAAGGACAAGTCGCCGTACAAGACCCACCTCGGGGCGTGGCTGACGGCCGGCGGCTACCTCCAGCTGTCCGCCGACGGGCTGGCCGCCGGCTGCGGGATGTATCAGCTGGCCCCCGACCAGCTCGACCGGTACCGCCGGGCGGTGGCCGGCGAGCCGGCCGGCCGGGAGCTGACCGACGTGATCGCGGCGATCGAGAAGGCCGGGATCGGGGTGCACGGGCACGGCAGCCTCAAGACGGTGCCCCGCGGCTACCCGAAGGATCATCCGCGGGCCACCCTGCTGCGCCACAAGGGCCTCACGACCTGGCAGGAGTGGCCGCCGGCGGCCTGGCTGGGCACGGCGGCGGCCAAGAAGCGGATCCTCGACTTCCTGCGGCAGAGCCGGCCGCTGCGGCAGTGGCTGGACACCCACGTGGGGCCGTCCTCCGCCGTACGCTGACGGCTCGTCGACATCTACGGACGGGCCTCGAAGACGAGGTTGAACGGGGTCTCGGCGACCCGGCGGAAACGGGTGAGCCCGGCCTGGGTCGCCAACCGGCGGATCGCCGCCTCGCCGGCCTGCGCGCCGAGGGCGTACCCGCCCGTCTGCGACAGCGCGTTGGGCACACAGAGGAAGGTGGACAGCGAGTAGTAGACCCGGCCGACCGGGTTGAGATTGTCCGCCACCGTGTCGCCGGCAAACGGTTCCACGATCATCCAGATGCCGTCCGGGCCGAGCAGCCCGCGGATGTGCCGCGCCGCGGCCAGCGGGTCGCCCATGTCGTGCAGCGAGTCGAACGTGGTCACCAGGTCGTACGGGCCGCCGTCGAACGACTGCGCGGACAGCACCTCGAACGCGACCCGGTCGCCCACGCCCGCGTCGACCGCCCGTTTGCGGGCCGCCTCGATGGAACGGGCGTGGTAGTCCGAGCCGACGAAGGTCGATCGCGGATACTGCTCGGCCATCAGGACGGTCGAGGCGCCGTGCCCGCATCCGACGTCGGCGACCCGGGCGCCGGCGGCCAGCCGGCCGGCCATCCCGTCGAGCGCGGGCAGCCAGCTCGCGATCAGGTTGGCGCTGTACCCGGGGCGGAAGAACCGCTCACAGCCGGCGAACACGTCGTCGTCATGCTGGTGCCAGCCGAACCCTTCCCCGCTGCGGAAGGCCTCGGTGATCTGCGGTTCGGCCCGCAGCGCGCCGAGGGCCAGCTGGAACGCGCCCGGCAGGTAGACCGGCCCGTCCGGGTCGGTGAGCGCGAACGCCTGCTCCTCGGTCAGCGCATAGGTGCCGGCCGCCGCGTCGTACTCGACGTAGCCGCCGGCCGCCTGGCCGCGCAGCCACTCCTCGACGTAACGCGGTGCGGTGCCGGTGCGGGCGGCCAGTTCCGCGGGACGCAGGGGGCCCTGCGCCAGGGCCCGGTAGAGGCCGAGCCGGTCGCCGATCACGACGCTGCCGGCCGCCGCCGTGGCGCCGAGATCCGCCACGAACCGGTTGAGGAATGCCATCAGTCTTTCTTCATCGATCGCCATACCCGAAGGTGTACGCGGGGTCGCGCGGCCGGCGAATCGGCAGGCGTTACCCGGTTCGGCGGGCCGGACTACCGAGATCGGCCGGGCCGCACACCGAGCTCCGCGGCCCGGGCCGGCGCCTCCCGGCGGCTGCGCAGGCCCAGCTTGGCGAGCACGGCGGCGACGTGCGCGTCCACGGTGCGTACCGACAGCACCAGGCGGCCCGCGATCTCGGCGTTGGTCATCCCGTCGGCGAGCAGCCGCAGCACCTCCAGCTGGCGCCCGGTCAGCCCGGCCGGGTTGTGCCGGGTCCGTTCGGCCGGCCCGCGCGGGATCCGGGCCGAGCCCAGCTCGCGCAGCCGGGCCCGGACCCGCCGGGCGAGCGGTTCGGCCCGCAGGGCGTCGAGTTCGGTGAGGGCGGCGAGCAGATCGTCCGGGTCGCCGCTGTCGGCCAGTGCGGCGGCGTGCTCGTACGGGCAGCCGGCCGCCCGCCAGGCCGCGGCCGCCTCCCGCCACCGGCCGGTGGCCTGCAGGGCGTACGGATCCGTGGAATTCTCCGGCGTGACCGGCCGGCCGAGCCGGGTCATCCAGTACCCCAGCTCGGCGCGCATCCGGTATTCGCCGACCCGGCCGGCCTCGGCGTAGGTGGCCTCGAGCGCGGCCACCGCACCGGGATCGCCGCCGGCGAGCCAGGCGTGTTCGGCGCGGGCCGCGGCGGCCGGCGCGGTCCGTTGCAACTCCCCCAGCCGTTCCGCCATGTCCCATGCCTGCGCGATCAGCTCCGCGGCGCCCGGCTCGCCGCGCCGGGTCCGCACCCGGGCCAGGACCACCGTGGCGGGGCTGCGATGCGACAACGGCGCCGCGCTCACGAACTCGGCCGCCCGGACCGCCTCGTCCCAGCGGCCGGTGCCCAGTTCGAGCCGGGCCAGCTCGACGTGCATGTAGCTGTGGAACATCCGGTGGTCGGCGCCGTCGGCCAGGTCCATCCCCTCGGCCAGCAGCGGGGCCGCGGCGGCGAAATCGAAATCGTCCAGCAGGCTCCAGACCAGCGTCACGTACGCCCGGCAGGCGTGCTCCACCTCGTCCGCCGCCAGCGCCACCCGCAGGCTCTCCGCCAGGTCCCGGCGGCCCTGCGGGTCGGCCAGGCGCCACTTGGCCAGCCCGATGTTGTTCAGGGCGTGCGACAGCGTGCCGGCGTCGCCGGCCGCCCGCGCCAGCCCGGCGGCCCGCTCGCCCCAGGCGATCGCCTCGGTGCGCTGCTCGGCCAGCATGTGCAGCTGCGACCGGTTGCTGTACGCGAGCGCGAGCAACCGGTCGTCGCCCGCGCCGGACAACACCTCGATCGCGTCGGTCGCGGCCGATTCCGCGGCCGGCCGGTCCCCCATCAGCCAGGCGATCCGGGACAGCCACCGCAGGCTCGCGCCGAGCGCCCGGGGGTTACCGAGGGTGCGGCGCAGCCGTACCGCCTCCCGCTGGCTGTCGAGCGCGGCCGGGTCGCCGTTGGTGTAGCACTCGATCGCGTACCGGTCGAGCAGGTCCGCCTGTTCGGCCGGCGAATACCCGGACCGGTCCTCGAGGGCCAGCCGCAGGTGTGCGGCGGCCTCCCGATGGGAGCCGGCCGCGGCCGCCTCGGCGCCGGCCAGCGGCGCGTACCGGGTGATCACCGCCCGGTCGCCGGCCTCCGCCGCGTGGTGGACGATCGCCGCCAGGTCGGCGCCCTCGTGGTCGAGCAGGGCGGCGACGACGTTGTGGTTCAGCTCGATGCGGCGGGCGGCCGGCAGCGAGTCGGCGATGGCCCGGCGGATGAGTTCGTGCCGGAACGCCACCCGGGACGGCGCGACCGTCACCAGCCCGCGCCGCTCGGCGGCGGCGAACGCCGGGACGCCGCCCGGCACCAGGCGGTCGATCAGCCACCGGTCGCCCGCCGAAGGCACGACGGCGAGTTGTTCGAGCAGGTCCTGGGTGGCGGCGTCGACCGTACGGACCCGGGCCAGCACGGCGTCCACGATGGTCGGCGGCGGGTGCCCGGCATCACCGGCGGCGATCACCTCGGTCACGAAGAACGGGTTGCCGGAGGTCACCGCGTACACGTGCCGGGAGTCGAGGGCGCTCGCGGCGCTCAGCTGCCGCACCGCCTCCGGGGAGAGCCGGGCCAGCGGCAGCCGGCGGACCCGTTCGGTGCGCGACGCCAGCCCGAGCAGCGGCTCCAGCGGGTGGTCGCGGCCGATCTCGTCGTCCCGGTAGGTCAGCACCAGCACGAGCGGCCACCCGGCCGCCCGGCGGGTGAGATAGCGCAGCACGTCCAGCGTGGCCTCGTCGGCCCAGTGGACGTCCTCGACCACCAGTACGGTCGGCTGCCCGCCCGCACCGAGCTCGGCCCGCAGCGCGTCCAGCAGCTGGTTACGGTCGCCGCCCTCGCCCAGCGCGCGGCTCAGCTCCGGGCCGACGTCGCCCACCAGATCCCGCAGCGGCCCGAGCGCGCGGCGGGTGGCCAGGTCGTCGCAGTAGCCGACGAGCAGCCGCCCGGCCACCGGCAGCACCGACCGGACCGCCGCGACGACCGCGGACTTGCCGATGCCGGCCTCCCCGGAGACCAGCACGACCGAGCCTCGCCCGGCCGCCGCCGCCACCGCGGCGGCGGCGAGTTCCGCGAGCTCGTGCTCGCGCTCCAGGATGGGCCGGGACATCCCCGCATCGTTGCACGGCGGCCCACCGGCCGCGGTCGGCCACCCAGCCGGATCATCGTCAGTCCGATTGCCGACCCATCACCTCACCCCGAGCCGGCGGGCGCGGAGTCCGCCCCAGAGCAGCAGCAGGCAGGCGGCGATCAGCACCGGTTCGAGCGCGAAGGCGGTGGTCAGCCCGTACCGGTCGGCCAGGCTGCCGAGCAGGTACGGGGAGGCGGCGGCGCTCAGGCCGAGGAGCAGCTGCGTGCGGGCGTTGGCCTGGTCCTCGCGTCCGGCGGCGGCGCCGAGGGTGAGCGCGAGGGCGAGCGGATAGAGGTTCGCGATGCCCAGCCCGCACAGGAACAGTCCCAGCACGGCGACGGCCGGCCGGTCGGCCAGCCAGAACAGCGCGAAGCCGGCAGCGGTGAGGGCCAGGGCGACGTACAGCAGCGGGACG
>Ga0207668_10001906_pt1 | contig 12210 bp, 13 predicted proteins | sample KBSS43metaG_FD_184323 | JGI IMG/M metagenome (GOLD analysis project Ga0207668, IMG submission 184323) | Switchgrass rhizosphere microbial communities from Kellogg Biological Station, Michigan, USA - KBS S4-3 metaG (SPAdes) (version 2) | ecosystem: Host-associated > Plants > Roots > Rhizosphere... | reverse complement strand
GAAGGAATGTCGAGGAACCGCAGCGTGCTCTTGCTGTATTGCGGCTCGTCCCAGCTCGGGCTTTCGTACGTCGTCGTGAAACTGACGTACCCGTTCTCGAACGGCCCGGCGTCGTTCCACGACCGCACCTCGCCGGCTTCCCAGACGTTCGACGGCGTCCACCGCTCCCAGGCGCGGGCCGCCGGGTTGCGGGTGTCGAAGCCGAACCGGCCGCCGGGTTTCAGGGCGCGCCGGATCGCCGCGAACGCCGTCCGCAGCTCCTCGTCGGTCAGCAGCACCTGGAACGCGTGCCCGGTCATCACCGCGAAGTCGAATTCGCTGTCCCAGGCGGCGGTCGACAAATCGCCGTGCACCCATTCGATGTCGTCCCGGCGGCGGGCCTGGATGAGCATGCCCTCGGCGGGGTCGATGCCGACGAGCCGTCCTTCGTGGCCGGACTCGCGTGCCCAGTGCAACAGGGAACCGGTGCCGCAGCCCACGTCGAGCACCGACTCCGCGGCCATGATCATCGGCAGGTAGAACTTGAAGTCGCCGCTGCTTTCCCGCGGGTTCATCCCGTCGTAGAGCGAGGCGAGGTACGGGTCGACGTAGTCGTGGTCGGGCACGGTCGTCACCGTAGTGAGCGGGCCGGGGAAGCTCACCCGGTTTTCGGGGCCAGCCCCAGCAACTCCGGGTGCGTGGCCAGTTCCCGCCAGTGCGCGCCGGGGTCGGGCAGCAACCGCCGCCGGTCGAGGTCCAGCAGGCCGGACACGCTCGAAACCTCGGCGACGAGCACGCCGTCCGGTGCGCGGAACTCCTGCACGACCCGCGAAGTCTTTCCCTCGCCCCACTGGAACTCGCAGCTGACGGACACTTCGCCGCCCGGGACGAGCTCGCGGTGGAACCGCACGGTCGTCTCCAGGTTGACCGGGCCGATCCGGCGCGCGGTCAGCCCGGCCGGGTCGATTCCCGCGGCCCGCACGCACGACCAGCGCGCGTGGTCGGCGTAGGCGAGGTAAGCGGGGCCGCGGACGTGGCCGTTGGCGTCGATGTCGTCAGCGCGCACCGCGATCGTGACTCGGAACATGCGGCCGATCATGGCGCGCGGGCGAGGGCGCCGTCTGGAACTTTTCGGCCACCCGCACGAGCGCCGCGGGGGAGGAGCCGGACAGCCGGCGGCATTCGCGGCCGAGGTGCGACTGGTCGGCGTACCCGAGTTCGGCGGCGACCCCGGCCAGCGACGTCCGCCGGGCGGCCAGGGGTTCGAGCCGGCGCAGGAACCGCTGGAACCGCCGGACGCGGTGCAGCTGCTTCGGCCCGGCGCCGACCGCGTGGACGAAGTGCCGCCGCAACGTGCGTTCGCTGATCCCCACGGCGACATCGGACGTCCGCGCGGTGGCGCCGAGGGCCTGAACGGCAGCCAGCACCCGCCGGTCCGGCGTCGCGCTCCGGCGAGCGACGAGCGTCTCGAGGATTCCGCGCTGGGCGTCCGGATCGGCGGTCGTCGCCAGGACTTCTTCGGCGTGACGGGCATCGGCGCCCCAGAGGTCGCTCAGCCTGGTGACGGCCGGCAGTTCCGGCATGGACGTGCCGAGCACGGCGGCCGCGGCGCCGCACCGCAGCCGCACGCCGACGCGGGAAGCCGCCGCCGGGACCCACAACCGCAGGGGAGCGCCGACGGTGACGACCACGGTGAGCGCGGCACCGTCCCAGACGAGGTCCGCGCAGCCGTCCGGGAGCACGCGCAGCGACCGCGCCCAGCCGGTGCGCCCGTGCCAGCCGCAGGCCAGGACTCCGGCCAGCGCGGCAGGCGGCGCGACTTCGCGGTAGCTCGACCGCGCTCCGGCGACCGCCAGCGGCCTCAGCGGAACTCCCATGCGCCCAGTATGCAGCGGTCAAGAACTGTCCTATTTCGCTCGTACGGTCGTGGCCACACCGACTGAGGAGGAAACATGGTTCCGGACGGCTACACGACGGTCACCCCGTGGATCATCGGCCACGACACCGCCGGTCTGCTCGACTTCCTGAAGCGCGCGTTCGACGCCGAGGAGCTGGGCCGGGTCGTCGGCGAGGACGGGAAGATCGGGCACGCCGAGGTCCGGATCGGCGACGCCGTCGTGATGGCGTTCGACTCGCCCGGCGAGTGGGCCGCGACCCCGGCATTCCTGCGGCTTTACGTGCCGGACAGCGAAGAAACCCAGCGCCGCGCGATCGAAGCGGGTGCGATCGAGGTGACCCGCCAGACGGTCTTGTTCTTCGGCGACCGCGTCGGACGCGTGCGCGATCCCTTCGGCAACCTGTGGTGGATCCAGACCCGCCTGGAGAACCTGGACGAAGCCGAAATGACGCGGCGCGCGCACCTGCCCGAGTACATCGAGGCGATGAACTACGTCCAGGGTGCGAAGCTCTAGCCGCGGGTGTGTGTGGCACCCTGGGGCCGTGCTGGAGACCGGGGAGGACTACCGCGAAGCGGTGTTGTCCGGGCAGTGGTGGGAAAAGCGCCGGTTCACCGGTTGCGACTTCACCGGCGCGGACCTGAGCGGGCTGCGCACGCGCGGGTGCACCTTCGACGACTGCGCGTTCGGCCGGGCCGACCTGTCGCGCTCGCGGCACGACGCGTCGGCGTTCCGCTCGTGCACCTTCGACCGCACGGTGCTCGTCGAAAGCCGCTGGACGTCGTGCTCGCTGCTCGGTTCGTCGTTCGCCGAGAGCGGGTTCGGCGGCATCGCGCTCACCGAATGCGATCTCTCGATGGCGTCGCTCGCGAAGGCGCGGCTGCGCAAGCTCGGGCTGTCCGGGCTGCGGCTGCGGGAAGCCAACCTGACCGAGGCCGACCTCACCGGCGCCGACCTTCGCGGCAGCGACCTGACCGGAGCCCGCCTGCAGGGCGCGAAGTTCGAGGGCGCGGACCTCCGTGGCGCGAAACTCGACGCGAACGGCCTGGTCCAGGCCGACCTGAGGGGCGCGCAGGTCGACATCGAGACAGCGATCTCGTTCGCCGCCGCCCACGGCCTCGTGATCCGCTGAAACACGCTGAACCACGCAAAAGCCCGGCGGCTCACGGCCGCCGGGCTTCAGCGTGGGATCAGTCGATCGGGGGTTCGCCCGGGTCGAGCTCGATCAGGTCGCCCTCCGCGAGCAGCTCCTCGATCGACGCCGGCAGCAGGTACGCCGACCCGCCGCCCGGCTGGTTGAACCACGGGATCGCGACGCCGGCCAGCGCCTCCAGTGGCCGCTGCACCCGGTAGACGTGGTACGGGCGGTTCACCCACTCGGGCACCAGCGACCGCTCGGCGAACGGCGTGCCCGCCGAGTACGTCAGGTTGCCGTTCGGGCCGCCGAAGCGGTCCAGCTCGCTGCCCGCGGGCAGTTCGCGCAGCTCCTTGCCGCGGAACAGCGTCAGCGGCGGCTCACCGGCCATCGGCCCGATCGGCCACTGCTGCTGGCCACCGCCACCACCGCCGTTGACGGCCGGGCGAGCCGGCTCCTCACGCCGCGGCGGCGCAGGCGGCGGGACCGGCAGGACGCCCTGGGGCACCGGGGCCAGCACCGTCGGGGCCGACTGAGGCTCGCGACGGGGCGACGCCGGCATCGCGGGCGGCGGCCCGGCCTGCTGCTGCGCGACCGGCGGCCCGGCCGGCGCGGGCGGGGCGGGCTGGCGCGGCGGGGCCGGCGGCTCGTCGTCCTCGAGGTCGCCGAACAGCTCCTCGGCGCTGGTGAACGCCGTCTGCTCCTGGGCGGGCACCGGCGGATCGGGCTTGCGGACCGGGTACGACCCGGTCGCGATCTCGGGCGACAGCGTCGCGACGACCCGCTGCGGCGCCGGCTCCGGCTCGGGCTCCGGTTCGGGTTCCGGCGCGGGCGGCTCCTCGGCGGGCACGTGGCCCTCCGGGTTGAGCAGCAGCTTGCCGAGCATGAACGCGGCCGCGTCCTCGGCGTCGCCGAACACCGCGGGGTTGCTGAGCTTGCCGTCGTACCAGCCGACGCGCCAGCCGTCCTCGACCTCCTCGACGCTCCAGCCGTGCTCGGCGGGCTCGCCCAGCTTGTACCCGCTTTCGGGCACGTCGAGCTCGTCCAGCTTGGTCTGCAGCCCGGCGAGGACCGGGTGGTCCGGGGTCTCGCGGCGCAGCGCGCGGCGGCCCGGCCGGGGCGCCTGCTGCGGCGGAGCGGGCGGCTCCGCCTGGACGGCGGGCTGGGGCTGGGGTGACGGCGGTTCCGGCACCGGCAGCACGCCGGGCACCTCGGGCCGGGTGATCATGGTCGGCGGGCCCGGGTCGAACGCGGCGGCGTGCGACGGCTCCTCCTCGCGCCGCGGCGCCGGTGGCGGTTGCGGCGGCTCGAACGCGGACGGCGGCCCGGCCTCGAACGCGGCGTGCGCCGGTTCGTCCTCCCGGACGGCCGGTGCCGGTTCCCCATCGTGCGGGGGCTGGAAGGCGGTGTGTGCCGGCTCGTCCGGTTGGAAGTTCCGTGCCGGTTCCTCGTCCCGCGGGGGCTGGAACGCGGTGTGCGCGGACTCGTCCGGCTGGAAGTTCCGTGCCGGTTCCCCGTCGCGCGGGGGCTGGAACGCGGCATGTGCGGGCTCGTCCGGTTGGAAGTTCAGCGCCGGTTCGTCGTCCCGCTGGAGGTGGAAGGACTCGCCGTCGCGCGGCTGCTCCTCTTCGTGCCCGATCGGCTGGTCGGGGACGTACTCCGCGGTCTCGTCGAGGTCGGGCACCCGGCCCGGTTCCGGGGCCGTGCCGTTCGACTCCACGGCGTGCTCGGGGTGCTCGTACTCCGCTTCGCCGTACTGGTCGTCTTCGGCGAAGCGGTCGTCGAACTCCTGGTCGTCGTAGCCGTCTTCGGCGTACGGGGCCTCTTCGGCGTACTCGTGCTCTTCGGCCGGGGCCTCCGGCTCGGCCGGGGCGTGCACCGAGAGCGGCGACTCCACCGGCACCGGCGGCTCCTGGTGCGGCTGTGGCGGCTGTGGTGGCGCCGCGACCGGGGCAGGCGGGGGCACCGCCATGGCGGCCGCGCCCGGTGGCGGGCCCGCGGGAGCCTGCTGCTGCGGCGGCATCTGCTGCTGGGGCGGCGGGCCCTGCGGCGGCGGCCCGGCCGGGCGCTGCTGCTGGGGCGGCGGCTGGCTGCCCCTGGTCAGGTACGCGGCGGCGGCCTGCAGCGTCGGCTCGTCGAGCGGCGGCAGCTTGAAGCCCACCGCGCGGACGTGCTCGACCAGGTCCGGCTCCGGCGAGACGCCGTACTTGTGCAGGTAGAAGTTGACGGCGGCGGGCCAGATCCACTGGCCGTCGCTGTGGAAGGCGACCGGGACGGCGGCCTCCGGCGTCGCGGCCAGCCGGTCGATGTCGTAGCCGCGCTCCGGCACCACCAGCGGCGCGTGCTCCAGGTACTCCAGCAGCCGGTCCTGCTCCTCGACGTCGAGGTCGGGCCGGTTGAGCACCGGGCGGCCCGCCGGGCCGACGGTGTCGAAGATCCGGGCGATCCGGAAGTGCGGCCCCGGCTGCTCCGGGCCGAGCCCGGACATCCGCCGGATCAGCCACTCGGGCACGTTGTCCTCGGTGCGGGGGAACATCCGCAGCTCGTCGGAGTAGGCCTGCGGCGGCGGCGCGAGGCTCCACACCGGTTCGTCGCGGTTGTACTCGAGGTTGTAGCTGGAGGGGTGGTCGAGCTGGTACCGCGCGTTGAACCAGGTGCCCCGGCCGTCGCGGTACATGCCACCGCGCAACCTGCCGAACAGGGTGGCGATGTCATGAGTGGCCAGCCAGTCGTGCACCGAGCCGTCCTCGGTGACGATCTCGCCGGTCAGCTCGTGGTACCTCCCGACGGCTCGGTACTCCGCGGTGACCTTGCGCCAGTCGCGCGGGGCGGCACGGAGCAGGGCAAGGCCGATCTGCTTGACCAGGGTGTCCTGCTCGGTCGCGTTCAGCTGCGTCGTCGGTTGTGCCACGGAGACATTTTGACTGTTCGCGCGCGCCTGTGCACCCCGCATGTGGGTTTTGCCGCTCGGCGACCCGGTGGCACCCGGCCTGACCTCGTGTGATGCGACGTGCGCTAGATCACAGGTTGATCGCGGGCAGCGTCGCGAGTGGACCGTGTGGGGGTATCGATCACTCTACGGGCTGCGACGACCCGCGCCTGGAAGCGACGCGCGGGGGTCCCTTTGCCAGAATGGGGCGCGTGACGGCGAAGATTCTCGACGGCAAGGCCACCAAGAACGCCATTTTCGCGGAGCTCGAGCCCCGCGTCGCGGCCCTGGCCGCGAAAGGGGTGACGCCGGGGCTGGGCACCGTCCTGGTCGGCGACGACCCGGGGTCGCACTCGTACGTGCGGATGAAGCACGCCGACAGCGGCAAGATCGGGATCAACTCGATCCGCCGCGACCTGCCGGCCGATATCACCCAGGAGAAGCTCGAAGCCGTCGTCGACGAGCTGAACGCCGACCCGGCCTGCCACGGCTACATCGTGCAGCTGCCGCTGCCGAAGCACCTCGACGCGAACCGCGTGCTCGAGCGGATCGACCCGGAGAAGGATGCCGACGGCCTGGCGCCGGTCAGCCTCGGCCGGCTGGTGCTCGGCCAGCAGGGTGCGCTGCCGTGCACCCCGTACGGGATCATCGAGCTGCTCAAGCGCCACGGCGTCGAGCTGAACGGCGCGCGCGTCACCGTGGTCGGCCGCGGCATCACCGTCGGCCGCACGCTGGGCCTGCTGCTGACCCGCCGCAGCGAGAACGCCACCGTCACCCTGTGCCACACCGGCACCCGTGACCTCGCCGCCGAGGTCCGCCGCGCCGACGTCGTGGTCGCCGCGGCCGGGGTGCCCGGGATCATCACGCCGGACATGGTCGCCCCGGGCGCCGCGGTGCTCGACGTCGGCGTGTCCCACGTGGACGGCAAGCTCACCGGCGACGTCCACCCGGGAGTCGCCGAGGTCGCCGGCTGGATCTCGCCGAACCCGGGCGGGGTCGGCCCGATGACCAGGGCGATGCTCGTCAGCAACGTCGTCGAAGCGGCGGAACGCTCGGTGCGAGGCCGATGACCGTGACCGAAGACCGGCGGGACATCGGCGACCGCCGGAGCAGGCAGGCGAGGTTCACCCAGCTGCCGTTCGCGGCGGTGCTGCTGGTGGTGGCCGTCGCGGTGCTGCGGATCGTCCAGTACCACTGGCGGGAGGGCACGGCGCTGATCGGCGCCGCGCTCCTCCTCGCCGCGGTCCTGCGGGCGGTGCTGCCGACGGCCAGGGCCGGGCTGCTGGCGATCCGCGGCAAGGTCGTCGACATCGTGACCTACACCGGTCTCGCCGCGGCCGTCCTTTATGTCGCCCTGACGATCACCGGCGGGCCGTTCTCCTCTTAGGACGCCATCGCCAGTTCGCGTCGGCGCTCCACTTTGGCTTCGCGGCGGTCCAAGGTGCCCGAGACGATCGCGAGTGTCAGTCCGAAGACGGCGAGCAGTGCGCCGACCCAGTTGGGGGCGACCAGGCCGAGGCCGCCCGCGATCACCAGGCCGCCGAGGTAAGCACCGATCGAGTTGGCGATGTTGAACGCGGACTGCACGGCGGCCGACACCAGCGACGGCGTGCCGCCCGCCTTCTCCATGATCCGGGCCTGCATCATCGGGCCGATCATGAACCCGGCGACGCCGACGAAGAAGATCGTGATCGCGGCGCCGACCTTGCCCTGCGCGGTGATGGTGAAGATGCCCAGCACCGACGCCAGCGCCAGCAGTGCGATGTAGAGGCTCGGCATCAGCGCGCGGTCGGCCAGCCGGCCGCCGAGCAGGTTGCCGATCGTCATGCCGACCCCGGCCAGCGACAGCAGCAGGGTGACGTTGCCGGGCGAGTAGCCGGCGACGTCGGTCAGCATGGGCGTGATGTAGGACAGGCAGGCGAACACGCCGCCCAGCCCGAACGTGACGATCGCCAGCGCGAGGTGCACCTGCGGGCGCCGGAACGCGCCCAGTTCGGTGCGCAGCGACGCGTCGGCGGGCTTGCCCTGGTGCGGCACCAGCTTCGCGATGGCCGCGATGGCGACCAGCCCGATCAGGGCGACGACGCCGAAGGTGGCGCGCCAGCCGACCTGCTGGCCGAGCAGCGTGCCGAGCGGCACGCCGATGACGTTCGCCAGGGTCAGGCCGAGGAACATCATCGACACGGCCTTGGCGCGTTCCCCCGGGCCGACGAGGCCGGAGGCGACGACGGCACCGGCGCCGAAGAACGCGCCGTGGGGCAGGCCGGCGAGGAACCGGAACGCGACGCCGAACTCCTGGTTGGGGGAGAGCGCGAAGAGGGCGTTGCCCAGCGTGAACAGGCCCATCATGGCCAGCAGCATGGTCTTGCGCGGCAGCCGGACGGCGGCCGCGGTGAGCAGGGGGGCGCCGATGACGACGCCGAGGGCGTAACCGGAGATGAGGTAGCCGGCGGTCGGGATGTCGACGCCGAAGTCGGCGGCCGTCTGGGGCAGCACGCCCATCATGACGAACTCGGTGGTCCCGATGCCGAAGGCTCCGATGGCGAGCGCGAGCAGCGCGACGGGCACGGCACTCCTTCCAGAGGTGAGAAATCGATTACTTGGTCGACCCGGCACAGTGTTACTGGATCGGTTCAGTTCGGGGACAAAATTAAAGACAGCCATGCGGCCCCAGCGCCGTGAGCTGTCCTACGCACAGTCCAACCGACGAGGGGGGTCGTTGTCATCCCGATATCGGGTGACGATCCACACCTGTAACGCGGAGATCAGCGCGGCGCGGCCAGGACGCCGTCCAGGAGGCCCGGGAACAGCGCGTCAAGATCCTTGCGGCGCAACGAGTTGAACCGCGTCGTGCCTTCCTGGCGGCCGATCACGACGCCGGCCTGGCGCAGGATGCTCAGGTGGTGGGTGAGTGTGGATTTCGTCACCGGCACGGCCAGTGCTCCGCACGAGACCTCGGTGCCGCTCGCCGCGAGCTGGCGGACGATCGCCAGCCGTACCGGGTCGGCGAGGGCGCGCAGCACGGCCTCGACGGTGATCTCGTCCCGGGCGGGCATGACGATCGGCGGCAGGGTGACGGACTTGGCCATGGGGCCATAGTACGACAACGGTCGAAATTATCGCAGGCCCGTAGTACGGTGACTGTCGAACTACGACGTTCATCGAACCAATCGCCTGCTTCGCTGGGGGGCTCCACCCATGTCCGCACCCACGTCTTCGAGGATCTCGGTCCTCGCCTTCGGCGCGTTCGGCGTCGGGACCAGCGGCTACATCGTCGCCGGGCTGCTGCCCGCGCTGACCGGTGAGCTGCACGTCTCCGCCACCGCCGCGGCGCAGCTCGTGACCGCCTTCGCCATCGCCTACGCGGTGGGCTCGCCGCTGTTCGCCGCCGCCACCGGCACCTGGGAACGCCGGACGCTGCTGGTCGCGGCACTGGTCGTCACCGCCGTCGGCAACCTCTTCGCCGCGCTCGCGCCCGGCTACCCGAGCTTGCTGGTGGCCCGGGTGGTGACCGCGGTCGGCGCCGCGGTGTTCACGCCGGCGGCCAGCGCCGTCGCGGCCGGGCTGACCGTCCCCGAACGCCGGGGCCGCGCGGTCGCGCTCGTGTTCGCCGGCCTGACCGTCGCGCTGATCTTCGGCGTGCCGCTCGGCAGCCTGATCTCGCAGCACTTCGGCTACCGGACGGCGTTCGCGCTGGTCGCCGCGTTCTCGCTGGTGAGCGCGCTGGCCGTGCGGCTGGCGCTGCCGACGGTCGCGGCGCCGCCGCGGGTGCGTTTGAGCGAGCGGTTCGCCGCCGGCCGCGACCCGCGGGTGCTCGTCATGCTGGCCACGACGGTCCTCGCCTGCCTGGCCGCGTTCATGGTCTACACGTTCGTCTCGCCGCTGCTGGCCGCGACCGCGGGCGTGCACGGCACGACCGTCACGGTGCTGCTCTTCTGCTACGGCGTCGGCGGCGCGGTCGGCAACTTCGCCGGTGGCCGGGTGACCGACCGCTGGGGTTCGCGGACGCCGCTGCTCGTGGTCACCGTGGCCATCACCGTCGTGATGGCGCTGCTGCCGCTGACGACGGTGACGCCGATCGCCGCGGGCGTCACGCTGTTCGTGTGGGGCCTGGCGACGTGGTCGTTCAACCCGCCGGTCCAGCACCGCCTGATCGAGCTGGCCCCGGGCCACGCCGGTCTGGTGCTCTCGCTCAACGCGTCCGCGATCTACCTGGGCGTCGGCCTGTCCGGCGTCGTCGGGGGTGCGGTGCTCGGCTTCGGCGGGCCGCTGCTGCTTCCCGAGGTCGCGGCCGCGCTGACCCTGGTCGCCCTGGTGCTGGTGAGCGTGGCCTGGGGGCGGATCCGCGAACCCCGGGAACAGGTCGCCGTCGGTTAGTCGGCGTGTGCCTGGACTTCGCAGTCGGGCCCGGGGTAGACGAGCGCCTCGTGCCCGTCGGCGAACCGGACCAGGTAGGGCGGCGCACCGTCGGGCCCGCGGACTTCGAGGATCTCGCCGTGCTGCTCGGCCGACCCGACCGTCCGGCCGTGTACCTGGATTTCGTCTCCTACTGTGGCGTGCATGGGCTTCACCTCCGTGTCCAGGGTAGGAGCGCGCCGGGCACGCGGATAGGCCCCGGAGCGCGCCGAACGGGGTAAACTCCGGGCATGATCAGCGAATTCGGAGGCGCCGCGCCTCGACGCCGGTGAGCCCCTCGGTCCGGGTCCGCACGCCACGCGAGCTGCGGGCAGCCCGGCGGAGCAAGTCGCATTCCTGTTGGGGCCACCTGGTGGCCGCCCCGTTGTGGCCGTTGCACGGCGCGAACCTCGGCACGCTGCTGCGCACCTGTGACGCGGTCGGTGCGTGTCTCGCCGTGCCGAGGTTCCCGTGGGTGCCCGAGGCGTTGCGCCGGGGGAACACGTTGCGGCGCCCGGCATGCGTGCACTGGGTGCACGACCCGGAAGCCTGGCTGGCGCGCGAACGGGCGGCCGGCACGAAGGTGGTCGGCGTCGAACTCGCCGAGGAAGCGGTGCGGCTGGCCGACCTGCCGGCGGCCCGCGGCCGCACGATCGCGGTGCTCGGCCACGAACAGACCGGGGTCCCGGCGGAGGCGCTGGACCTGCTCGACACCGTCGTCGAGATTCCCATGGTGGGCACCGGCGCCAGCCTCAACGTCGCGGTGGCGGGGAGCCTGGTGCTCTACAAACTGGCCGGTCTGCTGTGAGCGGGGTTCGCCCGGAACTGGCGGCGGCGGAGAACGCGTCCTGGTGCGAGGCCGTCTGCCGCGGTGGGCGGTTTGGCCCGCGGGCCTGGACGCACCCGCGGCGCACGCCGCCCTACTACCCGGACGCGGTGACGCTCGACCCCCGCGCCACGGCGGCCGACGTCCTCCCGTTCGTCGACAGTTCGGCGGGCTGCTCGGTGAAGGACAGCTTCGCCACCCTCGATCTCTCCGCCGAGGGCTTCACGGTGTTGTTCGACGCGACGTGGATCGCCTGCGGGCCGGGCATTCCCGAACCGGGCTGGCAGCGCGTCACCGAGCACGGCTTCCCGGTCGACGCCGCGGTGGCGGTGCTGTCGCGCGGCGAGGGTGTGGTCGTCGCGCACCGCGGCCCCGGAGTCACGGGCCTGTCGAACTTCACCGCCCCGCCGGCGAGCTGGCCCGGCGCGGTCGCGGCGGTGGCGGCGGCGTTCCCCGGCAGCCCGGTTGTCGGCTACGAACACGGCGACGCGCTGGACAACGCCCTCGCCCACGGCGCGGAGCCGCTCGGGCCGCTGCGCGTCTGGGTGCGTTAGTTCGCGGCGACCGCGGCTTTGGCGGCCGCCCTTCGGTGCCACCCCGCGTTGCTTGCCGAGGAGGGCCAGGAAGATCTTCGCCTTCTGTTCGCCGGATGCATGTGGGACAGCGACCCCGGGCACGGGGTCAGTGGCCCGGCAAAAGTCGTGGTGACAGCGGGCCGGGCCCCGTGACAGCTCGCCCCGCCCTCCCCGGGCACGGTCTCGGCAAGTCGAGATTCAGCCGGCCGGTTTCCCCGCCGTAGCCACCCTCGGGACCCGCCCCGCCCCAGTTCACCGTCGCGAATGACTCATTGGGGACCCCAGCGGTCCCCAATGAGTCATTCGCGACGTTCGACCCGCTACCGGGAAGGCGGATCGAACTCGCCTACCGGGAGCCGACCAGCCGACTCGCGACTTTTGCCGGACCCCTGCCGGGACGGGCGGGGGCTACCCGGCCGCCGTCAGGGCCGCTCACCCTCGTAGTACGAGTCGAGTAACTCCGGCTGCGGAATTTG
>Ga0207668_10001899_pt1 | contig 12237 bp, 7 predicted proteins | sample KBSS43metaG_FD_184323 | JGI IMG/M metagenome (GOLD analysis project Ga0207668, IMG submission 184323) | Switchgrass rhizosphere microbial communities from Kellogg Biological Station, Michigan, USA - KBS S4-3 metaG (SPAdes) (version 2) | ecosystem: Host-associated > Plants > Roots > Rhizosphere >... | reverse complement strand
GAAGTGCCCACGCAGTCCGAGCCGGTGTCGCCGCCGCCGATGACGATGACGTGCTTGCCGGTCGCGGTCAGCGAGCCGCGCGGCGCGGCGCGAAGCTCGTCGTCGCCGGCATTGCGCTTGTTCTGCTGGGTCAGGAATTCCATCGCCATGCGCACGCTGGGCAGCTCGGCGCCGGGAATGTCGAGCTTGCGCGGCTCCTCGGACCCGCCGGCGAACACGATCGCGTCGAAGTTTTCCTTCAGCGAGTTGACCGAGACGGACACGCCGACTTCGATGCTCGTCTTGAAGGTCACGCCTTCCGCTTCCATCTGCACCGCCCGGCGGTTGATGAGGTGCTTCTCCATCTTGAAGTCGGGGATGCCGTAGCGCATCAGCCCGCCCAGTCGGTCGTTCTTCTCGAACACCGTCACCGAGTGGCCCGCGCGGGCAAGTTGCTGCGCCGCCGCCAGGCCCGCCGGACCCGAGCCGACGACGGCAACGGTCTTGCCGGTGCGCTGCGCCGGGATCTGCGGCGCGATCCAGCCCTCCGACCAGCCCTTGTCGACGATCGCGCACTCGATCGACTTGATCGTCACCGGCTGGTCGACGATGTTGAGGGTGCACGCCGCTTCGCACGGGGCGGGGCAGATGCGGCCGGTGAACTCGGGGAAGTTGTTGGTCGAGTGCAACACCTCGAGCGCGTTCTTCCAGTCGTTCTCGTAGACTAGGTGATTCCAGTCCGGGATGATGTTGTTGACCGGGCAGCCGGTGTGGCAATGCGGCACGCCGCAGTTCATGCAGCGCGAGGCCTGGGCCTTGAGATCGGCCTCGGGCAGCGGGACGATGAACTCCTTGTAGTTCTTCAGCCGCTCCGAAGGTGCTTCGTAGCCACGGTCATGCCGATCGAGTTCGAGGAACCCGGTTTCCTTACCCATCTTGAGATACTCCCCGTGAGCGCCGATCCCAGCGGCTCTCCCGTACCAAGCCTTATGTCAGAAAAGGGGAGCCCCGGCGAGCCGGAGCCCCGACCATCTTACTCCGCCGCGACCGAAGCCGCTTCCAGCCGTTCGGCCTCGAGCTGCTTGAGCGCCTTGGCGTAATCGCGCGGCATCACCTTGACGAACTTGGGCAAGGCATTGCCCCAGTCGTCGAGCAGCGCCCGCGCCTGCTTCGATCCGGTGTGCAGGTGGTGGCGTTCCAGCAGCACCCGCAGGCGGTCCGCATCGTGGCGCAGCATATCGCCCATGCCGGTGTCATTGACGCCGTTGGTGCGCTGCTGCGGCCGCCCGGCACCGTCATCCTCGTCGCGCTCCGCGCTGATCGGCAGCAAGTCGACCATGGCGGTGTTGGCAAGCTGCTCGAACACGCCGTCCTCGTCGTAGACGTAGGCGACGCCGCCCGACATCCCCGCCGCGAAGTTGCGGCCGGTCTTGCCCAGCACCGCGACGACACCGCCGGTCATGTACTCGCAGCCATGGTCGCCGCAGCCCTCGACCACCGCGACCGCGCCCGAGTTGCGGACCGCGAATCGCTCGCCGGCGACGCCGTTGAAGAACGCCTCGCCCGCGACCGCGCCGTAGAGCACGGTGTTGCCGACGATGATGTTCTGCGTTGGCTCACGATCGACGTGGCCTGGCTGGCGCACGATCACGCGGCCGCCCGAGAGGCCCTTGCCGACGTAGTCGTTGGCGTCACCGGTCAGGTCGAGGGTGACGCCATGGGCGAGCCAGGCGCCGAAGCTCTGGCCGGCGACGCCGGTGAGCTTCACGTTGATCGTGTTGTCCGGCAAGCCGGCATGGCCATAGCGGCGCGCCACTTCGCCCGAGAGCATCGCGCCGACGGTACGGTTGACGTTGATCACGCTCTTTTCGATGCGAACCGGCTGGCGGCTTTCCAGCGCCTCGGCCGAAGCGGCGATCAGCTCGTTGTCGAGCGCGTTCTCCAGCCCGTGGTCCTGATGTTGCGACCAGTGCAGCGAGGGGCTGTCGCCCTTGCCCGGGTTGTAGAGGATCTTCGACAAGTCGACGCCGCGCGCCTTCCAGTTCGAGATGGCCTTGCGCGTGTCGAGCCGGTCGACCCGGCCCACCATCTCCTCGATGGTGCGGAAGCCCAGCTCGGCCATGATGCCGCGCAGTTCCTCGGCGACGAAGAAGAAGTAGTTCACCACGTGCTCGGGCTGGCCGGTGAAGCGCGCGCGCAGCACCGGGTCTTGCGTCGCGACGCCGACCGGGCAGGTGTTGAGGTGGCACTTGCGCATCATGATGCAGCCCGCCGCGATCAGCGGCGCTGTGGCAAAGCCGAACTCCTCGGCGCCGAGCAGCGCGGCGACAGCCACGTCGCGCCCGGTGCGGATACCGCCGTCGGCCTGGACCACGATGCGGCTGCGCAAGTTGTTGAGCAGCAGCGTCTGCTGGGTCTCGGCGAGGCCGATCTCCCACGGCGAGCCGGCATGGGTCAGCGAGGTCAGCGGCGAAGCGCCGGTGCCGCCCTCGTAGCCCGAGATCGTGACGTGATCGGCACGCGCCTTGGAGACGCCCGCCGCGACCGTGCCGACACCCACTTCGGACACCAGCTTCACCGAGATGCGCGCCGCCGGGTTCACGTTCTTGAGATCGTGAATGAGCTGCGCGAGATCCTCGATCGAGTAGATGTCGTGGTGCGGCGGCGGGCTGATGAGGCCGACGCCCGGCGTGGAGTGGCGTACCTTGCCGATGGTCTTGTCGACCTTGTCGCCCGGCAGCTGCCCACCTTCACCCGGCTTGGCACCCTGCGCCATCTTGATCTGGATGTCGTCCGAGTTGACGAGATACTCGGTCGTCACCCCGAACCTGCCGCTCGCGACCTGCTTGATCGCCGAACGCATCGAATCGCCGTTGGGCAGCCGCGTGAACCGATCGACTTCCTCGCCGCCCTCGCCGGTGTTCGACTTGCCGCCGATGCGGTTCATGGCGAGCGCCAGCGTGGTGTGCGCTTCGCGGCTGATCGAACCGAAGCTCATCGCGCCGGTGACGAAGCGCTTCACGATCTCGCCGGCCGGCTCGACGTCCTCGATCGGCACCGGGGTGCCGGGCACGAACTCCATCAGGCCGCGGATGGTCAGCATCCGCTCCGACTGGTCGTTGATCGACTGGGCGAAGGCGGCGTACTTCTCGGGCACGTTGCCGCGCACCGCGTGCTGCAGGTTGCCGATGTTCTCGCTCGTCCAGGCATGCTCCTCACCGCGCACGCGCACGCCGTAGATACCGCCCACGTCCAGCATGTTCCTGTAGACCGGGCTGTCGCCGTAGGCGGCGGCATGACGGGCCACTGTCTCGGCGGCGATTTCTTCCAGGCCCGCACCCTCGATCGTCGTCGCGGTGCCGGTGAAGTACTTGTCGATGAACTTGCTCGACAGGCCGACCGCGTCGAAGATCTGCGCGCCGCAGTAGGACTGGTAGGTCGAGATGCCCATCTTGGACATGACCTTACGGATGCCCTTGCCGATGGCGTAGACGTAGTTCTTCTGCGCCTGCCTGGCGTCGACTGGCAGCTCCTTGCGCACCCGCATCGCCTCGATCGTCTCAAACGCGAGATACGGATTGATCGCCTCGGCGCCGTAGCCCGCGAGCACGCAGAAGTGGTGCACCTCGCGCGCTTCGCCAGTCTCGACCACCAGGCCGGTCTGCATGCGCAGGCCCTGGCGGACGAGGTGGTGGTGAACCGCGGCGGTCGCCAGCAGCGCCGGCATCGGGATGCGGTCCGGACCTTGCGCGCGGTCGGACAGGATCAGGATGTTCTTGTCCGCCAGCACCGCTTCGGTCGCGGTCCAGCACATCTCCTTGATCGCCATCTCCAGGCCCTCGGCGCCGGCGGCGGCATCCCAGGTCATGTCGATCGTGGCGGTACGAAAAGCGCCGTCGAGCGCGGCTTCGACCGAGCGGATCTTGGCCAGTTCCTCGTCGGTGAGGATCGGCTGGCTGACTTCCAGGCGCTTGTGCGTGCCGGCGACGTGGCCAAGCAGGTTGGGCCGGGGGCCGATCATCGACACCAGGCTCATCACCAGTTCCTCGCGGATCGGGTCGATCGGCGGGTTGGTGACCTGGGCGAAGTTCTGCTTGAAGTAGTCGTAGAGCAGCCGGCCCTTGCGCGAGAGCACGGGGATCGGAGTGTCGGTGCCCATCGACCCAATCGGATCGTCGGCATTGACCGCCATCGGCTCGAGGAACTTGCCGGTGTCCTCCTGGGTGTAGCCGAAGGCCTGCTGGCGATCCAGCAGCGAGCCGGTGGGCTTGGGCAGCTCGGCCAGCTCGGGCTCGATTACGTCGAGATCGGCGAGCTTATACTGCGCCTGGTCGAGCCACTGCTGATAGGGAGCCTCGGACGCGAGCTGGGTCTTGAGCTCCTCGTCCTCGATGATGCGGCCCTGCTCGAAGTCGATCAGCAGCATGCGCCCGGGCTGCAGCCGCCACTTGCGCACGATGTTGTCTTCCTTGATCGGCAGCACGCCGCTTTCCGACGCCATGACGCACAAGTCGTCGTCGGTGACGAGGAAGCGCGCGGGGCGCAGGCCGTTGCGGTCGAGCGTGGCGCCGATCTGGCGGCCGTCGGTGAAGGCGACCGCGGCGGGTCCGTCCCACGGCTCCATCAGGGCGGCGTGGTACTCGTAGAACGCGCGGCGCTCGGGCGTCATCAGCGGGTTGCCGGCCCAGGCCTCAGGGATCAGCATCATCATCGCGTGGCTGAGGCTGTAGCCGCCGGCGAGCAGCAGCTCGAAGGCGTTGTCGAGGCAGGCGGTGTCCGACTGACCGTGCGGGATCAGCGGCCACATCTTGTCGAGATCCGAACCGAGCAGGTCCGATTCCAGAGTGCGACGGCGCGCGTTCATCCAGTTCACGTTGCCGCGAACGGTGTTGATCTCACCGTTGTGCGCCATGAACCGGTAGGGGTGTGCGAGCTTCCAGCTGGGGAAGGTGTTGGTGCTGAAGCGCTGGTGCACGAGGCCGAGCGCGGAGACGCAATCCGGGTCCCGCAGGTCGTCGTAGAACGAGCCGACCTGGGTCGCCAGCAGCAGACCCTTGTAGACCACCGTGCGAGTCGAGAAGCTGGGCATGTAGAGCTCTTTCAGCCCTGGCAGCCCGTGCTTCTCCGCCATCTGCTCCAGCGGGTTCTGCGTCTGCTTGCGGATCGCCAGCAGCTTGCGCTCGAACGCGTCCTGGTCCGAGCAGTTCAGACCACGCGCCACGAAGCATTGCCGGATCACTGGCATCGATTCGATGACCGCCTTGCCCAGACCGTCCATCGTCACCGGCACGTCGCGCCAGCCGATCAGCGACTGGCCTTCCTTGGCGATGAACTTCTCGAAGATCTGCGTGATCAGGTCGCGGCTGGCCTGGTCCTGCGGCATGAAGCACATCGCCACGCCGTAGTCGCCCAGCTGGGGCAGGGTCAGGCCTTCGCCCTGTGCCCACTTGCGGAACAGCGCGTCGGGGGTCTGGATCAGGATGCCCGCGCCGTCGCCCAGCAGCGGGTCGGCGCCCACCGCGCCGCGATGGTCCAGGTTTTTCAGAATCTCCAGCGCCTGCGATACGATGGCGTGCGATTTGATGCCCTTAATATGGGCGACAAAGCCCACACCGCAGGAATCGTGTTCGTTGCGCGCATCGTAGAGGCCCTGGGGCTCCGGAAATCCCATCGATAAATCCCGTCCTGTCATTTGCCGGGGCCGCCCCACCGCGCCACCCTCACGCGGCTTCGACTGGCTCGGTCGGACTTTGCGGGAGTCGCTCGCTAGGCGAAATCCGGCGCGGTCGCGCCCACAGACGGCGAATCGCGACAAGCGCGACACGCAGCGAGGCTACCCTGATCCTCCCCATGACGTTTACGCGCCCGCTTTGCAACTGCGAAGCCGGGCGCTGCGCACGATCTGGGCGATTCGTGCGCTGGAGCGGGAACTTTTGTTATTCCATGACGCCGCGGCAGGATGTCAGGCGGCGCCGCTCATGCGCTGCAGCGTGGCGAGCGCGGCCCGGAGCGCCCGCTCGGTGGGATCGGTCTCGCTCTCGGCCTCATCCTGTGGCTGACCCTCGGCGTGCATGACTGGTGTGCTGGCGACGGGCTTGAGGTTCGCGGGACGCGAGAAGCGAGGCAGCGATGCGGCGGGCTCGAAGGGAGCCTGCAGTTCCTCCAACTCGCCAAGGCTCGGGAAAGGCTGACGAGGCGTGGCTGGCCGGGACAAGTTGAGCAGCGAGGAGTAGCCTTCCTCAAGGACGTCTTCCTGCTCGTCCTCGTCTTCCTCGTCGGCCACCGCCCGGCTCATCGGCGTCACGTGATGCAACGGCCGCGTCGCCATGGAGATGTGCCGCGGGGGGAGGTACCCGGGCAGTTCCTCCTCGTCCTCGTCCGCATCGTCGATGAAGGACAAGGGGCGCAGGGCGGCCGGCATCGGCTGGGCTGCAGGTGCCGGTGCAGGTGCAGGTGACGGCGCGGAGAACGGCGAGGGCGCAGCGAAGGGCGCGAATGTCTGAACGGGTTCGGGGATCGGTTCGGCCATGGGCTCAGCGATCGGGCCTTGGTCGGTTCTCGTGGTCATCGGCTCTGCGGCGACCTCAGACGCGCGCTTGGCGGTGATCTCTGCCTCGGCGGCGGCGGCGGCGGCGGCCGCCGCAGCAGTTGCGCGGCGGCGGGCGATCGTCTGCGCGAGACGCTCGAGCAATTCGACGGGGGAGAGCTCGTCCAGTGGCGCCGAAGCGATGCGCTCGGCTGCGGAGAGGGAGAACTCTTCGGCCTTGGTGGCGATCAGGGGCGAGGCATTCCCGTCCTGGCGATCTTCCTCCTCCTCGTCTTCGACGGGCAGGAGTTGGAAGCCTGGCGCGGCGATGGCGCTCACGCTTTCGGGTGCGGACGGCTTCACGTCGCCAGCCTCGGTGCCGCGAACGGCACTGGCATAGCTGTCGAACAGGCGACTTGGCGCAGGCGATTCGCTTTCAGAGGCGAGCGATGCATCGGCAAGGGGCGAGAACGACGGTTCCGCATCGAAGTCGTCTTCGAGCGCAAGCTCGGCCATGTCGAGAATCTGCGGTTCTTCGCCTTCGGTGACGGGGTCGCTATGCGGGTCTTGCGCATCGCGTGCGAACGAAGGCAGGCGGCGTCGGCGCGGCGCGGCGACTTCTGGCCTCGGCGTGCCGTCCAGCGCTTCCTCGGGCGCCGAAACGCCGAAACCGGTGATGGGAGACTGCTCGTCGGATTCAGCGCGCATCCGCGACCGGTAGGGGGCCGGGCGCGGCCCGGCGAGACGCCGTGCCAGCAGTCCGCCCAGGGCGGCGCCGAAGAGCGTCGCGCTCAGCGTCATGACCACGCGCATCGTCGTGCCGAGCGGCGGTGCCGTCATCGGAACGACCCGGTCAATGCCAAGCGCCAGGACGATATGTTCGATCACGGAGGGGCGAATCGCCACGCTGATGAGGCCGAGCAAGGCTCCGGACCACAAGGCGACGATGATCGGGAACAGCGGGTGGCTGCTGATCGGCTGCTTGCCCCCCGCGGTCTTGCGCGCTGTCTCGGCCAAGTCTGTTACCCCGTTCGTTTTCTCGTGCCGGTGCGAGGGCTTAGGGCCGATCAGGCCGCCGCTCCCAGCTCCGCTGTGGCAGACCGGCCTAGGAGCGTTTGGTAAATAACTTCATAACGCTGCGCGTTTACGGCCCAGTCGTGGTGCGCGGCGACGTGACCGCGCCCGTTGGCGCGCAGTGTAGGCCAGCGGTCGCGATGCGTCAGCAGCGAAGAGAGGGCGCCGGCGCAGGCCTGCGGATCGTCGGGCGCGAAGAGGCGCCCGGTCACGCCGTCTTCGATCAACTCGCGATGACCGCCCACGTCCGAGGCGCAGACGATCTTGTCTTGCGCCATCGCTTCGAGCGGCTTGAGGGGGGTGACGAGGTCGGTCAGCCGACTGCGCTTGCGCGGGTAGGCCATGACCGGCGCAAGCGCATAATAGCGCTCCACCTCATGGTGCGGCACTCTGCCGACGAAACGGATGGCATGCGCGGCGCTTGAGGCGGCCGCGCGCTGGCGCAAAGCGTCCTCGCAAGGCCCGCCGCCGACGAGCAGGAGCCGGGCCTCGGGATGATAGCGCACCAGGAGCGGCATGGCATCGATCAGGTCATCGAGCCCCTCGTAGTCGTAGAAGCTGCCGATGAAGCCCACGACAGGGTGCAAGGCGCCTTGCGAATCGAGCAAGTCGAGTTCGCGAGCCAGCTCGAGGTCCGGCTCGGGCGGAGTGCCGAACAGCGAGAGGTCGACGCCGTTGGGCACGATGGCGATGCGCTCGGCCGCGGTTCCGCGCGCGATCAGATCGTCGCGCAAGCCGCCGCAGATCGTGACGATCGCATCGGCTTGGGCGACGACGAAGTTCTCGAGCTGGCGGGTCAGCCGGTAGCGCAGCGACCCGGCCTTCGAGACGCCGTTGCCGACCGCCGCGTCCTCCCAGAAGGCGCGAATCTCGTAGACCAGCGGAATGCCGTGGCGACGTGCGACGCGAAGCGCCGCCTGGCCGCACAGCGCCGGCGAGTGGGCGTGGAGCACGTCGGGCCGCCATTGCCCCACCGCCGCTTCGATCGCTTCGGCGAACATGGCGACCTCGCGCCATTCGCGCAGGCCAGACATGCCGCGCGGTTGGCCGAAGGTGCGATGAAACAGCAGGCCGTCCGCCTCCTCCGCGGCAGGTCCCTCCTGGGTATGGCGCAGCCCGGTGATGCCGCGCACGTCGATGCCGAGTGCCTGCTGCGCCTTCAGGATCGCGCGCGTGCGGAAGGTGTAGCCGCTGTGCATCGGCAGCGAGTGATCGAGGACGTGCAGCACTCTTGTCATGGTGAGCAAACCTATGCCCGCAAGGCTTAACGCGGCGTCAACTCCGCTGCGCTAACCCCGGCGCATGGTCGACGCTTTCGCCCTTGCCGTGGCGCACGGCCTGCTCGTGCTCGCGGCCATCCGGCTGGTGATGCGCGACGATCTCGACGACGATCATCCAAAGCCGCGCGGGCCACTGGGCGGGCGCCGGGCAGGCAAGAACCCTGGGCAGGACGAGCGGCCGTGATCGACCTGTGCCTCACCGGCTTCCTGTGCTTCTACCTCGCGCTTGGCAGCCGGCGGCCGTTCCTGTGGGTGCTGGCCTATCTCTACGTGGACATCGTCGCGCCGCAGATCATCTCCTGGGGCATCCTTACGCGGATCCCCACCTCGCTGATCTTCTTCACGGCCGCCTTCCTCGGCTGGCTCCTGTTCGACGACAAGCGCGATGCGCGCTTCACCGGCCGTCAGTTCCTGCTGTTCCTGCTCCTGATCTACTGCGGCTGCACGACGCTCACCGCCGACTGGCCGGTGGAAGCGGCGGAGAAGTGGTCCTGGGTGTGGAAGGCTTTGGTGTTCGCGATCTTCCTGCCGCTGACCTTGCGCACCCGGCTGCGAATCGAGGCGGTGATTCTCGTCATGGTGCTCTCGGCCAGTGCGATCATCATTGACGGCGGGATCAAGACGCTCGGCGGCGGCGGCGGCTATGGCGAGCTGCGCTTCTTTGTCGACAACAACACCGGGCTCTACGAAGGCTCGATCATCAGCTGCGTCGCCATCGCCATCATTCCGCTGATCTTGTGGCTGGCCAAGCACGGCACGGTGTTCCCGCCCGACTGGCGCGTCTGGGCTTTCGCGGCCGGGCTGATCTTCGCTTGCGCCCTGATCCCTGTGGGCACCCAGGCGCGCACCGGACTGATCTGCCTCGGCATCCTTTGCGTGCTCTACTTGCGCACCGCCAAGCGCCGCGTCCTGATCGTCTCGCTGATGACGGCGGCGGCGATGATCGCGATCCCGTTCCTGCCCGCCTCCTATACCAAGCGCATGGGCACGATCGAAAACAACCAGTCCGACCAATCCGCGAGCACGCGAATCGCGGTGTGGAAGTGGACGCTGGGCTACGTGCGCGACCATCCGTTCGGTGGCGGCTTCGAAGCCTACATGAGCAACACGCTGCGATTCGAAACCGTGCACACCGTCACCACCGGCAGCACCACAACGGTCGAGCGGCAGGTGATCCAGGATGGTGGCCGCGCGTTCCACTCAAGTTATTTCGAGATGCTCGGGGAGCAGGGCTTTCCCGGATTCGGCCTATGGCTGACGCTGCAGCTGTCGGGGATCGTGCAGATGGAATTGCTGCGGCGGCGCTGGCGCAAACGCACCGGAACGGATGAGCAATGGCAGGCCCCATTGGCGGTTTCGCTGCAGCTCGCGCATGTGATCTACATGTTCGGATCGCTGTTCGTGGGCATCGCTTTCCAGCCTTTCGTGCTGATGCTCATCGGCGTGCAGTGCGGGCTGTGGAGCTATCTCAAGCGTACGGATACACGCGTATCGGTAAAAATCGCGCAGCGTCGCGCGGCAACGGTGCAGGGGATGGCCCCAACCACCTGAAAACGGGGCTCTCCCTAGGTCGCGCCGCTTAAGGTGCCCTGCCGATTGGTCTTTACAGCATATTTACCTTTAATGTTCATAGCTCCTATGGTTAATTCCTGGCGGCACCCGATCGGGTTGGGGCGAGAACCGCGGGAGCAGGGCCAACAAAGGGGATGACCCAATGCGTGTGCTGTTGATCGAGGATGAGCCGACCACCGCGCGAGCCATCGAGCTTATGCTGACGGCGGAAGGTTTCAACGTCTACTCGACCGATCTAGGTGAAGAAGGCCTCGATCTCGGCAAGTTGTACGATTACGATATCATTCTTCTCGACCTGAACCTGCCTGACATGCATGGCTACGACGTGCTCAAGAAGCTGCGCGTGGCCAAAGTGCAGACGCCGGTGCTGATCCTTTCGGGTATCTCCGAAATGGACAGCAAGGTGCGCAGCTTCGGCTTCGGTGCCGACGATTACGTCACCAAGCCGTTCCACCGCGAGGAGCTGATTGCCCGCATCCACGCCGTTGTGCGTCGTTCGAAGGGCCATTCGCAGTCGGTGATCAAGACCGGCAAGCTGATCGTCAATCTCGATGCCAAGACGGTGGAGGTCGACAGCGCCCGCGTCCACCTGACGGGCAAGGAATACGCGATGCTCGAGCTGCTCTCGCTGCGCAAGGGCACGACGCTGACCAAGGAAATGTTCCTCAACCACCTCTACGGCGGCATGGACGAGCCCGAGCTCAAGATCATCGACGTGTTCATCTGCAAGCTGCGCAAGAAGCTGGCGCATGCCTGCGGCGGCTCCAATTACATCGAGACGGTCTGGGGCCGCGGCTACGTGCTGCGCGATCCGGACGACCAGGCCGAGGCGGCCTGAACCCCAGTTACCCGTTGCGGGGAAATGCGAGCGGCTCGCCCATCCTGGAGGGCGGGCCGCTTTTGTTTTGGGATAAGAAACAAGAGAGGCGCGCGCGAAGGCGCGAAGACACTAATAAGGCGTGTTGTTGGCAGAAGGCCTCGGCCGATTCGGGCCTCCGTTCTTAGGTCGCATTAGCTTGGAGTGCGGCTCAGTCGCGAAAGCTAGATCCTCTTGGCGCCTTAGCGCCTCCGCGCGCACACTCCGCGTCTCGGCGCGGGTCCACTCTTTCCTTGCCTTTTAAACCGCTCATCGCTAAGCGCGCGCCCTTCAATCGGCACGGTTGAACCTCTCACCAAGAGATTCGCGCGCCGGCCTGGCTAACTAGGGCTGCCAGGGCCGGCCGAACGTGTCCCCGACCAAGGAGACGAAAATGCCCAAGCTCAAGACCAAGAGCGGCGTGAAGAAGCGCTTCAAGCTCACTGCCACCGGCAAGGTGAAGCATGGTGTCGTCGGCAAGCGCCACCGCCTGATCAGCCACAACGCCAAGTACATCCGCCAGAATCGCGGCACCGACGTCATCTCCGACGCCGATGCGAAGACGATCAAGAAGTGGGCGCCCTACGGGCTGGGCTGACAGGAGCTTTAGAACATGAGCCGTATCAAGAGGGGTGTCACCACCCGCGCCAAGCACAAGCGGATCCTGGACCAGGCCAAGGGCTATCGTGGCCGCCGCAAGAACACCATCCGCATCGCGCGCCAGGCCGTCGAAAAGGCCGGCCAGTATGCGTACCGCGACCGCAAGGTTAAGAAGCGGACCTTCCGCGCCCTGTGGATCCAGCGCATCAACGCCGCCGTGCGTAACGAAGGCCTGACCTACTCGCAGTTCATCCACGGCGTGAAGCTTGCCGGGATCGAGCTCGACCGCAAGACCATGGCCGATCTCGCCATGAACGAAGGCGGCGTGTTCAGCGCGGTGATCGCCCAGG
>Ga0207668_10001895_pt1 | contig 12250 bp, 12 predicted proteins | sample KBSS43metaG_FD_184323 | JGI IMG/M metagenome (GOLD analysis project Ga0207668, IMG submission 184323) | Switchgrass rhizosphere microbial communities from Kellogg Biological Station, Michigan, USA - KBS S4-3 metaG (SPAdes) (version 2) | ecosystem: Host-associated > Plants > Roots > Rhizosphere... | reverse complement strand
CTCCGGCGTGATCCCGCAGATCTCGCTGATCATGGGTGCCGCGGCGGGTGGCCACGTCTACTCCCCCGCGCTGACCGACTTCGTGATCATGGTCGACCAGACCAGCCAGATGTTCATCACCGGCCCCGACGTCATCAAGACCGTCACCGGCGAGGACGTCACCATGGAGGAGCTCGGCGGCGCGCACACCCACATGGCCAAGTCGGGCACCGTGCACTACGTCGCCTCCGGCGAGCAGGACGCGCTGGACTACGTCCGCGACCTGCTGAGCTACCTGCCGCCCAACAACTACGCCGACCCCCCGCGCTACCCCGCGCCGCCGCACCCCGGCGCCATCGAGGACAACCTCACCGACGAGGACCTCGAACTCGACACGTTGATCCCCGATTCGCCGAACCAGCCGTACGACATGCACGAGGTGATCACCCGCATCCTCGACGACGACGAGTTCCTCGAGGTTCAGGCCGGGTACGCGGGCAACATCCTCGTCGGCTTCGGCCGAATCGACGGCCGTCCCGTCGGCATCGTCGCCAATCAGCCCACCCAATTCGCGGGCTGCCTGGACATCAACGCCTCAGAGAAGGCCGCCCGGTTCGTGCGGACCTGCGACTGCTTCAACATCCCCATCGTCATGCTGGTCGACGTGCCGGGCTTCCTGCCTGGCACCGACCAGGAGTACAACGGCATCATCCGGCGCGGGGCCAAGCTGCTCTACGCCTATGGCGAGGCCACCGTCGCGAAGATCACCGTCATCACCCGCAAGGCCTACGGCGGCGCGTACTGCGTGATGGGCTCCAAGGACATGGGTTGCGACGTGAACGTCGCGTGGCCGACGGCCCAGATCGCCGTGATGGGTGCCTCCGGTGCGGTCGGCTTCGTCTACCGCGGTCAGCTGAAGAAGGCCGCCGCCGACGGCGAGGACGTCGACGCGCTGCGCCTGGAGCTCCAGCAGGACTACGAGGACACCCTCGTCAACCCGTACGTCGCCGCCGAGCGGGGCTACGTCGACGCCGTCATCCCGCCCTCGCACACCCGCGGCTACATCTCCACGGCGCTGCGGCTGCTGGAGCGCAAGGTGGTTCAGGTGCCGCCGAAGAAGCACGGCAACATCCCGCTGTAGTCCACGCGATTTCGGCGCGCTTTCCGCGCTGGGCGCGGGTTTCCGCGCCGAAATCACCCTAGGAGCCGCACATGTCACAGCACGTCGACATCACCGAGGTCAGCGATCCTCGGGACATGACCATCGACGATCCCGCCGCGACGTCGGAGCCGCACCTGCGGGTGCTGAAGGGCAACCCCACCGACGACGAGGTGGCCGCCCTGATCGCGGTACTCGCCGCCGCGGGCGGGGGGCCGACGGAGCCGGGGCCGCAGGAGCTCAACCCGTGGGGCCATCCGGTCGACAAGCTGCGGTACTCGGTGTTCAGCTGGCAGCGGGTGACGCTGGTGGAGCGGACCCACATGCGGCGTTGATGAGCCGCTTGCGCGAAGAAAGACGATCATGACCCGAGTGGTGCTCGGGTCCGCATCACCGGGCCGTCGAAAGGTGTTGCGCGGGGCGGGGATCGATCCCCTGGTCGTCGTCTCCGGCGTCGACGAGGACGCGATCGTCGCGGCCATGTCCGCGAAATCGAATCCCAGTGACGTCACCACCGCCTTGGCGGCCGCCAAGGCCAGGGCCGTCGTCGACGTGCTCGACCCAGGCGTCGCGGCCGACTGCGTGGTGATCGGCTGCGATTCGATGCTGTTCTACGACGGCATGCTGCGGGGCAAGCCCGAATCGGAGTCGGCTGCGTTTCAGGACTGGCGACAGATGGCGGGCGGCTCGGGCGAGTTGTACACCGGGCATTGCGTTATTCGCTTGCGCGACAACGTAATTGAGCACGAACTGGCCGAGCATTCGTGCACGACCGTGCATTTCGGCAACCCGCTCCCGGATGAGTTGGCGGCCTACGTGCGCACCGGCGAGCCGACGGCGGTGGCGGGCGGCTTCACGCTCGACGGACTCGGCGGCTGGTTCATCGACGGCGTCACGGGTGACCCGTCGGCCGTGATCGGCATCGGGCTGCCGCTGATGCGGACGCTCTTCGAGCGGGCCGGACTGTCGATCTCGGCGTTGTGGGCGGCCAACCCCGTGGCCTGAGCGGCCGACGACCCACACGGCAAATACGCGTGCGAAGTCACTTTGTGTTCTGTGGCCGCCCGTCCACCTTCCGTTTGCCGAGAAGCACGAGTGACCTTGCCCACGATGATCCCTCTCGAGCAGGCAGAACACCACCCTGTCGCGACAAGCGCTTCCGATGCTGACATCATTTGCCATAATCCCACTAGGCGGAGTTTTGGCAAACCGAATCAACCAGCGCAGGAGTCGCGTCCATGAAGAAGGCATTGATCACTGGCGTCACCGGCCAGGACGGCTCGTACCTGGCCGAACTGCTGCTGGCCAAGGGCTACGAGGTGCACGGGCTGATCCGCAGGTCGTCGACGTTCAACACCCATCGGATCGATCATCTGTACGTCGACCCGCACGAGCCTGGCGCGCGCTTCTTCCTGCACTACGGCGATCTGTCCGACGGTGCGCGACTGGTCACGCTCATCGCCCGCATCAATCCCGACGAGGTGTACAACCTCGCGGCCCAGTCGCACGTGCGGGTCAGCTTCGACGAGCCCGAGCACACCGCCGACACCACGGGGTCGGGCACCACCCGACTGCTGGAGGCCCTGCGCATCGCGAACGTCGACGCGCGGTTCTACCAGGCGTCGAGCTCGGAGATGTTCGGCGCATCGCCGCCGCCCCAGGACGAGAGCACCCCGTTCTACCCGCGCTCCCCGTACGGCGCCGCAAAGGTGTACTCGTACTGGATCACTCGCAACTACCGGGAGGCCTACGGGATGTTCGCTTGCAACGGCATCCTCTTCAACCACGAGTCGCCCAGGCGCGGTGAGACCTTCGTGACCCGCAAGATCACCCGCGCCGCGGCGCGCATCAAGGCCGGCATCGAGCAGCACGTGTACCTGGGCAACCTCGACGCCATCCGCGACTGGGGCTACGCGCCGGAGTACGTCGAGGGCATGTGGCGCATGATGCAGGCCGACGAGCCCGACGACTTCGTGCTGGCCACCGGCGGCGACTACACGGTGCGGGACTTCCTCGAGGCTGCGTTCACCCACGCCGGACTCGACTGGCGCGAGCACGTGCGCTTCGATGACCGCTACCTGCGGCCCACCGAGGTCGACGCGCTAGTGGGCGATGCGACCAAGGCCGACCTCGTGCTGGGTTGGCGCCCACGGGTGCAGACGCCGGAGCTCGCCAGGATCATGGTCGAAGCCGACATCGCCGCGCTCGAGTGTCAGGGCAAGCCGTGGATCGACACCCCGCTAGTGGAGTCGTGGGGTTGACCGCCATGGAGACCGTCGACTTCACGCCAGGCGCACTCGATCGCGCCGTGCCGACGTTCGTCGCCGGGCACCGCGGCATGGTGGGCTCGGCCATCCTTCGCAAGCTGGAGGCCGAGGGCTTCTCGCACCTGTTGGCGCGTCCGCGAAGCGAACTCGACCTGACCGATCGTCGCGCGGTGTTCGAGTTCTTCGGTGCGGCTCGGCCAGAAGTGGTGGTGCTGGCCGCCGCCCGGGTGGGCGGCATCCTGGCCAACAGCACCCGTCCGGTCGACTTCATCTCGGAGAACCTGCAGATCCAGGTCAACGTGCTGGACGCGGCCCTGCACACGGGCGTGCGCAGGCTGCTGTTCCTGGGCTCGTCGTGCATCTACCCGAAGTTCGCGCCTCAGCCGATCAGCGAGGACGCGCTGCTGACCGGTCCGTTGGAGCCCACCAACGACGCGTATGCCATCGCCAAGATCGCGGGAATCCTCCATGTCCAGGCGGTCCGTCGCCAGTACGGGTTGCCGTGGATCTCGGCGATGCCGACCAACCTCTACGGCCCCGGCGACAACTTCTCGCCGATGTCCAGCCACGTGCTGCCCGCGCTGATCCGCAGGTACGACGAGGCGCAGTCGGACGGCAGCCCCTTCGTCACCAACTGGGGCAGCGGCAATCCCCGGCGTGAGCTGCTCCACGTCGACGACCTGGCGAGCGCGTGCCTGCATCTGCTCGAGCACTTCGACGGGCCGCAGCAGTGCAACGTCGGCACCGGGACGGACCACACCATCGCCGACATCGCCGACGTGGTCGCGACGGCCGTCGGCTACTCCGGCGAAACACGCTGGGACACAACGAAACCGGACGGAACGCCGCGCAAGCTGCTGGACGTCAGCACGTTGACCGATAGCGGTTGGCGGCCGAGCATCTCGCTGATTCAGGGCATCGTCGAGACGGTCTCCTGGTACCGGTCGAATCAGGCGTCGCTGCGGAGCTAGCGCATCCGCGGGTTCCAGTAGGCTTTCAGTGTGCCTTTGCCCGCAGATCCAGACCGCGCCCTCGCCGCCTACGCCCACCCCGAGCGGCTCGTCACCGCCGACTGGCTGGCCGGCAACCTCGGCCGCAAGGGCCTGGCCATCGTCGAGTCGGACGAGGACGTGCTGCTGTACGACACGGGCCACATCCCCGGCGCGGTGAAGATCGACTGGCACACCGATCTCAATGACCCCCACGTCCGCGACTACATCAACGGCGAACAGTTCGCCGAACTGATGAACCGCAAGGGCATCTCGCGCGATGACACCGTCGTCATCTACGGCGACAAGAGCAACTGGTGGGCGGCGTACGCCCTGTGGGTGTTCACCCTATTCGGCCACCCCGACGTTCGGCTGCTGGACGGCGGGCGCGACCTGTGGGTCTCCAATAGCCGCGACACCACCCTCGAAGTGCCGTCGACCGCCACCACCGGCTATCCGGTCGTCGAGCGCAACGACGCCCCGATCCGCGCCTTCAAGGCCGACGTGCTCACGATCCTTGGCAAGGAACCGCTGATCGACGTGCGGTCGCCACTCGAGTACACCGGCGAGCGCACTCACATGCCGGACTACCCCGAAGAGGGCGCGCTGCGCGGCGGTCACATCCCGACCGCCAAGTCGATTCCGTGGGCCAAGGCCGCCGAGGACAGTGGACGCTTCCGCAGCCGCGCCGAACTCGACGCGCTCTATGGGTACCTGTCCCCCGACGACAAGACGGTGGTGTACTGCCGCATCGGCGAGCGGTCCAGCCACACCTGGTTCGTGCTCACCCATCTGCTGGGCCTGCCCGGCGTCCGCAACTACGACGGCTCGTGGACGGAATGGGGCAACGCGGTGCGGGTGCCTGTCGCCGTCGGAGAAGAGCCCGGCGAAGCGCCGTGAGCGAAGCTTGCGAGCGAACGATGAACCGATGACGATGACTGGCGCGCTGGCCGAGGTGGTGTCGGACTTCGCCGAGATGCAGGGCCAGGACAAGCTTGCACTGCTGTTGGAGTTCGCAGGCGAACTCCCGCCGCTGCCGGCCGATCTCGAAGAGGCGGCCATGGAGCCGGTGCCGGAGTGTCAGTCGCCGCTGTTCCTGCATGTCGACGCCTGTGATCGCGAACACGTCAGGTTGTACTTCAGCGCGCCACCCGAGGCACCGACGACCCGTGGGTTCGCCGCGATCCTGGCGGCCGGGCTCGACGACCATTCGGCCGAGGAGATCCTCGCCGTGCCCGACGACTTCTACTCCGAACTCGGGTTGGCCGCGTTGATCAGCCCGCTGCGGCTGCGGGGCATGGCGGCCATGCTGGCCCGCATCAAGCGGCACTTGCGCTGAGCACTTCTGCCTTACCCGCCGGTAACCAGCACCGGCTCGCCGGGGCTGGAGTCGCGCCGCCTAAACTGCCCCAGATACATTCTTAAAGACGTTTCTTAGACATGCCACCAGGAGGCGCAGTGCCCAGTCACGCCAGCTCGAGGATCTCCAAGGTGCTCGTGGCCAACCGCGGGGAGATCGCCGTCCGGGTGATCCGGGCAGCCAAGGACGCCGGGCTGGCCAGTGTGGCCGTCTACGCCGAGCCGGACGCCGACGCGCCGCACGTTCGGCTCGCCGACGAGGCGTTCGCGTTGGGTGGCCAGACGTCCGCCGAGTCGTACCTGGTGTTCGACAAGATTCTCGGGGCGGCGGAGAAGTCCGGCGCCAACGCAATCCACCCCGGCTACGGCTTCCTGTCGGAGAACGCGGACTTCGCCCAGGCCGTCATCGACGCCGGGCTGATCTGGATCGGGCCGAGCCCACAATCGATCCGCGACCTCGGCGACAAGGTCACCGCGCGCCACATCGCCGCCAAGGCGAAGGCACCGTTGGTGCCCGGCACGGCGGAGCCGGTCAAGGATGCCGACGAGATCGTCGCCTTCGCCAAGGAATTCGGCGTTCCGATCGCCATCAAGGCGGCGTTCGGCGGTGGCGGCCGCGGTATGAAGGTCGCCCGCACCATCGAGGAGATCCCCGAGCTGTTCGACTCCGCCACCCGCGAGGCCGTCGCGGCGTTCGGTCGCGGTGAGTGCTTCGTCGAGCGCTACCTGGACAAGCCGCGTCACGTCGAGGCGCAGGTCATCGCCGACACGCACGGCAACGTCGTCGTCGCGGGCACCCGCGACTGCTCGCTGCAGCGCCGCTTCCAGAAGCTGGTCGAAGAAGCGCCGGCTCCCTTCTTGACCGACGCGCAGCGCAAGGAGATCCACGAGTCCGCCAAGCGCATCTGCAAGGAGGCCGGCTACTACGGTGCCGGCACCGTCGAGTACCTGGTCGGCCAGGACGGCCTGATCTCGTTCCTCGAGGTGAACACACGCCTACAGGTGGAACATCCGGTCACCGAGGAGACCGCGGGCATCGACCTGGTGCTGCAGCAGTTCAAGATCGCCAACGGCGACGCCCTGGACATCACCGAAGATCCCGAGCCGCGCGGTCATTCGTTCGAGTTCCGCATCAACGGCGAGGACGCGGGCCGCGGCTTCCTGCCCGCTCCCGGCCCGGTGTCCAAGTTCGAGCCGCCGACGGGCCCCGGCGTGCGCCTGGACTCCGGCGTCGAGACCGGTTCGGTGATCGGCGGCCAGTTCGACTCCATGCTGGCCAAGCTGATCGTCACCGGCGCCACCCGCGACGAGGCGTTGGCCCGGTCGCGCCGCGCGCTGGCCGAATTCACCATCGAGGGCCTGGCGACGGTCATCCCGTTCCACAGCGCCGTGGTGGCCGATCCGGCGTTCATCGGCAACGGCGACGGCTTCGACGTCCACACCCGCTGGATCGAGACCGAATGGGACAACACCGTCGAACCGTTCACAGGTGGTGAGCCGCTCGACGACGACACCGCGCCGCGGCAGACGGTGGTCGTCGAGATCGGCGGCCGTCGCGTCGAGGTCTCGCTGCCCGGCGACCTGGCCATCGGCGGCGGCGGAGGAACCGGTGGCGCCAGCGGGGTCCTCAGGAAGAAGCCGAAGGCCCGCAAGCGTGGCGCCGCGGCCGGTGCCGCCGCTTCCGGCGACTCCGTGACCGCCCCCATGCAGGGCACTGTCGTCAAGGTGGCCGTCGAGGAGGGTCAGACCGTCGCGGCAGGCGATCTCGTCGTCGTGCTCGAGGCCATGAAGATGGAGAACCCGGTGACCGCCCACAAGGACGGCACCATCACCGGGCTCGCCGTCGAGGCGGGCGCTGCGGTCACGCAGGGCACCGTCGTCTGCGAGATCAAGGACTAGTAACCACCAGGCTGGTCTGCGCCAGCGGGGTTCCGAAGTACCGGGCCTCGGGGTCGACGACGACGGTCTTGTCGGATGCCTTGCCGCGCGCGAGCTCGGCGAAGGACACCTTCTCGGGCCCACCGATGTCCTCGAAACCGTTGATGGGTTCACCGACGGCCACCCGGATCACTTCCGCCGCAACGTCATCCGCGCTGATCGGCTGGATCAGCGCGTCCGGCACGCGGACGATGTCGCCGTCGGTAAGCGTTTCGACGATCGCGTCGGTGAACTCGACGAACTGCGTGGCCCGCACGATCGAATACGGCAGGCCCGACGCCGTGACGAGCTGCTCCTGGGCGACCTTGGCGCGCATGTAGCCGCTTTCGGGCAGGCCGTCGACCCCGACGATCGACAAGACCACGTAGTGGCCGACCCCGGCGGCCGCCGCCGCGGCGGTCAGGTTCGTCGTCGACGTCGTGAAGAACTCCAGCACCGGATCATCTTCGAACGACGGCGAATTGGTGACGTCGATCAACACGTCCGTACCGGCGAGCGCGTCGCCGACGCCATCGCCGGTGAGCGCGTCGACGCCGGTCGAGCGGGACGCGGCGACGACATCGTGACCCTGCGCGGCGAGCAGTGCGCCGACCTTGGTTCCGATGAGGCCGCTGGCCCCCATGATGGTCAGTTTCATGGTGCTCAAGCTTATGGAACGCTAGGCGCGTGGAACCCGTCGAGATCAACAACGGCCAGTGGTACCTACGAGCGCTGCGCTACGACGATCGCGTCGACGATCGTCCCGCACTCGCCGACCTCGGGGAAGTCGACCTCGACTACGTCCATGACGCCGAAGACGGCTGGGCCGACGACACCCGCTACACCTGGGCCGTGTGCGAACCGACCACCGGCGAACTGCTCGCCGAGGTGACGCTCGAGCCGGTGTCGGGATACATGCACAGCAGGGCGCGCCACGGCTTCGAGGACGCCGCCGCCATGTCGGAGGACACCGTGCGCCGATGGGCTTCGGCCGTGCTCGGCCTGACGGTCCACACGTGACCCCGCCGAATCTCCGCCCACCCCGCTCCGCCCGCCCGAAGGTCGTCACCGTCACCGGTGCCGCGGGCCAGATCGGCTATGCCGCACTGTTCCGCATCGGCGCGGGCGCGCTCCTCGGGCGCGACGTGCCAGTCGCGCTGCGACTGCTCGAACTGCCCTCGGCGGTGCGCGCCGCCGAGGGCGTGGTGATGGAACTCGTCGACAGCGCCTTCGAAGGGCTGGCCGCCATCGAGATTCACGACGACCCCGTGCGCGCGTTCGACGGCGTCGACGTCGCGCTGCTCATCGGGGCTCGGCCGCGCAGCAAGGGCATGGAGCGCGCCGACCTCCTGGCGGCCAACGCGGCGATCTTCGCCGACGCGGGCCGCGCCCTGAACGCGGGCGCATCCGACGACGTCCGGATCGTGGTCGTCGGCAACCCGGCGAACACCAACGCACTCGTCGCGTCGGCGCACGCACCCGACGTCCCCGCCGAGCGGTTCACCGCGCTGACGCGGCTCGACCACAACCGTGCCGTCGCCGCGCTGGCCGCCCACGCCGGCGTGCACGTGGCCGACGTGTCGAAGGTGACGGTGTGGGGCAACCACTCTCCCACCATGTACCCGGACATCTTCCACGCCGACGTCGCCGGGCACCCGGGTGCCGAGTACGCGGCCGACACCGACTGGCTGACAACCGATTTCATTCCCACGGTGGCCAAGCGCGGCACTGCGATCATCGAGGCGCGGGGCACGTCCTCGGCGGCCTCGGCGGCCAACGCCGCGATCGACCACGTGCGGGACTGGGTCGACGGGACGGACGCCGACGACTGGACGTCGGTCGCGCTGCCCTCGCCCGGGGTCTACGGCATCCCCGAGGGTGTCGTGGCCTCGCTGCCCGTGCGCGCGGTCGACGGCGCGTGGCAGGTGGTCGAGGGGCTCGACGTCAACGAGTTCTCCCGCGCCCGCATCGACGCGTCGGTGGCCGAGCTCGCCGAAGAGCGTGCCGCGGTGGCGGCGCTGGGCTTGCTCTAGCTTTGTTGTTCGGTCTTGGCTACCAGCACAAGAATTGGCAGGTTGGGTTGGCGTTCTCGCCTGCAACCAAGCGCCAGTTGCCGCCATGCCCGCCGTCTTCAACCTTCATTCCAACGATCTGACGAGGCATTCCGCGTACCTGTAAGTAGTAGTTGTGGCAGACATTCCAATCCCAGTCCACTTCTGTGAAACCTCCGGGGACTGGCTGGCCCGGGCACCAGGTGCCCGACGTGGGCTCTTCTGCTTGGGCGATGCCGGCGCCCACCCCGAACGCGGCCAGACTCATCCCGCCCGACACTAGTGCGGCCGCTGCCAGCCGTGCGATTCGTCGCGTCATGTTGATCTTCCTCCCTGTGGTCGATGATCGTGCTTCGTGACAAGAGCGTGTTCTCGACCGCTTGGGAAATTCTTGACGCAACTAGGGCACGTCGACGTCCGCACCGGTAGCCAGATCGCCGCACTCGACGGCCACCACGTCGGTGCGGCCCGCGAGGAAGCTGCGCGCGCCCTCGTCGCCCGCCAGCCTGGCCTCGAGCTCGGGCCAATGCCGCCGCGCGATCACCACCGGATGACCGGGCCTGCCGTCGTAGTTTGCCCGAGCCAAGCCGGAGGTCGCGGCCGCCGCCACCACCCGAGCCACCACGTCGGCACCGACGTCGGGCGTGTCGACGAGGTGCAGCACCACCAATTCAGCGTCGGTGATGGCGGCCAGCCCCGCCCGGATCGACGCGCTGATGCCGTCGGCCCAGTCCTCCGCCAGCACCGGGCGTGCGGGCTCGGGCACGTCGACGACCGCGGCACCGAGCACCACGACGACGTCGTCACATGACCCACTCAACGCGCAAACGGCCGTGCGCAGCCACTCCCCTTGTTCGGCAAGCACTTTCGGCATTCCAAAACGCGTGCCAGCGCCAGCGGCCAGCAGGACCCCAGCGACGGTCGGCGCTCTCGACATGCGGATATTCTCGTCCTGGACGATTCTTGGAAACATGTCTGCCCCCGAAACGGCGCCAGTGGCCAGCAAGTCGAAGCGCGTGCATCCCGTCGACGAGTTACTACCCATCCCCAAGTTGGCAACATACGGCTTCCAGCACGTCGTCGCCTTCTACGCGGGCGCCGTGCTGGTGCCGATCCTCATCGCCGGGGCCATCGACCTGCCACAGGACCAACTGGTCAAGCTCATCACCGCCGACCTCTTCACGTGCGGCATCGCCTCGATCATCCAGGCGGTCGGGTTCTGGAAGATCGGCGTGCGACTTCCCCTGCTGCAGGGCGTGACGTTCGCGGGCGTTTCGCCGATCATCGCGATCGGGTTGGCGCACGGCGGCGGCGCACCGAGCCTGCTGTACGTCTACGGCGCGGTGATCGTCGCGGGTGTCTTCACGTTCCTGATCGCCCCAATCTTCATCAAGCTGCTGCGGTTCTTCCCACCCGTCGTGACGGGCACGCTCATCACGATCATCGGGCTGTGCCTGGTGCCGGTCGGCGCACTGGACGCCGTCACCAATCCGCATACGCACCAGACGGATCCGTCCAACGCGCGCTGGCTGCTGTACGCGTTGGGCACCATCGCCGTCATCGTCGCGATCCAGCGGCTGTTCCGCGGGTTCCTGGCCACCATCGCCGTGCTGCTTGGCCTCGTCATCGGCTGCGCGGTGGCATTCGCGTTGGGCGACATGAACTTCGACAAGGTCGGTGCAGCCTCCGCATTCGGGTTCACTCAGCCGTTCCTGTTCGGCATGCCCAAGTTCGACTTCGCGGCGTGCCTCACGATGATCATCGTGCTCTTGATCACCGCAGTGGAGTCGACGGGAAGCACCATGGCCACCGGCGAGATCGTCGGCAAGCGCATCAAGGCGTCCGACATCGGCAACGTGCTGCGCGCCGACGGCCTGGCCACCACGATCGGCGGCATCTTCAACTCGTTCCCGTACACCGCGTTCTCCGAGAACGTCGGGCTGGTGCGGCTCACCGGCGTCAAGAGTCGCTGGGTGGTGGCCGCCGCGGGCGTGATCATGATCCTGCTCGGGTTCCTGCCGAAGGTCGCCGCGGTGGTGTCGTCGATCCCGAATCCCGTGCTTGGCGGCGCGGCGCTGACGCTGTTCGCCACCGTGGCCGTCGTCGGCATCCAGACGCTGGGCAAGGTCGACTTCACCGACCACCGCAACCTCATCATCGTCACCACCAGCATCGCGCTGGCCCTGTGGGTGACGTCATATCCCGACGTCGCCAAGGCGGTGCCGTCCGGCGTCGACCTGCTCTTCGGCAGCGGTATCAGCATCGGCGCGATCACCGCGATCCTGCTCAACATCGTGTTCTTCCACCTCGGTTCGAGGGGCCCCCGCGTGGCCGGAGGCGGATCCATCACACTCGACGAGGTGAACTCCATGACGAAGGAGCGCTTCACCGAGGTGTTCGGCCACGTCGTGCAGGACGTGCCGTGGGCGGTCGAGCGGGCGTTTGAGCAGCGGCCGTTCGCCGACACCAAGGCGCTGCGCGAGGCGTTCCAGGACGCCGTACTCACCGGGTCCTCCGAGCAGCAGGCGG
>Ga0207668_10001893_pt1 | contig 12254 bp, 9 predicted proteins | sample KBSS43metaG_FD_184323 | JGI IMG/M metagenome (GOLD analysis project Ga0207668, IMG submission 184323) | Switchgrass rhizosphere microbial communities from Kellogg Biological Station, Michigan, USA - KBS S4-3 metaG (SPAdes) (version 2) | ecosystem: Host-associated > Plants > Roots > Rhizosphere >... | reverse complement strand
CCCGCCTGCGCATCCAGCAGGCTGCACAGGGCGCCCTGCATGTCACCGACGTGGCCAGCAAGGAGCGCAAGCGCCGCCCCGCGCCGCCGTTCACCACCTCCACGCTGCAGCAGGAAGCCTCGCGCAAGCTCGGCTTCACCACGCGCAAGACCATGCAGGTTGCGCAGAAGCTGTACGAAGGCGTGGACATCGGCGGCGACGAAGGCACGGTCGGCCTGATCTCGTACATGCGTACCGACTCGGTGAACCTGTCGCAGGATGCGCTGGCCGAAATCCGCGACGTGATCGCCCGTGATTACGGCATCGCCTCGCTGCCCGACCAGCCCAACACCTACCAGACCAAGTCCAAGAACGCCCAGGAAGCGCACGAAGCCGTGCGTCCGACCTCGGCATTGCGTACCCCGGCCCAGGTCGCGCGGTTCCTGACCGACGACGAGCGCAAGCTGTACGAGCTGATCTGGAAGCGTGCAGTGGCCTGCCAGATGATCCCGGCCACGCTCAACACCGTCAGCGTGGATCTGTCGGCCGGCAGCGAACACGTGTTCCGCGCCAGCGGCACCACGGTGGTGGTGCCCGGCTTCCTGGCCGTGTACGAGGAAGGCAAGGACAGCAAGACCGCCGAGGATGACGACGAAGGCCGCAAGCTGCCGGCGATGAAGCCGGGCGACCGGGTGCCGCTGGAGCGCATCGTGGCCGACCAGCACTTCACCCAGCCGCCGCCGCGCTTTACCGAAGCGGCACTGGTGAAGGCGCTGGAAGAGTACGGCATCGGTCGTCCTTCGACCTACGCCTCGATCATCCAGACCCTGCTGTTCCGCAAGTACGTGGAAATGGAAGGCCGCAGCTTCCGCCCGTCCGATGTTGGCCGTGCGGTGTCCAAATTCCTGTCCAGCCACTTCACCCGGTACGTCGACTACGACTTCACCGCCAAGCTGGAAGACGAGCTCGATGCCGTCTCGCGCGGCGAGGAAGAGTGGATTCCGCTGATGTCGCGCTTCTGGGGACCGTTCAAGGAACTGGTCGAAGACAAGAAGGAATCGGTCGACCGTGCCGAGGCCAGTGGTGCGCGCGAACTGGGTACCGACCCGAAGACCGGCAAGCCGGTCAGCGTGCGCCTGGGCCGGTTCGGGCCGTACGCGGCCATCGGCAGCACCGCCGAGGACGCCGAGGACAAGCCCAAGTTCGCTTCGCTGCGGCCGGGCCAGTCGATGCACACCATTTCCCTGGAAGACGCGCTGGAGCTGTTCCTGATGCCCCGCGCGCTGGGTGAGGACAAGGGCGAGGACGTCAGCGTCGGCATCGGCCGCTTCGGCCCGTTCGCCAAGCGCGGCAGCACCTACGCCTCGCTGAAGAAGGAAGACGACCCGTACACCATCGACCTGGCCCGCGCCGTGTTCCTGATCGAAGAGAAGGAAGAAATCGCGCGCAACCGGATCATCAAGGAGTTCGACGGCAGCGACATCCAGGTGCTGAACGGTCGCTTCGGCCCGTACATCAGCGACGGAAAGATGAACGGCAAGATCCCCAAGGATCGTGAACCGGCATCGCTGACCCTGGCCGAAGTGCAGCAGTTGATGGAAGAGACCGGCAAGCCGGTGCGCAAGGGCTTCGGCGCCAAGAAGGCTGCCGCCAAGAAGGCACCGGCAAAGAAGGCGGCAGTGAAGAAGGAAGCCGCGCCGAAGAAGGCCGCTGCCAAGAAGGCACCGGCAAAGAAGGCGGCTGCGAAGAAGGCCGTGGCCAAGAAGGCACCGGCAAAGAAGGCCGTCAAGAAGGCTGCAAAGTAGATCCACGCCATGCGTGGATGAGGTGCCAAGGTGTGCGGACCAACGATCCGCACCCACCGCTCCACCCGTTGTGCACGCAGCGGGGGGATAATGAAGGCCCACGCCGGGCCCGGTCGCCGCCATGAAAGAACTCACGCTGGACACCGCAGTCGCCACGCTCCGCAGTGGCGGGGTGATCGCCTACCCGACCGAAGCAGTCTGGGGCCTGGGTTGCGACCCTTCGCATGAGGCAGCGGTTCACCTGCTGCTGCGGCTGAAGCAGCGCCCGATCGAGAAAGGCATGATCCTGGTGGCCGCAGAACTGTCGCAGCTGCAGGGTTGGGTGCGCCTGCAGGCGCTGCCCGATGCACGCCAGCGCGCAGTGCTTGCCAGCTGGCCCGGCGCCAACACCTGGATCCTGCCTGCCGGCACCCGCGCGCCTGGCTGGATCACCGGCGAACACAGCGGCATCGCGGTACGCATCAGCGCCCACCCGCTGGTCGCAGCGCTGTGCCAAGCCTGGGGAGGCCCCCTGGTCTCCACCAGCGCCAACCTTGCCGGCGAGCCCCCCGTGCGCAGCCGCGAAGAACTGGACCCACGCCTGCTGCGCCTGCTCGACGGCATCCTCGATGGGCAGACCGGCGGCCTAGCCCAACCCACGCCGATCCGCGACGCTCTCAGTGGCAACGTACTGCGCTCCTGACAGGTCGATTGCGTCGGCGTTGCCGATCGCGCACGCTGCGCCCATGACCCTGCTGCGCCCTGCCCTGTCTCTGGCCCTGCTGCTGTCGTTGCCGGCGCTTGCCGCCGACGACGTGCGGGTCTATCGCTGCGTCGGCAGCAATGGTGCCGTCGCGCTGCAGGACAAACCCTGCACGGCCGGCCGCCAGCAAGTGCGCGACCTGCAACGGCCGCGCGACCCGCCGCCACGGGTGGTCAGCACCGAGGCCGCACCGCCCGCACCGGTGCAGACGCCACCGATGCGCGAGCGCGAGGTGCGCCATGTCTACATCCAGCCGCCACAGCCGATGTACGAATGCGTGAGTGAAGACGGCGACCGCTACACCAGCGACAACAACGAAGGAAATCCGCGCTGGGTGCCGCTGTGGACCACGGTCTGGTATCCGCATGGTCATCTTGGTGGCGGGCGACCCGGACCGCATCCAGGGCCACGCCCGGCCAGCAGTGGCACCACCATCGATGCCTCCATCGGTGGGGGACCACCGGTGTATCGCCCGCCGTCAGTGGGCGTCGGTGTCAACGTGCCTGCCGGCAACATCCTGGTGCGCGATACCTGCCACGCCCTGCCCCCGCAGGAAGTGTGCGCACGCCTGCGTGATCGTCGCTGGGAACTGGACCGGCGCTACAACAGCGCGCTGCAGAGCGAGCGCACCGCGATCAGCAAGGAGCAGCGTGGCATCGACGCGCGGCTGGCGCAGGACTGCGGCGGCTGAGCCCCAGCTCTGGGAGACGCCCACCTTGCTGGGCACTGGCAAACAGCGGTGCCAACCAAGGTTGGCAACTACCGGGGCATGTGCCACCGCTGTAGGCTGATCGCATGAAAAGACTGATCTGGCTGGCCATGGGCCTGTTGCCCGGCAACGCGTTGGCCGACGACATGGTGATCTACCGCTGCATGGGCAGCAGCGATGTTCCTACGTTGCAACGCACCCCCTGCCCCGCCGGCACCCGCCAGCAGATTCAGCGCGTCCCTGCGCCAGCCGCCGCAGCACCAGCTGCACCGGTGCAGGACCGCCCCCTTCCGCCGCCTGCAGCGATGCCGTCCGTGGACGCCGCCGCCGAGCCTGCCGCGACGCAGCCACGTGAGGGCCGCACGATCATGGAAGCACGCATGGTCGAGCACGAAGGCGGCGACGCCATCCTCGACAGCGCGATGCTGCCACGGTCGACCGACGCCACGGCGGTGGATGGCAGCGTGCCACCGAAGCCTCCGCTGCCGACGATCTTCCAGTGCATCGACACGCAGGGCGGTTCCTACCTGCATGAGTACGAGGCTGCACCAGGCCGCTGCGAACTGTTGAACGTGCAGGGCCTGGGCGGAGCGACACCGGTGAACGCCGCCAGCTGCGAGGTGGTCAGGGACCGCTGCACTGAAGTGGCCGAAGCGCAGCGCTGCGGGAGCTGGCAGCAGCGCTTCCGCGATGCACGCGGTCGCGAGCGCTTTGCTGCGCCCGAAAACCAACCGGCAGCGCGCGGCGAACGCGAACGCCTGCAGGCCGTGCTGGAAGCCAGCGACTGCCCCGTGCCGAAGTAGAGCATCCACGCCTGCCGTGGATGCCGATTCGCAGCGGGTGGTCCCGTCAGAACCCGTATCGCAGGAAGCCGCCATCCACCGCGATGCATTCGCCGGTGACATAGCTCGATGCCGGCAGGCACAGGAAGCCCACGGCCGAGGCCACTTCCTCCGGCTCACCGATGCGCCGCATCGGCGTGCGTCCGATCACTTCCTCGTAGTAGTCGGTATCGGACAGCGGGCCGGACGTGCGACGGGTCCGGATGTACCACGGCGCTACTGCATTGACCCGGATGCCGTCCTCGGCCCACTCCACCGCGAGGTTGCGGGTCATCTGGTGCATCGCCGCCTTGGTCATGCCATAGACCACGCCGCTGCGCACATGGGTCAGGCCGGACACGCTGCCGACGTTGACGATGGCCGATGAAGCGTGGCGCGCGAGCAACGGATGCGCATAGCGCGACAGCTCGAACGCCGAGAACAGATTGGTCTCGAAAATGCCGCGCCACTCGTCTTCGGAATACTCCGTGGCGGGCTTGGTGATGTTGCCACCGGCATTGTTGACCAGGATGTGCAGGCCGTCGGCGTGGTCCTCGACCCAGTCCAGGATCTGCCGGCGATCTTCGTCGTCGGACACATCGGCGGCCAAGGCGTGCACCTGGTGCTGCGGATACACATCCAGCAGTTCGTCGCGGGCACTCTCCAGCATGTCCAGGTCGCGGCCGACGATCATCAGATCGGCGCCGAGACCGGCCAGTTCATGCGCGATCGCCAGGCCGATACCGGCGCTGGCACCGGTGATCAGGGCCGTCTGCCCATCCAGGCGCCACCGTTGCTGGGTCATATGTCCTCCGGGGCCGCGCCCACTGTGTTTCGATGCGGCAAGGATACGCGCTCACGACCGTCCGCCGCCCGGGATGCGACACTGACTGCACGTCCCTCGTGGAGAGCTGCCATGCGCGTCCTGATTGCCGTTGTGATGTCGGCCGCACTGCTGGCCGGGTGCCAGCGTCCCGCACCGCCGAATCCGGAACGACCACCGGAACCGCAGGCATTGGCCAAGGCAGTCAATCAACCACTGGATCGCGCCAAAGGCGTGCAGAAGACCCTGGACGAGGCGGCCGAACGGGAGCGCAAGGCAGAGGCCGACGCGCAGTAGATGCCCGCATACAACAACGCCCGGCCAAGGCCGGGCGTTGTGCGTTCAGTAGACCCACGCCATGCGTGGATGGGCCATCAGAACCCGCAGAAGCAATACGCCAGCGACTTCACCGGTGCACCGTTGCCCTTCTCGCGGGCCGCATTTTCAACGAAGCGCAGCTGCGTATCGATTTCCGGCATCGTGCGCGCCAGCATCATCCGGCCCACGCCGGAATCGGCCAGCATCCAGGCGCCGGCGTGGCTGCCAGCGAAGCCGCTGACGAACTGCGCGAACGGCGTCGCCGCCTTCTCGATGTAACGCACGCGGTACTTGTCGGTCGCGCCCAGCTTGGCCCGGCCAGCAGCGTCAGCCACGGCGTCCTTCAGGCCACCGAAGGCATCGACCAGACCGCGCTCCTTGGCCTGCGCACCGCTCCAGACGCGCCCACGGGCCACTTCGTCAATCGCCTCGACCGGCTTCTTGCGGGCCTCGGCAACACGGCCGGTGAAATCGGCATAACCCTTGTTGATCACCGACTGGATGACCTGGCCCACCGCCGGGTCCATCGGCCGGGTGACGTCGAAGGCACCGGCGAAACGGGTGGTGCCGACGCCATCGGTGTGCACGCCGAACTTGTCCAGCGCACGGCTGAAGTTGGGGATCATGCCGAAGATGCCGATCGAACCGGTGATGGTCGACGGATCGGCATAGATGCGATCGGCGTTCATGCTGATCCAGTAACCACCGGACGCAGCGAGGTCACCCATGGACACCACCACCGGCTTGCCCGCAGCCTGCAGGGCCACCACTTCGCGACGGATCTGCTCGGAGGCGTAGACCTCGCCACCCGGCGAATCCACACGCAGCACCACAGCCTTGACGTCGTCATCGTCGCGCGCCGCGCGCAGCAGCGCCGAGGTCGATTCACCACCGATACGGCCGGCCGGCAGATCGCCGCCGCTGATTTCACCGGAGGCCACCACCACGGCGACCTGCGGACGCGAATCAACCGGGTTGCGACGCGCATCGAGCTGGGCCATGTAGGTGCCGAAATCGATGTTGCGGAAGCCGCCCTCGGCGTCTTCGTCAGCCACGCCGCGCTCGATCATCAGATCCTCGAATTCCTCGCGGGTCTTCAGCGCGGTCACCAGCTTCTGCTGCAGGGCGAACTTGGCCAGGTCGCCGCCGGCGGCAGCGACGCCTTCAGGCAGGGTGTCGATACCGGCCGCCAGCTGTGCCGGATCCAGGCGGCGGGCCTTGGCGATATCGCCGAGGTAGCGCTGCCACACATCGTTCATCCAGAACAGATCGGCTTCCTTGGACGCCGGCGACGCCGCGTCGAGCACGTACGGCTCGGCCGCCGACTTGTACTCGCCTACCTTGAACAGGTGCACATCCACGCCCAGCTTGTCCTGCAGGCCGGTGCGGAAATACTGGCGGTAGCGACCCAGGCCTTCCAGCACCACCGACCCCATCGGATCCAGGTAGACCTCGTCGGCCTGTGCGGCAAGCAGATACTGCGACTGCCCCATGCTCTCGCTGAAGGCCACCAGCTGCTTGCCCGAGGCGCGCAGGTCCTGCAGCGCGGCGGACACTTCGCGCAGCGAGGCGAAACCGGACGGCTGCAGCTTGTCCAGTTCCAGCACCACCCGCTCGATCTTCTTGTCATCGCGCGCGCTCTCGATCACCCGGATCAGATCGCGCAGCTGCACTTCCTCGGCACCGTTGTCACCGACGGCCTTGGCCAGCGCGCGGCTGACCGGATCGGCACTGTACTGCTCGACCAGGCGGCCTTCCGGCGCGATCACCAGGGTGGTGCGGTCCTGCAGCGCCTTGCTGGCACCTGCGCCCATGCCCGCAGCGACGATGAACATCACCAGCACCAGCAGCAACAGGCCGAAGAACACCAGGTTGAGGATCAACCGGCGGGTGAAATTCATCACGTCCCACAGCCCGATGAAGAAGCTGGCGACAGGATTGCGGTTCGCCGGGGGCAGCGGCGGCACGGGTTGGTTCATGGAGCACTCCGGATGGCTTCTTGCCGTGGTAACAGCATAGCCGGTGCCGCGTGAGGCAGCATCGGACACAAGTCAGGGGATCGCCAGTCACGGTTGTCCGGGACCGGCGTGATGTCAGGCCAGCGTGGACTGGCCAATGCGTTTGCTGCTGCGGCTCAGGCGCCAGCCCATCAGGATGGCGGCGGCGGTCAGGCCGACGATCAGGCCGATCCACATGCCCTGCGGCCCCATGCCCAGGCCCAGGCCGAGCCCGGCACCCAGCGGCATGCCCAGGCCCCAGTAGGCGAACATGGCGATGAACATCGGCACGCGGGTGTCCTTCAGGCCGCGCAGCGCGCCGGCCGACAGCACCTGGATGCCATCGGGGAACTGGAAGGTGGCCGCGTACAGCAGCAGGGTCGAAGCCAGACCGGCCACGGCCAGGTCGCTGGTGTAGACGCCGACGATGGCGTCGTGGCCGAACAGCAGTGCCGCCGCCGACAGCGTCTGCGTACCCATGATGATCGCGTAGCCGGCCCACGCCGCACGACGCACGCCGAAGCCATCACCACGGCCAACCGCATGGCCGACCCGCACGGTGGTCGCCTCGGCCACGCCCATCGGGATCATGAAGCACAGCTGCGCCACGTTGATCGCGATCTGGTGCGCGGCCGCTTCATTGGCGCCCAGGCGACCAATCAACAATGCGGTGACGATGAACAGGCCACCTTCCATCAGCACGGTGATGCCGATCGGCAGGCCAGTGCGCAGCAGGTCCCAGATCGCTTTCCAGCGCGGACCCTCGAAATGCGAGAACAGCTGCAGGTGGGCAAAGCGCTTGGTGAACCACAGGTAGGTACCGAAGGCGATCGCCTGCAGCCACATCATCACCGCCGAGGCGATGCCCAGGCCTTCAGCGCCCATTTCGGGGAAGCCCAGCTTGCCGTTGGCCAGCACGTACCCCATCGGCGCCAGCACCAGCAGGCCACCAAAACCGAGCAGCATGGTCGGCAGCGTCCAATGCATGCCTTCACTGAGATAGCGCATGCAGAAGTACAGCGTCAGCGCCGGGCCACCCCAGCGCACCGCATGCAGGAAGGCCGTTGCGCCGGGCACGATGTCCGGGGCGATGCCGAATGCCGGCAGCAGCGGCGGCACCACGGTGAGGAAGGTGAACATGATCAGGCCCAGGCCCAGCGCCAGCCACAGCGCCTGCCGGAACAGCGGGCCGATCTCGCGCTCACGGCCGGCGCCATGCAGCTGCGACACCGAGGCGGTGAGCGATATCAGCGTGCCGATCGGGATCAGCATCGGCAGCCACAGCAGCGCAGTGCCGATGGTCACTGCGGCCAGGGTGGATGTCGCATGGTGGCCGGCAATCACGTTGTCGACGAAGGAGATCAGACCGGTGGAGACGTGCCCGAGCACAAGCGGCAGGGCAAGCAGACCGGTAGCGCCGACTTCCTTGCTGAAGCGCGGCGTGGAGGTTGCAGTAGACATAAGGTGCTTGACGCGAACTACGGTTGCGCGCGAAGGGCACAGGCACCGGGTTGCGGCCGGCCATCTTACGCGCGCTGGGCGGTCATTCCCATGACTGCCCCATAAAGGGGACGGAGGGAATTAAGTCGTATCCGGCACAGTCGAGCCAAAAAACGACTTAATCCCCTCGCTCCCCTTGTTGCTTACTGCCCGGCCTGGCGCTTCAGCCAGGTGTCGCGTTCGGCGGCGGGGACCGTCAGGAATGCGCTGCGTACGCTGTCGCGTTCCTGCGGCGGCGTGCGCTGGGCGACCAAGGCCAGCTGCACCAACTGCGACGGACTCAACTGCCGCAGCACGGCAAGCACGGCATCGCGCTGTTGCGGCGGTACGAAGCCGAACAGGCCGTGCAGCTTGGGGAACTCGGCGCCCAGTTGCGGGCCCAGCCGCCAGCCTTCGCGGAAAGCCTGGTCCTGTGCCTGGAACTGCGCGCGCAGCCGTTGCTGCTGGTCGGCCGGCAACGCGGCGAAGCGGCTGGCGGCCTGGCGGATGCGTTCGCGCTCACCCTCCGGCAGGGCGCGCCACGCGGCGTAGTCGCTGCGACGCTGGCGTTGCTGGGCGGGATCGAGTTGCGCGAATGCCGCCGCCGCAGTGGGCGCGGCCGATGGTGTTGCCGACGGTGCGGGCAGCGGCACGTTCACTGATTGCGGAGCGGCCGCCAGCGACAGCGGCAGGGCCAGCAGCAGGCCGGCGAAGAGGAGCTTATTCATCGGCAGCAGAGGTTTCCAGCGCTGCGCCGACCGGTTCCGGGTGGGTCGGCTTGGGTTGTGATTCGTCCACCGGCAACGGGCCACCGGCGGCACTCCAGGCATGCATGTCGGCCTCGGCCAGCAGCGAGTAATCGCGGTCGGCCAGCATCGCGGCATCTTCGCTGGCCTGCGCATCGCTACCCGCAGCAGGGCGGACATCGCTGGCGGGCAGCGCCTCGACGGTGACCGGCCCGGCCTCACCCACCACGCCTTCGGGCAGGGGGCCATCGGCAGTCAGCGCACGGCCCTGCCAATGGCGCCAGCCCAACGCAGCCAGCAGCAGCACCGCCACGGTGATCAACAGGATCACCGGGCCACGCCAGCGCGGCTTGGCATTGGGGCGACGACGCTTGCCAGTGGTAGATGCGCGTTCGTCGCGCGGCGGCGCACGCCAACTGGAAGCAGGTGCCTGGTTGTTGGCCGCTGGCGCGGACGGCTGCTGCAGCTGCTGCAGGCGCTTGGCCGGCAGGTCGCGGACACGCAGCTGCACCTGTTCGGCCAGAGCGCGCCATGCAGCGGCGTCGGGCTGGCCATCGGCATCGCGTGGGCAGGCCGTGGCCAACAGGCGCTGATAGCCTTCTTCGTCGACATCCAGAACGCGGGTGGCGATGCCTTCGTCCAGGCTGCCCCCCACCCGCAGCAGCAGGGCCAGCCGCGGCAAGGGTGCCATCTCGCCCAGCGCGGCCAGCGACGGTGGCCACTGACCGGTGGCGGGCTCGCGCAGCGCCTGGCGCTGGCCCAGCAGGGTCCAGAAGCGGCTGGGCCACTGCGCCATCGGCAGGTCGCTGGCGACCGCGGCGAAGGCGCGCATCACCGCCACCAGCGTCTGTTCGGCACGGGCGGGGTCGCCGCACTGCAGTTCGGCCACGACCAGGGCACGGCGTTCGACGCCACGCAGAAATGCCGACAGCGCGCCGGCCGCGGTCGAGGAAACAGGGGCGGGCACAGCCGTCATCGGTCACTCCAAAGGTCTGCCGGCATGATAGCGGCAGCCCATCGCTGCCCGGCAGGACTTGCGATTGCAGACGCTTTCTGCTGCAGGTTGTGCACAGCACCACGCGGGAACCGGGCGATTCCTGCGTGAATGGCTGAATTCACCCTGTTTCAGCAATGTTTCACACTTAAGTTGTTGATTTTTATTACTTTTAAAGTGTGGCTATTTTTTGACCAACCGAAGCGTGAGGCCGTCGCCATCGGCCTCATACGGCGCCATGAGCCGCTAACGCACAGACTTATCCACAGAAGATGTGGATAAGACTGAATCTCCAATAGACACCGATATTTAGGTGACATTTATGATTCGCCGGAGGGCATGCCAGTCGCATCTGCCACTGCCATGCGCCCTCGCATGGGCCGTTACACTGACCCGATGCTTGCCCCTGAATCCGGCCCTGTCCCGACCCTGCAGGTTGCCCTGCCCGTGCCCCTGCCGCGCCTGTTCGACTACCTGCCACCGCAGGGCGAAGGCCCGTCGGTAGCGGTCGGCTGCCGGCTGAAGGTGCCGTTCGGCAACCGCGAACTGATCGGCGTGGTGGCAGGGCATGGGCAGGTGGAGGACAGCCAGGGGCTGCGCCAGGCACTGGCCTGGTGTGACACGACACCGCTGTTGCAGGGCGAGTTGTGGCAGAGCCTGCAGTGGCTGGCCCGCTATACCCACGCCCCCTTGGGCGAAGTACTGAGCACCGCCCTGCCCGGCCCGCTGCGGCATGGCGAACCGCTGCCCGACACCCATCACTGGGGCTGGCAGCTGACAGCCGAAGGCCATGCCCAGCGCGAGAAGCTGCGCGCCGGCAGCCGTCCACGGCAATTGGCCGAGCTGCTGGCCGAAGCCGTGGTGGACGAAGATGTCCTGTCCGCACGCATGCAGGACTGGCGGGTGGCCGCACGCAGCCTGGGCAAGCGCGACCTGGCCGAGCGCATCGCCCTGAGCGTGGCGCCGCAGCACGCCCAGCCCCTGCCCGGCCCCACCCTCAATCCGGAGCAGGCCGAGGCCGTGGCCGCGATCACCGCCACCGAAAGCTTCCAGGCATTCCTGCTGGACGGGGTGACCGGCAGCGGCAAGACCGAGGTCTACCTGCAGGCGATCATCCATTGCCTGGCGCAGGGCAAGCAGGCCTTGGTGCTGGTGCCCGAGATCGGCCTGACCCCGCAGACCCTGGCACGCTTCCGCGGCCGTCTCGGCATTGCCGTGCACGCGTTGCACTCGGGGCTGACCGACAACGAGCGCGCGCGGGTCTGGGCCGCGGCCTCGCGCGGCGAAGCACGGGTGATCGTGGGTACGCGTTCGGCGGTGTTCATCCCGCTGCCGCAACCTGGCCTGCTGATCGTGGACGAAGAGCACGACGGCAGCTACAAGCAGCAGGACGGCATCCGCTACCACGCACGTGATTTCGCTCTGGTGCGGGCCAAGGCGCAGGGCATTCCGGTGCTGCTGGGCAGCGCCACGCCGTCATTGGAAACCCTGCACAACGCCTATGCCGGCCGCTATGAGCACCTGCGCCTGAAACAGCGCGCCGGTGATGCCCGACCGCCGCGCGTGCGCATCCTCGACGTCCGCAAGCGTCCGCTGCGCGATGGCCTTTCCGCCGACGTGCTGGCCGGCATCGGCGAACACCTCCAGCGTGGCCAGCAGGTGCTGGTGTTCAAGAACCGCCGCGGCTATGCGCCGGTGCTGCTGTGCCACGACTGCGGCTGGACCGCACCCTGCAACCGCTGCGATGCACCGATGACCGTGCATGGCGGTGGCCGTCGCCTGCAATGCCACCACTGCGGTGCGCGGCAGCCGGCACCACTGGCCTGCCCCGCCTGTGGCAG
>Ga0207668_10001892_pt1 | contig 12254 bp, 13 predicted proteins | sample KBSS43metaG_FD_184323 | JGI IMG/M metagenome (GOLD analysis project Ga0207668, IMG submission 184323) | Switchgrass rhizosphere microbial communities from Kellogg Biological Station, Michigan, USA - KBS S4-3 metaG (SPAdes) (version 2) | ecosystem: Host-associated > Plants > Roots > Rhizosphere... | reverse complement strand
GCAGGAGCGCGCCGAGCGCCACCATGATCACCGCGAGCAGCAGCACGCCGACGAAGATCCGGTGGACCGCGACGGTCAGCCGGCCCGGGTCCACCGCGCCCGGCCCGACCGTGGCGTTGGCGATCGCGCCGAACACCGCGACCCCCAACGCGCTGCCCAGCGAGCGCAGGAAGACGTAGTTCGCGGTCACCACGCCGCGCTCGGCCCAGCCCACGCTGGACTGCGCCGCGATCAGCGTCGGCGCCGCGGTGAGCCCCATGCCCAGGCCGACGACCAGGCAGAACGCGGCCACCTGGGGCACCGCCGAGTCCTGGTCGAGCAGCAGCAACAGTGCACAGCCGAGCAACACCAGCGCGGTGCCGATCAGCGCGCACACCCGGAAGCCCACCCGCAGATAGACCTTGCCGGCCTGGCTGGCCGCGATCGGCCAGCCGAGCAGCAGGGTGGACATGGCGAAGCCGGCCACCAGCGGGCCGGTCCCGAGCACCTCCTGCACATAGAGCGGCACGTACGAGCTGAGGGCCAGCAGGATCGCGCCGGTACCGACCGCGAGCAGGCCGCTGGTGACCAGCAGGCGCCGCCGGAACACCCAGACCGGCAGCACCGGCTCGGCCGCGGCCCGCTCGACGAACCCGAACGCGACCAGCGCCGCCAGCCCGATCCCGAGCACCGCGAGGCTCGCCGGCGAGTCCCACTGCCAGGCCTGTCCGCCCTCCAGCACGCCGAGCATCACCAGGCTCAGTCCGAGGGTCAGCAGGGCCGCGCCGCGATGGTCGATCGCGGGGTGGCCGCGGTCCACCAGCTCGTGGAACCGGCGGGTGATCATCGCGGCGGCCAGCAGGCAGATCGGGATGTTCACCAGGAAGACCCAGCGCCACGAGAGGTACTCGGCGAACACGCCGCCGAGGGCCGGCCCGACCACCGAGGCCGTGCCCCAGACGCTGGCCACGTAGCCCTGCACCGTGGCCCGTTCGCGCACCGAGTAGAGGTCGCCGACGATGGTCATGGTGGTCGGCATGATCGCTCCGGCGCCGAGGCCCTGTACGACGCGGAACGCGATCAGCGGCCAGATGCTCCAGGCCACCCCGCACATGATCGAACCCACGAGGAACAGTCCGATACCCCAGAGGATCACCGGCTTGCGCCCGAACAGGTCGTTCAGCTTGCCGTAGACCGGGATCGACACGGCCTGCGCCAGCAGATAGACGGAGAACAGCCAGGGGAACTCGGTGAACCCGCCGATCTCCCGGACGATCGAGGGCACCGCGGTGGCGAGGATGGTCGCATCGATCGCCACGAGCGCGGTGCACAGCATCACGGCCGCGAGCACAGGCCCGCGCTCGGAGCGCAGGCCGACATCGTTTCCCGTCACCATGTCTCTCTACCCCAGCGGCCCGCCGTGCCGGCGACGAAGAGGCGGGGATCACTCGAACTTCGCCGCGGCACCTAGGCCGTGTTTCGTAAGCCACGAGGGGCTGCGGCGTGGCCCAGGCGGCGCCTGACGGCGTCCGCAGAACGACCACATACAACACCGGTATGCGGCCGCCCTGCGGCCGACGTCAGCCACCACCTGGACCTCGCCTCACTCCCGCGTCGCTTACGAAACACGGCCTAGCACGCCCGCCTCGCGCGAGTCGACCGGTACCACGGTCACGGTCCGGCTGCCCGGTCGGGGGTGGTCCGCAAAGGACTTGGCGATCTACCGTGAGCTGCAGGCCACGGGAGGCGCGCATGACGACCACGCCGGCGGTTCGGATCAGCGGGTTGCGCAAGACGTTCGGCGCGGTCGAGGCCGTTGCGGGGATCGACCTGGAGATCGCCGACGGCGAGTTCTTCTCCATGCTCGGGCCGTCCGGTTCCGGCAAGACGACGGTGCTGCGGATGATCGCCGGCTTCGAGCTGCCGACCGCCGGCGCGGTCGAGCTCAGCGGCCGCGACGTGACCCGGCTGCCGCCGTACGAGCGGGACGTCAACACGGTCTTCCAGGACTACGCGCTGTTCCCGCACATGTCCGTGCTGGACAACGTCGAGTACGGCCTGAAGGTGCGCAAGGTGCCCCGCCGGGAACGCCGCGAGCGGGCCGAGCGGGCCCTCGCCTCGGTGCGGCTCGACGGCTTCGGCGGGCGCCGGCCGGCCGCCATGTCCGGCGGCCAGCGGCAGCGGGTCGCGCTGGCCCGGGCCCTGGTCAACCGGCCGAAGGTGCTGCTGCTGGACGAGCCGCTCGGCGCGCTCGACCGCAAGCTGCGCGAACAGATGCAGGTCGAGCTGAAGGAGATCCAGCGGGACGTCGGCATCACCTTCGTGTTCGTCACCCACGACCAGCACGAGGCGCTGACCATGAGCGACCGGGTGGCGGTCTTCGACCACGGGCGGATCTGCCAGGTGGGCACGCCCGAGGAGGTGTACGAGCGGCCCGCGACGCCGTTCGTGGCCGGCTTCGTCGGCACGTCCAACCTGGTCACCGGCGCGGTGGCACGCGAGCTGATCGGCCGGGACGGCACCTACTCGGTGCGTCCGGAAAAGATCGAGATGGGTACGGAGGGTGCGCCCGGCACCGTCGCCGAGGTGATCTACGCAGGGCCGGTGACCCGGTACCTCGTGGACCTCGACGCCGGTGCCCGGATGGTCGTGGTCGAGCAGAACCGGCGTACCGGATCGGCAGCTCTCTCCGACTTACGGGGGAAGCTTGTGCGCTTGTCCTGGCACGAGCAGCACGTCATCGAGATTCCCACCGAGTAAGGAGGCCTCGGGATGCGGCATATCGAAAAGGCGCTGGTGGCGGCGGTGCTCCTGCTCGCCGGCTGCGGCGGCGGCAACGGCGGCAGCGGCACCGGCTCGGGACCGGGCGGGATGAGCGTTCCGAAGGTCGACAAGCTGGCCACGCTCGGCGCCGGCGAGGGCTCGGTCAACGTGATCGCCTGGGCCGGCTACGTGGAGGACGGCTCCACCGACAAGAAGGTCGACTGGGTCACCGGCTTCGAGAAGGAGACCGGCTGCCAGGTCAACGCCAAGATCGCCGGCACCTCCGACGAGATGGTGACGCTGATGAAGACCGGCGAGTACGACGTGGTGTCCGCCTCGGGCGACGCGTCGCTGCGGCTCATCTACGGCGGCGACGTGGCCCCGGTCAACACGAGTTTGATTTCCAACTACCAGGACGTCTTCGACGGCCTGAAGAACAAGCAGTGGAACTCGGTGAACGGCCAGCCCTACGGCGTGCCGCACGGCCGCGGCGCCAACCTGCTGATGTACCGGACCGACCTGGTCAAGCCCGCGCCGACCTCGTGGGGTGCCGTCTTCGACCCGGCCTCGCCGTACAAGGGCAAGGTCACCGCGTACGACTCACCGATCTACATCGCCGACGCCGCCCTCTATCTCATGAAGACCAAGCCCGACCTGGGCATCAAGAACCCGTACGCGCTGGACGACACCCAGTTCAAGGCGGCCACCGACCTGCTCACCGAGCAGAACAAGCTGATCGGCGAGTACTGGTCGGATTACACCAAGGAGGTGCAGGCGTTCAAGGCCGGCAACTCGGTGCTCGGCACCACCTGGCAGGTCATCACCAACCTGGCCAAGGCCGACAAGGCCCCGGTCGAGGCGATCCTGCCGGCCGAGGGCGCCACCGGCTGGTCGGACACCTGGATGATCTCGTCGAAGGCGAAGCACCCGAACTGCGCGTACCTGTGGATGAACCACATCATCTCGCCGAAGGCCAACGCCGGGGTCGCGGAGTGGTTCGGCGAGGCCCCGGCCAACAAACTGGCCTGCCAGCAGACGGCCGACAAGAACCACTGCGGCACGTTCCACGCCGACGACGAGGCCTACTTCGGCCAGATCTGGTACTGGACCACGCCGATCGCCCGGTGCCTGGACGGGCGCACCGACGTGACCTGCAAGGACTACGCGGCCTGGGCCCAGGCCTGGACGACGGTCAAGGGATAGCGTGCGCGCCTTCCTGCATCGCCACCCCCGGGTGCGGCTGGCCGGGCTGCTCTCGGCGCCGCTGCTCTGGCTGATCGTCGCCTACCTGGGCGCGCTCGCCGTGCTGCTGGTCTCGGCCTTCTGGACGGTGAACGGCTTCACCGGCGAGGTGGTCCGGGAGTTCACGCTCGCGAACTTCCGGACCATCCTCGCCGAGGAGGTCTACCGCACCGTGACGCTGCGCAGCGTGGGCGTGGCCGCCGCGGTCACGGTGATCTGCGTCGTGCTGGCCGTGCCCATGGCGCTCTACATGGCCAAGGTGGCCGCGCCCCGGTCGCGGCACTGGCTGGTGATCGCCATCCTCACCCCGCTGTGGGCGAGTTACCTGGTCAAGGCGTACGCGTGGCGCATCCTGCTGGCCAACGGCGGGCCGGTGGACTGGCTGTTGGGCGGCGCCGGCAACGGCCCCGGCTACGGGCTGTTCGCCACCGTGCTGGTGCTGTCCTACCTCTGGCTGCCGTACATGATCCTGCCGATCTACGCGGGGCTGGAACGGTTGCCGGACTCGCTGCTGGAGGCGTCCGCCGATCTGGGCGCCCGGGCCGGCCGTACGCTGCGGTCGGTCGTCCTGCCGATCCTGGTGCCCGCCGTCTTCGCCGGCTCGATCTTCACGTTCTCGCTGTCCCTCGGCGACTACATCACCGTGCAGATCGTCGGCGGCAAGACCCAGCTGATCGGCAACCTCGTCTACGCGAACATCGGTGCCGCGAACAACCTGCCGTTCGCCGCGGCGCTCGCCACCATCCCCGTACTGATCATGGTGATTTATCTCGTCGCGGTCCGCCGCTCCGGCGCCCTGGAGGAGTTGTGACGCTGTCCGGCTGGTCCCGCTGGCTGCTGCGCGCCGTCATGGTGATCGGCCTGTTGTTCATCTACGTGCCGATCCTCCTGGTGCTGGTCAATTCGTTCAACGGCGACCGTACGTTCGGCTGGCCGCCGCACGACTTCACCGCCCGCTGGTGGTCGGCGGCCTGGGCCAACGCGGGCGCGCGGCAGGCGCTGCTCGCCTCGGTGCGGGCCGGCTTCGGCGCGACGGCGATCGCGCTGGTGCTGGGCTCGATGGTGGCGTTCGCCGTGCACCGCTTCAAGTTCTTCGGCCGGGACACGGTGTCCCTGCTGATCGTCCTGCCGATCGCGTTGCCCGGCATCGTCACCGGCATCGCGCTGGACAGCGCCTGGCGGTCGGTGATCGCCCCGCTCGGCGTCGGCAAGGGGCTGTTCTCGGTGATCGTCGGGCACGCCACGTTCTGCGTGGTGACGGTCTACAACAACGTGCTGGCCCGGCTGCGCCGCACCGGCACGTCGCTCGAGGAGGCGTCGGCCGACCTGGGCGCGTCGCCCGGCCAGACGTTCCGGTACGTCACCTTCCCGACGATCCGGTCGGCGTTGCTGGCCGGCGGGCTGCTCGCCTTCGCGCTGTCGTTCGACGAGATCATCGTGACCACCTTCACCGCCGGGCCCGGCATCACCACCCTGCCCATCTGGATCTTCAACAACCTGTTCCGGCCCAACCAGGCGCCGGTGGTCAACGTGGTGGCGGCCGCCCTGATCGTGCTGTCGGTGCTGCCGGTGTGGCTCGCGCAGCGCCTGGCCGGCCCCGCGGCCGGCGTCAGCCGTACCTAGGCGAGAGGCCGCCCGGCCGACTGGGTGACCGTGGGCTGCGGGGCCGCGTGGTGGGTGAGCACGGCCGCGGTGGTGAAGGCGGCGCCGACCGCCAGCGCGCCGAGCAGGCCGAGCGAGACCTGCTGCTCCAGGTCGGCCTGCCGCTCGTAGTCGGCCTGGGTGACCACGGTGGTGCGCCCGTCGCGGGTCAGCACGTACTGGCCGTCGCGCATCCCTTTGTCGCCGTCCAGCCCGGCGAAGGCGATCACCACCGCGAGCCAGAAGCCGAAGAACATCACCCCGGCACCCATCGCGGCCCAGTGCGGCACGTGCGGCGGCACCCACGAGGTCAGCGTCCACGGCACCCGCGGGCGGGTGGTGCGGTACGCCCACCGGTTGCCGAGCACGCCGGCGATCGCGCCCGGCACGCTCAGCGCCGCGGCGACGCCGACCGCCAGGCCGGTCGGGACCGGGCGCACGCCGGCGAGCAGCCCGCCGATGAGCGCGGCCGACCAGAGCATGCCGGCGGACGCCATCGCGCTGCATACGACCAACAACCGCTGCGGGATCATCAAGTCGAGACGCTAGCCGCCAATTCGCCCGCTCGGGGCGGTTTTGTGCCGCCGGTAGGCGCTCACCGTCGGATCGCCCTTGATCCAGAACCGCCAGGCCACGTCGTGCGCGGCGGTCACCCCGACCCGGGGCCCGGCCGCGATCGGCCCGGGCGGCGTCCCGGGCGTGATCGTGAGCGGGCCACCGCCGTCGATCACCGAGGTCCCGTTGGCGGCCCGGTCGAGCGCGAGCACCTGCATGAGCTTGGCGGGCCCGGCGGCCAGGTCGCGGTCGGTGCGGGCGGCGGGCCGGCGGGCCCGGGCGGCCTCGATGCCGTCGACCACCTCGCCGGCGCGCAGCAGGACCGCGGCAGCCACGCCGTCCTCGCCGCAGACGACGTTCGCGCAGAAGTGCATGCCGTAGATCTGGTACACGTACAGCCGGCCGGCCGGGCCGAACATCACCGCGTTGCGGCCGGTCCGGCCGCGATGCGCGTGGCTCGCCGGGTCCTCGCCGAGCCCGCTGTACGCCTCGGTCTCGGTGAGCCGGACGGTCACCCCGTTCGCGGTGAGCCGCCAGCCGAGCAGGGTCCGCGCCACCTCGTCGACCGCCGTCGCCGGCAGGTCCAGCCACCAGTAGTGCACCCGGCAAGCGAACCACAGGTCGCCGGCCGAGATGGCATTCACGAACAGTGATCGACTACTTACTCAGCGGAGCATCTGTGGCCTAGTCTGGTGTTCAGCCAAGCTGCCGAGAATCTCGGATCTAGATTCTCGCTGTCTCGCCCGAGACGGTCCGATCGTCTCGTTCGAGACACCCGATCGCGCCGACTGAGGGGTCACACGCCGATGTCCGACACGGGCTCCACCGTTCCACGCCGCCAGGTCGGGCGGCTGATGCGACAGCTGCGCGAGCAGGCCGGCATCTCGCTGATGGCCGCCGCCGAGGAGCTCGAGTTCTCCCGCGCCCGGATGTATCGCATCGAGAACGGCGAGGTACCGGTGCGCAAGCACGACGTCATCGCGATGTGTAGCGTCTACCGGGCGCCGGCCCGGATGACCGAGGTGCTGATCGGCCTGGCTCAGGAGTCCAAGGCAAAGGGCTGGTGGCATGCGTACGGCGATGCCGTGCCCGCCTGGTTCGAGCTCTACGTCGGCATGGAACAGGCCGCCGCGCGCCTGCGGTCGTACGCGCCCTCGGTCATCCCCGGCCTGCTGCAGACCCCGGAGTATGCCGAGTGGGTCTTCCGCAAATGGATCGGCACCGACGAGACCGCCGTGGCCACCGCCGTCGCCGTCCGCCTGGAACGCCAGTCGCTGCTCAACCGCGCCCGCCCCGAGGCGCCCGGGCTGGAGGCGATCCTCGACGAGGGCGTGCTGCGCCGGGCCATCGCCGACACCAAGGGCATGCGGCGGCAACTGGCCCACCTGATCGACGTCTCGACCCGGCCGAACGTCAGCGTCCGGGTGATCCCGTTCGCCGCCGGCCCGCACAAGGCGGCCAGTTCCGGCCAGTTCACCATCCTCGACTTCCCGGCGATCGGCACCGCCTCGCCGGAGCCGACCACGATCTACTGCGAGAACCTCACCGGGGCGCTGTACCTCGATAAGCTCGCCGAGGTAGACGCCTATGAATCGGTCTGGAGCGAACTCGCGGACATCGCATTGAGCCAGGACGATTCCGACGACCTCATCGGCTCGATCATCAAGGAGAGCGATGCGTGACCTGACCGGTGCCGTCTGGCACAAAAGCACTCGCAGCGGCGGCAACGGGGGCGACTGCGTCGAGGTCGCGGTCAACCTCCCGGGCATCGTCGCCGTCCGCGACACAAAAGACCGCCAGGGCGCGGCGCTGATCTTCACCGACGCCGAGTGGGTGGCCTTCCTGGCCGGGGTGCGCGGCGGCGAGTTCGACCTCTGACCGCCGGCTTAGGTCTCGGTGAGGGTCGGCTTAAGGGCTCCTTAGCCGGCCGGATCTTTCCATCGACCGCCGCCATAGTGGTGGGGCCTGCCGTTCCCCACTCTTGAGGTGACCTGTCCCGTGTCGATGTCCGCTGCTGCCCGTTTCCGTTACACGCTGGTGGCCGGAGCCACCGCCGTGGTGATCGGCACCGGGTTCACCGTCGCCGGTTTGAGCCGGGCCGGCGACGGCGACGGCGACAAGACCGTGCCCAGCGCGGCGCGGCAGCCCCTCGCCGCGCCCACCAGCAGCGACGCCACCACTACCGCCACCACCACCGGCGAGCTGCCCGGCCCGCCCGCCTCGGCGACGCCGTCAGCGACGCCCAGCGCCACCCCGCCGGCGAGCCCGGCGCTCACCCGGGCCAAGACCGCGACGATCCCGCGCAAGCCCACGCCGAAGAAGACCACCACCAGGCCCAAGGCGACCACCGCGCCGGAGACCGGCGGGTCCGTCCTCGACCAGGTGCTGGCGCACATCAACGCGGCCCGCAAGGCCGAGGGGCTGCCGGCGCTCACCCTCGACACCAGGCTGTCCAAGGCGTCCGCCCTGCACACCCAGCTCATGATCGACGGCTGCGGGCTGTCGCACCAGTGCTCCGGCGAGAGCGGCCTCGGCGCGCGGTTCAGCGCGCAGGGCGTGCAGTGGTCCTCGGCCGGCGAGAACATCGGCTACGGGTCGAGCGGCGCCGGCGACTCCGCCAAGATCAAGGCGGCGAACGGGCTGACCGACAGCATGCTGGCCGAGGTCCCGCCGAACGACGGGCACCGCAAAAACCTGCTGAACCGCAGCTTCAAGCGGATCGGGCTGAGCGTGCTCCGGGACAGCAAGGGCATCACCTGGATGACCCAGGACTTCGTGGGCTGATCCCCTCTACAGTGCAGCCGTGGCCAAACTTCTCAAGGTCCTCTTCCGCAAGGTGACCCGGCGGCCCGCCGCCCCCGCACCGGTCCAGCCCCGAGCCGGCCGCCACCTCGTCTACTCGCCCCACCTCGACGGCGACGCGGACCCCGGCGAGATCGTCTGGACCTGGGTCCCGTACGAGGACGACCCCGCCCAGGGCAAGGATCGGCCGGTCCTCGTGGTGGGGCGCTCCGGCCGTACGGTATTGGGTTTGATGCTCTCCTCGCAGAACGACCGGAACGGTCAGCGCCACTGGCTGGCGCTCGGCCCCGGCGCCTGGGACCGGGAGTCCCGGCCGAGCTGGATCCGCCTGGACCGGGTGATCGAGGTGGACGAGGACGGCATCCGCCGGGAGGGCGCGATCCTCGACCGGCCGCGCTTCGACCGGGTGGCCGCCGTGCTGCGCCGCGACTACGGCTGGCGGTGACCGACCGGCGTTAGTGGACAGCGTGCCTCGCCGGCCGGATAGCGTTGACGTCATGGATAAGGACGTAATGGTCGGTTTCGGCGGCAAGCAGGCCTGGCTTGCCGTTCAAGCCGGCGAGCCGGCGGAGGTCCTCGCCGCGCTCGGCCTGCGCGACCTCGGCACGGTGTCGTGGCGCGACGGCATGGACCTCGCCCACCTGACCGACGACCGGGTCGCGGTGACCCCGCCGCTGCCCGGCGCCCGGGAGATCCGATGGGTGCTCGCCACCGGCCGCTGGCTGATCCGCCCGGACGCCGCCGTCGACGTGGTCGGCCTCTCCGCGGCGCTGCGCACCGAGGTGCAGTTCTTCCTCACCCACCGGGTCACCGAGCTGCACCGCTGGCAGCGGGCGGCCGGGGGTGAGCTGATCCGCGCTTTCGGGTATGTAGGGCAGACCGGCGAGGTCACCTCGTGGTTCGGCGACCCCGATCCGGCGGAGCGCGAGGCCGGCCTGCCGGCGCAGCTGGACGAGGAGACGACTGTGCTGGTAGGGGAGAACGACGTGTTCACGGTGGCGAATGCCTGGAGCATCGACCCGACGACCTTGACCGGGCAGCCGGCCCCCGGCCCGCTGCGCGTCGGCGCCTATTAGGGGGTTTTCCATGCGCAAGTACGTGATCATGGGTGTCCAGGGCAGTGGCAAGGGCACCCAGAGCGAGCTGCTCTGCGCCGACCTCGATCTGGTGCACATCTCGGTCGGCGACATCTTCCGCTGGAACGTCCAGCAGCACACCAAGCTGGGCGCCCAGGTGCGCCGCACGATGTCCGCCGGCGAACTGGTCGGCGACGACCTGGTCGAATCGGTGGTGCGCCGGCGCCTGGACGAGCACGACTGGAACTACGGCTTCGTGATCGACGGCTTCCCGCGCAACGGCCGGCAGGCCGAGTTCTTCATGGAGAAATACGACATCGACGGCGTCATCCACCTCGAACTGCCCGAGGACGAGGTACGCCGCCGCGTGCTCAGCCGCCGGCTCTGCCCCAACTGCGGCATGGACTACAACCTCATCGCCGACCGGCCCGAGGAGGAGGGCCGCTGCGACATCTGCGGCCACGAGCTGATCACCCGCGCCGACGACACGCCCGAGGCGCTGGACGCCCGGCTGCGCGACTACAACGAAAAGACCCGCCCGGTGCTGGAGCTGTTCGGGCGCAAGGAGTTCGTGCACGACATCGACGCGCGCCCGCCGGTCGAGGAGGTCCAGCAGAAGATCCGTGCGGCGCTCAGCCTGCCGGCGTACGGTCAGAGCTCGTAACCGCGGTTGCGCAGCTCCGCCTCGACCGCGTCGCAGACGGTCTCGACCACGGCGAACCGGGCGCAGTGCTTGTCGTCGCCGGGGATCACGTGCCAGGGTGCCCAGGTCGGGTCACAGCGCTCCAGCATCTCGTTGACCGCCGCCTCGTACTCGGACCGTTTCTCGCGGTTTCGCCAGTCCTCGTCGGTGAGCTTCCAGGTGCGCAACGGATCGTTCGCCCGGTCCTCGAACCGGCGGAGCTGCTCCTCCGGCGACACGTGCATCCAGAACTTGACGATGATCATGCCCTCGTGGGTGAGCGTCCGCTCGAACTCGACGATCTCGTTGTACGCGCGTTTCCACTGCTCCTTGGTGGCGAAGCCCTCGACCCGTTCGACCAGCACCCGCCCGTACCAGGACCGGTCGAACACCGACATCCCGCCCCAGCCCGGCAGCTTCGGCCAGAACCGCCACAGGAAGTGATGCCGCTTCTCGTCGTAGGTCGGCGCCGCGAACTGCGACACCCGCACGTGCCGCGGGTCGAGCGGTGTCACCAGCCGCTTGATCGCGCCACCCTTGCCGGACGCGTCCCAGCCCTCGAAGACGCAGGTCAGCGGCGGGCCGATGCGCCGCTCACCGATCTGGCCGCCGAGGATCAGGCGCAGCCGGAGCAGGCGTTGCTGTGCCTCCTCCAGGCGGGCGACGGCCTTCTTCTTCGAGATCTCGACCGGCGGTGCGGCGCTACCCAGGCGGCTCATCCGTACAGCATGGCCAAACCCGGTGTCCCGCGCACGAGCCGATGCGGGAGAATTCTCCGGTGACTTTCGTAGACGACCTGTTGTGGCGCGGACTGATCCAGGATTCGACCGACATGGCTGCGCTGAAGCCGGCCCTCGACGGCCCCGGGATCACCTTCTATGTGGGCTTCGACCCCACCGCGGCCTCGCTGCACGTCGGTCACCTCATGCAGGTCGTCACCGCTAGGCGGCTCCAGCTGGCGGGCCACCGGCCGCTGCTGCTGGTCGGCGGCGCCACCGGCCAGATCGGCGACCCGCGCGAGTCCAGCGAGCGGGCCCTCAACCCGCCCGAGGTGGTCGAGGGCTGGGTCGCCGGGATCCGGTCGCAGCTGTCACCGTTCGTCTCCTACGACGGCGACAACGCCGCCACCCTGGTCAACAACCTCGACTGGACCGGGCCCACCTCGGTGGTCGAGTTCCTGCGCGACGTCGGCAAGCACTTCCCGGTCAACAAGATGCTGGCCCGCGACGTGGTGCGCAACCGGCTGGAGAGCGGCATCAGCTTCACCGAGTTCAGCTACCAGCTGCTGCAGGCCAACGACTTCTACCAGCTGCATGTGCGGCACGGCTGTCAGCTCCAGTTCGGCGGCTCCGACCAGTGGGGCAACATCACCGCCGGGGTCGACTTCGTCCGCCGCCGCGGCGCCGGGCCGGTGCACGCCTTCGTCACCCCGCTGGTCCTCAAGGCCGACGGCACCAAGTTCGGCAAGAGCGAGGGCGGTGCGGTCTGGCTCGACCCGGCGATGACCTCGCCGT